>Ga0070705_100000395_pt1 | contig 25435 bp, 22 predicted proteins | sample KBSK5253metaG_FD_65455 | JGI IMG/M metagenome (GOLD analysis project Ga0070705, IMG submission 65455) | Corn, switchgrass and miscanthus rhizosphere microbial communities from Kellogg Biological Station, Michigan, USA - KBS K5-25-3 metaG | ecosystem: Host-associated > Plants > Roots >... | reverse complement strand
GAGTGACCGAATGGCTTGCAGCCAGACCGCAAAATGTGTGGGAAAAGAGAACGGTGCGATGAAACCCCGTCTAAACGCGATGGCTCGCTCTCAGAAAACCGTCTTAACGTACCTTGCTCCATTTGCCACTCGACGCGGATTCTATCTCGGCGGAGGAACTGCTATCGCGCTGCATCTCGGGCATCGCCGTTCAATGGATTTCGATTGGTTTATTCTCGACCCGCTCGGCGATCGGATGCTTTTGGCAAAACACATCGAGAAGGAGGGAGTTGAGTTTACGACAAGCCGTGTCGAATCAGGTACGCTTCACGGCTCGATATCCGGAGTGAACGTTAGCTTCCTGGAATATCCATACGCATTACTAAGCCCGCCTTCGAGGTTGCAGGGTTTCGATTGCAACATCGCATCGCTCGATGACCTCGCCTGCATGAAGCTGTCGGCTCTTAGTCAATGCGGCTCGAAGAAAGACTTTGTTGATATCTATGCTTTGATGTTGAAGCACAAGCCTCTACCTGAGATTTTGACCCTCTATCAGCAAAAGTATGACGTCGATGATGTGTCGAGTGTCCTGTACGGGCTCGCCTATTTCGACGATGCGGATCGGGAGCCGATGCCAAGGATGCTATGGAACACTAATTGGAAAACAATAAAGAACGCCATCCGCAATTCGATTAGCGCACTTCCACTATGACAACGTTTTCTGCCAGCCGATGCTGAGCTAAACTCATCTTGAGCATCACCAGAACCGCTATGACCACTCAAATCGACATCGACCGCGTAGCCGCCCGCATCGCTGAGCTGCGACAAAAACTCGAATACCATAACTACCTTTACTACGTGAAAGACGATCCCGAAATCTCGGACGCCGAATACGACCGGATGTTTCGTGAGCTGCTCGAACTCGAAACCGCGCATCCCGAACTCGCGTCGCCCGATTCTCCAACTCAACGCGTCGGAGGCGAACCGCTCGAACGCTTCACAAAGGTCCAACATCACGCGCCGATGCTCTCGCTGGCAAACGCGTTCAGCGAAGACGAGCTCCGAGCATTCAATCGCCGCGTGTCCGGCTTGCTCGAACGCGACGATGTCGCTTACGTCACTGAGTTGAAGATCGACGGCGTCGCGATGGCCCTGACGTATCAAAACGGCCAATTCGTTCGCGGGGCGACTCGAGGCAACGGCGTCGTTGGCGAAGACGTGACCGCGAACCTGAAAACGGTAAAGCAAATTCCGCTGCGATTGAAAGCCGGCGGCGAGCGAATCGCGGAACTCGAAGTGCGCGGCGAAGTTTACTTCCCGCTTTCGGCTTTCAACGCGCTCAACGAAGAACGCGCCGATCAGGGGTTATCGCAATTTGCCAACCCCCGCAACGCGGCAGCGGGCGGCATTCGACAACTGGATCCAAAGGTCTCGAGATCTCGCGCGCTTTCGTTTTTCGGATACGCGATCGGCTACATCGAGGGCTTCGAGCTGAAAACTCAGAAGGAGACTCTGGAGACGCTTCAGGAATGGGGCTTCCCAGTAAACACGAACTACCGCTGGCACGACTCGATCGAAGGCGTCCTCAAGTTTTGCGAAGGCTGGGCGCCGAAGCGCGAATCGCTCGACTACGAAATCGACGGAGTCGTGGTCAAAGTTGACGATCTCGAAGATCAAAGAGTGCTCGGCACCGTCAGCCGCGATCCGCGTTGGGCGATAGCTTACAAATTCCCGGGACAGGTTGCGACCACGCGCCTGAAAGACATCGGAGTCAACGTCGGCCGCACCGGATCGATGAACCCGTACGCGATTCTCGAACCGGTGAAGCTTGGCGGCGTGACGATCAAGCTCGCGACTCTGCACAACGAAGACGACATACGCCGCAAAGACATTCGCATCGCCGATATGGTAGTGGTCAAACGCGCGGGCGACGTGATCCCTCAAGTCGTGGGCCCGGTGCTCGAGCAACGCACGGGCAAAGAAAAGATTTTTCGCTATCCAACCAAATGTCCCTCGTGCGGAAAGCCGGTCGTTCACGAAGAAGGCGAAGCGATGGCTTACTGCGTCAACCGCGAATGCCCCGCGCAGATATTCGAAACACTGAACCATTTCGTGAGCCGCGGCGCGATGGACATTCGAGGGCTCGGCCCATCGACTATCGCGAAACTGCTCGAGCTTGAATACATCAAAAATGCCGCGGACATCTATTCGCTAACCGACAAACAACTCGCCGAGCTTCCCGGATTCAAGGACAAGTCGATTCGCAATCTCAAGTCGGCCATTGAAGACAGCAAGACTCGTCCGTTCGAAAATGTCTTGTTCGCTTTGGGGATTCGCCACATTGGAGAGGGCGTGGCCGCGCTCCTGACTCAGAACCTTCACGACATTGACGGACTGATGAACGCGACCGAAGAAGACATCTCGGCGGTGATGGGAATCGGGCCTCGCATAGCCAAGAGCGTCTACGACTACTTCAAAGATTCGAAGAATAGAAAACTGGTTGAACGGCTGCGCGCGGCTGGACTCAAGATGGAACGCGAGCAACGCGCCGTGAAAAGCGGGCCGCTTCTGGGCAAGAGCTTCATCATCACCGGCAAGCTCGAAACGATGCCTCGCAGCGCGGCCGAGAAGTGGATCGAAGAGCGCGGCGGCTCGGTGCTGGCTTCCGTTTCAAAGAAGCTTGATTATCTGGTCGTGGGCGAGGACCCCGGTTCGAAGCTGGCCAAGGCCCGCAAACTCGGCGTTACTGAAATCACAGAGAAAAAATTGTTCGAGTTGGGAAGCGAATAGGAAACTCGTTATTTTCGATGTGCCGAACCCTGGACGTATTTCGAAAATGCATCGGGCTTGCCTGGCGGAGCTATTTCAAACTCGAAAGTCAGCCGTTCATCGTTGGGCTTGCAGTAGGTGAAACGAAATCGAGGCGCGGACGCGGAAGGCTCGCTGGTAAACACAAGCCTGGTATTGTCGCTTGAGAATGCGACTGCGTAGTTGATGACGTGGCCCTCGTTGTCAAAGTAAATCGCACGCGTGGCGTTGCTCGCGGCCTCCTGATAGATGATCATCAGATCGGTGTGCGAGTAAGCGGGTTTGTCCTTGGTCGCGGGATAATTGGCGTAATTTCTGCGGACGAGAATCTTCTTTTCGAGATCGAAACTGAATGAAAAGCCTCCGGTTGCTTCGCCGGGTTTGCCCGAGCCTTCGCCGACCCACTCACCCAATAGGAATCGAAACGGATCCGAATTCAATTCATTCGATTGCTGAGCACGAGCAGGCGCTATCAAAACAAAGATGTACGCAAGGAGAAGCGCGGTTTTGATCATGCGAAAAACGTGATGAGCTACTCAGGACAGAGTTGTCGCCTGAAAGCGAGCTTGTCTTTCATCCAAAGACACGGGCTTGCGGCGTTCGACGCGAACTCGAAGGCCGCCCAATAGATTCGCGCACGTTGGGATCGACAGCGCATCCGAGTGTGACCATTCCTCGCTCTCTTTGCCGAGTTCCAACACAAGCGACGCGCAAGAACGCGCATTCGGATCTCTGCTAATCACAAGCAAAGCGGTCGGTGTGTTCTCAATCGCTCGGCGAAACCGAAACCACCAGCTCAGTTGAATGCGACGAGACCGCCGCGAACCAACATCGCCCAGGTCCACCGCCACCAATCCGAATCCGCCGCTCTGCAATAAAAGATCGGCGGCTTTGATCGTATGATCGACGTTCGACGCGCAGCGAATCCAGAGCAACTGGTCGAAATCCACGCCGGCAGCGGCAGCCGAGGTTGCGTCAAAAGAATCGCTGGCATCGACAAGAGCACAGACTTCGCTATTAGTTGTCGAAGCGGCCAGCACCGAATGGAGTAGCGTCGTCCGCCCCGATGACGCGGGTCCCAGGATTTCAGTGATCGCGCCTCGCGGAAGTCCGCCGGCAATGCGATCAACTTCGGCGATGCCTGTGGACATCAGCTCTGCAGTTTGCTTTTCGCGAAGCTTGAACGCGGTGCCAAACTGGCTAGCCAACGACTCGATCTCGTCTTTTGAATATGCGATTTTCACAACTCAAATCTAACAACTATCCGGCCTGCTTGTGGGCCGCTTTAACGAATAATGAAGCTCAAGAACCGCGCGGCGCCCAATTTCAATCGCGCTAGTCGCGAGCGCGCGCTGGCAAACACGCTGCGCTCTTCCATCTCCGCGAAGATTGAATACGCCACCGGTGTTACGATCAACGTCAGCAGCAAACACAAGCTCTGCCCTCCGATGATCGTCACCGCAATCGCCGAGCGCTGCGCCGAGCCCGCTCCGATTCCGATCGCGGTCGGGATCAAACCGCCGATGATCGAAAACGTCGTCATCAGAATCGGTCTCAAACGAACGTGATTCGCCTGAAGTATCGCTTCGCGAATCGGGAATCCCTGTTCGCGCAGCTTGTTCGTGTAATCCACCTGGAGTATTCCGTTTTTCTTCACGATCCCCAGCAGCAGCAACACGCCAAGCGCGCTCCATAAGTTCAGCGTCCGGCCCGTGAGCCACAACGAAAGCAACGCGAATGGAATCGACAACGGCAGCGCCAGCATGATTGTGAACGGATGCAGGAAGCTTTCGAATTGCGCAGCCAGCACCATGTACATGAAGATCGACGCGAGCAAAAAAGCGATTATCAAATTCGTTGTTGTTTCTTCCAGAATCTTGACCGTTCCGAGAAACCTGAAGCTGTAGTCCGGCGGCATTCCGACCTTCTTGATCTCGTCGCCCACGACACGCGCGGCCTGATCGAGCGGAAAGTCGGGCGCGTTGTTCGCATTCACCGACACTTGAAACTGCCGGTTGAATCTCTCGATTCGCGAAGGCCCAAGGCCGTGCTCGATCGTCGCCAGGTTGTCGAGACGGACCTGTCCAACCTTACTCGACGGAATCATCAGCCGCGCCAGCACGTCGCGATCCCGCTGTTGTTCTGGCAACAACTGGAGTGTGACGTCATATTGCTCGTCGCCCTCCTTGTAGGTTGAAATCTGATCTTCGCCCGAGATCATCAACCTGACGGCGCCCGCCACGTCGGCGGCTCGCACACCCAAATCGCTTGCACGCTGCCGATCGATCTTCACCTGCAGCTCGGGACTGTTAAGGCTCACGCTCGCTTCCACGTCGAGCAGGCCCGGAACGTTGCGCATACGCGCCGCGACCTCTTTGGACAACTCCGCGGCCTTCTGAAAGTCAGGCCCGAGAATCAGCGCCCGCACCGGGAAGTAGAGTTCGCCCCCTCCGAGCGCCGATGGAATGATGACCTTGCTTCGCAGGTTTTTGTACTCGGCGGTAATCTTGCGGATCTTCGCCGCAACATCCAGGTTCGTGGCCTTACGCTGAGACACGTCCACAAGGCGGACGTAGATGTGGTTGTGACTCGAAATTCCCTCGTGAATATAGGGATTGACGAAATCGACCTCCGGAATCTGTTTGATCCGCTCGGCAACTTCGAGGGCTTGCTTCGATGTTCCTTCGATCGATGTGCCCTCGGGCCAGTTCATCGAAACTTGAAACTCGCTCTGATCATCAGGCGGAATCCAGTCGCGGCCAACCATGGCATTCAGCGGAAAGGTCAACGCGAAGGTCACGAGTGCGACTGCTACGATAACCATGCGATGACTCAAAGACCAACCCAGCAGACGGCCGTAAGCGCGATCCATCCACCCGAAGAAGCGCACGTCCTTCGACGTATGCTCCGGGTGGGGGTCGGGGGTTGGGGGTTGGGGGTTAGATGGGTCGATGACATAGGTTTCGCCCTTGGCTTTGCGCTTGTGAACGAGCCTCTTGAGCATTCGCGAGCTCAGCATCGGCGTAAGTGTGAAGCTCACCAGCATCGAAACCATCACCGCGAATGCCATCGTCCAGCCGAACTGATTCACGTAGCGCCGCGCATAACCGGTCATAAACGCGATCGGCACGAAGATGATCACCAGCGAAATGGTCGTCGCCACAACTGCGAGAGTGATTTCTTTGGTCGCTTCGATGGCCGCGCGCTTGGGTTCGTAATGTTTCTCCTCGATGTAACGCACGATATTTTCGAGCACGACGATAGCATCGTCTATCACGATCCCAACCGCGAGCGTCAATGCCAGCAAAGTCATGTTGTTCAAGGTGAAATCCATCGCCTTGAGCAGCGTGAACGTAGCGATAATCGAAGTTGGGATCGCGACGGCGGCGATAATAACCGAGCGCAAATTGCGAATAAACAAAAGCACTACGAGGCTCGCCAGCAAGCTCCCGAACAGCAGATGCTCTTGAAGCGATGCAACCGAAGCGTTGATGAACACCGACTGATCGCGAATGATCCTGACGGTCACGCCGGGCGGAAGTGTCTTCTTGATCTGTTCGATTTTCTTTTTTACCGCGTCGATGATCTTCACGGTATTGGTGCCGGACTGTCTTCGCACGTCGAGCGAAACCGCCTGCTTGCCGTCGATCATGTTCCAGGTGCGCGGCTCGGCGAAGCTGTCTTCGACGCGGCCCACGTCGCTTACGCGAATGGGAGTTCCTCCGACGTTTGAAACGATGATGTCGCCGAACTGGCTGATCGCATCGATTCGTCCGAGAGTTCGAATTCCAAGCTCTGAATCGCCGCGGACGATTCGGCCGCCGGGAATCTCGACGTTCTCGCTTTGAATTGCATTTTGAAGCTGGCTGATTGTGATGTTGTGCGCGTTGAGTTTTTCGGCGTCGGCAAAGACTCGTATCTGCCGGTCACGTCCTCCGGTCATGCTGACTTCGCCGACGCCGTCGACCGTCTCGAGCACTCGCTTGATTTGCTTGTCGGCGATCTCGGTCGTCTCGCGAAGACTTTTATCACCGGCGACCACGAGCGAGACAACTGGATCGGCGTCGGGATCGGCCTTCTGAATGATGGGCGGGAGAATATTGGGCGGCAGGTTTCGCATTGCGCCCGCGACTTTTTCGCGAACGTCCTGGGCGGCGCTTTCGATGTCCCGTTCGAGCAGAAACTTGCAAGTGATTCGCGTGCTGCCTTCGGTCGACTGGGAGTTCAATTCATCGAGGCCGCTGATGGTGCTGATCGCTTCTTCGAGCGGAAGGACTACCTGCGTTGTGACTTCCTCGGATGTCGCTCCGGGCAGGCGCACGTTTATGGTGACGGTAGCCGGATCGGCTTTGGGAAAGAGATCAACTCCCAGATCGCGGAACGAAAAGACGCCCAGCACGACCAGAAACGTGATAAGCATGACCGCGAATACCGGCCGCTTTACGCATAATTCTGCAAGTGTCATCAGGATATTCCAGCGTTACGCTACGCTTGACTTCGACGCGCTTTGCGCGCGCAAGTTGCTTATCAACCTCTTTGTCGCCTCGTCCGCGAAAACAGCTTTGAGCTGTTCCTTGAACTCGGTTTCGTCCTTTGTAGGAATCACGCGAACAGAGCTCGAGGCATCAGCCGGGTTGACCTTAACAGTCGCGGGATACAACCTGTCCACAGGATGTTCAACGTAAAGGAGCGGATACTGGTTGAGACCTACTACTGGTGCGATTAAAAGAAAAGTGTGTCGCAAAATACGCTGAAAGTCTGTCACTTCTGTACGGACTTCAGCCTCGACCAGATTCTTCGTCTTGCGGCCAAGGAGCGCTGCCTGTTGCTTGAGGATGGTAATGGGCGGAGTTGGTTCATCGGCAACTGCGATTTCGTCAGGCCATAGATCGTCGATCGCATTCTCCTTTTCCTGCCGCCGAGAAACGGCAGCCTCTGCGAGTTCTCTCCTAATTCTCTTTATTGACATGCTAAGGCTCCTTTTTCTTCATACCTCAATGGAGAATAATAACGGAAGGTGGTCCGACAGGCGAGATTTATCCGGAATCCCGCTCTTGCTTAGAAACTTCTTCCCGCCGAACTCCGTCAAAACCTCTACGCTTTTCTCGTCGAACGAATCCAATAGATCCGGTCGGATCAAAACCTGATCGTAAGTGTTCCAGAAGTATTCTGTGGGTTCCGAGCCTCGTCGATAGTATGTTCCGGGCGGACCGTCGGTGGTATCTCCGAACCGACCCCACATTGGATTGTAGAAAAACGGGTATAATTCCCGAACCACTCTTCGTTTTCCTTTTCCGCTTCTTGCAGTATCGCGCGTCATAACCGCATGCAGGCCGTTTGCGGACGCTACCCCCTTCTCGAACGGGTTCATGTTCAAGTCACCAACGAGCACAGTTCTGGCGGTCCCGTACTCGCCTCAACCCTACGAATCTTCTCTGATACATGTGCCGCTACGAACGACTGGTACTCTTCAGCATCCGTCTTATGCAACTTACTTGGAAGGTGTAAGGCGGCAAGTAGCATAGGCGTCGTTCCCGGCAAACTTATTAGCCGCACAGTAAAGAATTCCTCGCTGACAGCGGTTGCGATATACCTCCGCAAGAAGCGAGTGTAAATCACTACCCTGGGTCCCGGGTTGTCTGCAAGATGGAACTGATCCTCCGAGGCGTCGTTTAGCTCAATTAGAATATCACCCGGTTCACTACATTCCGCGAGTATCACAATGTCGACACGATGTCCTTCGACAATCTTAGATAGGATCGGCCCAACCGGATTCTTCTTGACGTTCCAAAAGAGGAACTTCATCCCTAACCTCTTCGAAGACTGTACGCAGGTTCACTCTTCCATCTCGCCATCCTAGGACTATGTGTCGGGACATCCCAACGGCAGACTATTGCGTCACTTCGACTAGCGTCCCTTCTTTCAACTCCTGGCCGCCCTTCACCGCCACCGCGATGCGGTCGCCCTGGGCGAGCCCTTCAAGGATCTCGACCTCACTGCCGGAGCGCTCTCCGATCTTCACTTCCTTTTCCTTCACCGTGTTGCCGTCGATCACAAACACCTTGTAAACACCGTACACGTACAGTAGCGCATCTTCCGGAACAAAAAGAGAATCGACGACGAAGCTGGAAGGAATCGTCGCTTTGACAAAGAAGCCGGGTTTTAACAGAGCTTCGTGGTTAATGATCAGCGCTTCGACTTCGAAGGCTCGCGTCTGTTGATCGACCGAGGGGTTGATCCGCGAAATCTTTCCGGTGAATGAGCGGCCGGGGTAAGCTTCGACCGTTACGGTGACTTCCTGTCCGGTCTTTACCCACGCCGCCATCTTCTCAGGGACTCGCAGCCGCACTCGCATCGGATCGACGTTGACGATCACCATCACCGGAGTTTGCACTTTCAGGTATTGCCCCTGAGTGACCGAGCGCTCTCTGATCTGCCCGGCGAAAGGCGCGCGAATGATCGAGTCGGCGACTTTTTTCTGCGCGAGCGCCGCGGCCGCGCGTGATTGCGCCAGCGCGGCGCGCAGGTTTTGCACGCCTTGCACTGACAGGTCATAAGCCGCACGCGCCGCGTTGTGGCGAGACTCAGCTTCGTCGAAGTTCTGCTTCGGCAACAGGCCTTGCTCGAAGAGCGTCTTGGCGCGTTCGTACTTTTGGCGGGCATCCGCAAGATCGGCCGCGGCCTTTTTGACTTCGGCGGCTTCACGCACGTCCTTCACGTCCTCGACATTTTCAGGGAGTCCGAGTCTGGCCCTTGCCTGCTGGAGCGTCGCGCGTTGTTGATCCAGGGTCAACTGCAATTCCGTTGGAACGACCTTCACGATCGTCTGACCCGCCGTGACATGATCGCCGACATCGACCAGCACTTGTTCGACGCGCCCTTCGACTTCAGAGCTCACCGTGACCTCGTCGAGCGGAAATAATGACCCGACCGACTCGACGTTGCGGCGGAGTTGCTTTTGCTCGACCGGTATCATCCGTACCGCGATTGGTCTTGCGGCCACACTGTCGACTTGTTTGCCCGAGGTCTTCGAGCAGGATTCCGCGACCACGATCAGGCTCAAAAGAGCAGCGCCCAGTAAAGCCTTCCACGCAGTTCTCGCCCTAAGATCGCCGTTCATTTAGTTCCTTCCTCAAATGATTGCGCTATATTCGAGTCCAAAGATAATAGCCTAACTCCCCGCGGTTCGCGAAGTAGCGTTGCGCTTATTGCTACGTTCGGATGGGTCGAGCAGTTACGCGGCTCGTCATCAACATCGTAAGCCGGTGGCTTGCGAGAATAGTCGGCATGAACTTAAGCTTTCTTCGATATGGCTGATGTATGGTGTTCGTTTTGCGGGGCTGGGATCGCGGATTCGGCAAAGTTCTGCCGGGCGTGTGGCCGAGCCTTGGACCCGTCCGAGCTAACAACTCGCACCCTCGAACCAGAAAGCCGGTTTCAAAATCCGACTGCTCACGTGCAACAAGCCATCACCACTCCCGCTTATCTTGCGCCGTCTCAGGCGCCGGTCGTGCCGTCTACGAATGACCTGGCTAAGAAGCCGCAAAGCCGGGCCCTTATCATCACGCTTGCGGCTCTGGTCGGCGTGCTGTTGTTCGCGCTGGCCATCGTCTTGTTCATGAGATTCGACAGCGGAGCTCCAACGCCTGACATACCAGTAGTGAGCATTCCGGTTCCGACTCCGCCGCCTGGCGCGCCTCCGCCGCCATCACCGCCGCCGGTACCCGGTGACACTGCAATCGCGGGCTCGCTCGCCTATCCGGGCGCAAAAACGCTAATGAATATCAACAGCGCACACGGCAAGAGTGTCCTTCAGCTCCAGACGACGGACTCTCCGAACAAAGTCGTCGCGTGGTACAAAGACAAGCTCAAGCCGACTCAGAACGTGGATCTGCCATTTGGAAACTCGATACTAAAGAACGGTAATACCACAGTGGTGATAACTGGAGTCGAGGATGGAACCACTATCCTCATATCAAGGGGAGAGGACTAAGGCTAAAGTTCGTAGTCCGGCCTTCAGTCAGGCGGAAGTTGTAAGCCCAAGGATTCAAAAGCGGAGAGATGGTCTGCGCATCAACCGTTGACCTCAGCTACGACCTGGCGACTGAAGACCTCCCCAAAATGCCGCGCCGCTATCACGGCAACCTCGCTGAGATCAACTTCACGCCCAAGAACTCGCGAGATCGAAGTCACTCCCTTATCCGTTATTCCGCAAGGAACGATCATCTTGAAGTAGCTGAGATCAGTATTCACATTCAACGCGAATCCGTGGCTTGTTATCCATCGCGCAATTCGCACTCCAATCGCCGCGATTTTTTCATTACCTACCCAAACGCCCGTAAGCCCTACGATGCGCCCGCCTTCAATTCCGTAATCCGCGATCGTGCGAATCAACACTTCTTCGAGGTCGCGCACGTAGCGATGAACGTCACAGCGATCAGGTTTGAGATTGATGATGGGATAACCGACGAGCTGACCGGGGCCGTGATAGGTGACGTCTCCGCCGCGCCCGGTTTCGTGGACTTCTACTGAATTGGATTGAAGCTGATTTTGATCCGCAAGTATGTTATTGGCATCCGCTCCGCGTCCGAGAGTGAAAACGTGAGGGTGTTCGAGGAGAAGCAACTGTTCGGGCGCTTCACCTGAGCGAAGGTGTTCAACTGCACGTTCTTGCAATCGAAGCCCTTCCTCATACGAAACAACGCCTATCCATCGGGCTTCACATACGCGTCCAACCTGGGATGCTTGTGTAACCATGAGTCCTGAATGAAGCAGTGTAAGGGCGGCTCCTCCGTGCCGCCCCTCTTTCGCAGAACCAACGTCTGTGGATCCGCGAGGAGGGGCGGCCACGGAGGGCCGCCCTTACATGCTTAGCTCGTGTACTCCGCAGCCTCAATCACGTCGCGAATCGTAGCAAGAAACTGATCAGCGACCGCGCCATCAATAACCCGATGATCGAAGCTCAGCCCAAATACGCCGATCTGCCGAATCGCGATCGCATCGTCTATCACGACGGGTCGCTTCTTGATCACGCCCACGCCGAGAATCGCAACCTGAGGTTGATTGATAATCGGAGTCCCCGCCCAACCACCAAACGATCCGGGATTGGTGATTGTGAAAGTCCCGCCTTGCACCTCATCCGGCTTGAGTTGTTTTGTTCGAGCGCGTTCGCCGAGATCGTTCACCGCTCGCGCGATGCCAAGCAGCGATTTCTCATCCGCGCCTCGAATCACCGGGACGATCAAGCCCCAGTCCAACGCGACGGCAACGCCGATATTGACGTCCTGCTTGTAGACAATCTGATCGCCCCACAACGACGAATTCACGATCGGCCATTTCTTTATGCCTTCGATCACCGCCTTGATGATGAACGGCATGAAAGTCAGCTTCACGCCGTCACGCTCGAGAAAGTCGCCCTTCAACTGATCGCGAAGCCTGGCCGTTTTTGTGAAGTCCACTTCCATAAACGAAGTGACGTGTGCCGATATGTGGCGGCTTTCGACCATTCGCTCGGCGATGCGGCGGCGCATCACTGACATCGGTTCGATTTGAACGCGATCGCCTTCCGCGTACGGCGCGGGACCCACTTCAGATTCGGCGGCGGCGGGCGCTCGCAAAGCTTGCGGGGCGCGAGGAGGCGCAGTGGCCGCGGTCGAAACTGCAGCCGTCGCGGGAGCAGCGGCCTTCTCGGATCCTTTATTCTCGATGAAGCTGAGGATGTCCTGCTTGGTCACGCGCCCGCTGATGCCAGTTCCGTCGATTCGCGAGACATCGATGCCGTGTTCTTCGGCAATTTTGCGCACCAGCGGCGATGAGCGAGTGCGTCGGAGATCTTCCTTCGAAGCGGCCTCGCTCTCTGCAGCATCAGGTTGCGGAGCAGAAGCAGCAGGCTTGGCTGGTGTCGTTGGCGCGGCAGCCGGAGGCGCTTCGGGAGCGGGTGGCGGCGCTGCTTTTGGTTCGGGTTCTGCCGCTTTGGCTTCCGCCGGTTTGGTTTCGGCCGGTTTCGCTTCTTCCTTCGGTGGAGCTGCCGCCGGCTTGGCCTCGCCGCCGTTGATCACAGCGACGACGGTGTTGACGGCAACGGTCTGGCCTTCTGCGACTTTTATCTCAGACAGCACCCCGGAGGATGGAGCGGGAATCTCCGCATCAACCTTATCGGTTGAAATCTCAAACAACGGTTCGTCGCGTTTCACCGAATCGCCAACCTTCTTGAGCCATTTGACGATCGTTCCTTCGGCGATGGATTCGCCCATCTGCGGCATCTTCACTTCTTCACTCATAGTTCTCCCGTGGTTGGTCCGTAGTCCGTGGTCAGTAGTACGTAGTCCGTAGTCCGTAGTCCGTAGTCCGTAGTCCGTAGTCAATAAGTTTGTTTCACACTAGTTCACACTACGGACTACTGACTACGGACTACTGACTCAGTAAGCCACCAGCGTCCGTGCTGCCTTCAAAACATCATCCACTTGCGGCATGAAGAATTCTTCGAGGGGCGGCGCGTACGGCACCGGCGTGTCGATCGAAGTCACGCGCACTACCGGGCCGTCCAAATACTCAAACGCCTCTTCGTTTATTACCGCAGTCAATTCGCCGGCCATCCCGCCGGTGCGAGTCGCTTCGTGAAGGATGATGACCTTATTCGTTTTCTTCACCGATTCGATGATGGCTTCGCGATCAAACGGCTGAAGCGTTCGCAAGTCGATGACTTCAGTGTCTACGCCCTCTTCCTTCAACTTCTCCGCTGCATCGAGCGCCGTGTAGACCATCGCTCCATAAGTGATGATTGAAAGATCGCGCCCCTCGCGGCGAATCGCGGCTTTTCCGATGGGTACGATGTAATCGTCGGCGGGCACTTCCTGTTTGATCTTCGGATTGCGATACAAAAACTTGTGCTCAAAGAAAAGCACCGGATCTTCATCGCGAATCGCGGCTTTGATCAATCCCTTCGCATCGTATGGCGTCGAAGGCTCGACCATCTTCAATCCGGGCGTGTTCAGGAAAAATGATTCAACGTTTTGCGAATGAAATGGCCCGCCGTGAACGCCTCCGCCGCTTGGGCCGCGAACCACCATTGGAATTCCAATGCCCTGGCGATACCTGCTCGTTGCCGCGTAATTCCTGAGCATATCGAAGCAGCACGAGATGAAATCTATGAACTGCATCTCAGCCACCGGGCGCATTCCCATCATCGCCGCGCCACAAGCTGCTCCGATTATCGCCGATTCAGAAATAGGCGTATCGATCACGCGCCCGTCGCCGAAGCGATCGAGGAAGCCTTCGGTGACTTTGAACGCGCCCCCGTAGACGCCGATGTCTTCGCCGAGAAGAAAGACGCGCTCGTCGCGCTCCATTTCTTCCCAGATTCCCTGCCGTATCGCTTCAAGTAGTGTTATGGCTGCCATATTGAGTCCGTGAAACGTGCGTGAAATGTGATGCGTGAAACGTGATGCGTGACGGTTCGAGAATGATATCTCACAGATCACGTCTCACTAATCAGATTCCTTTCATTCCTCACTTCCAACTGCGAGCGACTTATTTTTGACGTCGCCGGCGTAGACTCCGCCGAGCGCGTCTTCGGGCGAAGGTGACGGCTGGCTTTCCGCCCACTCCAGGTCTTCGTCCAACACTGCTGCCACGCGCTTTACTACATCATCAATCTCTGCGCCGCTGGCGACTTTGTTTTCCTTTAACTGCTTTTCGAATTGCGCGATCGGATCTCGCTTGCGCCACTGCTCCAGAACCTCCTTCGCCACGTAAGACTGATTGTCGTGAGCCGCGTGGCCCCGCATGCGAAATGTTTTCGCCTCGATAAAAGTCGGGCCTCCGCCTTCGCGAGCTCGATCAACTGCCCGCTGAGCCGAGCGATACACCGCGACAACGTCGTTGCCGTCCACGATCTCGCTTGGCATCCCGTAAGCCTTCGCGCGATCAGCCAAATTCAGAATCCTCATCTGTTTCGTAGTCGGCGTCGTGTACGCATAAGAGTTATTCTCGCCGACAATCACAAGCGGAAGGTTCTGTACCGCGGCGAAGTTCGCAGCTTCGTGAAACGCGCCCGTGCTGGTTCCGCCGTCGCCGATGTAAACCATCCCAACCGATTTCTTCTTCTGCATTCGCAGCGCGAGCACCACTCCGTTCATAACCGACACCAGAGATCCAAGCGGACTGATTGTTCCGATGAAACCTCGATTGAGATCGGTGATGTGGAGGTTCTGATCCCGGCCCCGTGAAAGCGAAGTCGCCCGCCACAAATAATTCGCGAACACTTCTCGCGGCAACGCTCCAATCACAAGCAACGCACCCAGGTCGCGCGTCAGAGGCGACAGAATATCGCCTTGTTTTCTATCGAGCGCGTAAGCGGAACCGACGGCCGTTCCTTCCTGCCCGAGGCTGCGAAAGAGCCCGCCTACGATCTTGCCCTGCTTGAAGAGATTGTCCAGCCTGTCCTCGAGCGATCGAGTCAGGTGCATGAAGTAGAGCAGATCGAGTTGTTGGCTTTTGTCGAGTTCCATAAAAAGCGGTTCAGGGTTCCGGGTTCAGGGTTCCGGGTTTCCAAACGCGGAACCCGGAACTCTGAACCCTGAACCGTTTTTAAATATGAATCACCATTCCGTGCGCGTCTTCGAAGGCTTCGTGCATGCTCTCTGAAACGGTCGGGTGCGCGTGCATCGTGTTGATCAACTCTTCGACCGTTGATTCCATCTGCAATGCAACGCACGCCTCCGCTATCAACTCAGTCGCGTGCGGGCCGATCAAGTGCACTCCCAGCAGTTCGTCGTAACGAGCGTCGCTCACAACTTTGACCATGCCTTCCGCAGCTCCGAGAATTTGAGACTTTGCGATTACTGGAATCGGGAAGTGACCGATCTTGACGTCGTAGCCGCGCTCGCGCGCCTTTGCTTCAGTGAGGCCTACGCTTGCAACTTCGGGCTGGCAATAGGTGCAGCCGGGCACGCGATCGTAGTTGATCGGGCGCGGATTCTTGCCGGCAATTGTTTCAACGGCAAGAATCCCTTCGGCTGAAGCCACGTGCGCGAGCCACGGCGTCGGTATCACGTCGCCAATCGCATAGACGTTCGGCTCGGCTGTGCGCATGTGATCATCGATCTTGATATAGCCCTTCTCCAATTCGACTCGAGTGTTTTCAAGCCCAAGCCCGTCGGTGAAGGCGCGCCGTCCAACGGCAACCAAAAACTTTTCCGCGGTGAACTCACGGTCTTCGTCGCCGATGCGCGCAGTAACTTTCACGATCCCGTTGTCTACGACAGCGGATTGAAAGTTCGCGCTGGTGAATGCCTTGATTCCCTGCTTCTTGAATGATTTCGCAAGCTCGCCGCTGATCTCCTCGTCCTCGATCGGCAAGAGTCGCGGCAACAATTCGAGGATCGTCACGTCGGTTCCAAAGCGCGCGAACATCGAAGCGAACTCGACGCCGACCGCTCCCGCGCCAAGCACCACAAGCGATTTAGGTACTTCTTTCAGCTCCAGTATCTCGTCGCTCGTGATGATGTGCTCGCCATCGATTGGCAGAGTGGGAAAGGAACGCGGCACGGAGCCCGTGGCAATGATGATGTTCTTTGTATCTACAGTCTGACTGGCGCCGTCAGCCCCGGTTACTGTTATTCGACCCGGGCCGTCGATATGAGCCGAGCCCTTGAGGACCTGCACTTTGTTTTTGCGCATCAGAAAGTCGACACCCTTGGACAGCTTGGTGACGACTTTACCTTTGCGCTTCTGGGCCTGGTCGAAATCGAGCGAGATGCCGGTCGCGATGATGCCGTGTTCTTTCGCGTGTTTGAACTCGTCAAACAGATCGGCGGTGTGCAGCAGGGCCTTGGTGGGAATGCATCCCCGGAGCAGGCAAGTGCCGCCGAGGTTCTTGTCCTTTTCAATGATTGCGGTCTTGAGCCCTAACTGACCTGCTCGAACCGCGGCAACGTATCCGCCGGGTCCCGCTCCTATGATTGTTACGTCAAACGCTTCAGTGGATGAACTCAATTGAGCTGGCTCCTCCTTGCGCTGAAAAATCACTCCAGCGCTATTTTGACTTCGTCTCCCTCGACCATAACCTCAAAACTCTCGACTCTGGCCAACGAATTCATCGGCGACGTCCCGCTGGCCAGACCGTAGACCCATCCATGCCAGGGGCATTGAACCGTAAGGTTATTCTGATCTACGAAGCCTTCGCCCAGGGGTCCGCCGCGATGAGCGCAAATATTGTCGAGCGCATAGAACTGCCCATTGGCATTGAACAGGGCGATGGACCGTCCGTCGATCTCTATGACGATTGCGCGCCCGGGCGGGAGGTCGCTTGTGTTCACAACCTTCACAAACTCGGACATCGCAAACTCCCGTCGTTATTCGGCTCGCGTCGATTTCTAAGTGAGTGGTCGATCTCTATCAACATTATTGTTGTACCTAGAACCCAGCATCTTAGCAACCGGCAAAAGGTGCTTTCAAGTTGCATTGCCTGGCGCACGCCCGTGAAACAGTTGTTGCTAAATTTTCGTTTCAGGGATCAGATCGGTGCGTCCTTACGTCGATAATGGCGTAAGGCTCACTGAAGCTTAGAAGACGGCCCAATCAGGGCTATCAATGTTGAGCGTGTTGAACCGGAGTTAGGAGGTAAGCAGTGATGGCAGCGACGGTTAGAAGTCACATCGCGCCAGAGAATCTGAGGTTGATCCTTTTGGCTTACGGAATGAATCATTCCTACCGCGTGCTCGGCCTCGAAGAGATAACGCAGGCGATACCGCACGTGAAACGAGATGAAGTGTCTGATGTGCTTGAGGGCCTCGCGCATGATGGGTTAGTGACAAGGTTTTCAGGACGATACTGCTTTAATAAATCAATTCCCACGGAGCTCAGGCACAACATCGAGCAGCTCATTACGCCGAGTGGAACTATCCGAAGGATCGCCTCCTGAACAAGCGGACGGCGACGGGTAAAGGCCCGCTTCCGTACCTGTACGTCAGCCTGGCCATAAATCTCTAAGTACCTGGGACGGCTCTGGGGTGCAGGTGCGCCTACGTGATCAATCCAGCTACGGCCGCTTGTCTACCACCACGCGGTGATCCAAGTTAGCCACGCGCCAGCCCGTCGCGAAGATCATCCGGTCGATCCGCTCCATCTTCTCGAAGTCGATCTTCTCAACCACGTCGCTCGGCTTGTGATAGTCCCGGTGAACTCCAGTGAAGTAAAAAATGATCGGCACGCCGTGCTTCGCGTAATGGTAGTGATCGGAGCGATAGTAGAAACGCTCGGGATGATTCTCGTCGTTGTACGTGTAATCGAATTTCATCCGCGCGGTTTCGAGGTTGGTCTGCTCGTTTAGCTTGTTGAGTTCCGTTGAAAGCTTGTCCGCACCGATGATGTAAATCGAATCCTTGTCCGTTAATCGCGAGTCGAGCGGATCATCGTCGCCTGCCGGACGGCTGCGCCCAACCATATCGATGTTGAAGTCCGCGACCAGCTTCGCAAGCGGAACCACCGGATCGTAATCCGTGTTGTACTCAGACCCATAGAGGCCAAGCTCTTCGCCGGTGTGAAAGACTATCAGCAATGATCGGCGTGGCCGCGGACCTACTGAGAACGCCTGCGCTATCTCAAGCACCGACACCGTACCTGAGCCATCATCGTCCGCGCCGTGATAGACCTCTCCCTTATCGCTTGTTTTCAAGTGATCGTAATGCGCGCTGAAAACAACATACTCGTCCTTTAGTTTCGGATCGGCGCCGTCGAGTATCCCAACAACATTTTGCGCAGGAGGCGCGTCCTTTACATCGACCTGGAGTTTGATCTCCACCGCTGCTGGAATCTCAGAAGGCGCAACCTTGAGCGCAGCCGCGGTGAGATCCGAACTCTCTTTGCCCATCGCCTTCGCGAGCGCCTTTATCAACTCCGGTCCGGCTGTGATCTCTGGCAGAGTCTTGCCCGAAGCCGTTGGTTTCGGTGGCAGGCTCATTTGCTGTTGGCTTGCGAGGAACGCCCTGGTCTGATCCCACCCGAGCAACGTCTGAGCATCAGCGAGCCTGATGATTCCCGCGGCTCCGTGAGCGGCCGCCGCCGATGGTCCCTGCTCTTCATCCGTCAGCCGAACGTTCTTGAGCGATTCGGGCCGGCCGTTCCCTATCACCACAATCTTGCCGTTTGCGTTGATGCCTGAGTAGTCATCGTGTTTGTTCTTTGGAGACGAAATCCCGTATCCCACAAACACCAATCCGCCGCTGATGTTGATGTTCGCCGGGATCTCGGCGATGAATGCATCAAGGTATTTGAAATCGCGCTTCAAGCCCGCGCTTGTGATTGTTGTGCGGCTCAACGCAATATCGACCGCGCGATAGCTCAACGGAATCGGCTGGAAGAACGAGCCGTTCAGCCCCGCGCCGCGATAGCCATACGACTCGAGTTCCGACGCGAGATAGCGTGCGGCGATTCGATTTGAAGGGCTGAACGTGTAACGCCCACCCAATTCGTCCGATGCTAAAAAGCTCAAATGCTTTTTGAGGTCCCGCACAGTGATGCTTGACGTTGCCTCGCCCGCTGGAAGCGGCAGGCTCGCGGCGCCCACCGCCGACGACATCACTAAAGCGGCGAGCATCAACGATGCTAACGCGCTGCGAATCGAGTTTCGGTGATTCATCAGAGTCCTTCTTTCACTATTACGTTACCGGTTTCGTCGAGTGGCCCGACCGCCACCGTGGTCAGGCTCATCGGATCAATATGCTTGCGCGCAACGCGCGAAATATCTTCAACCGTCACTGCGCGAATGAGTTCAGGGTAGCGCTCGAGATAGTCGAAGCCCAGACCGTAAACCTCGGCGTCGATCAGAAAGTCCGCGATTTGCGCGTTCTTCTGAAAACGAAACACGAAGCTGCCAGTCAGATACAGCTTTGCGACTTCAAGCTCCTCGGCTGCAACCGGCTCGTCGACGATGCGCTGGATCTCAGAACGCAACCCTGCGATCGCCCGGCCAAGATTCGCCGGCGCGGTGCCGATGAAAGCTATGAAGCGGCCGGGGTCCAAAGTCGCACTCGAAGTGATCGTGCTGAATGTGCTGTATGCGAGCCCCTGTTCGTCGCGCAACACTCGCGGAATTCGCGAGGTAAACCCTGGACTCGATCCAAGTATCGTGTCCATCACCAACAGGGAATAGAAATCGGAATTGCGGCGCTCGATGCCGACGTGCCCGATGAATATGTTTACTTGTTCCTTCGGCACAGTGACGAATCGCGCGATTGGCGCCGTCTGCCGCTGGGGCTTGATGACGGTTGGACGCTCGAACTCGGAGCGTTCCCAGCTTCCAAACAGGCTCGCGACTCTGGCTTTGAGCTCGCCTTTGTCGATATCGCCAACTATCGCGATTATCGTGTTGTTGGGAACGTAAAAGCGCCGGTAGAACCCTTCAATGTCCGCGCGGGTCAGCGCATTGACTGTTCGATCGTACCCTACCGAGGGCCTGTGGAGCGGCGCACCCCCGAAGACGATTTCGTTAAACACATCGGAGGCCTGAATCCGCGGTTCGTCGAGTCGGGATTTGAGTTGCGCCACGCGGCGCGCGATTTCCTGAGTTACCTTGTCGTCTGGAAACGTGGCGTTCAACAGCAAGTCCGAGGCGATCTCCAAACCAAGCTGCGTATCCCTGGAAAGCAACGTAACCACCACGCCGCTGGATTGGTAATCGCCAAAGGTCGCGAGGTGCCCGCCCACCGCTTCAACTGTTTCAGCAATCTGTTGCGACGTCCGCGTTGTGGTCCCGCTATCGAGCAGAGCACCGGTCAGCGAAGCTAACCCGGCTTTGTCGTCAGGCTCGAAGCGCGAGCCCGCGAGTACGATTCCGTTTATTGAAACAGATGGAGTCGAGTGATTCTCCGAAAGCAGAAGAACCAGCCCGTTTGGGAGCACGACTCGCTCGACATCAAGCTGTGGGTGAGCGACTCGTTTACGACTATGCTGCACGATCGCGTTCCTCCACAGTCTCTCGGTCATTAACCAGATAACCAACGGTTCGATTATCGCCGGTAAAGTATTTTCTGGCGACTTGGGCTACGTCGTCGACCGTGACGGCCGAGATTCGTTCAAGAAGCGTATCGAGATAGTGATATCCTCGCGAGTCCGCGGGCACGCGATCATCAAAAGCGATGGTCTCAAATTGGCCAAGCAACGACGCCTGTTGCAGCGGCTCTTCGCTGCTGAGCACAAGCGAGGCCTCGATCTGCCGTTTTGCTTTTTCGATATCGGCGAGCGACAGTTTCGCTTGCTTGAGCGCGTCGATTTCGTCGTAGATTGCGCGCTCGACTTCAATGAGCGTAAAGCCGGGTCTTATTTCGGCCTGAAAATAGAATAACGGCGAATCGGCGTGATCGTGATAGCTTGCATCGACTCTCGTAACCGATTGATCCCGCTCGACGAGCCTCTGATAGAGCCGCGAGGACTTGCCGGTTGACAGCAGCACTTCGGCGACCTTCAGCGGATACGATTCGGGGTCCGCAACCGGCGGAACGTGATAGCCGATCAACAGTCGCTCAACCGGCGTATGCTTCTTGACGACCAGCCGCTTCTCCCCGCGCTGTTGCGGTTCGACAATTTTCAAAGACATCGGCGCCGGACCCGGCGGAATGGGGCCGAATAACTCTTCGACTTTCTGAAGCGTTTCGGCCGCGTCGAAATCGCCGACGATCACCAGGGTCGCGTTGCGCGGGTGATACCACTTATCGTAGTAAGCCTTCATATCGGCTCCCGAAGCCGATTCCAGGTCATCGAGCCATCCGACCGTGGGCCAATGATAAGGGTGCTGGCGAAAGGCAGCCGCCCAAACTTCATTCTCGAGCGCCTCCCACGGGCCATCGAGCCCGATCCGCAGCTCCTCCTCAACGACCTGCTTCTCTGCGGCAAATTCATCCTCGGCAAACGTCGTATTGCGCATTCGATTCGACTCAATCTCGAGCGCAGCAAGCCATCGGTCAGAAGCAAATGTGAAATAGTAGGCCGTAAAGTCCAGCCACGTGAACGCATTGTTCGCGCCGCCGTTCAAGTGGGTTATCAGGTCGATCTCGCCTTTCTTATATCGATCAGTGCCTTTGAAAAGCATGTGCTCGAGGAAGTGCGACTTGCCTGTCTGTCCGAGTTCCTCGTTTCGCGAGCCTACCCGGTACCATATCATCGTCGCGACCACCGCCTTGTCGTGCAGCTCCTTCGTCAAAACGGTGAGCCCGTTCGAAAGAACCAGTTTGTGCACTCCACGAGTGATGAACGAGTCGGACTGGACGATAGCTTGATTACCAGGATCGGGACTGGTCAGTGTGGTCATATGATTTCTTATGAAAACCTCGAACTCATTACGATGAGTCAAAATTCTAGAGGGCCGAAAGAAGAGGTGTCAAACGACTGTCATTTTTGCCAGGCTTACGTACTCACTCAAAAACAACAAGCGAACAGCCGAATCCCGTTGTCCGGTAGAAATGCGCTCAGGGCTTGATTTCTCGTCTTTCGCTGTAGATACTTGAGCGTGCTGTTGGATACTAACCCTTTGGTCTTAGCATCATTTGAAGTGACGTTGCATCTCGCTTATTGAACTTCGAGTGTTGAACACACGCTACTAAAATCGCGAAACAGCCGCTGTCGCGGCGCACAGGAGAAAGATGACTAAGGCAGAACTAGTTGAAGAAGTGGCTCGCGCCGCCGAATTAAACAAGCGCGACGCCGAGGTCATTGTCGAAACTGTCTTCGACTCGATAATCGGCGCCCTGCACAAAGGCGACAAAGTTGAGCTCCGAGGCTTCGGCAGTTTCCGCACACGCGAACGAGGACCGCGCCGCGGGCGCAATCCAAAAACCGGGGAGCCCGTCGATGTCCCGGCCAAACGCGTTCCTTACTTCAAGCCAGGCAAAGAGCTGAAAGAATACTTCACCGACAAGCCCGGCGCACCTGAAGCCGCAACTGCTCCCGAACCCGCGCCCACAAGCATTCCGTCCGCGGTCACACCTGACAGCGCCAGCGCCGCTCCCGCTGAAGGCGGTCAGCCGACAGGCGAAGGTCACGAAGGCGGCGGCTCGGCGAGCGGATCGGGATTTTGAACAAACGACCTGATTCGCTGACCTCAAGTTGTTAATTGACTGATGCAGGCGAGTAAGTACCTCGCCTGCAAAGGATCGACAAGGTTCGATTGTACTCAAGGAAAAGTGAAGAATGAGTTCACTGAATGGAAAGGAGCGGCGTGCCGAGGCTGATCGTCGCAAGAAAGAACGCCGCGAAGAATCACGAAAGTCCGAGCGTCCCGTACTGACAACCAGAACCGGTGAACGCCGCGAAAAGAGCCGCCGGACCGGGGATCGCAAAGTATCTGGCGAAAGCCGCTAACTACCTCAGCAACCCAACACTCGTTGCGAACTTTGCAACCGCCTCATTGAACCGATCGGGTTTCTCCATCATCAGGAAGTGACTCACCCCATCCCACATCTGAAACTCGAGCTTCGGCGCGATGCTTCTATAGAACTGCTCGGTATCGGCGGGCCAGAACGGTGACTTCGCAAGGATCGCGAGCACCGGGACGTTGATCTTGTCCTGCTTCCAGATCGACTCGTCGGCCATTCCTTCGATTGCGCTTACTGCGACTTTTTGCGGTGTGCTGAGCATCGCGGTCTTGATCCGCGTCTTCAGAGCCGGATTCACCTGTGGGCCAAGCATGCCGTCGATGAAACCGCTCGCGGCTTGTTCGTAATTGGGTCCGCGTAACGGCGCGATGAACTGCTCCATCATTTTTCTATCACCGAACGCCCTGAGCGCACCATCGACGATCACGAGCCCTAGCGTCTTCTCAGGATACTTGCGATAGAACTCCCGAATGACGGGAGTCCCCATGCTGTGTCCGACAAGAACCGCGCGCGCGACACCCGCGTCTTTGAGTACCGCATCAACCGCCCGGGCAAACAGGTCCACGGAATAGGTGATCTCGGGCTTGTCGCTCATGCCGTGTCCAGGAAGATCGATCGCGATGACACACGTTCGGTTGACGAAGGCAGGAATCTGATCGCTCCAGAAACTCAGGTCGCAAGTCCACCCGTGCACAAACACCAACGCGTCGCGGCCCTTGCCGTAGCTCTTGTAGTGCACGCGATTGCCATCAAGCTTCGCGAATTTTGACGGCGCATCTCCCGGCAAACTTCTCTCAGCAGCATTGATCGATTGACCAACCGCAAGAAGCACCAACAGCGCAGACACCAATGAAAACACTCGCCGCTTAATCATATTCTCGTCCCCGCTCCCAAATCCTAAATCCTAAATCCTGCCTACGTTCCCGCTTCCCATGTATTCATGTACTCGATCATCTCGGGCGTGAGATTGTCGATCTTGATCCCCATCGCCGCAAGCTTGAGCGCTGCAATCTCGTTGTCGACCTCCTCGGGCAACAGGTGCAAGCCCGGCGAAAGCTTGCCGTGATTCTTGACCAGGTACTCACACGAGAGCGCCTGATTGGCGAAGCTCATATCCATCACCGAGGCCGGATGACCTTCGGCCGCCGCGAGGTTAATCAAACGTCCCTCGCCAAGCACCATCACTCGATTGCCTGAGTCTTTGAGTTTGTACTGTTCGACGAACGGCCGCAGTTGCTCTTTCTCTTCGCTCTGCTCCGCAAGCGCCACCAGATTCAACTCGACATCGAAGTGCCCCGAGTTCGCGACGAGCGCTCCGTCGCGCATCTGCGCGAAGTGATGGCCATCGATCACGTGTCGATTGCCCGTGACGGTAATGAATATGTCACCCAGCGGCGCGGCTTCTTCCATAGTCATCACTCGCATTCCATCCATCACCGCTTCGATGGCGCGGATGGGATTGATCTCGCACACGATCACGTTCGCGCCCATGCCGCGTCCGCGCATCGCGACTCCTTTTCCGCACCAGCCGTATCCGACGACAACAATCGTTCGTCCTGCCAGCAAAATATTCGTCGCGCGAATCACGCCGTCGAGCGTCGATTGCCCGGTTCCGTAGCGATTGTCAAAAAAGTGTTTCGTCTGTGCGTCGTTGACCGCGATCGTCGGCCAGGTCATTCGGCCGCTCTTCTCGAGCGCGCGCAACCTGACGAGTCCCGTCGTTGTTTCTTCGGTCGTGCCGATGATCTTGTCGATCAGTTCGGGCCGTTCCTTAACCATCGTCGCGACGACATCCGAACCGTCATCAATGATCAAATCGGGTTCGTGATCGAGCGCCATTCGCACGTGTCGATTGTACGTCTCCGGAGACTCACCCTTGATCGCGAACACCGGAATGCCGTACTCGGCTACAAGCGCCGCGGCTACGTCATCCTGCGTCGACAACGGATTCGAAGCGATGAGAATCGCATCGACGCCCGCCGCTTTCAGCGAGCGCGCAAGGTTCGCGGTCTCAGTTGTGATGTGGCAGCAGGCCACCATCTTCTTTCCCGCAAGCGGGCGTTCGCGTTCGAAGCGCTCGCGGATCTGCCGCAGAACCGGCATCTCGCGTTCGGCCCATTCGATTCGCTTTCGCCCGGCCTTTGCCAGGCTCAAATCTTTGACGTCGTAATTCGATACTTGAGTGCTCGTTGTCATGAAGTCTCCCGAAAGTTTGTAGGGGCGGCTCTCCGCGGCCGCCCCTCATTGATGACCACTTGATTGTGTGTCCACGAAGCGCG
>Ga0070705_100000390_pt1 | contig 25545 bp, 21 predicted proteins | sample KBSK5253metaG_FD_65455 | JGI IMG/M metagenome (GOLD analysis project Ga0070705, IMG submission 65455) | Corn, switchgrass and miscanthus rhizosphere microbial communities from Kellogg Biological Station, Michigan, USA - KBS K5-25-3 metaG | ecosystem: Host-associated > Plants > Roots >... | reverse complement strand
TCCTTGGCGACGAGGTTCATGCCGTCGAACATCGCGTTGACGAGCAGCACGTCGTAGTGCTTGTAGGCGGCGACCGCCTCCTCGAGATCGTCGCGCAGCTTCAAGTGGATCGGCATCCAGTCGGGCGTGCCATGGCGGTGGTTGACGACCGCGACGACCGCCTCGATCCGCTCCAGGTACTCGGCGTACTCGGGCACGTCGGTTCGCGACGGCATCAGCTGCGCGATGAACGTCACCTGCTCGTGGAACTCCGGGTGCTGCGTGAGGAAGACGTCGAACGCGGTGAAGCCACGCAGCACGTTCTTCGACAGATCGGCGCGGTCGACGCGCAGGATCAAGTGCTCGCGCCGGCGGCGCAGCAGCTCGCGCTCGAACTGCGCCGTGCGCTCGCGCCGCGCGACCGCGCGCGTCGCCTCCGCGTCGATCGGCAGCGGGTACGCGCGCACCCACACCTCGCGTCCGTCGCACTGCACCACGCCGCGCTCGAAGTCGACCTCGAGGTCCATCAGGTCGCGGCAGCACTGCAGGAAGTTGCGGCGGTACGAGCGCGTGTGGAAGCCGATGATGTCGTTCGCGAGCAGGCCGCGGTAGATCTCCTCGCGGATGAAGCTTGGCAGCACGCGCCACGCATCCGACTGCGTCCACGGGATGTGGATGAAGTGGTGCAGGAACGCGTCCGGTCGCACCCTCCGCACAAGCGCCGGCAGCGTGTAGAGGTGGTAGTCGTGGACCATCACGACCGGCTCGGACTCGCCTTCGATCTCGTCGAGCACGGCGCGCGCGAGGTCCTCGTTGACGACGTTGTAGCCGAACTCGAACGCCTCAACCTCTTCGCGGCGGATGTCCGGCGCGTTCGAGAGATCCCACAGGTAATGCTGGATGAACCACAGCATCGGGTTCGCGAACACGTTGTAGAAGCGGTCGTACGCCTCTGCGTCGGAGGCGACGAGGCGCACCTTGTAGGCGCCGCCGTCCGGCAGCTCGACCTCGAACGGGCGCCCTTGATGACGGTGCGAGTGGGCGACGTCCTCGTCCGTCATCGCCGAGGCGATCCAGACCGCCTCGCGATGCGACGCCAGGCCGGTGAGCGCGGTCACGAGCCCGCCCGACCCACGTCTCATCTCGCCCCCGGGTCCGAACGTGACCGGACCGCGGTTGGAGACAAGCACGAGCGGGCGGGCGCCGATCGACGTCAGGACCCCTGCCCCTCCAGCGCGGTGATCATCCGCAGCCAGTCGCGCAGCAGGCGCGGCATCAGGAAGTGACGGCGCACGTGCTCCTTGCCGGCGCGTCCGAGCCGCCGCCCGAGGGCAGGGTCGGCGAGCACTTCGAGCGCCCGCTGCGCGCACTCCTCCACCGACGAGACGAGGTAGCCGGACACGCCGTCCTCGACCTGCAATGGGATTCCGCCGACGTTGCCGCCGATGAACGGGCGCGCCTTCCAGATCGCCTCGGACACCGTGAGGCCGAAGCCCTCGCGCGTCGACTTCTGGATCAGCACGTCCGCGTGTGACTGGAACGCGTTGACCTCGATCGCCCCGACGTTGTTGAAGTTGTTGAGAATGTGGATGTCCGGGTCGCGGTCGGCGTGCGCAATCGTCGCGTTGAAGAAGTCCCACCCCTCGGGGTCGTCGGTCGCCATCGAGCCGACGAGCGCGAGCTGGACCTCCGGCATCTGCGCCTTCACGATCCGATACGCGTCAATCACCCCCAGCGGATCCTTCCAGGGGTCGAAGCGCGAGACCTGGCACAGCAGCGGGCGATCCACGTCGATCCCGAACTGCTCGCAGATGTAGACCGAATCCTCCGGCGAGAAGGCCATGTTCTTCGGCGCGAGCGGGTCGATCGCCGGCGGGACGATGTTGATCTGTCCCTCCATCCCGTTCGGCACGTACTGCTGCATGTGAAAGACCGAGGCGGGATACGTCTTGATGTAGGGCAGCAGGCGCTCGATCGTCGCCGGGTTCGGGGTCGACAGATCGATATGGCAACGCCAGATCCAATGGCGCGCCTTCTCCGGCGTGAGCATGTGCATCGCCGCCGGCTGCGGGTCGTGGACGATGCAGACGTCCCAGCCGCGCGTCAGCTCGCGCGCGTTCATCTCGTTGTAGCGGCGCCACGCGTCCCACTGCTCCTCGGTGAGGTCCTGTGGGTTCCCCTGCAGCGCGTTGTGCATCACCTTCGTCGCGTTGAAGAACTCCTCGCGGCCGTAGATGACGTGCCACTCGACGTCAAGTCCGGCGTCCTTCATCAGTGGGACGAGCGTGTAGAGGATCTCCGAGACGCCACCGCCGAACGCGGTCGCCGACAGGTGCAGCACGCGCTTGCCCTGCAGCGGCTCCGCCAGCTCGCGGATCTCGTCGACGAGCGAGCGGCCGACGATGCTGGCGTAGTCCGCGAGCGTCTTGTGTCCGACGGCGATGGGCTGGAGCATGGCTCGCGAGAGGGTCGGGTACCGGAGCGCGCGGACGATACCGAATCGGTCAGGCAGCGCTGGCGCGCCGGCGTTGAGCTGCCCTCAGGCTGGCAGCTCAAGCGTGAAGACCGTCCGCCCCGGGCGCGACTCGACGCCGAGGCGGCCGTTCATGCGCTCCGCCAGCTCACTCGCGATCGCGAGACCCAGCCCGGAGCCCTGCGCGTCGTCGGACGTGTAGAACGGCTCGAACACCTGCGAGAGCGCGGTGCGGGGAATGCCCTTGCCGTGGTCGCGCACGGCGAGGCGTGCGAAGCCGTTCTCGCGCGAGGCGGAGACGACGATGTTCGTGCCGGGCGTTGTGTGCGTGACGGCGTTGTCGATCAGGATCCGCGCGATCTGCGCGACCCGCACCGGATCGCACTGCGCCTCGACCGGCGCGCCCGGCAGCCGCACCTCCAGATGCGAGTCGTGCTGCGCCAGCGCCGGCTCGAACTCGGAGCTGACCGAGCGCGCCAGCTCCGCCAGGTCGACCGGCTCCGGGCGCAGCTCAAGCGAGCCGGCCTCGAGGCGGGAGAGGTCCAAGAGGTCGACCGACAGCTTCGCGAGCCGGTCGACCTGCTGGCGCACCTGCGCGAGGAAGCGTCTGCGCGTCTCCTCGTCGAGCTCCTCGTCCTCCAGCAGCTCGACGAAGCCGCCGAGCGAGAACAGCGGCGTGCGCAGCTCGTGCGATGCGGTCGCGATGAACTGCTTGCGCGCGCGGTCGAGCTGGGCAAGCTGGCGCTGCATGTCGTTGAAGGCGACCGCGAGCTGGCCGAGCTCGTCGTCGGAGTCGACCGGGATCGGGCGCGAGAAGTCGCCCGCCGCGACCTGCTCGGCGGCCTTCTCCAGGCGCTTGACGCGCTGCGCGAGCGCGCGTGCGATCAGCCAGCCGGCGAGCACCGCGAGCGCGAGCGCGATCGCCCCGGCGACGAGGATCTGCGCGCGCACGACTGCGACGTTGCGCTCGACGTCCGCCATCGGCGTCGAATAGACGGCGACCTCGGCGACGCGCCCGCTCTCTCTGAGCGGCACCGCGACCTCGGCGACGGGGCCGTCGGCCGACACCTCCGAGCCGGTGGCGATGCGCCCGCTGCGCGCCGCCTCGTCGGCCGTCGGCAGTGCCAGCTGCGGCAGCGCCGGATCGCTCGAATCGGTGATCGCGCTGGGGATCAGCTCGCCGCCGACGCGACCGATCCGCAGCAGTGTGACGCGCGCGTTCGCGGTATCGCTTGCGGCGCGCACGATCCGGCGCACGTCGGCGCTCGTGCGTTCGCCGCCCACGGTTGCCGCGATCTGCTCGACGGTCTGCTGCGCCGAGACCTGCAGCTGCGAGAGCTTCTCGTCGCGCAGGCGCGATTGCAGCTGCGGCACGACGTAGAGGTACAGCACGCCGATCGCGGCGAGCGTGATCGCGAAGAAGAGGAAGGCGAGGCGGTTGCGGAGGGAGCGCATGAGCGGAGCTCGCGCGGGCTGGGGCGCCCTACTCGTCGGTGTCGCGGAAGCGGTATCCCACCCCGCGCACGGTAAAGAGGTACTGCGGCTCCTTTGGGTCGCGCTCGATCTTCTCGCGCAGGTGTCGGATGTGGACGTCGATCGTGCGCGGGTCGCGGTAGGCCGAATCGCCCCACACCCGCGCAAGCAGCATGTCACGCGTGAAGACGCGACCCGGGCTGCGCGCGAGCGTCAGCAGGATCTCGAACTCGACGAACGTCGTCGTGATCGGCTCGCCGGCGAGCCACACTGCGCGCTTGTCGGGATCGATCCGCAGCTCGTGATGCTCGAGTGCGCCACCGTCGCCGTCGCTCGCCCGCGAGAGCTCCGAGCGGCGCAGCGCAGCCTTCACGCGGCTGCGGAACTCGCGCATCGAGAACGGCTTCGTGATGTAGTCGTCGGCGCCGATCTCGAGCCCGACGACCTTGTCGATCTCCTCCGACTTCGCCGTCAGCATGATGATCGGGACGGTGCTGCGGCTGCGCAGCCGGCGACACACCTCGAGCCCGTCGAGCTTCGGCAGCATCACGTCGAGCACGACGAGGTCGAACGGGCGCTCGTCGAAGCGGTCGAGCGCCTCGCGGCCGTCGACCGCCTGCACGACCTCGTACCCGTCTCTCCTCAGCGGATACGACAGCAGCGTCTGGATCGACTGCTCGTCGTCGACCAGCAGGATGCGGGTGGATCGCTCGGCCATGCGACCCGAAGGGTAATCCGCTGAACGCAGCCGTACTACCTAATTTCGTGGGGCGGGGCGATGGAGGCTGCATCAGGCGCGTCCCCGCTCAGGCCTGACGGCGCACGTGGATAACCTGCCGCGTGTGCTCGATCCGCGAATCTACCGGGCGGGGTTTCTCCCGATCCTGTTCGCGCTCGTGCTCGTCGGCTTCTCGCTGCGGGAGCCTCCGCGCCCGCTGACGGCATCGCTCGCGCCCGACGCGTTCGACGGCGCGGCGGCGTTCCGCCAGCTCGACGCGTTGGCGCGCGAGGCGCCGCTGCGGCGTCCGGGCTCGAGCGGCGATCGACGCGTCGCGCAGCGTGTCGAGCAGACGCTGCGCGCGAGTGGCTTTCGCGTGGAGGTGCGCCGCTTCTCCGCGCAGACGGTCGACGGCGAGCGCGAGCTGCAGACCGTGATCGGGGAGCGGGCGGGCTTCTCCAACCGGCGCATCCTCGTGCTTGCCCATCGCGACGCGCTCGGGCGCGGCGCGCGCGCCGCGCTGTCCGGGACTGCCGGGCTGCTTGAGCTCGCGCGCGTGCTCGGCGGCCGCACGCTGAAGCGCACGCTCGTGCTCGTGTCGACGAGCGGCGGGACGGCTGGCGCTGCCGCGGCCGAGCGACTGGCGCAGCAATCCGGCGGTCCGATCGACGCTGTGCTCGTGCTCGGCGATTTGGCGGGGACGCGCACGGACCGCCCGCTGGTCGTGCCATGGTCGGGGTCGAGCGCGCTTGCGCCGCTGGAGCTGCGGCGCACGGTCGAGACCGCGCTGATGACGGAGGCGCAACTGCGAGCAGACAAGCCGCGACCCGGCGTGCAGCTCGCGCGGCTCGCGTTCCCGCTCACGCTCGGGCAGCAAGGCCCGTTCAACGCGCACGGGGTGGGCGCCGTGCTGCTGTCGGCGGGCGGCGAGCGTGCACCGGCGGCCGACGCGCCCGTGTCCGCCGCGCAGCTGACCGCGTTCGGCCGGGCGGCACTGCGCAGCATTGGCGCGCTCGACGGAGGTGGGGACCTGCCAGGCAGCGCGCCCTACCTCACGCTCGAGCGAAAGGTGCTGCCGCTGTGGCCCGTGCGGCTGCTGGCGATCACGCTGCTGCTGCCGGTGCTGCTTGCGTCCATCGACGCGTTCGCGCGCGTGCGTCGACGCCGCGAGCGGGTCGGCATGTGGATGCGGTGGCTACTGGCGAGCGCGCTGCCGTTCGTGCTTGCGGCGCTGACGTCGATCGGCCTCGTCCGCACGGGACTGATCGACGCGGCGCCCGACGCGCCGGTCGCGGGTACGGCGAATGCGCCGAACGCAGCCGTGCTCGCGGGCGTCGTTGTCGTCGGACTGCTCGCCTGGTTCGCGCTGCGGCGGTGGTTGCTGCGGATGATGGGCGTGAACGGGGAGCCCGGCAGCGGGGGCGCGGCGATCGCGATCGTGCTGCTGCTGTGTGCAGCCGCGCTGCTCGTCTGGACCGCGAACCCGTACGCGAGCCTGCTGCTGATCCCGGCGCTGCATCTGTGGCTGCTGGCGATGGCACCGGAGACGCATCTGCGCCGGCCGGCTGCGCTTGCGTTGTGGGCGCTCGGCATGGTGCCGCCTCTGCTCGTGGCGTACGCGTACGCGCGCCAATTCGGGCTCGACCCGCTTGAGCTCGCCTGGATGCTCGTGCTGCTGGTCGCAGGGGGCGGGGTTTCATTCCTGGCCGTGCTCGTGTGGAGCGTGGTGCTGGGGTGCACGGCGTGTGCGCTCAGCGTCGTACTGCGTGCAACCGGTGCTGGCCATCCGGACGCGGCGACGCCGATCACCATGCGCGGCCCGACGACGTATGCCGGACCGGGGTCGCTTGGCGGGACGGAGTCCGCCCTGCGGCGATGAGGCGCGCACTGCGAGCGATCTCGACCGTCCTGATCGTGGCGGGCGTGCTGATGATCGCGGATGCCGGCATCACGCTCGCGTGGCAGGAGCCCGTCTCAGCGCTGCTCGCACGGATCGAGCAGAACCGGCTCTCGGGGCAGCTGGAGCGGATCGAGCAACGCGGCCCGACGCGCGTGCAGCAGCGCGTGCTGGCGGCGCTTGAGACGCAGAGACGGCGGATCGAGTTCCTCGCGCGCGAGGCACGCCGAGGCGTACGCGACGGCGACCCGATCGGGCGCATTGCGATCCCGGCGATCGGAGCCGACTTCGTCGTTGTGCAAGGCACCGACACCGCCTCGTTGCGGAAAGGCCCCGGGCATTACCCGGCAACGACGTTCCCCGGGTTGCCTGGGACTGTTGCGATCGCCGGCCACCGCACGACCTACCTCGCGCCGTTCCGCCATGTCGACGACCTGCGGCGCGGCGATCGGATCGTGTTGACGATGCCGTATGGACGCTTCACCTACCGCGTGCAGCGGAGTCAGATCGTCGATCAGAAGGCCCTCTGGGTGACGAGAGACGTCGGCTACCAGCGACTCGTGCTGTCTGCTTGTCACCCGCTCTACAGCGCCGCGCAGCGGATCGTCGTGTTCGCGCGCCTCGAGCGGATGCTCGCGCGGGGCGCTGCCGCCGAGCGCTGACCCGGGTCATTGGCGACCGACACCCTGGTGGCCGGACGTCCGATTGTTGCGGGAATGTTCTTACCCGGATTGCGGGTAACCCCGATACCGACTGCGACGAGCGGCTAAAGCGCTGCGAGCGCGGATGCGGGTCCGCGGTATGTGCCGTCCGGCGTGTCCGGGATAAGTCGCAGCAGGGATCGCATGGACGACGAGAACACCACAATGCGAATCAACGAGCTCAAAGCGCAGATCGATCGCGCCGCGTACCGGGTCGACGTCGACGCGGTTGCCGAGGCGTTCGTCTCCCGCATGCTGGCGGTGCACGGCGCATTGCGGCGTGCTGACGTGCGCGCGCTGCTCGGCGACGCCGCGTTGGAAGAAATCGCGCAGCCTGCGTAGCCGCGCCGCGGCGCCGCAGCTCAGAGCTCGTGTTCCCAACCGTGCAGTGACGCGCCGCGTGGACCCATGTCCAATGCCGGCTCGCCCGCCTCGACCGTGCCGATCCACGTGAGCGGCGCGGCCGCCTCGGCGGTGCGACGTGCCTGCGGCGGCACACACACGCACAGCTCGTAGTCCTCACCCGCGGTCGCAGCGAACGCGGCCGGGTCCTGCCCAAGCGTGCGCGCGACGTCCGCGACGCCCGGGGCGAGCGGGAGGCGCTCCAGCTCGACGACGAGCCGCACGCCGCTGCGACGCGCGAGGTGGCGCGCGTCGGTCGCGAGCCCGTCGGACAGGTCGATCATCGCGTGCGCGCCCGCGGCTGCGAGCGCCCGTCCTTCGGCGAGGCGGGGGGTCGGGCGCAGGTAGCGTTGTATGAGCTGCGGCATGCCGTCGGCGCGGCCCCGCAGGATCGCGAGACCCGCGCCGGCGTCGCCGAGTGTGCCGGTCACGCCGACGAGGTCACCGGGCTGCGCGCCGTCGCGGCCGACGAGCGCAGCGGGGTCATCGCTCCAGCCGACGACCGTCACGGCCGCGGTCAGCGCCGGGCCGCGCGCGAGATCGCCGCCGGCGATCGTCACCCCACTTGTGGCCGCGAGCGCCTGCGCGGCGGCGAACAGCTCGAGCACGCCGTCCTGTCCGAGACCCGCGGGCAGCACGAGCGCGAGGTACGCCTCGCCCGGCTGCGCGCCCATCGCCGCGAGATCCGACAATGCGCCGGCGAGCGCGCGGTGGCCGAAGTCGCCCAGCGTCCCCACTCCGTCGGCGAGCGCGGGGAAGTGGACGCCCTCGACCATCGTGTCGACCGAGGTGACCGCATAAGAGCCGGCGGCGCGCACGACGGCCGCGTCGTCGCCGAGCCAGCGCACGACGCGCGGGTCATCGTTCGCGAGGACGCGCTCGACGGCCTCGATCAGCGCGAGCTCGCGCATGCCGTGAGCGGACTGGGAACGGGCCGCCGCGACGTCTTACCGGTGGCGGTAGACGATGCGCGCGCGGTCGAGGTCGTACGGCGACAGCTCGCAGCGCACACGGTCGCCCGGGAGGATGCGGATGCGGAAGCGGCGCATCTTGCCGGCGACATGGCCGAGCACGACGTGGTCGTTGTCGAGTCTCACGCGGAACATCGCGTTCGGGAGGGCCTCGATCACCTCGCCCTCCAGCTCGACCTTTTCTTCCTTTGCCACGGACGAACCGTACCAGCGATCAGCGCATTGGCGCGGATCAGCCCGAGGGCGCTCCGGCGCCGCCGCCTTCGCTCGGGCCGGGTGCCGGTGTCGGCGCCGGCGTTGGCGACGGCGAGGTAGGCGCCTGCTGCGGCGGGTGGGCGTACGCGTCGGGGTTCGGGTTCGGGCCGTCGCCCGGCGTCGTTCTGGTGTCCGGCGTGGTTCTCGTCTCGTCAGTGGTCGTGTCGTCGGTCGCGTCGCTCTTGGAGCTGTCGTCGTAGGCACCGGCATAGGTGCCGGTGAACGCGGAGCCCTGGAACGGCTCCTTCGGCGCTGGCCAGTCGCCGCAGTAGTCGCCCTTCGCGACGGTCATGAAGTCGTGCCAGATCGGTGCGGCGATCGTGCCGCCGAAGACGGAGCTGCCGAGCGTCGTCGTCTCGTTCGGGAAGCCGACCCACACCGCCGTCGAGAGTCTCGGCGTGACGCCGACGAACCACGCGTCGGTGTTGTTGGACGTCGTGCCGGTCTTGCCGGCGTTCGGGCAGCCGATCCCCTGGCCGGCGGCGGTGCCGCTGGCCAGCACGGCCTTCATCGCCGGCAGGATCTCGTACGCCTCGCCGTCGGTGAATGTCTTCTTGCGTCTCGGTCTGCCGAGGTCGTCGACGGTCCCGTCTGGGTGGACGACCTTCGTTATCGCCGTCACCGTGTTGCGCCAGCCGCCGTCGGAGACGGTCGCGAACGCATTCGCCATCTCCAGCGGCGAGACCCCGTATCTGAGGCCGCCGATCGCCTCGGCGTAGTAGGCGTCGAGGTGCGAGGTGATGCCCATGTCGTAGGCGGCCTGGCGCACCTTCTCGGGGCCGATGTCGGCGCCGAGCTGCGCGAAGACGGTGTTGTCGGAGGCGGGCAGCGCGGACGCGAGGCTGATCGAGCCGGCGTAGGAGTGGCTGTCCGTCTGCACTTCCCACGTCGGCGCCTGCGGCAGCCAGCCGGGCGTCAGGTGTCTGGAGACGTAGGAGGTGGAGTTGGGGTCGATCCCCATCCGCACGGCCGCCATCAGGTCGATCACCTTGAAGGTCGAGCCGGGCTGCCGGTGCGACTGCGCCGCGTAGTTGAAGACGGTCGGCCCGTACGTCGCCGAGGAGGCCATCGCGAGGATGTGGCCGTTGGACGGGTCGACGGTCGCCAGCGCCGCCGACGGGGCGCCCGCATAGCCGACATGGTTCTGGATCGACTGGCGCGCGACCTCCTGGAATCTCAGGTTGATCGTCGTATAGACCTTCAGCCCCCCCTGCTCGACGACGCGGCGGCCATAGCGTCTGATCAGCTCGCTTCTGACGTAGTCGAAGAAGAACTGCTCGCGGCGGTGCGCGTAGTAGTCGCTGCGGTGCGCGCCGAGCGGCGCGGCGTTGGCCGCATCCGCCTCCGACTGGCTGATGTAGCCGGCGTCGACCATCGCCCTCAGCACCTCGCCGCGGCGCTTGCGCGCGCCAGCGGGATTTTCGAACGGGTTGTACTGCGAGGGCGCCTGCGGCAGGCCCGCGAGCAGCGCTGCCTCCGGCAGCGTCAGCTCGGCAGCGGGCTTGTTGTAGAAGATGCGCGCCGCCGCCTGCACGCCGACCGCGGTCTGGCCGCCGACCGTCCCATACGGGACGTTGTTGAGGTAGGCGACGAGGATCCACTCCTTCGAGTGCTCTCTCTCGAGCTCCTCCGCAAGCTTTGCCTCGCGGATCTTGCGCACGAGCGTCTTTCTGAAGCGCGTGTTCGGCGTGTAGAGGTTGCGCACGAGCTGCATCGTCAGCGTCGAGCCGCCCTGCTGCGCGGTGTCGGAGGTGACGTTCTTTACGGCGGCGCGCACGATGCCGACGTAGTCGACGCCGCCGTGGTGGTAGAAGCGGCGGTCCTCGATCGCGATCGTCGCACGCTTCATCACGAGCGGGATCTTCGTGCCGGGCACCGCGCTGCGCAGCGTGTTGGTGGCGATGAAGCCGAGCCGCGTGCCGTCGGAGGCGTACACCGTCGAGACTGCCCCCTGCGGCCTGGCTCTCAGGTCCTGGATGTCGGGCGTGTCCTGCACGACGCTCACGACCCAGCCGGCGAACGCGATCCCGCCGGCGGTGGCGGCGACGATCAACAGCGTCCCCAGGACGATCAGCGTGCGCCGCAGGGGGCTCGCGTGGCGGCGCCGGCGGCGCCTCTGTCGCTCTCGGCGGGTCACGGGTCGAAAGGGGCGCGCCGGCAGCTCCAAGCCGGCGCGTGCAGGGGAGAAAAGTGTAGCCCGGAGCGTTGTTCGGGCCGACGGGAGGGGGTCCTGCTAGTCGAGCAGTCCTGCCGTGCGCAACGCCCGCAGCGCATCGGCGCGCAGCTCGGATTCGCGCGCCGGCAGCTCCGCCGGCGGCACGGCCCCGTGCGTGACGGTGTAGCGCACCCCGTCGGCGGCGACCGCGGCGATCCGTGCGATCGGTGCGTCGCCAACGCTTCTCAGCGCGCCGAGCGCCGCATCGGCGTCGATCGCCGGCGGCAGCCACAGCTCGATCTCGAGCGCGACAAGCGGCTCCACGATCGTGTCGTTGCGGAGGATCCCCGCGGCGAGTCGCTCGTTCGGGATGAAGATGCGGCCGCCGTCGCCGCCGCGCACGACCGTGTAGTTGAGCCGCACGTCTTCGACGGTGCCGGTCTCGGCCTCAACCGTCACGCGGTCGCCGATCCGCAGCGGCTGCGCGATCGTCAGCATCACGCCGGCGATCAGGTTCGCGAGCGTCTGCCGCGCGGCAAAGCCGAGGATCGCCGCGATCAGCGCGCCGGAGGCCAGCAGCCCCGCGGCGAGCCGGCTCAGCCCGCCGAACTGCGCGAGCGCCAGCAGCAGCCCGATCACGACGATCGAGAGCGTGATCAGGCGGCGCAGGAAGCGCAGGCGCGTGTCGAGCACCGGCGTCAGCTCGTCGCGCACGACCGCCGTCGCGAGCATGTGCCCGCGGTGCAGCAGCGCGCGATCGACCGCGATCGCGAGCACGATCGTGCCGGCGATCGTCAGCAGCGCGGTCAGCTCGTTCTTGTGCGCTTGCAGGAACGTGGCCGCGAGCGTGGGAACATCGAGCTCGAGCATGGAGCGCGAGCGTACCGTCAGTCGCGGCAGCCTCCTCGCCCGCGCGCGTGGTGCGGCTGCACTCGTGCGAGTGACCGACCGGGTCGCTTGGCGCGAGGCGTGGGGAGCGCTGTGGACATCGCGGCTGATCGTGTGGGCGGCCGGCCTGCTCGGGTTGATGTGGTTCGGTCGCGCGCCCGGCACCGGGCGCTTCGACACGCTGGGCCTGACGGCGCCGTTCTCCGCGCTCGGCGACCTGCTCGTCGCGCCCGCCGCCCGCTGGGACGCGTTCTGGTACCTGCGGATCGCAACCGACGGGTACGGAACGCCCGACGACCACGCGCAGGCCGCCTTCTATCCGCTGTACCCGTTGCTGATGCGGGCGGGGGGCTGGGTCGTCGGCTCGCCGCTCGCCGCCGGGATGCTGATCTCGCTCGCCTGCTTCCTCGGCGCGCTCGTGCTGCTGCACCGGCTCGCCGCGCTCGAGCTCGGCGAGTCCGTTGCACGGCCGACCGTGCTGCTGGTCGCGTTCTTCCCGAGCGCGCTGTTCTTCTCGGCGGTCTATTCCGAGTCGTTGTTCCTGCTCGTGTCCGTCGGCGCGTTCCTCGCGGCACGTCACGAGCGGTGGGCGTGGGCCGGCGTGCTCGGCGGGCTGGCCGCGCTCACGCGCAACAGCGGGCTTCTGCTGCTCCTCCCGCTCGCGATCCTGTTCCTCTATGGGCCGCGGCCCGGCGGGGCGCCGGCGTTCCGCCGAGTGCGCTGGCTGCCGCGCTACCGCCTCACGCCGCAGGCGCTGTGGCTGGCGCTCGTGCCGCTTGGGCTCGCGCTCTACCTCGGTTGGTCGGCGGCCGCGCTCGGCGACGTGTTCGCGCCGTACCACGCGCAGGCGCTCTGGCTGCGGCACTTCGAGCCGCTCGGCGCGCTCTCCGGCGGAATCGAAGCGGCCATCGACGCCGTGCGCGAGCTGACACGGAGCGGCGGCGCGACGCCGTACCTGGCCGAGGGCGGCGGCAACGCGCTGGAGCCGGTCAGCCAGGCGCTGCTGCTGGCCGCCTTCCTCGTGTTCGCGCTCGTCGCGCTGTGCGGCGCGCTGCGACGGCTGCCGCTCGCGTATGGCGCCTACGCGGGCGCCGCGCTCGCGATGACGCTCTCGTATCCGACGAATGACCAGCCGTTGATCTCGCTGCCGCGCTACCTCGTCGTGCTGTTCCCGCTGCAGATGTGGCTCGCCCTGTGGACAACCCGGCGCGCGGGGCGCCTTGAGCGCACCGTCGGCGTGAGCGCTGTGCTGCTCGGCTTGCTCGCGGCGCAGTTTGCGCGCTGGGGGTTTGTCGCATGAAGCGCGCGCTGCTGCTGGACGCGCTCGGGACGCTGGTGGAGCTGGAGCCGCCGGTCGAGCCGCTGCGGCGCGAGCTGCGCGAGCGGTTCGGGGTCGAGGTCGGCGTGACGGAAGCGGCCGCCGCGCTGCGGGCGGAGATCGCGTTCTACCGCGCGCATCACGACGAGGCGTCCGACCGCGAGCGGCTCGCCGATCTGCGGCGGCGTTCGGCGGCGGCGCTGCGCGACGCGCTCCCGCCTGGCGCCGCGCGGGAGCTGCCGCTTGAGCCGTTGACCGGCGCGTTGCTCGCCGCGCTGCGCTTCCGCCCGTTCGAGGAGGTCCCTGACGTACTGCGTGCCGCGCGTGGGTGCGGCGTGCAGTTGGTCGTCGTCAGCAACTGGGACGTCTCGCTGCACGACGTGCTGGAGGAGACCGGGCTCGCTCCGCTGCTCGACGGCGTGGTGACCTCGGCCGAGGTCGGCAGCGGGAAGCCGGACGGCGCGATCTTCGCGCGGGGACTTGCGCTCGCGGGCGTCGCCGCGGACGAGGCCGTACATGTCGGCGACAGTGTCGAGCACGATGTGGCGGGCGCGCTCGCCGCCGGCATCGCGCCCGTGCTCGTCGTGCGCGAGGGAGCGGAGCGGGTCGTGCGACTGCCCGGGGACGTGCGCACCATCCCCGACCTGCGGCCGTGGCGCGACGTGCTCGGGGCAACCCGCTCCGTATCGTTGGACGCATGAACAGCGTCCCGTCCTACGGCTCGTGGTTGCCGCCGGTCGGCGAGCCGCCCGCGCCCGGCGAGGCTGGCGCTGATCGCTGGGCGCCATGGACGGCGCCGCTCGCGCTGTTCGCCGCGCTCATGTTCGCGATCGTCGGCGCGATCGGAGTCGGGATCGTCGGCGCGATCTTCGGGGCGGGCTTCGAGGATCCGCCGCCGGCTGTGACCATCGCCGCGACGGTCGTACAGGACGGCGCCTTCATCGGCGCCGCAGTGCTGTTCGCCGGTCGGGCGGGACGCGTGCTGCCCGCGCAGTTTGGGCTCGTGCGCACGCGCATCAAGCCTGCCATCGGCTGGATGCTGGTCGCCTACGTCGTGTACGTCGGGCTGGGCGTCCTGTGGGCGCAGGTCGTGAACACCGACAAGACGGACACGCTGCCCGACAGCCTTGGTGTCGACGAGAGCGCCGCTGCGCTCGTCACCGTCTGTGTGCTCGTGACGGTGATCGCGCCGCTCGCCGAGGAGATCTTCTTCCGCGGCTACTTCTACGGCGCGCTGCGCAACTGGCGCGGGCCGTGGCCGGCCGCACTGATCACCGGGCTCGTATTCGGTGCGATTCACGCGGGCTCGGCCGACCTGGTCTTCCTCGTGCCGCTCGCGATCCTCGGCTTCGCGCTGTGCGTCGTGCGCGAACGGACCGGCTCGCTGCTGCCGTGCATCGCGCTGCACGCGCTCAACAACGCGCTCGCGTTCGGCGTCGCCGAGGACTGGTCCGGCGGTGCGATCCTGCTGCTCGCGGTCGGTGCCGTATCCACGACGCTGCTCGCCTGCATGGCGGTCATGCGGGCGCCGAGCCCGCAGCGCGCCTGACGCCCGGGCGCTCAACTAGCATGGCCCCGAGATGCATCGCAGGGGTCTCGTCTCGCTGGTCGCGCTCGTCCTGCTGTCGTCGCTGCCGGCGGCAGCGGCCGCCGCCGCCGCCAGATCGAGAGGGCCGAGACCGACCGGGCGCATCGGCCTGCAGATCGACGGCGCCTACTCGGTCAACGGCAGAACCCTTGCGGTGACCGGCCGGCCGCTGCGGATCGAGGGCCGCATCGCGCCCTACGTCGCCGGCCAATCCGTGAAGGTGCGCATCTGGCGCGGGCACAAGCTGCTGAAGGCGGTGACGGTCGTGCCGAAGCCCACGCGCACGCAGCGAACCGCAACCTTCAGCGTCAGATTCGACCCGCGCAGAAGCGGCGACGTGCAGGTCTTCGCGCTGCACGACAGAACGGCGGAGCAGCGCAGACTGCTCGCGACGTCGCCGCTGTCGATCATCACGCCGGCGGCCGGTCCGGGAACCCGCAGCCCGTTCGTCGCGCTGCTGCAGCAGCGGCTTGCCGCGGTCGGCTACGCGACGCCGCAGAACGGCGTCTACGACGCTGCCACCGAGCGCGCGGTGCTCGCCTTCCGCAAGGTCAACGGAATGCCGCGCATCACGACGCTGACGCCGTTCATCGTCGACCGGCTGATGCGCGGCGTCGGCGGCTTCACCGTGCGCTACCCGCAGCACGGCCGCCACGTCGAGGCGAACCTCGGCTGGCAGGTGCTCGCGCTGATCGACGGCGGCAGAGTCGTGCGCTCGTACGTCACGAGCTCGGGCAAGCCGTCGACGCCGACCGTGCTCGGCAGCTTCCGCTTCTACGGGAGAGAGCCCGGCACGAACAGCCACGGGATGGTCTACTCGACGTACTTCATCCGCGGCTACGCGATTCACGGCTACTACGACGTGCCCGCCTACAACGCCAGCCACGGCTGCCTGCGCGTCCCGATCCCCGACGCCTACGCGATCTACTCGTGGGTGCGGCTTGGGGATCAGATCGACGTCTATTACTGACGCCGCGCGGAGACGCGGGGCGGCGTCAGTCGAACCAGCGGTGGAACCACAAGCCGCTGCGCGCGGTGCGAAAGCCGGCGCGCTGATAGCTGCGCTGCGCGGCCACGTTGCTCGCCTGCGTGACGACGAGCGCGGAGGTCATCCCCGCCTGCGCGAAGCGCGCGACCGCAGCGCCCACGAGGGCAGTCCCGACGCCACGTCGGCGGGAGGCGACGAGCTCGATCGTGCCGACACCGTCCCGTGGGTCGGCGTGGCAGACGATGCAGCCGGCGTCGTCCGCGGGCGCGAGCAGCTCGCGGTGCGCGCCGCCGTCGACGCCACGCCGCAGGAAGGCGACGTACAGCTCCCGGCAGCGTTCGCGCGCGAAGCCGGGGTCGGCGAAGAAGCGGGAGCTCGTGAAGCGCTCGCGCACGAGCGCTTCGAGCGCCGGCAGCCGCTCGCGGCCGACCGCGACGATCGTGTCGGCCGCGTGGGCGGCGACCGCGTCAGCCGGTGCGAGCGGCCGCTCGAGCTCGACGCGCACGTCGCGCAGCACGAAGCCGAGCGCCTGCGCCGCCTCGCCGCCGCGCGCATCCGCGGCGTCGAGCAGCAGATACGCGCAGCGCACACCGCGTTCGCGGCACGCCTCGAGCGCGTCCTCCAGCGCGCGGCGGTCCGGCTGCGAAGCGTGAATCCGCGCGATCGGAAAGCCGAAGAAGCCGCTGTCCCACGCGAGCGGCTCGACGCGCGCAGCGCTCATGCCGAGGAGTCGGCGCGCAGTGCCGGCCGGCAGCGGCGCACCTCGCCTACGACGTAGTAGGGCCGCCCCTTGGCCTCGGTGTAGATGCGCCCGACGTACTCGCCGACGAGCGCGACGATCAAGAGCTGCACGGTCAGCAGGCCGAAGATCAGCGCGAACGCGGACACGGTGCCAGACACGCCGGCGCCGACGAACAGGCGATAGACGATGAACGAGCAGGTGGCGAATAGGCCGACGACCGAGGCCAGCAGGCCGAGCAGCGTCAGGATCCGCAGCGGGAAGACGGAGTAGCCCGTGACCATGTCGAGCACCAGCTCGACGAGCGCCTTGACGCGATAGCGCGTGCCCTGCGCGCCGCGCGGTGCGTGCGCGATCGGGACCTCCTTGATCGGGATCCCGAGCCACGCAGGGATCGCGGGCAGGTAGCGATGGCGTTCGGTCAGCGTCAGCATCAGATCGACCGCGCGGCGTTCGTAGGCGCGGAACATCGAGCCGAAGTCCCGCAGGCTCACGCCGATCTGCCGGTTCAACCAGCGCGTCAGCGTGCGCGTGATGATGCGGCGCACGACCGGATCCCTGCGGTCCTCGCGGTACCCGGACACGACGGGCTGCTGCGGCGACAGCTCGTCGAGCAGCCGCGGGATCTCCTCCGGCGGGTATTGCAGGTCGCTGTCGAGCGTCACCACCGCCTCGCCGCGCGCATGCGCAAGTCCGGCGAAGACGGCGGCGTGCTGGCCGACGTTGCGCGTCAGCCGGACGACGGTCGTGTCGTGGTCGAACGCCTCGCCCAGCTCGATCGCCCGGGCTGCGGTGCGGTCGCGGCTGCCGTCGTCGACGAGCACCAGCTCCCCGGCCTCGACGCCGTCCAGGACCGTCCTGCAGCGCGCGAAGATGGCCGGCAGCGCGGCCTCGTCGCGGTACAGCGGGATGACCAGGCTCAGATCGGTCGGCTGGGTCCCCACGGGACGATGATCGCAGCGCCGGTGAGCCCTCGCGACCGAAGGTCCGAAAACATTTATAGTGGCGCGGTGGGGGATATGGGGGATATCCCGTTCAACCGGCCACGGCTGGTTGGCGACGAGCACCGCTACATCGACGAAGCGATCGCGACCGGCAAGCTGTCGGGCAACGGCGCATTCGGGCGGCGCTGCTCGGAGTGGCTGCGCGCACACGTCGGGTCCTGCTCGGCGCTGATCACGCCGTCGTGCACGGCGGCGCTCGAGATGTCGGCGATCCTCACGCTACTCGAGCCGGGCGACGAGGTGATCGTGCCCGCGTTCGCGTTCGTCTCGACCGCCAACGCGTTTGCGCTGCGCGGCGCCGTGCCGGTGTTTGTCGACGTGGACGAGGACACGCTCAACATCGATCCGGCCGCCGTCGAGCGGGCGATCAGCGCACACACGCGCGCAATCGTCGTCATCCACTACGGGGGCGTGGCCTGCGACATGGAGCGCATCCTGGCGCTCGCGGCGCGGCGCGGACTGGTCGTGATCGAGGATGCCGCGCACGCGCTTCCGGCGACGCTCCACGGCAGGCCGCTGGGATCGCTCGGCCAGCTGGCGACGTTCAGCTTCCACGAGACGAAGAACGTGCACTGCGGCGAGGGCGGCGCCCTGACGGTCAACGAACCGCAGCTTGCGCGGCGCGCGGAGGTCGTCCAGGAGAAGGGCACCGACCGCTCGCGCTTCATGCGCGGCGAGGTCGATAAGTACACATGGCGGGACCTCGGTTCGTCCTACCTGTTGAGCGAGGTTGCCGCCGCGTTCCTGTGGGGTCAGATCGAGCGGATCGAGGAGATCACCGCCGCACGCCGCGCGATCTGGGACGCCTACCACGAGCGGTTCGCCGACCTGGAGCAGGCGGGGATCGTGCGGCGGCCGGTCGTCCCGCCCGGCTGCGAGCACAGCGGCCACCTCTACTACCTGCTGCTGCGCGAGCGACGGCAACGCGACGAGCTGATCGCCGCGCTCGCGCGCGAAGGGGTCCACGCCGTGTTCCACTACCTGCCGCTCGGCACCTCGCCCGGCGGCAGGCGCTTCGGCCGCCAACCTGAGCCGGTCGAGGTGGCCGAGTCGGTCAGTGGCCGGCTCGTGCGGCTGCCGCTGTGGCCGGGACTCGACGAGCAGGCGCTTGAGCACGTTGTGCGCGCCACCCGGCGGACATTGACGTCCGCGCGGCGACAGGCGCGCCCGCGCGCCGTCAACCGGCTCGCCGCGCGGCGATCCAGGTCGATCGCCGATCAACGCTGATGCGCACGCTGCACGCGTCCGACAGGGCGGTCGCTCCTGCGCGCGTCCACCTGTACGCGGCGCTGCTGATCGGGGCCGCCGTCTTCGCCTATCTGTGGCCGGCGCTCGTGGGAGGAAAGATCCTCTCGCCGATAGCGACGCTCTACTACTTCTCGCCGTGGAACCTGTACGCGCCAGGCAACTTTGCCAATTACTCGAACCCGCTGCTGACAGATCTGCCGATGGCGATCTATCCGTGGCGCTTCCTCGTGCGCGAGCTGCTGCGCGAAGGCACGTTCCCGGCGTGGGATCCGTACGTCCTCAGCGGCATCCCGCTCTACCAGAGCCCGGCATCGGGCCTCTTCTCGCTCTTCAATCTGCCGCTGTGGGTGCTGCCGCTCAACTATGCGCTCGGCGTCTCGGCGGCGCTGAAGCTGTTCGTGGGCGGCTTCGGCGCCTATCTGCTCGCGCGCCAGCTGAGGCTCTCGTTCCTGCCGGGCGTGCTGGCCGGGATCGCGTTCGCCTTCTCGGCGATAAACATCGTCTGGCTCGCACACGACTCGCTGCCGGCCGTTGCGGTGATGCTGCCGTGGGCAGTGTGGTTCGTCGAGCGTCTGTTCGAGCGTGCGCGGCCGGGCGACGCGCTGGGTCTCGCCGCCGCGCTCGCGATCGGCATCGGCGGCGGGCATCCCGGCATGCAGATACACCTGCTCGCCGTCGTCGCGGTCTACGCCGCCGTGCGATGCGCCTGCCTGCGCGGACCGCGCCGGCGGCCGCTGTTGCTGATCGGCGGGGGCCTCGTCGCCGGCGTCCTGCTGATGGCGTTCATGCTGATCCCCGAGGCGCGCTCGGCGCACGACACGGTCGGCGTGGCGGCGCGCCGGGCGGGAACGCTGCAGGGCCAGGAGCTGCCGTTCTCGGCGCTCAAGACGGTTCTCTTCCCCGACTGGTGGGGGCAGCCTGGCGGGGCCGAGGCGCCGACCGACGCCTCGAACGCCGCGGCGACGATGGCAGCCAACTACGCGGAGCGGACCTTCTACGGTGGCGCGATCGCGCTGTTGCTCGCGTGCATCGGCCTGCTCACGCGCGGCGGCTGGCGGCGCAAGCTCCCGTTCCTTGTCCTCGGCGTGCTCGGCCTCGCAATCGCGCTGCGGGCGCCGGGGCTGTCATGGCTGATGACCCATCTGCCGGCGTTCAAGGAGGTCGAGTCGCAGCGCCTGCACTTCGCCTTCGAGTTCGCGGTCGCGCTGCTGGCGGCGTTCGGGCTCCAGGCGCTGCTCGATGCCCCGCGGCCGCCTCGCAGCTGGTTCGCGGTCCCGCTGCTCGCCCTGTTGGGAGGCGCATTCGCGCTGGTGACCGCCCGGCCGCTGGCCGGCGAGGTCGGCGACACGGTCAACCACTTCCTGCACGGCACGGACTACGAAAGCAAAGCGGTGCTCGCGATGACGAGCGCAGTGTGGCTCCTGCTGTTCGCCCTCGGCGTGGCGGCACTGCTGCTGCTCGCCTGGATACGGCCGCGGTGGCGCACGGGAATCGCTGTCGCCGCGGTCGCGCTGGCGGCGCTCGACGCGCATCACTTCGTCGGCCGCTTCCAGCCGATGGGGCCCGAGTCGAAGGTGGTCCCGCCCGTGACGCCGGCGGTCGCCTACCTCAGGGAGCATCGCGATGCCGGACGGATAGTCGGCCTCAGCGGCACGCTGGTGAACGACTGGCCGCTCGTGTACGGCATCCGTGACGTGCGCGGATACGACTCGCCGCAGCCGACGCGGCGCCTGTTCGCGCTGTGGCGCATACTCACGCCGCAGCAGCAGGCCTGGGAGCCGTTCGTGCCCGGAGGGCTCGAAGCGAGACAGTTGAGGGTGCTGAGCGTGCTCGGCGCCCGCTACATCATGACGCCGCCCGGCTATCCACTCGGTCGCGGCGCACCGTCGGCGCTGAGGACCGTCTACAGCGACACAGACGGCACGATTCTCGCCAACGACGACGTCATGCCGCGTGCCCTCGTGCCAGCCGAGCTGCATGTCACGGACGACGAACGGGCGACCCGAGCCACGATCAGCGAAGCGGGCTTCGATCCGAGCACAGACGCCGCGGTCGAACGCGACCAGCCTGGCGCCGCGGCGCTTGCGCGGCAACCGCTCGCGCGCGGGCGAGCGACGATCGTGGACGAGCGCAACGCGAGCGTGACGCTTCGCACGCAGCTGGACCGACGCGGACTCGTGGTGCTCGGCGACCACTTCACCGAGGGCTGGAGCGTACGCGTCGACGGACGGCCCGAGCCGGCGCTCTACGTCGACAACGCGATGCGCGGCGTGGTCGTCCCGGCGGGCGAGCACGAGGTCGTGTGGAGCTACACGGTGCCCGGGCTCAGGCTCGGCGCCGCTGTGAGCCTGGTCACGCTCGCAGCGCTGCTGGCAGCTGCGCTCTGGCTGCGCTTCGGCGTGCGCACAGGCGCTGTGCGATGGCGGCGACCGGCACTCCGCCGGCGCGCGCACGCGTGACGCCCCGGCCTGGATTCGAACCAGGGGCCTTTCCCTTAGGAGGGGAACGCTCTATCCGACTGAGCTACCGGGGCTGCGCGCAAGCGTAGTAGGTACTCCGGAGCGTCACAGTGACGCGGATTGGCACGGATCCAACACAGGAGTTGGCCTGGCGCGCGCGAAACCTCCACCATGAGCGTCGGGGCGCCTGGTTTGCTCGCGCACGAGGAGCGCTACGAGCGCGACTTCGCGGGCGGCGTCGCGCGCTCACCTTGGCAGCTGTTCTGGCGCCGACTGCGCGCCGACCGTGTCGCGCTCGCTGCGCTCACTGTGATCGTCGCGCTGATCCTTGTCGCGCTCCTGGCCCCGCTCGTCGTGAAGCTCGCCGGCGCACCCGGGCCGAATGTGCAGGACCGCAACGCGACCGACATGTTCGGTACTCCGCTGGGGCCGAACGGTGCCCACTGGTTCGGCGTCGACCCGCTCGGGCGTGACGTCTTCTCACGCACCATCTACGGCGCACGCATCGCACTCCTCGTAGGGATTGTCGGCACGGGCGTCGCCGTGCTCGTCGGTGTCACCGTCGGACTGCTGGCCGGCTACTACCGCGGCTGGGTCGACACGCTGTTGTCGCGGTTTGTCGACGTCGTGCTGTCGTTCCCCGTTCTGCTGCTGGGGATCGGCATCGCCTCGGCGTGCTCGCTCGGCAGTGGCTGTGTCGGCGGCGCCGTCTCCCCGGGCGTGCGCACGGTGATCCTCGTCGTCGTGCTTGTCACCTGGACGTCGATCGCGCGTGTCGTGCGAGGTCAGGTGTTGTCACTGCGCGAGCGCGAGTTCGTCGTCGCCGCGCGGTCGCTCGGCGCATCGAACCGGCGCATCGTCACCCGCGAGATCCTCCCGAACCTCACGGCGCCGGTCATCGTCTACTCAAGTCTTTTGCTGCCGCAGACGATCTTGCTGGAAGCAGCGCTCTCGTTCCTGGGCGTTGGCGTGTCCCCCCCGACCGCGAGCTGGGGCTGGATGATCGCCGACGCATCCGACACGTTCGACACGCAGTGGTGGTACATGGTGTTTCCTGGCGCAGCACTCCTGCTCACCGTGCTTGCATTCAACCTGCTGGGTGACGGACTGCGTGATGCGCTTGACCCGAGAGCCGACCGCTGACAGTGAAATGGTGAATCCCCCGCCTGACCCCCAGAAAGGAACCCTTATGCGCCGATCCGCCAAACGCGCGCTGCCCCTGCCCATGCTCATCGTCACCGCGCTGTTGCTCAGCGCCTGCGGCTCGTCGAGCAACAACGGTGGAGGCTCGGCGGCGACGGCGGACGATGGCGCGGGCGGTCACAGAGGGGGCACGCTGACGGTTCTCACTAGTCAGGACATCGCCAGCCTCGACCCGGGGATCACCTACCAGAGCCTTGATCTCAACGTGCTGGCGTCGACGGTGCGGACGCTGTACACCTACGCGCCGACTGACGCAGCGACGCTGGTACCCGATCTCGCTGTCGGGCCCCCGCAGGTCTCCGGCGACGGCAAGACGCTCACGGTGAGAATCCGTAGAGGCGTGAGCTTCGGTCCGCCGGTGAACCGCGAGGTGACGGCGAGCGACGTGAAGTACGCGATCGAGCGCGGCTTCAACCCGAACGTCGCCAACGCGTACGCAAGCACGTACTACGGTGATGTCGTCGGCGCCGACAGAGCGGACGGCGGTCCGATCGCGGGCATCGAGATCCCCGACGACCACACGCTCGTCTTCAGACTCACGCGCCCGACCGCGTCGCTGCTCGCGCAGTCGACCGTGCTGCCGCTGTCGGCGCCGGTCCCGCCCGAATACGCGAAGCCGCTCGACGCGAAGGCGCCCTCGCAGTACGCCAGCCATCTGATCTCCAGCGGCCCGTACATGATCCCGGCTGACAGCGACGGCAAGGTGCTCGGCGAGGGCTATGCGCCCGGCCGCAGCCTCACGCTCGTGCGCAACCCGAACTGGCGTGCGGCGACCGACCACCGCCCGGCCTACGTCGACGAGGTCGTCTTCAGAATCGGCGGCTCGCCGACCGTCTACGGGCGCCAGGCGTTCGCGGGCAGAGGCCTCGTGCTGGCCGACCCGCCGACGCCCGCGCTCGTCAAGAAGGCCTACCAGGAGGCGCGCGACCAGATCTTCTTCTCGCCTGGCGCGGGGACCCGCTACGCCGCGCTCAACACGGCGATCCCGCCGTTCGACGACGCCAACGTGCGCAAGGCGGTTGCGGCCGCGCTCGACCGCGAGCAGATGCGGCGGGTGCGCGGCGGCGCCGTGATCGGCGACATCGCCTCGCACTTCCTCTACCCCGGCGTGCAGGGCTTTGAGGAGGCCGGCGGCCTGGAGGGCACGGGCGTCGACTTTCTCGTCCATCCGGAGGGCGACAGAGCGCTCGCGGCCAGATACATGAAAGCTGCCGGTTATCCGGATGGCAGATACACCGGCGACGAGACGATCCAGGTCGTCGGGCTCGCCGGCGCGCCCGACAGCAACGATGCGCAGATCTTCGACCAGACGCTGAAGGACCTCGGCTTCAAGACGAACCTCAAGATCGTCGGTTCCGACGTGATGTATGGACGCTTCTGCGGCGTGCCGAGAGCAAGAGTGCACGCCTGTCCGAACGTCGGCTGGATCCGCGACTTCGCCGACCCGCAGACGGTCTTGAACCTCCCCTTCAACGGCAACTACATCTTCCCCGAGAACAACCCGAACTGGCCGCAGTTGAACGACCCGGCGATCAACAGAGCGATGGCGAGAGGCGAGCTGGTCGTGGGCGAGCAGGCGCGCGCGAGAGCGTGGGCGCAGATCGACCGCATGGTGACCGCCACGGCCGCCGCGATCCCGTGGCTGTACGACAGACAGCCAAACTTGTTCGCGGCCGACGTGCGCTGCGTGCCGGAGCTGTGGAACCAGGGCCACTGCGACTTCGCGTACACGTCGCTGAAGTAGCCTGAATGCACAGGGAGTAGGCGGCGCGGTGGCGAAACACACCCCGTGGCCGCCTACGTCCTCCGTCGGGTGCTGTGGGGCGTCGTGCTCCTGGCGCTCGTATCGCTGCTGACGTTCGTCGTCTTCTACGTGCTGCCGTCGGCCGACCCGGCGCAGCTGCGTGCAGGCCGCAACGCCGACCCCGGAACGCTCGCGCAGATCCGCGAGAACCTCGGGCTCGACCGGTCGCTGACGGCGCAGTACTGGACGTTCCTGACACACCTCGTCCTGCACGCCGACCTCGGCTTCAGCTACTTCAGCGGCGCGTCGGTCGGCTCGCTGCTCGTCGACCGGCTGCCGGCGACGATCTCGCTGACGCTCGGTGCAGTCGTCATCTGGGTGCTCGTGGCGGTGCCGCTCGGCGTCGTCTCGGCGGTGCGGCGCGGCACGTGGGTCGACAAGCTGACGACCACCGGCGCGCTGCTGGGGATCTCGGCGCCCGTCTACTGGCTCGGGCTCGTCGCGCTCTACCTGTTCGCCGACGACATCGGCAAGCTGCCGCTGCTGCCCGGCGCCGGCGCCTACGTCCCGCTCACCGAGGATCCGTGGCAGTGGTTCACGTCGCTGATCCTGCCGTGGCTCGTGCTCTCCTCGACCTTCACCGCCGTCTACGCGCGACTGCTGCGCGGCAACATGATCGAGGTGCTGTCCGAGGACTACGTGCGGACAGCGCGCGCGAAGGGCCTCAGCGAGCGGCGCGTCGTGTGGAACCACGCGCTGCGCGGCGCGGTGACGCCGCTCGTCACGCTCGCCGGGCTCGACATCGGGCTGCTGCTCGGCGGCGCCGTCCTGACGGAGACGGTGTTCGGGATCCCCGGGATCGGCCGTCTCAACTACGAGGCGATCGTGCATTCGGATTATCCGGTGATCCAGGGGACCGTCCTGTTCGCGGCGTGCTTCGTGATCGTCGCGAACATCGTCGTGGACGTCGCGTATGCGTACATCGATCCGCGGGTGCGCGAGCAATGAGCGTCCTGCGCGTCGAGGACCTGCGTGTCGCGTTCGACACACACGACGGGCTCGTGCAGGCGGTCGATGGCGTCTCATGGGCGGTTGCACCTGGCCGCACGCTCGGGATCGTCGGTGAGTCGGGCTCCGGCAAGACGGTTGCGGCGATGACGGCGATGGGACTTGTGCGCGGGGCGCGCGTGCGCGTGTCCGGACGGGTGCTGCTCGACGGGGAGGACCTGCTGACCGCGTCGCCCGAGCGGCTGCGGCGGCTGCGCGGCGACGTGGTCGCGATGGTGTTCCAGGATCCGCTGTCCGCCCTGCACCCGCTCCTGCGCGTCGGCGCGCAGATCGA
>Ga0070705_100000388_pt1 | contig 25600 bp, 21 predicted proteins | sample KBSK5253metaG_FD_65455 | JGI IMG/M metagenome (GOLD analysis project Ga0070705, IMG submission 65455) | Corn, switchgrass and miscanthus rhizosphere microbial communities from Kellogg Biological Station, Michigan, USA - KBS K5-25-3 metaG | ecosystem: Host-associated > Plants > Roots >... | reverse complement strand
AAGGTGCAGCTGGCGGTCTACCGCATCGGCGACCGCAGCATCGCCCAGGTGCTGCAGAACGGCGATTTCCAGAGACAGCTCGGCTCCTACGACGAGAGCACGCTCAAGGAGAAGACCGGCGCGCAGGTCTACTCGGGCGAGATGCACGTGGTCTCCCGCCTCAACGAGGACGTGACGACGGCGTTCCCGGTGGCCGAGGCGGTTCCGAAGCTGCAGCCCGGCGTGTACGTGCTCGCGGCCCACGTCTCGGATAGGACGGAGGGCGGCAACAACGGCGGCAGCGACAGCAGCAGTGCTGCCCGCAGGGCGACGCAGTGGTTCATCGTCTCCGATCTGGGCCTCACCGCTCTCAACGGCGACGACGGGGTGCACGGCTTCGTGCGCTCGCTTGCCACCGCCGAGCCGGTGGCCGGAGCCGGCGTGCGGCTCGTGGCGCGCAACAACGAGATCCTGGCCACGGGCAAGACCGATGCGCGCGGCTACGTGCGCTTTGACCCGGCACTGGTGCGCGGCGAGGGCGGGCAGGCGCCTGCGGTGCTGGTGGCCGAGACCGAGGGCGGCGACTATGCGTTCCTCGATATGAGCCTCGCCGCCTTCGACCTGACCGACCGCGGCGTCGGCGGCCGGGCCGAGCCGGGGCCGGTGGACGCCTTCGCCTACGCCGACCGCGGCGTCTATCGACCCGGCGAGACGGTGCACCTGACGACGCTGGCGCGCAGCCGCGACGGCACCGCCTCGCCGGTGCCCGTGACGCTGATCTTCCAGCGCCCGGACGGCGTGGAGCACTCGCGCGTCGCGCTCCCCGATCAGGGGCTCGGCGGCAGGGCCGCCAGGTTCGCCCTGGCGCCCTCGGCCATGACCGGCACATGGCGCGTCAAGGTCCACACCGACCCGAAGGCCGCGCCGATCGCGCAGGCGGCGTTCCTGGTGGAGGATTTCGTCCCGGAGCGGCTGGAGCTCAAGCTCGAGCCGGCGGGCGAGGCGCTGAGCGCGCAACAGCCGGGCGTCATCAAGGTGGCGGGGCGCTATCTCTACGGCCCGCCGGCCGCCGGTCTCGCCGTCGACGGCGAGATCGCGGTGAAGGCGTCGCAGAAGGACCTGCCCGGCTTCTCGGGCTACAAGTTCGGCCTCGCCGACGAGCAGTTCACCCCGGTACGCAAGCCGTTGGAGCAGCTGCCCGCAACGAGCGCCGACGGCAAGGCCGATGTGGCCGTGGATCTGCCCGGCTTCGCCAAGACCAGCCTGCCGCTGGAGGCGCACGTCATCGTCAGGCTGCGGGAGTCCGGCGGGCGCACCATCGAGCGCACGGTAACGCTGCCTGTGGATCCGAGGAGCGCCCGCATCGGCATCAAGCCCCTGTTCAGGGGCGAGGTGGGCGAAGGCGAGACGGCGCAGTTCGAGGCCATCCTGGTCGGCGCCGACGGCAAGGTAGCGCCGGCCCAGGGCCTCAAGTGGCAGCTGATGCGCCTGGAGCGGCGCTGGCAGTGGTATAGCCGCGACGGCTCGTGGAACTACGAGGCCGCCACCAACACGCGCCGCGTCGCCACCGGCACGGTGGACGCCGCCCCCGGCGCGCCGGGCAAGATCGAGGCGCGCCTCGACTGGGGTCGCTATCGCCTGGAGGTGAGCGACGGCGCCGGGGTTGCCTCCAGCGTGGTGTTCAATGCCGGCTACTGGGCCGACGAGAGCGCCGATACACCCGAGGTCCTCGACGTGGCGCTCGACAAGCCGGCCTACCGGCCCGGCGACACCGCGCGCGTCAAGGTCACCTCGCGCATGGCCGGCCGGGCACTGGTCACCGTCATGGGCTCCGGGCTGCTCAGCGCCCAGGAAGTGGATCTGCCGGTGGGCGGCGGCGAGGTGCCCGTGAAGGTCGGCGACAAATGGGGCCCCGGCGCCTACGTCGCCGTCATGCTCTACCGCCCGCTCGACGAGAAGGCGAAGCGCATGCCTGGCCGCGCGGTCGGGCTCAGATGGCTGGCCATCGACCAGAAACCGCGCACGCTGAGCGTCAACCTCGACGTGCCTGAGAAGGTCGGATCGGGCAGCCTGCTCACCGTGCCCGTCAAGCTGACCGGTCTGGCGCCCGGCGAGGAGGCGCGCGTCACCGTCGCGGCCACCGACTTGGGGATCCTCAACCTGACGCGGTTCGAAACGCCGCGGCCCGACGCGTGGTTCTACGGTCAGCGCCGTCTCGGCAGCGAGATCCGCGACCTCTACGGCCGTCTGATCGACGGCATGCGCGCCGAGCGCGGCCGGCTGCGCTCCGGCGGCGACGGCGGCGAGATGGCGGTGCAGGGCAGCCCGCCCGTGGAGGCGACGCTGGCGCTGTTCTCCGGCATCGTCCAGGTCGGCCCGGACGGCGTCGCAAGGATCGAGTTCCAGCTGCCGGACTTCAACGGCACGGTGCGGCTCACGGCGGTGGCGTGGAGCGCCAGCAAGGTGGGCTCCGCGTCGAAGGACGTGATCGTGCGCGATCCAGTGGCCGTCACCGTGTCGGCGCCGCGGTTCCTGACCCTCGGCGACGAGGCCCGTCTTGAGCTGGCGCTGCACAACGTCGAGGCCCAGGCCGGCACGTACAAGGTGACAGGCGAGTACGAGTCCGAAGCCGCCCAGAGTCGGCCGGGCTTCGAGCGCGCCGTCGTCCTCGCTGCCGGAGAGCGCAAGCGCGAGGCGTTCGAGCTGAACGCCGCCGAGGTGGGGCTGACGAAGCTCGCCCTGCGCATCACAGGGCCCGGCGGCCTCGACGTGAGGCGCACGCTCAACTTCGACGTCAGGGTGCCGGCCGGCGACATCAAGCGCCTGTCGGTGGCCACGCTGGCCCCCAAGTCCGGCAAGATCACGCTGTCGAGCGACCTGCTGCACGACCTGATCCCGAGCCGCACCAGGATGACCGTCTCGGTGGGGCCGTACGGCGCCCTCGACGTGCCGGGCATCCTCAATGCGCTCGACCGCTATCCCTATGGCTGCGCGGAGCAGACCGTGAGCCGGGCGCTGCCCCTGCTCTACGTCAACAGCGTGGCCAAGCGCATCGGCATCGCCGGGGATGCGCAACTGCGGGAGCGCATCGACGGCGCCATCGCCCGCGTGCTGGAGAAGCAGGACTCCTCGGGCGCGTTCGGGATCTGGGGGCCGGCCGACGGCGACATGTGGCTGACGAGCTTCGTCACCGACTTCCTGACGCGCGCCAAGGAGCAGGGCTATGCCGTGCGCCAGCAGGCGTTCGCCCAGGCGCTCGACCGGCTCGCCAATTTCATCGGCTACGCGCAGGACTTCGCGCACGGCGGCGAGGACAGGGCCTATGCGCTCTACGTGCTGGCCCGCAACGGCCGCGCGCCCATCGGCGAGCTGCGCTACTACGTCGATACCAAGCTCGACAGTTTCGCCACGCCGCTGGCCCAGGCGCAGCTGGGCGCCGCGCTCGCCATGATGGGCGACCGTCCCCGCGCCGAGCGCGCCTTCCAGGCCGCCCTTGGGAGGCTGGCGGAGACCGACCCCGACATTATCCGGCGTGACTACGGCAGCGGCATCCGCGACCGCGCGGCGGTGATCACGCTGGCGGCGGAGAGCTCGCTCGCCAAAGGCGAGGTGCCGCGGCTGGTGGAGGTGGTGTCCAGGGCCTATGCGGCGCAGGTCTACACCTCCACGCAGGAGCAGGCCTGGATGCTGCTTGCCGCCCATGCCCTGGCGCAGGAGGCGAAGGACATGGCGCTCTCCCTCAACGGCCAGCTGCACCGGGGCGAGCTGCTGCGCGCCGTGGCGCCTGCCGAGCTGCAGGCCGGACCGCTCGCCATCGTCAACGCCGGGGAGACGCCCGTCGGTGCCGTGGTCTCGGTGATCGGCGCGGCGCTGACGCCGGAGCCGCCCATCTCCAAGGGCTTCACCATCGAGCGCACCTACTACACGCTCGACGGCAAGAAGGTAGACCTCGCCAGCGCCACCGGCGGCACGGCCAGGCTCAAGCAGAACGACCGCCTGGTGGTGGTGCTGAAGGTGGACGCCACCGACACGGGCGGGCGCATCCTGCTGGTCGACCGGCTGCCCGCCGGGTTGGAGATCGAGAACCCGCGGCTGGTCGACTCCGGCGACATCAAGGGCCTGTCCTGGCTCAAGACCACGGTGGCGCCGCAGCACACGGAGTTCCGCGATGACCGCTTCGTGGCGGCCTTCGACTTCTTCGGCGGCATTCCCGGCCGGGGCCGCGGCGCCCGCGACAGCGCCGATCCGGCCTCCGGCGCCACCGTCGCCTACATCGTGCGCGCGGTGACGCCCGGCTCGTTCGTGCACCCCGCCGCCACCGTGGAGGACATGTACCGCCCCACCCGCTTCGCCCGCACCCCGGCGGGTCGGCTGGAGGTTACGGCACAGCCGTAGGACCCGCGAATGAAGCCGCCTCTCTCACCATGGCTGCGACGGGATTCCCCTCCCCCTTGTGGGGAGGGGCTAGGGGTGGGGGGAACCACTAACCTTGAAGTTGGGGATTCCCCCCCACCCTGTCCCTCCCCCACAAGGGGGGAGGGGACCCCGCCGCCCTCTCCTCGCTTCATTTCGATCGCCGCGCTCGCCGGGGTGATGCGCGGTGTCATGCTGGCGGGTGCCGTGCTCGCATGCGTCGCCCTAGGGACCATCGCCTGGGTCTGGATTCGGCTGGAGCCATTGTCGCTGGCGCGTGCCGAGGCGCTCTCCGTCACCGTGCTCGACCGGAACGAGCGGCTGCTGCGCGCCTATGCAGCGCCCGACGGCCGCTGGCGGCTGCCGGCGGAGGTGAAGGACGTGGACCCGCGCTATCTCGCCATGCTGATCGCCTACGAGGACAGGCGGTTCCGCAGCCACGCGGGCGTGGACCTCTGGGCGGTGCTGCGGGCCGGCTGGCTCATGGTGCGCCACCAGCGCATCGTCTCGGGCGGCTCCACCATCACCATGCAGGTGGTGCGGCTGCTCCTGGGCGAGCACGAGCGCTCGCTGTGGGGCAAGATCAGGCAGGCGCTGCTGGCGCTCTCCCTGGAGCGGCGGCTCTCCAAGGACGAGATCCTGACGCTCTACCTGCGGCTGGCCCCGTTCGGCGGCAACCTCGAGGGCGTGCGGGCCGCGTCGCTGGCCTACTTCGGCAAGGAGCCGCGCCGCCTCTCCATCGCCGAGGCGGGCCTGCTGGTGGCGATCCCGCAGTCGCCGCAGGCACGCCGACCCGACCGCTCGCCCGAGGCCGCCAGACGCGCCCGCGACCATGTCCTCGCCCGCATGCTGGGCGCGGGCGTCGTATCGCGCGAGGATGCCGCCCGCGCCATGGCCGAGCCCCTCCAGGTGGCGCGGCGCGAGTTCCCCATGCTGGCCCCGCACCTCGCCGATGCCGAGGTGGCGCAGAACGCGACCCGCACGGTGCACCGCCTCACCCTGGATCATCGGGCGCAGGCCAACATCGAGGCGCTGGTGCGCGATTACGCGGCGACCCTGGAGAACCGGCTGTCGGCAGCGGTGGTCGCGGTCGATCGCCGCACCGGCGAGATCGTCGCGTATGTCGGCTCGCCGGGGCTGCTCGACATGGAGCGCCTCGGCGCCATCGATATGGCGGCCGCGCTGCGCTCGCCGGGCTCCACCCTCAAGCCCATCGTCTACGGTCTCGCCTTCGAGCTGGGCCTCGCCCACCCTTCAACGCTGATCGAGGACGCGCCGGCCCGCTTCGGGCTCTACGTGCCCAAGAACTTCGACAGCGAGTGGAACGGCACCGTCACCATCCGGGCGGCGCTGATCCATTCGCTCAATATCCCCGCTGTGAAGGTGCTGGAGGCGGTTGGCGCCGGGCGGCTGCACGCGAGGCTGCAGCAAGCAGGTGTCGAGCCGGTGCTGCCCAAGGGCGCCGAGCCGTCGCTGGCCATGGCGCTCGGCGGCGTGGGCCTCAGGCTTGTCGACCTGGCCCAGCTCTACGCGGCGATAGCCCGCGGCGGCGAGCCGGTCCCCCTCCACCATCGCCGCGACGTAGCTGCACCGCGCGGCCCGGCCGGCGGCCAGCGGCTGCTCTCCGAGGTGGCCGCCTGGTACGTGCAGGACATCCTGTGCCGCGCCCTGCCGCCGGCCAACGCCAAGGCCGGGCAGGTCTGCTACAAGACCGGTACCTCCTATGGCTTCCGCGACGCCTGGTCGGTGGGCTTCGACGGCCGCCATGTGGTCGCCGTCTGGGTTGGCCGCGCCGACGGCGCTGCGGTGGCGGGCCTCACCGGCCGCACCTCCGCGGCGCCGCTGCTGTTCGACGCGTTCGCCCGCCTCTCCCTCAAGCGCACGCCCATGCCCCCGCCTCCCGCGGGCGTGCTGCGTGCCAGCACCAGCGAGCTGCCCCCGCCGCTGAAGCGCTTCCGCGAGGGCGCAGCGCCCGGCGGCGCGGACGCAGCCAGCGACCGCACCGCGGAGCCGGCGCCACGCATTGCCTTCCCGCCGGACCGGGCCGAGATCGAGGTGGACGAGGACGATGGCGTCCGCGTCAAGGCCGACGGCGGCGTCCTGCCGCTCACCTGGCTGCTGGACGGCGAGCCGCTCGTCTCCGACTCCGGTCGCCGCGAGGCCGAGCTGCCCGCCGGCCGCCGTGGCTTCTTTCACCTCTCGGTCATCGATGCCAAGGGCCGGACGGACCGCGTGTCGGTCAGGTTGAAGTAGCTTTTGTGTCGGACAGGGCTTGCCCCTCGCTTCCGGGCAAGCAGCGAAATACAAAAGGTTGGCAGCGGGGGCTTTGCCCGCGCGACCCTGGGAGGGCGCTTGGAGATGGGACCGGGTCGATGGCTGATGCTGGCCGGTGCGGTGCTGGTCCTGCTTGGCATTCTCGCTCGCCGGTGGGCGTCCCGCTACGACCTCAAGGACGCCGCGCTCGATTCCGTGTGGACCCTGCTGCGCGAGCGGCGCACGGCCGAAAGCCCCACCGCCATCGAGGCCAAGCTCAGGGATATCCAGTCGCAGCCCATCTGGACGGGCAAGGCCAGCAGGGCGGCCGGCACCGGCGCCGCCCACATGCTGGCGCAGGGCGGCCAAGTGGTGGCCCTGGGCCTGATCCTGGTCGGGCTGGCCTTGGCCGGGGCGGGCTTTGTATTCCGCTGAGCGGCCCTCTTGGGCCGCTGGCCCAAGATCGAGCCCGCTGGCAGCGCCGCCTACTTCTCCTTGCGCGTGCCGAGGCCCATCTGCTTGGCGAGATGGCTTCTCGCGGCAGCATAGTTGGGAGCCACCATGGGATAATCGTGGGGGAGCCCCCACTTCTCTCTGTATTCCTCGGGCGACAGGTTGTAGTGCGTGCGCAGATGGCGCTTCAGTGACTTGAATTTCTTACCATCTTCCAGGCAGATCAAATAGTCCTCATGGACCGATTTCTTAGGCGGAACTGCCGGCTTCAGCTCCTCCCGCTCTATGTTGCTGTTCCTCTGTGAGGCCCTGCTCAAGGCCTCGTGGATGTCCGCAATCATGCCAGGAATATCCTCTCGACCGACCGAGTTGTTACTGACGTAGGCCGAGATGATATTGGCTGTGAGTGCAACAAGACTTGCCTTCGCGACCTCTTCCATCAGTCGATCTCCCGCCATCTCCCCATCTACTGGCCGGTCGCAGCGCCGAGAGCCGCCCTTCCGGAGCGCGCATACTCTTGCGCGACTCCTGGGCGGACTACGCCTCCGATGCCACCAATGATTACACGATTGCGCGGGGGTTTACAACGCTGTACCCACAATAGATCACTAGATTTTTGTCGCTGAGCACAATAAATCGCATGTTTCGTCAAAGACTAGTCCTTTCTATTGCGCTTCTGCACCAGATCATCGTGGTCAATGGCCGGTGCGGGCCAGGCGGGATTACCGGCCTTTAACGAATTCAAGGCCTTTCCGATGAGCGTTGCGGCATATTTGGGCAGATTCAGACACGAAGACTTGAAGTCCCCCTCGGCCTCGGCTGCCGCCATAATGGGGCCGCCGGCCGCCTCTACCCAGTGCGCCGTTCCCGCGAGCCTCGCGCGGCGTCTACAACCGCAGAGCACATGTCCAAGACCCACCCCGACTCGATCACCGCGGCCACCGCCGACAAGGTGACGAAGAGCGACGCCGGCTGGCGCGCCGAGCTGACGCGCGAGCAATACCATGTGCTGCGCCAGCACGGCACCGAGCGGCCGGGGACGTCGCCGCTCAACCGCGAGAAGCGCAAGGGCACCTTCCAATGCGCGGGCTGCGGGGCCGAGCTGTTCGCCTCCGAGGCGAAGTTCGAGTCGGGAACAGGCTGGCCGAGCTTCGACCGGCCCGCTGCCAAGGACGCCCTGAGCGAACACGACGACCGCTCCCTTTACATGCAGCGGACCGAGGTGCGCTGCGCCCGCTGCGACGGCCACCTCGGCCACGTCTTTCCCGACGGCCCCCGCGATACCACCGGCCGGCGCTACTGCATCAACGGCGTGGCGCTCAGGTTCAAGCCGGACGATGGCTGACCTTGCCTTGCGGGGTCAGACTCCCTCGCCTCCGACGTCGGGCCTGGATCGACCGCGAGGCGGAGAGGGGGGCTGATCCCGTTCAGGGCAGCAAAAGCCCGGGCGCTTGTTGCAAGCGCAATCGAGGCCGAAGCCGAGAATCTGTGCTGGCATCTGTCCACTGTCCGTTCAGTAAGGAATGTTCCACATGCATGGTCTCAACCGCCCCCTCGTCCGCCCGCCCGTGGCCGAGCGGCGCCCCGCTTTCAGCGTGCACCACGGCGTCGAGCTGGTTGACGAATACGCCTGGTTGAGGGCCGGCAACTGGCAGGAGGTGATGCGCGACCCCGGCGCGCTCGACCCTGGCATCCGCACCTATCTGGAGGCCGAGAATGCCTTCGCCGACGCCGCCATGGCGGACACCAGGCTGCTGCAGGAGGAGCTGTTCGCCGAGATGAAGGGGCGCATCAAGGAGGACGACGCCTCCGTGCCGACGCCTGACGGCGGCTTCGAGTATTTCACGAGCTACGTCACCGGCGGCCAGTACGTGCGGGTGTGCCGGCGCCCACGCGGCGGTGGCCCCGAGGAAATCCTGCTCGACGGCAACAAGGAGGCCGAGGGCAAGGCCTACTGGCAGTTGGGCGCCGCCGTCCACAGCCCCGACCACCGGCTGCTGGCCTACGCCGTCGACGACAAGGGCTCCGAACTCTACACGGTGCGCATCCGCGATCTCGCCACCGGGCACGACCTGCCCGAGGCGATCCCCGACACGCGCGGCTCGCTGGTCTGGGCGCGGGACAGCGCGACGCTGTTCTACGTCCGCCTCGACGAGCACCACCGCCCGCTCGCCGTCTGCCGGCATCGGGTCGGCACGCCGGCCGAGGACGACGCGCTGGTCTACGAGGAGGCCGACCGCGGCTTCTACGTGAGCGTGGATGAGACCCAGTCGGGCCGGTTCATCCTGGTGGACGCCCATGACCACCAGACGAGCGAGATCTACCTGATCGACTCCGACAAGCCCGAGAGCGCCCTCCGCGTGGTGGCGCGGCGTCAGCACGGCCACGAGTATGCCGTCGATCACCACGGCGACCGGCTGATCGTGCTCACCAACTCCGGCGGTGCGGAGGACTTCAGGATCTGCGAGGCGCCGCTGGCCGATCCGGGCCCGGCGAGCTGGCGCGAGATCGTCGCGCACCGGCCGGGGCGGCTGATCCTCGACATCGTCGCCTACGCCGACCATCTGGTGCGGCTGGAGCGCGAGGACGGGCTGCCGCGCATCGTCGTGCGGGGGCTTGAGAGCGGCAGCGAGCACGCCATCGCCTTCGATGAGGAGGCGTACTCGCTCGGCATGTCCTCGGGCTACGAGTTCGACACGGCGACGCTGCGCTTCACGTATTCGTCGATGACCACGCCGGTGCAGGTCTACGATTACGACATGCGGACCCGCACCCGCACCCTGCGCAAGACACAGGAGGTGCCGAGCGGCCACAATCCGGCCGACTACGTGACGCGCCGGCTCAACGCTCCGGCGCCCGACGGGGAGACTGTGCCGGTTTCGGTGCTCTACAGAAAGGGCACCGCCCTGGATGGGTCGGCACCGCTGCTGCTCTATGGCTACGGCGCCTACGGCATCGCCATCCCGGCCTCGTTCTCCACCAGCTGGCTGTCGCTGGTGGACCGCGGCGTCGTCATGGCCATCGCGCATGTGCGCGGCGGCAAGGACAAGGGCTACCGCTGGTACACGGGCGGAAAGCACAAGAGCAAGGTGAACACCTTCACCGACTTCATCGCCGCCGGCCAGCATCTGGCTGAGCTCGGCTACACCAGCCGCGGGTGCATCGTCGCCAATGGTGGGTCGGCCGGGGGCATGCTGATGGGCGTGGTCGCCAACATGGCGCCCGATCTGTTCCTTGGCATCATTGCCGACGTGCCGTTCGTGGACGTGCTCAACACCATGCTGGACGGCTCCCTGCCGCTGACGCCGCCCGAATGGCCCGAGTGGGGCAACCCGATCGAGTCCAAGCAGGACTTCGACATCATCCGGTCGTACTCGCCCTATGACAACGTAGGCGCCAGGCCCTACCCGCACATCCTGGCCTACGGCGGCCTGACGGACCCGCGCGTGACCTACTGGGAGCCCGCCAAGTGGATCGCGCGGCTCAGGGCGCGCAACACGAGCGACAGCTTGATCCTGCTCAGGACCAACATGGAGGCCGGCCACGGCGGCGCCTCCGGCCGCTTCGAGGCACTGAAGGAGCTGGCGCTGGACTTCGCGTTTGCGCTCAAGATCGCAGCCCGCCCGGACGCGGTGGCGTAGAAGCGCATCAGTGCAAGGCTGGCGAAGCGGCCTTGCACCGATGCCCTTCCGACCGCGCTGGACCGGTGCATATGGGCCGGCGACGCCCTGTTGCGCCCGGTGTCGCGGCTCCGTCGCGGCGGCGCATTTCCTCATCCGGCAGCATCGGACGCTGTCAGATTGTCCGGCGTTCGCAGGTGCTAGACGACCCCCTGGCATATCCCCGCACTTATACTAAAGTCTAATGTGCGAAGCGGGGGCGCAAAGGGAGGAAGAAATGCAGAACGCGTTTCCAGACTGGCTGTTCAACGTACTGCTCCTGGGCGGCATCGCCGGCACGCTGGTGCTCGCCGTCGAGGTCTTTGCCGCGCCGATCGTCGGCGGGCTGACGACGGTCGTCGCACTTGTCCTCGTGCTGGTCGTGGCGGCGTTCTGGCCGAGGTGGTGAAGGCCGCGCTGGCGGCCAATGGGGTGAGGTCAGACCCGCAGGGTCAGACCCGGGTCAGACCCACCTACTTAAATCCCAGCGCCTTGAGGAAGTCGCGCACGATCTTGGGCGGGCGCGGGGGAGGGGCCTCGGCGGTGCGGCGCGGCTTGCCGTCGCGTGCCATCCCCTCCGGCGGCACCGGTCCGCCCGTCGGGGCAGTCGGGGCACTCAGGGCACCAGGGCCGCCCGCCGCTGCAGGACGAGCGGCGCCCGGCGGCGTCTTCGCTTCCGGCGACGGCCGCTTCGCGTCCGTCTTGCCCGGGTCGGTCTTGCCCGGGTCCGTCTTGCCAGTCGCAGCCAGGGCCACGGCTGCCGCCGTCCCTGCTGCCGCTGCTCCGGCTGCGGGCAGCGCATCGCCGGGCTTGTCCGCCTCGGGCCTGACCTCCGGCGCTGTCTTGACGGCCTTGGCGGCCATGGCCGACGGGAGGCAGGCGCCGCCCTCGACTGCGGTCTGCCCCGCCGGGCACGCAGCGCCGCACGCGCGGTCGCGGTGGCCCTGCACTAGGCTGAGCAGGACAGGATCTGGGTTGTCGACCGGCAGGGTGGCGTTGACGCGCTCGTTGAAGGTCTTCATCGCCATCCGGCTCGAGGTGGTCCACGCCCCCGTGATCTCGCCCTGGTAGCAGCCGACGCGCTTCAGCTCGCGCTGCAGCGCACGCGCCAGCGCGGCGTGGTCGGTGGGGTCGATGGGCCTGTAGGCCGCCGACGGTGTCGATGGCGCGGCCGGCACCGGATCAGGGGCACGCGCCGTTACCGTGTAGACCGGCTCGCCGCTGCCGCGGGAGTAGTGGGTGTAGATGGCGATCAGGCCCGCCGACACCAGGCAGACAACCGCTACGACCGGTCTCAACATTGGCCACCCCCTCCTCGACCGTCAGCCCCTGCGCGACGCGAGTGGACGTGGCGAGATTGCACGCAAGTTGGGGCCAAAGGAAGGCTTGGCGGCCGACCCTGCGGGCCGCCGCCGGGCCGGGGTTATGGCGTCAGCCGACCACCGGCTGCGCCGACCCTTGATGACGAAACGATGTGTGCGTGGGCGGGACGTGACGGCAGAGAGGTGAGCCGCGCCGGACTCCCTCTCCCCGCAAGCGGGGAGAGGGGACCGTGCGGCTTCCCTTTGAGTTCAGGCGCCCGACACCGGTCAGGCATTGCGAAGCGGATAGGCTCGTTTCGTTTCAGCCACAGACTCCGAGGGCCAGGTAGCAGTTTTCCACAGAAGCGGCGGTCGGCCGGCCGTGGGCGCCGCCGTGTCACACGCCTGCAACCTGAACCGCCTTATGTGCGAGGGCCATGAAAGACGCCAATGATTCCCTCGCTGACGATCGTTCCGGCAAGGGACCCGTCGACCCTCCCGCCGAATTCCATGTGCGCACCCTGTTCATCTCCGACGTGCATCTGGGCACCCGCACCGCCCAGGCCGAGCGGCTGCTCGACCTGTTGCGCTGCTGCGAGGCAGATGTCGTCTACCTGGTGGGCGACATCATCGATTTCTGGCGCGTGCGGCGCGGTCCGGTCTGGCCGCAGAGCCACAACGACGTGCTGCAGAAATTGATGCGCAAGGTGCGCAAGGGCACCCGGCTCATCCTCATACCCGGTAACCACGACGAAGGCCTGCGCGACTACGCTGGCATGCAGTTCGGCGGCGTCGAGATCCACCGCGACCATGTGCACGTCACCGCCCGGGGGGGCCGCTACGTCGTCATGCACGGCGACGAGTTCGACATGGTGGTGCGCACCGCCAAATGGCTCGCCCTGCTCGGCGACCGCGGCTACGAGCTGGCGCTGTGGCTCAACAACCCCCTCAACTGGGCGCGGCGCCACCTCGGCCTCGGCTACTGGTCGCTGTCAGCCTGCCTCAAGAACCGCGTCAAGAAGGCGATGGCCTTCATCGGCGCGTTCGAGGAGGCGGTGGCGGCGGAGGCCCGGCGCCGGGCCGCCGACGGCATCATCTGCGGCCACATCCACCATGCCGCGGACCGGCTGTTCGAGGGCGTCCATTACCTCAATTGCGGCGACTGGGTGGAAAGCTGCACCGCCATCGTCGAATCGCACGCGGGCGACCTGCAGGTCATCCATTGGGCGGACCAGGTGCCGGGCCTCAGGAAGCTAGCTGCGGCCTCCGTGCAAGGTTGAGCCAGCGAGATCGGCATGGGCCGTCGGCCCCGTCGGAACTCGCGCACCAAAGCCCCCCGCCATGCCGGCGCGGCGAGGCGGTCCCGACGCGCGCCGGCGCGGCGGGTAACGCGGCCGAAAGCATGCTGCAGGAAAGCCGGGCGCTCGCGCCCGGCCGCTTTCCCCAGTGCCACGAAGCTGCCGATACAATATCGGCGTCGTTTGCTGCGACGGGGGCGTGGATGGCGCACCCCTCGCCGCCGGGGCCGCCGGGCATTGCAGCTTCGCCTGATCGCCACTTGACGGCCGGGGGCTCCATCCACCACAGAGGAGGCCCCGCGTCGCGCAAGAAGGGCCCCTGGGGGAGGAATCCCATGACCAAGAAGCTGAACTGGCGTTCCCATCTCATCACGGGCGGCGTCGCCCGCTCGCCGAACCGCGCCATGCTGCGCGCCGTCGGCTTCAAGGACCAGGACTTCGACAAGCCGATCGTGGGGGTGGCCAACGGCCACTCCACCATGAACCCCTGCAACGCCGGCATCCAGCCGCTGGTGGACCGCGCCATGGCGGCCCTGACGGACGCGGGCGCGATGCCGCAGGTGTTCGGCTTCCCCACCGTCACCGACGGCATCGGCATGGGCACCGAGGGCATGAAATACTCCCTGGTGTCGCGCGAGGTGATCGCCGACGCCATCGAGGTGTCGGTCAACGGCCAGATGATGGACGGCGTGCTGGCGGTCGGCGGCTGCGACAAGAACATGCCGGGCTGCATGATGGCCATCGCCCGCATGAACGTGCCGGCGATCTTCGTCTACGGGGGCACCATCAAGCCCGGCTTCTGGAAGGGGCAGGCCCTCACCATCGTCAGCCCGTTCGAGGCGGTGGGCGCCTTCACCGCCGGCAAGATGTCCAAGGAGGACTTCGACGGCATCGAGCGCAACGCTTGCCCGACGGTCGGCGCGTGCGGCGGCCAGTATACCGCCAACACCATGTCATCCTCGTTCGAGGCACTGGGCCTGAGCCTACTCGGCTCCTCGCAGATGGCCGCCCCAGATCCCGAGAAGGCGGATTCCGCCGCGGAGTCGGCCAAGGTGCTTGTGGAGGCGATCCGCAACAACCTGAAACCGAAGGACATCATCACCAGGAAGTCGATCGAGAACGCCATCGCCCTGGTGATGGCCACCGGCGGCTCCACCAACGCGGTGCTGCACTACCTGGCGATCGCCGGCGCGGCAGGCGTGAAATGGACCATCGACGATTTCGAGCGCATGCGCCGCAAGGTGCCGGTGATCTGCGACCTCAAGCCGTCGGGCCGCTACGTGGCGGTCGATTTCCACCGCGCCGGCGGCGTGCCGCAGGTCTTGAAGATCCTGCTCGACAACGGCGTCCTGCACGGCGAGTGCATGACCATCCACGGCAAGACCATCGGCGACATGCTCAAGAAGGTGCCGTCGAAGCCGCGCAGCGACCAGGACGTGATCCGTCCCTGGAGCGACCCGCTCTACAGGCAGGGGCATCTGGTGGTGCTGAAGGGCAGCCTGGCGCCCGACGGCGCGGTCGCCAAGATGACCGGTGTGAAGCATCCGACCGTCACCGGGCCAGCGCGGGTGTTCAACTCCGAGCCCGAGTGTCTGAAGGCCATCATGGCGCGCAAGATCAAGCCGGGCGACGTGATCGTGATCCGCTACGAGGGGCCGAAAGGCGGTCCCGGCATGCAGGAGATGCTGGCGCCCACCTCCGCCCTGATCGGCCAGGGGCTCGGCGAGTCGGTGGCCCTCGTCACCGACGGCCGCTTCTCCGGCGGAACCTGGGGCATGGTGGTGGGCCACGTCGCGCCGGAGGCCTACGAGGGTGGGCCGATCGCGCTGGTGGAGGAGGGCGACGCCATCACCATCGACGCCAAGACGCGCACCATCGAGCTGAACATCTCGGCCAGGGAGATGGCGTCCCGCAAGCGGGCCTGGGAGCAGCCGAAGCCCCGCTACACCAAGGGCGTGCTGGCCAAGTACATCCGCATCGTCTCTCCGGCCAATCGCGGTGCCATCACCGACGGGACGGACGAGGGCTGAGCTATTGGCTTGGTCGTGCTGGGCGTGCTGAGAGGGGCCGGCAAATGACGGCCGATGATCGCGGGTTGCCGGGCAGAAGCCTCGCAGTCCGCATCGTATCCCCAGCCCGGAGCGGGCGTGTCACAATCCCGCAAGTCTCAAGGCGAGATAGACCGCTGCAACGATCAGAAGGAGCACGCCAAAAAGTCGAATGAGCCGGAGCTTGCGCATATCCGGCGGCTTGCGAAGGAACATTTCAGGCCGGGTCAAAGCGAGCAGTCCCGCAAGCGCAGGTATCGCAACGTCGATGTATGACATCGTCGTCCCCCTTCCGACTTGTCCGCGCCTACGGATCGAATCCACCCATGGACGGCGAATTTGTGGCAGGGTCGCGAGCCTCTGAATCGCGATGATGCCTCTATCTCTCCGGGAACATCTTGAAGTAGGGCTCTGCTTCAGCCAGCACGCGAGCGAACGATGGGCGTTGTGTCAGCCGGCCGAGGTAGGCCGCAGCGTGCGGGTGCGTCTCGGCGAGCGGCATCATCTTGTCGGCGTAGAACAGCGCCGGTGCGGCGGCGCAGTCGGCGATGGTGAAGGCCTCGCCGACGGCCCAGGTCCTGCCGGCCATCTCCGTCTGCACCATATCGAGCGCGGTGCGGAGCAGCGTCCGCGCCTCCTCCACGCCGTGCGGGTCGTTGCGGCCGGCGGGGCGGATGCGGTCGGTCACGATCTTGGACATCGGATCGTTGACATAGTGGTCGTAGAAGCGGTCGCCAAGTCGCGCCCGCCACGACAGGTCCGGTTCCGAAGGCACAAGCTGCGTCCTCCCCGGGTAGTATTGCGCCAGATACTCGATGATGACGGTCGACTCGGGGACCGTGACGCCACGCGCCTCGTCGCGCAGCACAGGGAACTTGCCGACCGGCCAGACCTTCTTGAAGGCCGCGGCGGACACCGGGTCCATGAGATCGACGATGTGCGGCTTGAACGGCGTATCGTTCTCATAGAGCGCGATCAGCGGTTGCCAGCAGTACGACGCCAGCGGATGGTAGTAGAGTGTGAGAGACATGGCACCTCGCTCCCTGCTGAAGGGCGGGTTGGGCCGGGGCCCGCAACCCGCCGATGTGGCGCATCGCCAGTGGCGGGTTACGCGCTTGGCGCTGACCCGCCCTACGGCTCATGGCGCCGTTCGCTTCAGAACAACGTGTGTGGCACCCGGCATTTGCACATGCTCGGCACACCGATAGCCCAGCTTCAGCAGGTCGATGCCGGCGAGAAGATGCTCGCCGGAGCCGAGCAGCACCGGCGATATGGCAAAGTGCATCTCGTCGATCAATCCGGCCTTGAGATACTGCCGGATCGTATCCACACCGCCGCCGAGCCGGATATCCTTGTTCTTCGCCGCGTCCCGCGCGCGCTCCAGCGCCGCCTGGATGCCGTCGGTGACGAAGTGGAAGGTGGTGCCGCCTTGCATGGTGAGCGAGGCGCGCGGATGGTTGGTGAGGACGAATACGTCGCAGTGGTAGGGCGGGTTGTCGCCCCACCAGCCCTTCCAGTTGTCATCCGGCCACGGACCCCGTACCGGCCCGAACATGTTGCGGCCCAGGATATAGGCTCCGATGTTATCGAGTCCGCGTGCCGCGAAGTCATCGTCCACGCCGGTCGTGCCGCCCTCCCTTCCAAACACCTGCCGAAATGTGCGCGTGGCGACAAACCACTTGTGCATCTCTTCACCGCCGACACCGAGAGGGTTGGTGCGGTCCTGGCCGGGACCGGCGCCGTAGCCGTCGAGAGAGATGGAGAAGGCGTGGACGCGAAGCTTCGGCATGTGGTCCTCCTGCGCCGATCGGCGGAGTTCGGTCTTCGCCCGTCCCGCCTTCATCTATACCGATTGCGTATCGCAACTGGTTGCTCTATGGACAGGCTGATCGCAGAATGCAAGCGGTTTTTCCTCGGGCTGTGCATGGCTGCAGAAGGCAACGACAGGCGTCAGCGCTCGGGCTGTCCGATCAACCTCACGCTGGAAGTGGTGGGTGACAAATGGAGCCTGCTCGTCATTCGCGACATGATCTTCGGCAACCGCCGGCATTTCCGCGAGCTGCTGGCGAAGTCCGAGGAAGGCATCGCCTCCAACATCCTGGCCGACCGGCTGAAACGCCTCGTCGAGCAGGGCATCGTCAGCAGGGCCGACGATCCCACGCACAAGCAGAAGGCGATCTACAGCCTGACCGAGAAGGGCATCGAGCTGCTGCCGGTTCTTGCCCAGATGTCGGCCTGGGGGCTCAAGCACCTGCCCGTCACCGAGGAGCTCAGCATCCGCGCGGAGTTGCTGGACGAGGGCGGCCCGAAGCTGTGGGCGGAGTTCATGAACGAGCTGCGCGAGACGCACCTGGGCGTGCCGCAGCGCCGCAAGCCGAAGCGCGGCGTGCCGGTCTCGCGGCGGCTGCAGGCTGCCTATGAAGCGGTGGTTGCGAGGAAAGCCAGGGGTTAGGGCGAAGCCCCTGACCCGCCGATGCTTCGGCCGGCCCTCCAGATGCGCCATGCAAACGGTGGATCACCCCCTGACGCGCCAATCTGACCGGCCCCTACCTGGTACCGCACCGCCAAAGCCAGCTCGCATCGTAGCGCCGGCAGCGGTCGCAGCTGCTCCACACCACCGACTCGATCTCACTTGGCGAGATGCCGATGTCGTGCAGGGTGCGGGAATCGAGCGAGCTGAGCAGGAGAACGGTAACCTGCCGGGCGCGCCAGTCCCAGTAGGAGCGCCAAGCCTGGCGGATCAGGGCGCCGGCGCGGGCAATGAGGGTTGACGAATGGGTCGGGTGGCCAGCCTCCTCGGCCGGCGGCGTGCAGCTCATGCAGATCATCGGGGCCTCCTCGTTTTGCGTTGCCGGCACTATGCGCCCAGCCCCCTGACAGCCTGCTGTCAGCAACAATTGACTCGCCCTGACACACTCCTGACAGCGTGGTGTCAGGAGGGGTAAGCTACGGTCGCGCCGGATTGCGGGGTCAGACCCCTCGCGACCGTCGGACGAGCCTCCCTCGAAGCTGGAGGCGAGGGGTCTGACCCCGCCGCCATTGGGGGAGAGGGCAGCAGCGTGCGCCGCGCCGACCGACTGTTCGAGATCATCCAATCCATGCGCCGTCACAACCTGGTGCGCGCCCGCGACCTCTCAGCCGCGCTGGAGGTGTCGGAGCGCACCATCTACCGCGATATCCAGGACTTGGTGGCGAGCGGCGTGCCCATCGAGGGCGAGGCCGGCGTCGGCTACGTGCTCAAGGCCGGCTTCGATCTGCCGCCGCTCATGTTCAAGGAGCAGGAGATCGAGGCCCTGGTGCTGGGCGCGCGCATCGTCGAGTCGTGGGCCGATGCGGAGCTGGCCAAGGCGGCGAGCGACGTGATTGCCAAGGTTCAGGCCGTCATCCCGGACCGCCTGCGCGACTATATGGCCAACACCGCGCTACTCGCCCCGCCGCACCACTACATGGAGCCTGTCAGCTTCGACGTGGCGGAGCTGCGCCGGGCGCTCCGCAACCAGCTCAAGGTGCGGTTCAACTACCGCGACGCCCAGGCCGAGCAGTCCGAGCGCGTGGTGCGGCCGCTGTGCCTCGCCTACTACGGCCCGGTCTGGATGCTCTCCGCCTGGTGCGATCTGCGCGACGACTTCCGCACCTTCCGCCTCGACCGCATCGCCGATTTCGTCGTCTCCAGCGACCGCTTTCGCCACGAGCCCGGCAAGACGCTGCACGACTTCCTCAAGCGCGACCAGACCTGGACCCGCTCCCGCGCGGCCCCCAACGGCAAGGCCGACCATGCGCCGAACGGCAAGTGCGAACGCGATGTGCCCAACGGCCGCGGCGATGGAGCCGACACGGCGCGGGGTTGATCGGCGAAAGGAGACAGGCGTGGCAGCGAGCTCCGCTCGTCGACAGGCCAGAATCCTCCTAATGCTGCTTGGTCTGGCGCTGCCCGCCTGCGCTGCAGGCTATGCCACAGCGAGCGTCGCTCGATCCGCGTCCGGTGCGGGGCTTGTGCCTTGGCGGGTTGTACCTGGGCCGGTTGTACCTTGACCCTGGGCAACCGTGCCTTGAAAGTGGAACACGGCCCTCGCCGCATTGCCACCGGGGACATATTGCCATGACGACTGCTGTGGCCGCCGCCTCCGCGCCCAGCCGGGTGCTGCTCGGCATTCTCTGCATGCTGGTGGCGAGCTCGCTGTTCCCGGTCATGAACGGGCTCGTGCAGGTGCTCAGCGCCCGCTACAACACCGAGCAGATCGTGTGGGCGCGCGCGGCCTCGCACTTCGTGTTCATTCTGGCGCTGTTCGCGCCGAGCTACGGCGTGGCCCTGGTGCGCACGGGCGCGCTCGGATGGCAGGTCGTCCGCTCGGGCGTGCACCTCGTGTCGATGATCTGCTTCTTCACCGGCGTGAAGTACCTGCCGCTCGCCAAGGCCTCCTCCATCAGCTTCCTGGCGCCGTTCTTCGTCGCCCTGCTGGCTTGGCCGATCCTGGGCGAGCGCATGACGGTCGGCCGCATGGGCGCGGTGCTGGTGGCCATGCTGGGCGCGCTCGTCGTCATCCGGCCGGGCACCGATGTGTTCCACTGGGCCTCGCTGTTCATGCTGGGGAGCGCCTTCTGCTACGGGCTCTATCAGATCCTGACGCGCCGGGTCGCACGCCACGACAGCGCCGAGACCTCGGCCGTCTACAGCGCGCTTGTCGGCACCGTGGTGATGTCGATCGTGGCCCCGTTCGTGTGGGTTCCCGTGGCCGGCTGGACCGACGCGGCGCTGCTGTTCTCCCTCGGCATCATCGGCGGGACCGGGCACTATTTCGTGGCCCGCGCGATGACGTATGCCCAGGCCAGCATCATCGCGCCGTTCGGGTATTGGCAGCTGGCCGGCGCGGTCTTCGTCGGCTACCTGATCTCGGGCTATCTGCCGGACGCCTTCACCTGGCTCGGTGCCGGCATCATCGTCTGCGCCGGCATCCACATCGCCTGGAGCGAGACACGCCGACGGCCCGCCCTCAGCCTGGGGCGGGCCTGACGGATCGGCGCCGACCCGCCCGGTCGCGTCGTCAATCGACCTGCATGCCGCCGGCCTTGATGGGCTCCTCCCAGCGCGCGATCTCATCCACCACGAACTTGGCGAGATACTCGGGGGTCCTGCGCTCGGGCGCCACGCCGGTGACGCCGATGTCGAGCAAGCGCTTCCTGATCTCCGGCGTCTCCATCGCCGCGTGCGTGACCTCAATCAGTCTGTCGACGATGGGCCTCGGCGCCCCCTTGGGTAGGAAGAAGGCCGTCCAGCTGACCACGTCGAGCTCGGCCATGCCCTGCTCGTGAGCTGTCTTGAGATCCGGCATCAGCGGCGAGCGCTCCTTCGCCAGCAGCGCGACCGCCTTGACCTGCTTGCCCTGGATCAGCCCGATGTAGCCGCCCAGGTTGCCGCAGAAGTAGTCGATCTGGCCGCCCACCAGGTCGTTCACGGCCGGGCCGCCGCCGCGGTAGGCCACGTGGGTGATGTTGACGCCGATGCGGGTGTTGAGCAGCGCACAGCCGAGATGCGTGGTGGAGCCGACGCCGGCCGAGCCGAACTGCATCTTGGCCCCGTTGGTCTTGAGCAGCTCCACGAACTCCGGGAAGGTGTCGACGGGCAGGGTCTTGCGCGCCATCAGCACCATGGACTGCTCCGAGAACAGTGTGACCGGCGTGAAATCGGCGACCGCGTCGTAGCGCCGGTGGCGGTAGATGGTCTGGTTGTAGGCGTGGGTGCCGACCGTGCCGAGCAGCACCGTGTAGCCGTCGGGTGCGGCAGCGATGACGCGTTTTACGCCCGTCGTGCCCCCGGCGCCGCCCACGTTCTCGACGATCACCGGCTGGCCCATGATCTCCTGCATGCGTGCCGTGATGATGCGCGCCACCGAGTCGAAGGCCCCGCCCGCGGCGAACGGCACGACCACCGTGACCGCCCGCGAGGGATAGTCCTCAGCCCGCACCGCCGCCGGCCAGACAGCCGCCGACACGGCGAAGACTTTGACCACCGTCGAAACTCCAAGAAAATCGCGCACCCGCATGGGGGCCTCCCTTCAGCGTTCTTTTTTGGCCGCAACCAGCGCCCTACTCGATCGAGGCGTGCCCTCGCAGCCCCTCCTCCATGACGGCAATCTCTGTGACGAGCTTCTTGAGCACCGCCTCGGCGAAGGTCTCGTAGGTCTCGGCCACGATCATGAAGGCGTTGGGGCCGCCTATGACGTTGTTCTGGTAATACTGGTCGAGGCCCGGCTCCAGCGCCATGATCGGCAGCCCGTTGATGGTGGCGCCGTCGCGGATGGCATCGTCGCGCGCCTCGGCTGCGGGACGGCCGCGGTTGTTGGCGCCGTCGCCGGACACGTCGATCACCTGCCGGCCGCCCTGGGCGCCGCTGCCGGGGAACAGCGCCATGGCGTGATCGATGGCGCCGCTGATCGAGGTGCCTCCGCCGTAGAGCTGGCGCGTGGTGCGCTCCACCGCCTCCGCGAAGGCCGTCATGGAGGCCTCGTCGGTGATTACCATCCAGGGCACGACCTGCGCCTGCTGGGCCGGCCCGGTCCATTGCGTCATGGTCACGGCGATCGCCTGCGCCGGGCCGGACCGGATCGCCTCCAGCACCCGCCAGTTGCGGAAGGCCTCGGCGTAGCCCTGCTTCTGCAGCTTGAAGCGCTCGTCGCTCACGCTGCCCGAGACATCGACGGCGAGAACCAGCCGCAGGTCCACCGCCGCCTGGGCCAGGGCGGACGCGCTGCCGCCCGCCGCCAGCACGATGACAGCGAGGAGCGCGAGGGCTTTCGCAGCGAGACGGCCGGCCACCGGGCTCACCCTCCCGCGATCTGCGGCAGGATGTGCACCTCGCTCCCGGCGCCGATCTCCTGCAGCAGCGCGTCCTGATAGATCTGGCCGTCGATGGCCACCGCCAGCCCCTGCTCCAGGTGCGGGGCCAGCGCCGGGAAGTCCGCGCCAAGACGAGCGAGCAGGTGGCGCACGCTCGCCACCTCGATCTCCATTTCGGCAATGCCGCCCGTGTACTGGCGCAAGCTGCCGGTCAAGGTCACGTGAGCCATGCGCGCCTCCGCTACCCCTCGGAACGCCGCTTCAGAGCGATGCCGATATCGTACACGCGCGCCTTCGCCACGCCCAGATCGTCGGCCGCCGTTTTTGCAGCATCGCTGAGACTCATCACAGAGAGCATCGGTGTCAATTTCGCGGCAATGGCCTCGTCGGTAACGGCCTGTGGAAGCGGAGGCCCAACCAGCACCACCACCTCCCCCCTCGGCGCCGCCTCCACCGCCCACGTGGCGAGCTCGGCCGGCGTGCCGCGGCGCACCTCCTCGTGCAGCTTGGTCAGCTCGCGGGCCACCGCTGCATCGCGCCGGCCCAGGACCTCGGCAATGTCCTTGAGGCTGTCGGCCAGCCGCGACGGCGCCTCGAACAGCACCAGCGTGGATGGCACCTCCTGCAGCCGGGCGAGGCGCGCGCGCCGGGCTGCCTGCTTGGGCGGCAGGAAGCCCGCGAACAGGAAGGTATCGGTGGCCAGCCCGGCGCTGGTGAGCCCCGCCAGGGCCGCACTCGGCCCCGGCAGGCTCACCACCCGGTGTCCGGCGGCCACCGCCTCACGCACCAGCTTGTAGCCGGGGTCAGAGACCAGCGGCGTGCCGGCGTCGCTGATCAGCGCCACCGCCCTGCCGGCGGCCAGCTCCGCCAGGATGCGCGGCCGTTCGCGTTGGGCGTTGTGCTCGTGGTAGGGGCGCGTGGGGCGCGCGATGGCGTAGTGGGCCAGCAGCGTGCCGCTGTGGCGGGTGTCCTCGCAGTAGATTGTATCGGCCCGCGCCAGCGTGGCGAGCGCCCGCAGCGTGATGTCGCTGAGGTTGCCGATCGGCGTCGCCACCAGGTAGAGCCCGGCAGGCATGGACTGCGCCAGCAGCGCCTCCAGCTCGGCGGCGGCGCGGCGCGCCAGCGCCGATCCCGTTGAGGTTGCAGCGATTTCCACGGGCGCCGCCTCTTCCTCGCAGACTCTGCAGTCTCACGGCACCCAACATTAGCCCAGACGGGTCGCGAGGCGATAGTCGGGAGCGACCCGGCCGCAACCGGGCCCGCAATCGTCGGTTTGCCCTTGCCCCGCCATGTTGCAGTCGGCTAGCTGAGGGCCGACCTAGGTGCGGGCCGGGGGGCAGACAGTGCTGAGCGTTGGTATGTTGCGCCGCCGCGCCGCGGTCGCATGGAGCGCCGCAGTCGCGTTGACGGGGGCTCTGCTGCTGGGGGGCTGCGCGGGCGGCGCGGCGCCCTCGCTCGCTCCGGTGGCGCTCGGTCCACCGACCGTCGTCAAGGTCGCCGTGCTCGTGCCGCTCTCCAGCCAGGGCCACCCCGGCGTCATCGCCCGCAGCCTCAAGCAGGCGGCCGAGCTGGCTGTGCTCGAGCGCGAGAGCTCGACTCTGGAGCTGATGGTCAAGGACGACAAGGGCACCCCCGAGGGTGCGAAGGCCGCCGCCGAGGACGTGCTGAAACGCGGCGCCACCCTCATCCTCGGGCCACTGTTTGCCAAGAACGTGGCTGCCGTGGCCCCGATCGCCCGCAAGGCCGGGGTGCCGGTGGTGGCCTTCTCGAGCGACCGCGAGGTGGCCGGCAACGGCGTCTATCTGCTGAGCTTCCAGCCGGAGCCCGAGGTCGAGCGGGTGGTGTCCTACGCCGCCAAGCGCGGCATGAAGCGCTATGCCGCCCTGATCCCGCAGGACGGCTTCGGCAAGGTGGTGGAGCCGGTGTTCCGCGAGGCCGTGGCCCGCGCGGGCGGCAGTATCGTCGCACTCGAGACCTATCCGGGCAACGCCAACGCCCTGCTGGCGCCGCTGCGCAAGATCAGCATCGACATCGCCAACGCCGAGGGCGGCCCCGTGGACGCCCTGTTCCTGCCCGGCGGCCAGGAGTACCTGGAGCTGCTCGGCCGGCTGCTGCCGCAGGCCAAGATCGATACGAGCAGGATCAAGCTGATCGGCACCGGCGGCATGGACTACCCCAATGCCGGGCGCGACGCGGCACTGATCAGCGCCTGGTATCCCGGCCCCGATCCGCGCGGCTGGAGCGACTTTGCGCAGAAGTACGCCAAGAGCTACAGCCAGGCGCCCCCGCGTATCGCCGGCCTCGCCTACGACGCCGTGAACCTCGCCATCGCGCTCGCCAGCGAGCCCGGCGGGCAAGGTTTCAGCGCAGCCGCACTCACACGCGCCGGCGGCTTCTCCGGCATCGACGGCCCCTACCGCCTGCTGCCGGACGGCACCTCCGACCGGGCGCTGGCGATCCTGGAGGTGCAGAGGTTCGGCTCCTCGGTGGTCGAGCCTGCCCCGAGCCTCACCGCACCCGCGGCGACTGCCTCCACTGGCGCTGGGCTCAGCCTGTTCAAGATGTTCCAGTAGAGCCATCGCCCGGAGTGGCAATCGTGGGGTGCAATCCGCCTCACCGGATGCACCAGGGCGCGCTCCTCAAAACGGCGAGGTTGGTCGGCGCGCCGTGGTGTCGCGGCCTGGCGGCTGGCCCTCGCGTGCGAGAAGCGGGGCTCCCATCTTCGGCCCAGGATTGCCGTCAGAAAGCCCGCCCTGCATGTCCCCGCTGCTGTCTTCCCCGCTCGCCCCGCTCGTCCTGCTCTGCCTGTCCAACGTGTTCATGACGTTCGCCTGGTACGGGCACTTGAGGTTCACCGACCGGCCGCTGTGGCTGGTGGTGCTGGCGAGCTGGGGCATCGCCCTCATCGAGTACTGCCTGGCGGTGCCGGCCAACCGCTACGGCGCGCTCACCTATACGCCCGCCCAGCTCAAGACCATGCAGGAGGTGATCACGCTCGTGGTCTTCGCGGTGTTCTCGGTGCTCTACCTGAAGGCGTCCTTCACCCTCAACCACCTGGTCGGGTTCGCGCTCATCGCGCTGGGCGCATTCTTCGTCTTCAAGGGACCGCTTTAGGCAGGCGCGGGTCTGCCCGGCTCTGGCGCGGCCCGGCAGAATTCATGAATGGAGTGCAAACGAGCCTTGAACGGCACCACACCGGTGCAGGCCCTCGATCCCCTGGGAATGCCGTCGATTCCCCGGGATGGTGCGGTCGAGAGGACTCGAACCTCCACGCCTTGCGGCGCTAACCCCTCAAGCTAGTGCGTCTACCAATTCCGCCACGACCGCATCAATGATTTCAGGCACTTAGCTGTTTGTTCATG
>Ga0070705_100000384_pt1 | contig 25798 bp, 25 predicted proteins | sample KBSK5253metaG_FD_65455 | JGI IMG/M metagenome (GOLD analysis project Ga0070705, IMG submission 65455) | Corn, switchgrass and miscanthus rhizosphere microbial communities from Kellogg Biological Station, Michigan, USA - KBS K5-25-3 metaG | ecosystem: Host-associated > Plants > Roots >... | reverse complement strand
ACGCCCGTGTAGAAGTCGACGTTGCGCGGCGCGTCGCCGGTGATGCACGTGATGTGGTGGATGCCGTCGAGCTGCACCGCAGCCTCCTCCGAAAGTAGTTGTCTGCGCAACTAGTGTACCCGGCCGCGCAACTGGGGGTATGCGCCGACCGTATACCCGCTCATGACGCGCGTCCTGCTCACCGGCGCCACCGGCTACGTCGGCGGCCGGCTCCTCCCGCTGCTGGCCGGCGATGCCGCTCCGGCCGGCGACGAGCTGCGCTGCCTCCTGCGGACCCCGGAGCGGGCGCCGGATGCGGTCCGCCGGTACGCAGTGCGGGGCGACGCGGTCAGCGGCGACGGGCTCGACGCGGCGCTCGACGGCGTCGAGGTCGCCTACTACCTGATCCACTCGATGGGCGGCGCCGGCGACTTCGCCGAGCGCGACCGCCGCGCGGCCGAGACGTTCGGCGCCGCCGCCGCGCGGGCGGGCGTGCAGCGCGTGATCTACCTCGGCGGGCTCGCCGGCTCCGCCGCCGCCGGCGGCGGCGCGCGGGCGGAGGCGTCCTCCGAGCATCTGCGCAGCCGCGAGGAGGTCGCCGCGATCCTCGCCCGCCACGTGCCGCGGCTCGTGCACGTGCGCGCGGCGATGGTGATCGGCCCGGGCGGCGCCTCGTTCGAGATGCTGCGGGCGCTCGTGCAGCGGCTGCCCGCGATGGTCTGCCCGCGCTGGATCGACACGCGCACGCAGCCGATTGCGCTGCGCGACGTGGTCCATGCGCTGCGCGCGCTGCGCGACCGATCGGACGTCGCCGGGGACGTGGAGCTGGGCGGCGCGGACGTGCTCAGCTACCGCGAGATGATGGAGCGCACAGCGCGCGTCCTCGGCCGCCGTCCGCCGCTCGTGCTCCGCGTGCCGGTGCTCACCCCGCGCCTCTCCTCCTATTGGGTGCAGCTCGTGACGCCCGTCGGGGCCCGGCTTGTGCGGCCGCTGGTCGACGGGCTGCGCGAGGAGATGGTCGTGCGCACGCCGCCGCCGCCGGGGATCAACGACACGCCGCTCGGCTTCGACGACGCAGTCCGCGAGGCGCTTGCGCAGCGCTGATACGCTCGGCCGGTCGACCCAGGGGGATCCATGGGGGAGAAGGTCAAGGCGGCCGTCATCGGCCCCGGCAACATCGGCACCGATCTGCTGATGAAGCTGCAGCGCAGCGCCGCGATCGAGACGGCGCTGATGGTCGGCATCTATGCGGAATCGCCGGGTCTTGAGCGCGCCCGCGAGCTCGGCGTCGAGGCGAGCGCCGACGGGGTCGAGGCGGTGCTCGAGCGCGACGACATCCCGCTCGTGTTCGAGGCGACCGGCGCCAAGGCGCATCTGGCGAACGCGCCGCGCCTGCGCGAGGCCGGCAAGGTCGTGGTCGACCTCACGCCGGCCGCGGTCGGCCCGTACGTCGTGCCGGAGGTGAACCTCGACCGCCACCTCGGCGCGCCGAACGTGAACCTCGTCACGTGCGGCGGGCAGGCGACGATCCCGATGATGCACGCGATCGACCGCGTCGCCGACGTCGCCTACGGCGAGATCGTCGCCACGATCGCATCCGCCTCCGCCGGCCCCGGCACGCGCCAGAACATCGACGAGTTCACTGTCACGACCGCGCGCGGACTCGAGCTCGTCGGCGGCGCCGACCACGCCAAGGCGATCATCATCCTGAACCCCGCCGAGCCGCCGATCCTGATGCGCGACACCGTTTTCGCATACGTGCGCGAGCCAGATGCAGCGGCGATCGAGACGTCCGTCCAAGCGATGGTCGAGGCGATCCAGGCGTACGTCCCCGGCTACCGCTGCAAGCTGTGCGACATCGACGGCGACCTCGTCACGGTGCTGCTGGAGATCGAGGGCGCCGGCGACTTCCTGCCGGCCTACGCCGGCAACCTCGACGTGATGACGGCGGCAGCCGCACGCGTCGGCGAGGAGATCGCAGCGCGGATGCTCGTACCCGTCCCCACCCACCCGCCCGCATGACCCACGTCACGCTTGTCGACTCCTCCCTGCGCGACGGGATGCACTCCGTCAGACACGCCTTCACGCCAACGCAGGTCGCAGCGGTCGCCACAGGATTGGAGGCCGCCGGGATCGACGTGATCGAGGTCTCGCACGGCGACGGCGTCGGCGGCTCCTCGATCCAGTACGGCCGCTCGGCGCACCACGACCGCGAGCTGATCGCGGCGGCGGCGGACGTGGTCGACAGAGCGCGGATCGCCGCATTGCTGCTGCCGGGGATCGGCACGCTGGAGGAGCTGAAGGAGGCGCAGGCGCTCGGCGCCTCCGTCGCCCGCATCGCGACGCACTGCACCGAGGCCGACATCGCGCAGCAGCACATCGAATGGGCAGCCGCGAACGAGATGCTCGCGGTCGGCTTCCTGATGATGAGCCACATGCTGGAGCCGGCGCCGCTGGCCGAGCAGGCGGCGTTGATGGCGAGCTACGGTGCGCGTGTCGTCTATGTCGTCGACTCGGCTGGGGCGCTGGTGCCGGCGAGCGCGGCGGGGCGGGTGGCGGCGCTGCGGGAGGCGCTCCCGAACGAGGTCGCGGTCGGCTTCCACGCGCACAACAACCTCGGCTGCGGCGTCGGCAACGCGCTCGCCGCCGTCGAGGCCGGCGCGACCTGGCTCGACGGCTCGCTGCGCGGACTCGGCGCCGGCGCTGGCAACGCGCAACTGGAGGTGCTTGCGGCCGCGCTTGAGCGCTCCGGTCACACGTCGAACGCCGTCCTGTTCCCGCTGATGGACGTCGCCGAGGCCGTCGTGGCACCGCTGATGCCACGCGCCCAGATCATCGACACCACGGCGCTCTCGCTGGGTTACGCGGGTGTCTACTCGTCGTTCCTGTTGCACGCCGAGCGAGCCGGCGCGAAGTTCGGCGTCGAGCCGCGGGAAGTCCTGATGGAGCTCGGCCGCCGCAGGATCGTCGGCGGCCAAGAGGACATGATCATCGACGCCGCCGCCGCACTGGCAGAGGGCGCCGGCATCCCGCCAGGCGGCGTCCTCGCCGGCTCACGTGCGATGCACGCTACACCGGCTGCGTCCTTGCCTGGCGGGCGCCGGCATCCCTCTGCCAGCGCGTCGGATAGCTAACCCCGGTCGACCAGCTCCAGCACCGCCGCCCCCCGCTCGTCCTGCACCTGACCGGCGACGTCGAAGCCGGCGCCCTCGATCGCCTGAAGCTCTTCTTCGAACGTGAACTGCGTCGAGAGGAACAGCTTGTTGCCGCCTTCCCTGCGCAGGACGGCGATCGCCCTGGCGAGCTGCTGGCGCGTCGGCATCGACTCGATGCTCGCGTAGGGGGAGACGTTCACGCGCCCCGTGTCATACGCGACGCGGTGCCCGAGCGGCATCAGCAGCAATGCCTTCTCGCCTGGCTGCGTGTGTTCGGCCACGAACGCCGCCGCCGCGCGCTGCTTGAACAGTGCGATCGGCGCATCGTTCCCGATGCGGTGCAGCTGCGACCACGGCGTCGGCGTCTGCGCGAGCGAGCAGATCAGCAGGCCGAAGCCGAACAGCACGGCGAGCTCGGCCGGCTGCGGGCGGCGCCAGCCGCGTGCGGCAAGTGCCCGCCCCGCGGCGATCGTCAGCAGCACGAGCGCGAGCGCCCATGGCGAGAACAGGTCGATCAGCACCTGCGGGTGCGAGCGCCCGGCGAAGTACCCGCCCGCGACCAGCCCGAACACGCCGCTCCACGCGAGCGCCGCTGTCAGCACGGCGTCCTCCGCGCCGCGTGCGACGCGCACCGCTGCGAGCGCGAGCGCCGCCGCGAACGTGACGTAGAGCGCGAGGAATATCCCGAGCCTCGGCATCGACACGAGCGCCCAGCCGCCCACGCCATACAGTCTCGAGAACTCGAGCGCCCAGCCGAGGTGGGGCAGCGAGCCCGAGCGCACGAGCGTCAGCAGCACGAGCGCCAGCAGCGCGCCCGCAAGCCCGCCGGCCGCTTCCACCGCAAGGCGCCTCGCGGCTGCGCGCGAGCGCGGCGGGCGCACCGCCACGAGCGCGACCGCGAGCGCCGCGACCGCGCCTGCGCCGAACTCCGGGTTGTTCGCGACCGCCAGTCCGGCGACGAGGAACAACATCCACGGCCGCCGCGGCGCCGCGCCGTCGACGTGGCGCGCGAGCAGCCACGCGACGACATAGGGGCCGCCGTAGCGGATCGGCCACAGGCTGTAGAGGTTCGCCGGCCCGTAGCGGTCCTCGAGCGGGCCGATCTTCATGAAGAAGCCGGTCGCCAGGAACGGCGCCCACAGCGCGAGCGCCACGAGCGAGGAGCGCACGATCCGTCGCAGCAGCGCGTAGACGGCGAGCAGCGCAAGGGCGCTCGCGGTCGTCATCGTGAGCGTGAAGACGCCGATCGACGCGCCGAACAGCGCCATCACGGCAGCGGCCAGGTAGGGCACGAGCTGGCCGTACTGCGCGTGGAAGTCGAGGAGCGGCGTGCGGCCGTTGAGGATCGCGAACGGCTCGTCGAGCGACCATAGGATGTGGCCGGCGACGCCGCTCGCCGTGTTCGCGATCGAGCCGTCCGCGTCGACCGCTGTCAGCAGCCACACGGCACACAGCAGCACCGCGACGACCAGCGCACCGATGCGGCGGGCGGGCGTCTCGCGCGCGGGCGCCGCAACCCAAGCCGTGGCCGCCTCAGTGCGCAGCAGCCCGAGCAGCACCACCGGCAGCGCGAGCGCGATAGCGAGCGTCGCGGGGGTGAAGTAGCGCACGTGCGCTTCCCACTGCGGCCGGTAGGCGCTGATCCCGATGTCGTACTGCGCGAGGAAGCACGCTGCCAGGAAGCCGATCAGCAGCAGTTGCGCGCCGAGCATCCCGGCGCGCGCGAGGCGCGCGTCCGCACGGGGCGGACGCCGCAGGCCAAGCCAGATCGCCGCGACGAGCGCGGCGGGCCCGAGCAACGACAGCAGATAGCGCCCGTGCTCCTGCGGCTCCGGGACCGCCCCGGCTCTCGGCCAGAACGATTCCGGACCGGGGCCGAGGAACGCGTCGCCGAGCGGCGGTCCGAGCAGTGCGACGAGCACCACGGTGAGCAGCGCGCAGGCCGGCGCGGCAAGCCACGCGAGCTCTGCCGCTTCCAGCGTGATGCGCGTCGCCCGGGTCGCAGGTCTGGCTCCCACGTCGAGCGCGCTCACCGCGCCGCCCTCCTTGCGCGCCCGTCGACGAGCTCGACGATCGCCGTGCCGCCGGCGTCGACCTGATCGGCGACGGCGAAGCCGGCCTGCTGCAGGGCGGCCAGCATTTCGCCGACGGTGAAGTACGTCGAGACGAACAGCTTGTCGCCGCCCGCCTGCCGCAGCGCCGCGATCGTCCTGTCGAGCTGCTGGCGCGTCGGCATCGACTCGGTGCTCGCGTAGGGCGAGACGTTCACGCGGTCGGTGTCGTACGCGATGCGGTGCCCGAGCGGTATCAGGATCGCAACCGGCTCGTGCGGCCGCGTGTGCTGTGCGACGAACGCAGCCGCCGTCCGCTGCTTGAAGACCGGCTCCGGCGCGTGGTTGCCGATGCGGTCGAGCTGGGACCACGGCGTCGGCGTCTGTGCGAGCGAGCAGACGAGCAGGCCGAAGCCGAACAGGGCGGCGAGCTCGGCCGGCTGCGGGCGGCGCCAGCCGCGTGCGGCGAGTGCGCGCACCGCGGCGAGCGTCAGCAGCACGAGCGCGAGCGCCCACGGCGAGAACAGGTCGATCAGCACCTGTGGGTGCGAGCGCCCGGCGAAGTACGCGCCGACGCACAACCCGAACGTGCCGCTCCACGCGAGTGCCGCCGTCAGCGTGCTGTCCGGCTCATGCCGCGCTCGCCGCACCGCTGCGACCGCGATCGCCGCCGCGAACGTCAGGTACACGACGAGGTAGAGGCCGAGCCTCGGCAGCGGCAGCTGCGCCCAGCCGTCGACGCCGTACAGCTTCGAGAACTCCAATGCCCAGCCGAGGTGTGGCAGCGAGCCCGCGCGTACGAGCGTCAACAGCGCCACGAGCGTAACCGCTGCGACCAGGCCGCCGGCCGCTTCGCCAAGCAGGCGGCCGAGTCCCCTCCGCGAGCGCGGCGGTCGTGCCAGTGCGAGCGCGACCGCGAGCGCCGCGAGCGCCGGCAACCCGAACTCGGGGTTGTTGACCAGCGTCAAGCCGGCGAACAGAAACAGCAGCCACGGCCGCCGCGGCGCCGCGCCGTCGAGGTGGCGTACGAGCAGCCACGCGAGCACGTAGGGGCCGCCGTAGCGGATCGGCCACAGCGGGAACAGATTCGCCGGCCCGAAGCGGTCCCCGAGCGGACCGGTCTTCATGAAGAAGCCGGTCGCGACGAACGGCGCATAGAGCGCGAGCGCCACGAGCGAGGAGCGCGCGACCCGACGCAGGAGCGCGTAGACGGCGAGCAGCGCGAGGCCGCTCGCGGTCGCCATCGCGACGGTGTAGACGGTCACCGTGGTGCCGAACAGCGCCATCGCCGCCGCGGCAACGTACGGAACCAGCTGGCCGTACTGCGCGTGGAAGTCGACGAGCGGAGTGCGGCCGTTGAGGATCGCGAACGGCTCGGCGAGCGACCATAGGAGGTGTATGCCGATGTCGACGTTCGTCGTCGCGATCGAGGCGTCGGTGGTGACTGCCGTCAGCAGCCACAGCGCCGTGAACAGCAGCGCCAGCACGAGCGCCGCGATCCGCCGTGCGCTGGTCTCGCGCACAAGCGCGGTCACTCGTGCGGCGAGCGCGCGGCGGCGCGGCAGGCCAGCCACGAGCAATGGCACAAGCGCTGCGACGACAAGCGTCGGAACGGTGAAGTAACGCGCCCGCTGCCACGCCGGCTGGGTGGTGCCGAGCACGACGTCCTGCTGTGCGAGGAAGCACAGCGCGACGAACGCCAGCAGGGCGGCCTGCGCAGCGAGCACGGCGGCGCGCGCGACGAAGTCGTCCATGCGCGGCTTCCAGCGCGCACTGCCCAGGACGGCGCCGGCGAGCGCCGCGGGGCCCAGCAGCGCGAGCACATAGCGGCTGTGCTCGACCGGCTCGATCCGGACCGGAACGCGCTGCCAGAACGTCTCGCTGCCCGGGTCGAAGAACGCGTGCCCGACGGGCGGACCGAGCAGCGCGACGACGACGGCGGTCACGAACGCACACGGCAGCGCCGCGATCCATGCGACCTGCGCGCTTTCGAGCGCGTGCGCTCCGCGCACTGCGCCCTCGCTACCGACCCGTGTCGTGCTCACCCGCCGCCTTCCCCCGAAGCGTCGTACTGGGCTAAGAACCTGTTTCTGCGATGACGACGGCCGGCTGGCACCGTCTCGCGGCGCCGGTTCGCCACCCGCGATGTTCGACGCAGCATTGCTGCGCCTTCACATCGCGTGCGGCGCCCGGCATCCACGATCCGGCGCCACCCGACTCGCCCTCATCTTGAAACAGGTTCTGACGCTCGCAGTCTAACTGGCCCCAGCTGCTAGAATTCGGTGACTCGTCGTACTCGGCGTTGGGGGGATCCGTGCCGAGGCGAATCGTTCAACCGGGCACGGTGAAGCATGTCTGCGCAGGCGCGCGACGACGCCGGCGAGCCGCCGCTCGTCTCGGTCGTCGTCCCGGTCTTCAACGAGGAGGAGGGGCTCGCTGAGCTGCAGCGCCGCATCGGTGAGGCGCTTGCCGGGATCGCGCACGAGGTCGTCTATGTCGACGACGGCTCGATCGACGCCTCCGCTTCCATGCTCGAAGCGCTCGCGCACGAGCGCGACGAGATCGTGCTCGTGCGGCTGTCGCGCAACTACGGCATGGAGATCGCGATGTCGGCCGGCATGGACCACGCGCGCGGCGAGTGGGTCGCCCTGCTCCACGCCGACCTGCAGGATCCGCCTGAGCTGATCGGCGAGATGCTCGTGCGCGCGAGGAGCGGCGCCGACGTCGTCTATGCGCGTCGCATCGGCCGCGACGAGAGCCTGGTGAAGCGGACGCTCGCGACGGCCTTCTACAGACTGATGGAGCGGATTGCGCGCACGCCCTACCAGGGGCAGGCGGGCGACTTCCGCCTGATGTCGCGCCGCGTCGTCGATGCGCTGCGGACGATGCCCGAGCGCCGCCGCTTCCTGCGCGGGATGGTCGCCTGGGTCGGCTACGAGCAGGTTCCGATCGAGTATCGCCGGGCTGGGCGGCACGCGGGCCGCGGCGCCTCCTACCCGGCGCTGATACGGCTCGCGTTGGAGGCGATCACGTCGTTCTCGGACGTGCCGCTGCGGCTCGCGAGCTACCTCGGCGTGACCCTGTCGCTGTTCAGCGCGCTGCTGGCGGCGGTCGTGCTCGTGCTGACCGCGACGGGCGCGATCGTCGCGTCGATCCAGGCGTGGATCTTGATCGCGGTGCTGTTCCTCGGCGGCGCACAGCTCGTCAGCGTCGGCATCATCGGGCGCTACCTCGCGCGCGTGCACGATCAGGCGCTCGGGCGACCGCTCTATCTCGTCGACCGAGTCGTCGAGCGCCGCAGGCCACGCTCGACGCCGAGCGGTTCGCTGCCAGCTCCGGCGCGGCAGGGGAGCTGAGCATGCCGGTCACGCGCTCCGTCTACGTCTGGGTGCGCGCGACGCTGCGGCTCGTGCTGCGCGAAGCGCGTTCCTAGGAGTCGTCGCGGCAGTCGCCGCACGCGCCGCGCAGGACGACGTCGTGGTCGTCGACGGCGAAGCTGAGTCTGCGCGAGACCCGCTCGATCGCGTGCTCAAGCGCGGGGTCCTCGAACGGCGCGATCCGTCCGCAGTGGTCGCAGACGAGGTGATGGTGATGGTCGCCGTCGGGCTGGTGGCGCTCGTAGCGCGCGACGCCCTGCCCGACGTCGATGCGCTGCACGAGCCGCAGCTCGTTCAGCAGCTCGAGGATCCGATAGACGCTCGCGCGGCCGACGCCGCGGCCCTGCGCGCGCAGGCGGTCGTCGATCTCCTGTGCGGTGAGCGCGCACGACTGCTGTTCAAGCAGCTCGACGACGGCGTTGCGGGCGCCGCCGCGGCGGTGGCCTGCCGCTGCCAGCGTCGCGAGCGTGTGCTCGCGCCAGGAGTGCGTGTCGGTCGCTGCCATCGCGGTGATCGTATCGCGCATCATGCAAATCAGACTCATTCTCATTTATGCTTAGCGGGCGCAGCCGGCGGGCGTTCCGGCGGCTGCGCGGCGACGATGCTCGAGCCCTTCCAACTCCCCTTCGTCCAGCGCGCGCTCATCGAGCTGCTGCTGCTCGCCGTGCTGGCGGGCACGCTCGGCTGCTGGATCGTGCTGCGCGGGCTCGCGTTCGCGACGCACGGCGCCGCCGCGGCGGCGTTCCCCGGCCTTGTGCTGGCAGACGGGCTCGGCTTCGCCGCCGCGCTCGGCGGCTTCGGCGCGGCGCTGCTGTTCGCGCTCACGGTTGGCGGCCTCAGCGCCGCAACAGGCGATCCTCGCGCGGCGGCCGAGCAGCGCGAGGGCCACGACGCACGCACCGCGCTCGTCCTCGTCGCCGCACTCGCAATCGGCGTCGTGCTCGCCTCCGACGTGTTCCACTCCGCCGCATCGGTCGAGTCGCTGCTGTTCGGCAGCCTGCTGGCGATCGGCCCGGCGGATGTGCGGCTCGCCGCCGCGGCCGCGGTCGTCGCAGCGATCGCAAGCGCACTGCTCGGCACACGCTGGCTCGCTACCGGCTTCGACCCAGCAGCAGCGCGCACACTCGGCATCCGCTCGCACCTGCCCGACGCCCTCCTGCTCACGCTCGTCGCCTTCGGCGCCGTCGCAACGCTCAGCGCCGTCGGCGCACTCCTCGCCACCGCCCTGCTCGTCGTTCCCGCCGCCACAACACGGCTCCTCAGCAACCGCATCCCCCGCTGGCAACTCGCCACCACCGCACTCGCCGCCGCCGAGGGCACCGCAGGGATCTGGCTCGCCGTCCAGCTCAACGCCCCACCCGGAGCAACGATCGCGGTCATCGCCGGCACAGCATTCGCCGCAACGGCGCTCGGAAAGGCGGCGACATGACGGCCGATCCACGGGGTGGGGTTCGGGGCGCGGCAGCTGACAGCGCCGATCGGGCGGGTGGCCGTGAGGACGCACGTGCCCCGGGCGAAGACCCGGGGTGCGCGCGCCCGGAGCGGACAGGACCCGCCCGCCAGCTCCTGCGGGCCCAAGGCATCGCGGTCGCATACCCGAGCGGCCAGCCGGTCCTGCAAGACGTCACGTTCGAGCTGACAGCAGGCGAGCGGATCGCCGTGCTCGGCCCCAACGGAGGCGGCAAGACGACGCTCTTCCGCGCCCTGCTCGGCGAGCTGCGCCCAGCCGCCGGGACGCTCGAGCTCCCCGCCCGCTGCGCGAGCGTTCCGCAGACCGAGCGCTCGCGGCTCGACTACCCCGTCAGTGCGCTCGACGTCGTGCTGATGGGCACGCTCCCGAACCGCGCCTGGTGGCGACGCCCGAGCCGCGCCGATCGCGCCGCGGCACAAGCGGCGCTCGCACGCGTGGCGCTCACAGAACACGCCGACGACACGTACGGCGAGCTGTCGGGCGGCCAGCGCCAGCGCGTGCTGATCGCGCGCGCGCTTGTGCAGAACACGCAGGTGCTGCTGCTCGACGAGCCGTTCAGCGGGCTCGATACGGCAAGCGCCACTCGTCTGGAGGCGCTGCTGCAAACGCTGGCCGGCGAAGGGCGCGGGATCCTGATGGCCACGCACGACCTCGAGCAGGCGCGCGGCTGGGACCGCGTGCTGTGCCTCAACGGGAGTCAGATCGCGTTCGGCGTGCCGGCGCCGACGCTGACGCACGACGTGCTCGCAGCCACGTACGGCGGCGCGATCGTGACATTGCCGGACCCGGACGGAACGGCGCCCCACCAGGCGATCCTGCCGCCGCACCACCATCATCACGACCACGCGCCAGGCTGATGAGCGTCCTGCACACGCTCACCGACCCGTTCAGCCAGACGCTGATGCAGCGCGCGCTGCTGGAGGTGCTGCTGCTCGCAGCGGTCGGTGGGACGCTCGGCTGCTGGATCGTGCTCGGGGGCCTCTCCTACGGCGCCGAGTCGCTCGCGCACGGGATGTTTCCCGGGCTCGTGCTGGCCGCGCTGGCGGGCGTGCCGCTGCTGCTCGGCGGCGCGGCCGGGATCCTCGCTGCGGCGCTCGCCGTCGCGCTGGCGGCGCGGGTCGGGCAGGACCGCATTGCCCGCGACGACGCGATTGCCGTCGCCGTCACGACGCTGTTCGGCGCAGGCGCCTTGCTCGCGCTCTCGCCGGACGTCCCGGTCGGGATCCAGGGACTGCTGTTCGGCGACGTGCTGGGCACCTCGCGCGCCGATCTGCTCGCCGGCAGCGCGCTCGTCGCGCTCGTGCTGCTCGCGCTGCTGCTCGGCCATCAGCGGCTGCTTGCCGTCGGCTTCGACCGCGACGGCGCTCGCGCACTCGGCGTCGCTCCCGTCGCGGTTGATGCGCTGCTGCTGACACTGCTCGCGCTTGCCGTGCTCGTCGCCGTGCAAGGGCTCGGCAACCTGCTCGTCGTCGCGGTGCTCGTCGCGCCTGCGGCGGCGGCGCGTCTGCTGGCGCGCCGGCTCGTCCCGATGATGGCGCTCGCCGTGCTGCTCGGCGCGCTCGCGGGCGTCGGCGGCCTCTACCTCTCGTACTACGCGCGCATCGCCGCGGGCGCGTCGATCGCGGGCTTGCTCGTTGCGACCTGGCTGCTCGCGCGCCTGGTTGCCCGCGCGTCATCGATTCGTAAGGGGAGCGCTGTGCGCACGAGCTAGATTCAGCGCATGCGCTTTCTCACCCGTAAGACCGACATGGTGGACACGGCCCGCGCGCTGCCCGGCCGTGCCGATCCGATCCCCACCGCAACGACGCATGATGTGCTCGGCACGCCGATCAAGCCGCCCTTCCCCGAGGGATTCGAAACGGCCGTCTTCGGCCTCGGCTGCTTCTGGGGGGCCGAGCGAAACTTCTGGCAGGCGCCCGGCGTCTACACGACGGCGGTCGGCTATGCCGGCGGCGTCACGCCCAACCCGACGTACGAGGAGGTCTGCTCCGCGCAGACCGGCCACACCGAGGCGGTGCTCGTCGTCTTCGATCCGAGAAGAACGTCGTACGACGCGCTCCTGAAGCTGTTCTGGGAGGGGCACGACCCGACGCAGGGCATGCGGCAGGGCAACGACGTCGGTACGCAGTACCGCTCGGCGATCTACTGGACGAGCGAGCCGCAGCGCGACGCCGCACTCGCGTCCCGCGACACCTACCAGGCGATGCTCCAGCAGGCCGGCTACGGCGAGGTCACGACCGAGATCGCCCCGCTGCCCGCGGACGGCTTCTACTACGCCGAGGACTACCACCAGCAGTACCTCGCGAAGAATCCGTTCGGCTACTGCGGGCTCGGCGGCACCGGCGTCAGCTGCCCCGTCGGGGTCGGCGCCGGCGCCGCGCCGGCTGCGCCGCCCTCCGCGTAGGCGGCGCGCCGCGCGCGGACGCCGCGCCACGCGCGCAGCAGCAGGAGCAGCGGCCGCATCAGCACCGTGTCGGTGGCGCGCAGGACGGCGTGCGTCACCGGCCGCGCCGACGGCAGCCACGCGCCCGGCTCGGACATGTGCATCGCAACCATGCCGACGACGAGCACGACGTGCCGCTCGCCGTTCGGAAGGCCGCGCGCGCCGGTGAGCGCGCGCCCCGTCACGTCGCGCAGCCGCGCGATCGCGGCCGCCTGCGTCGGGTACCGGCTGACGAAGTTGAGCTCGCCCGTCTGGCGGTCCTGCTCGCGATCGGCGACGCTGTCGAGCAGCGTGCTGAGCGCCTCGATCCAAGGAAAGTACGCCCGCCGCGCCCGCTCTGCCGTCTCGGCTGTGGTGGCTGGATCGGCCGCGGCCGCGATCAAGGCGAGCACCGCCAGCGACGAGCTGCCGGCGGCCGCGAGCTCAAACCAGCTCGCATCGCCGATCGCCGCCGCGTCGTCCGTCCGTGCAGCCGCAGCCCACGCGCGCAGCGCCGGCTCACGTACGCCGGTGGGCGCGTGGTTGATCCCTTGGACCTCGTTGCGGGCTGCTTCGCGCACCGCCGCCGTCCGCACCGACGCGTACGCCGGCAGCGTTGCGCAGCTCTCGCGGCAGGCGATGACGAGCGCGGCAAGGTAGCCGCCGTCGTCGCACATCGCGTGATTGCAGTAGTAGTCGGCGAGTGGGCCGGTGGCGACCGCGTCTGCCAGCGCGCGATGCAGCTGCGCGCCGTTGCGGATCGGGTCGCCGCTTGGCTGCTCCGCGAGCGTGTCGAGGTAGTCGCACATCACCTGGTAGGCGACGAGTGCGCGCACGAGCGTCCGGTCGGCCGGCGGCCGCCGTGGAGTGGTCGCGGCGAACAGTGCAGCGCCGGCGGCGCTGAGGCGCTCGCTGTCGAGCGTCGCGAGCGCCTGCCCGCGCAGCACCGGGTTCGGTATCGCACATGCGCGCCGCCGCCACGCGTCCAGCTCGCTGCGGAGCAGCGGGAACACGAGCAGCCAGAACCGCGCCATCACAGCAATGAGCGCCACGAGCTCGCGCGGACGCGAGCCGTGCGACACCTCGGCGACCGATCGCATCGCCGAAGCGTAGGAAGGGAACCGGTCGCGTTCCGGTCGCCCTCAACGGACGTTAAGAACCTAAGCCGATCGATTAATCTTCGAGCGGCGTCGCGGCCGGCGACACGCGTGCGGCCGCGAAGCCTGGCACGGCGGCGATCGCCACCGCGACCGCCGTGATGCCCGCGAAGGTCGAGAGCGCGAGCGTCCATGCCGGCGCATACGCAGTGGGGAAGCCGGTTGAGGCGCTCAACCAGCGCGTCAGCATGAATTGTCCAGCGAGCCCGAACAGGGCGCCGATCGAACAGCCGATGCTGAGCACCATTGCGCTCTCAAGCATCAGCGCCCGCCACACGTCGCCGTCGCTGAAGCCGCTGAGCTTCAGCGACGCGAGCCGCGGGCGACGGCTCCACACGACGCCGCCAAGCGCCGCCGCGAGCGCGAGCGCTGCCGCCACCAGCACGAGTCGAGCGATCTGCGTGAGGCGGGCGAGGCCCTGCCGCGTCGATCCGCGGAAGCGCTGCTCGCGCTCAGCGGCCGTTTCGACCGCGAGCCCGTCCTCGGGTCCCAGCAGCGCGCGCACGCGTGCCGCCGCCGCGTCGGGCGAGCTGCCGGGCCTGAGCAGCACCTGCAGGGCACCAACGTCTGCGCTGCCCCACCCACGGCGGAAGTCGTCCGCGTTCATCAGCATCGCACCCGAGCTCCAGCCCAGGTTCGTGAGGATCGCGGCGACTCGCAGCCGCAGCGGTCGCGGCGTCGGCAGCGCCACCGCGTCGCCGATGCGGAGGCCGCGCGCGTCGGCAAGCGCCGCCGACAGGCCGACCCAGCCATTGCGGTGCAGCCGCGCGTTCGCGGCCGCCAGGTTGCCCCGCAACAGCTGGCTCGGCAGCAGCGGCTGCGGATCCGCGCGGGACGGCGCCACGACCCACACGCGTCGATCGTCGACGTCAAGGAACCCGCCGCGGTACGTGCGCACCGCGCGCACGCCCGGCAGCGTCGCGAGCTGCGCGGCGGCTGGCGGGGGACGGAACGAAACGGTCGCCAGCTCGTTCGCCGCGCCGGCCGGCGCGATCCACAGGTCGGCACGGTGGTTGAAGGCACGCGCGTCAGCGTCGAGCCCGCGCTGCAGGTCGAAGTGCGAGCCCTCGACGGCGACGCTGCCGAAGACCGCAAGCGCGCCCGTCGCTGCCAGCGCAATCGAGCGCGTGCTGGAAGCCCGCAGCTCGCCGACTGCCACGACGAGCAGTGGGCTGTGCGAGCGGTGGCTGATGAGGTCCACCAGTCGCAGGAACAGCGTCAGCAGCTCTGGGATCAGCAGCAGCGTCGCGCCGACGAGCAGGCCGATGCCGACGATCGTCGCGTGCGGCGCGACGAGCAGCACGGCAGTTGCCGCGGCCGCGAGCACGCCGCCGCCAACCGACAGCCAGCGACGCGGCACGAAGGCCGCCTCGGTGCGCTCGTCCTCTTCGCGGTAGGCGGCGTCGAGCGGCCGGCGCGACAGCAGATCGCTGAGCGGGCGCAGCGCGGCCACGAACGTCGCCGTCAGCCCGCCTGCAATCGCAAGCAGGACTGCCCCGAGCGAGACGATGCGCTGGTCGCCGACGGCAAACGCGTACGACAGGTAGCCGGGTGCCGCGTGAAACGCATCGCGCGAGAGCACATCGCCGAGCAGCAGCCCCACGGCCGACGCGGCGATCCCGAGCACGAGCGCGTCGAACAGCATCAGCCGCACGACGGTCAGGTCGCCGAGCCCCTCAAGCCGCAGATCCGCGATGAAGCGGCGGCGCTCGGGGACGGTCAGCAGCATCGCGTTGAATGCGAACAGCAGGCCGACGAGCGCGCTGATCGCGGCGAACAGTGCGGTCGACTGGTCGTTCGGCGCGGCGGCGCGGTGCAGCAGACGCGCCTCGTGGTCGGCGCCGGTGACGTTGAGCCGCCCGGCGGCAAGGCGTTCAAGTTGGCGGCGCACATGCGTCAGCTGTCCGGGCTCGGCCTCGACCAGCACGCGCGTGTAGCGGCCCGGCAGGTCGCCGAGCTGCTGCGCGTAGTCGAGCGGCGCGAGCGCGATCGGGCTCTCGACGAGTCCTCCCAGCTCGCCGCGGCCGAGCACGGTGGCGACCGGCACGTCGCGCACGTCCGCGCCGGTCGTCATCCGCACGCGCTCGCCGCCGCGCACGCCGATCGCATCGGCCAGCGGAGCCGGCAGCGCGATCGCATTCGTCAGGTGGATATGCGGTGAGACAAGCTCGCGCAGCAGATCCCCGCCGATCGCATCAAGGCGGGCGTCGCCGCCGATCAGGTCGACCGTGCGGGCAGACCCGTCCGGACCGGTCAACGTCGTGCGCACGTCGACGAGCGGCGCCGCGGCGCGCACACGCGGGAGCTGCTCGATGCGCGCCGCAAGCGCGGCGTCGAAGCCGTGGCGGTCGCGCGCGGCGACCTGCAGCTGTGCGTCACCCGTGATACCGCGCACGAGCTGCTCGACCGATGCGGTGACGCTCCCGTTCGCGACCAGGACGGCGAACATCAGCGCAACGCCAACGGCGATCCCGAGCAGCGCGAGCAGCTCCTGCAGCGGATGTGCGCGCACCCGCTGGACGTAGAGGAACAGCAGGTTGCGGGTCTTCATCGCGCCTGCGGCAGCGCGGTCCGCGCCTCGACGCCGGTCGTCTCGATCAGGCGGCCGTCGTGCAGGCGCTGAACGCGGTCGGCGACCGCTGCACCGGCGGGGTCATGGGTCGCCAGCAGCACGCCGACCGCGCGCTCGCGGCAGACGTCGGCGAGCAGCGTCAGCACCTCCGCGCTGCGCTGCGCGTCGAGACTGCCGGTCGGCTCGTCTGCCAGCACGAGCCGCGGCTCGTTTGAGAGCGCGCGCGCGAGCGCGACACGATGCCGCTCACCGCGCGAGAGCTCCGTCGAGCGGTGCTCTGCCCGCCCCATCACGCCAAGCCGTTCGAGCAGCGGAGAGACGCGGCGGCGCGCCTCGGCGCGGCTCGCCCCCTCCGCCATCAGCTTCAGCGCTGCGTTGTCGATCGCCGACAGGCCGGGCACAAGCCGCGAGGACTCGAACACGAATCCGAGCGCGTTGCGGCGGTGGCGGGCCGCGGCACGGCGCGAGAGCGACGCGAGATCGCAGCCGTCGAAGCAGACCGTGCCGGCATCGGGTCGCGCAATGCCGGCGGCGACGAACAGCAGCGTCGACTTGCCGGACCCGCTCGGACCGTAGATTGCGACGAGCTCGCGCGCGGCGACCGTCAGCGACACCTGCTCGAGCGCACGGATCGTCTCGCCGTCGCGGCCGGCGAAGGACTTGCTGACCGAGCGCAGCTCCAGCACGGCGGGCTACCCGCTGCGGCCGGCTCGCTCGCTCGTCGCGCGTGTGCCCGGGAAGTCGATCAGCGTGCCGCGCTGCTCGGAACGCGGCTTGATCAGGCGGCCGCCATCAAGCGACATGAGGCGATGCGACTGCAGCAGGTTGGGTGCGTCGGGCGCCGTCATCACGATCGCGACGCCCGCTTCATCGGCGACGGAGCGCAGGACGCCGAGCACCTGCTCGCGCTCGATCATGTTGAGATTCGCGGTCGGCTCGTCGGCCAGCAGCAAGCGCGGCCGGCGGATCAACGCGTGTGCAAGCGCCACGCGCGTGCGCTCACCATCCGACAGCTCGTGCCAGCGCGCGTTCGCGCTCGCTGCGACGCCGACGCGCTCGAGCACGTCATGCGCCTCGCGGCGCGCCTGCGCGTGCGTGCGCTGCTTGAAGCGCGGCAGCGCGACATGGTCGAGCACGGACAGACCGCGCGTGATGCGGCCGGTCTGCCAGACGCAGCCGATGTCGGTCAGCAGCAGGCGGGCGCGGGCGCGCCGTGAGCGCACGGCCAGGTCCTGGCCGTCGAACACGACCGAGCCCGCGTCGGGCGCCTCGATCCCGGCGGCGACGCGCAGCAGCGTCGTCTTGCCCGAGCGGCTGCCGCCCCAGATCGCGACGAAGTCGCCGGGCTCGACGTCGAGCTCGATGCACGCAAGCGCCTCCACCTCGCGGTAGCCGCGGGCGTAGCGCTTCGTCACGCCGGCGAGCGAGAGCAGGGTCATCTGGACGAAGGCGCGCGCAGCGCGTGCGGCCGCTCCTGCAGCCAGCGCATCGCCTCGCGGATGCGGCGCAGCCATTCGACCGTCGCCTGCAGATGGGCGATCTCCGCATCGCGCACCATCACGCTCGCGACAGCGGACCAGGGGGGATTCGCGGCGAGCAGCTCGTCGAACCCAGCGGTGCCGCGATGCTGCTCGATCCGCTCGAGGCACGCCTGCTCCTGCTCGTAGGTCAGCTCGATCAGGCGCGGCATGTTGCGGGGCTGCGAGAGCGCGAGCTTCAGGTGCAGCTCCTCGCGCAGCGGCGACATCGAGGAGCCGGTCGCCATCCAGTCCTCGAAGCGTTCGAGGCCTTCCGGCGTCGCCTCGTAGATCACGCGCGGCGCGCCGCGCACCGTCCGTCGCCGCCTCGGAGGCGTTTCGCCGTCCTCCGGCGTCAACGGCCGCACGAGACCTTCCTGCTCAAGCTTGTCGAGCGCGACATAGATGGCACCGGCATTGAGCTGCCACGCCGGCCCGACCTGCTCCTCGAAGCGCTGCACGAGGTCGTAGCCGTAGCCGCGTCGCTGCGCCAGCAGCCCCAGGACTGCGTACTTCACCGACATCGCGTCGTTCCCACCACCCTTGGGCGCCTCGCGACCGAGGCAAGTCGAAGGAGCGTCCCACCCATTGGCTCGCTCGGGGGACGCGAGCGTACCTCAAGCGCGCAAGCGGTGCCACCGGTTGCCGAGCTAGCATCCGGCCGATGTTGCGTCGCCTCGGCGTTCTCGCGCTGCCACTCGGATTCGCCTGTGCGCTCGCGCTCGGGGCGTGCGGCTCCGACAGCAGCCAGGAGAGCGGTGCGGCGCTGACGGTGCCGCCGATCTCGAGTGGGACGACCGCGCCGGCGACAACGGCCGCCACGGCCACGACGACCACCAGCGCCACGACGACGGCGCCGACGACCACGACCGCGCCGAGCACGACGCCGACGACCTCGACGCAGGTGTCCGGCGGGGCGACGACCACAACGCCTTCGGGCGGTGCGCCGGCTGGGTGCCCGAACGCGGTCGGCGGCTTCATCCGCGACCTGCATGCGGGCGACTGCAGCGTCGGGCGCGACGTCGCGAGCGCCTGGTTCGACGCCGTCCATGACGGCGCCGCGCCTGACAGCGCGATCGCCGCGGCGGGCTACAGCTGCAGCGGCAGCATGTCCGGCGAGCGCGCGAGCGTCACGTGCACGGGTGCGCGCGGCGACGTCGCGTTCACGGCGAGCCCGTAACCGGCGGCTCGTCCGCGAACGTCGTCGGCTCGTGCGGCAGCGCCGCCGGCTCGAAGCGCTCCAGCAGCAGCGCCATGCCAACCGCCTCGCCGGCGGCCGCGAGCCCGAGGCTGCCCGCCATCCACGCGAGCACGTCGGCGGGGGTCTCGCCGCGCGCGGCGCGGTCGGCGAGCGTAACGGCGCCGTGGCGCTTCGCCAGCCGAGCTCCGTCGGCGCCGACGACGAGCGGTACGTGCGCGTAGGCCGGCTCCTGCAGCCTCAGCAGGCGCTGCAGCAGCAGCTGGCGCGGCGTCGTGTCGAGCAGGTCGTCCCCGCGCACGACCTCGTCGATGCCCTGGTCGGCGTCGTCGACGACGACCGCGAGGTTGTACGCGGGCGTGTCGTCGCCTCTCCACAGCACGAGGTCGTCGACGACCGCCTCCACCGATCCGTGCAGACGGTCGACGAACGCGACGCGCTCGCCGCCTGCGTCGAGCCGCAGCGCGGGTCGGCGGCCGCTGCGCTCGCGCTCGGCGCGCTGCGCCGCCGTGAGCCGCTTGCAGGTGCCCGGATACGCACCCTCGGGCAGCGGCCCATGGGCGGCCGACGCCGCCTCGCGGATCTCCGCGCGCGTGCACCAGCAGGGATAGACGCGCCCCACTGCTTGCAGCTGCTCGAGCGCGGCGCGGTGGCGCTCGCGCCGCGCCGACTGGCGCACCACCGGGCCGTCCCAGTCGAGCCCGAGCGCGGCCAGATCCGCAAGCTGCGCCGCCTCGTACTCCCGCCGCGAGCGGCCTGGGTCGAGGTCCTCGATCCGCACGAGGAAGCGCCCGCCCGCGCTGCGCGCGAACAGCCACGCGAGCAGGGCGGTGCGGAGGTTGCCGAGATGCAGCGGTCCAGTCGGGCTCGGCGCGAAGCGACCGTCAGAACGCCCCATGCCGCCCCTCGCCCGCTGCGAAGCGGGCGGCGCCGGGCAGTGCCTCGTGCTCGAGCGCGACCAGGCCGTGGCGCAGCTCGTTCGCGAGTGCCTCGTCGAGCGGCAGCTGATGCTGCTCGTAGGCGGACAGGCGGTCGTGGCGCATGCACAGCTGCGGAAAGCGCGCGAGCTCGGCGGCCAGCTGCTCGGCCGCCTCCCGCGACGTGCCCGTCGGCACGACGCGGTTCGCGAGCCCGATCGCGAGCGCCTCCTCGGCGCCCACGGGGCGTCCGGTGAGGATCAGGTCGAGCGCGCGGCTCAGCCCGATCAGGCGCGGCAGCCGCACGGTCCCGCCGTCGATCAGCGGCACGCCCCAGCGGCGGCAGAAGACGCCCAGCACCGCATCCTCCTCCACGACCCGCAGATCGCACCACAGCGCAAGCTCCAGGCCGCCTGCGACCGCGTGGCCCGCGACCGCTGCGATCACCGGCTTGGACAGCAGCATGCGCGACGGGCCCATCGGACCGTCGCCGTCGGGGGCGACACGGTTGCCGCGCTCCGTGCCGACCGCTCTCAGATCGGCACCTGCGCAGAAGGCGCCGCTCGCGCCCCACAGCACGCCGACACGCGCCTGCTCGTCGGCGTCGAACGCGCGGAACGCGGCGGCGAGCGCCTGCGCCGTCGTGCCGTCGACGGCATTCCGCACCGCCGGCCGATCGATGATCACCGTCGTTACGGGACCGTTGCGCTCGACGCGGACTGCCATGCCCGGCGAGGCTAGTCGATCGCCTGCGTCACGCGCAGGTGGCTGCCGTCGTTCCACAGCCGCAGCGCCGGCAGGCTGTGTTCAGCGCCGACGATCGAGAGCGTGGCGGGGTCGAGCGCGAGGTGGCGGCCGTGGTCGGGGGCGAGTGTGAGCGCGCGTGCGACGAGTGTGCGCGTGAGGTGGCCGTGGCCGATCAGCAGCACCGGGCGGGCGGGGCCGAGCTCGCGTGCGCGCGCGAGCACACGCTCGGCGCGCTCGGCTGCCTGCGCGAGCGTCTCGCCGCCGGGGCAGCCGTCGCGCCACAGGTCCCAGTCAGGACGTGCACGGTGAATCTCGGCCGTCGTGCGCCCCTCGTAGTCGCCATAGTCGAGCTCGACGAGATCCGCATCGATCACGAGCCGATCGCCGAAGCCGGCCAGCTCTGCCGTGCGGCGCGCGCGCTGCAGCGGGCTCGCAAGCACCAGCGCGAACGCAGCGCCGCGCAGCCGCTCCCCGAGCGCGATCGCCTGGCGCTCGCCCTGCGGCGTGAGCGGAACGTCGGTGCGGCCGGTGTGGCGGCCGGCCAGGCTCCATTCGGTCTCGCCATGGCGGGCGAGCCACAGCTCGTTCAGCCGCATTGCGAACGCCACGCTACCGCGCGGCGCCTGCCGCGAGCGTCAGGAGTGCTGGCCGAAGTCGGTCGTGTACGTCGCGCCGGCGCCGCCGATCGGCGCTCCCACGACGATCCCGATCCCGATGTCGCGGAAGCGGCGGCTGAGGATGTTCGCGCGGTGCGGCGGGCTGTGCATCCATGCGCGCACGATCGCGGCCGGCGCACCAAGCGAGCGGCTGCCCCAGGCGATGTTCTCGCCCAGCCACCAGCTCGCGTTGCGCGGCACGTAGTGCGTCGCGCGCATGCGGTCGAACGGGGAGCGGCCGTCGCGCGAGTTGTGCGCGAAGTAGCGGTGGCGGACCATGTCGCGCGAGTGTCGGCGGGCGGCGCGCGAGAGCTTCGCGTTCAGCCGCAGCGGTGCGAGCCCATGGCGGGTGCGCACACGGTTGAGCAGGCACAGCGTCGCATCGCGCGAGCGACGGATCGCCGCGGCGCGCACCTTGGCGTGCGAGGCGCTGCACGCGCCGAGCGCGTGGCGGTGGTCCTGCCGGCGGGGAGGCTGCTCGGCGGCCGCCGAGGCGGGCACGAGGAGCAGAGCGGCGAGGGCGAGGACGAGAAGCGCGATGCGCGGACGAGCCATTCCTCCCAAGCCATCGAACGGCCGCTCGTCCGCATTCGGCAAATCTCCAGCCAGTTGGACGAATGTCTGACGGCTGGAGGAACGACGCCGCCCGATGACCGGCGCGCTGGCGCGACCCGATCCGGTCTAGGATGCCGCCGAGATGGACGCCGTGACCTTGCGCAACCGCCTGCTCGTCGCCACCGGAATGTGGCGCGAGGTGACTGGCGAGCCGCTGCCGAGATTGCCGCCGGGTCCCGCCGACGAACAGGTGCAGCAGTTCGAGCTGCTGCTGGTGGGGCGCCTGTGGGAGTCGGCGACGGCCGAGAACGCGCGCGAGATCGCAGACCGCACGTGGGACCTCGTGCACGACCGTCCGGAGTCCGATCCGGTTCGCCGGCGCGTCGTCGAGTGCCACGAGGCGCTCGCGCGCATCTCGCGCCTGGGCGACTGACGTGGCGCGGCGGCGCGCCGCCCGCTCCTAGGTGGCAGGCCGCTGTGGCGCCTGATACGTTCTCCCGCGTAAGGCCGGGAACACTCGGCAGAAAGCAGTGCGACGTACGCGGGCCGTTGCTCACAGCACCCTCCGCGCATGCAGCACACCAGCAGTGGAGGATCAGCAACGTGCCGACCGGAACCGTGAAGTGGTTCAGCGACGAGAAGGGCTTCGGCTTCATCACGCCTGACGAGGGCAGCCGCGACCTGTTCGTTCATCACACCGGCATCACCGCCGACGGCTACCGTTCGCTCGCCGAGGGCTCGAAGGTGAGCTACGAGGAGGAGCAGGGCGACAAGGGCCCGAAGGCGGTCAACGTCCACGCCATCTAGGCACAGCGGGCTCGCGCCCGCGTCGCACGCTTGAAGGCCTCCGCTGCGGAGGCCTTCCGTGTTTAAGCCCTCAGACATGTACGATCGAAGGCAGGCACCACGAGGGGGAAAGGTCGGACGTGGGCAAGACGGTCGAGCAGCGTGAGCGCGTGGTCGTGCGCTTCGCGGGCGACTCGGGGGACGGCATGCAACTGGTCGGTGGCCGCTTCACCGACGCGACGGCGCTGCTCGGCAACGACCTCGCGACGCTGCCCGACTTCCCGGCGGAGATCCGCGCGCCGGCCGGCACGATCCCCGGCGTCTCGGCGTTCCAGATCCACTTCGCCTCGCGTGACATCCTCACGCCCGGCGACACGCCGAACGTGCTCGTCGCGATGAATCCGGCGGCGCTGAAGGCGAACCTCGCGACGCTTGAGCGCGGCGCGACGATCATCGCCAACGAGGACGCGTTCACGCGACGCAACCTCGAGAAGGCCGGCTATGCCGGCAGCCCGCTCGACTCCGGCGACGATGCGCTCGCCGACTTCCGCGTCATCCGCGTGCCGATGACGACGCTCACCACACGCGCGGCGGAGGGGCTCGAGGGCGTCGGCACGCGCGACGCCGCGAGGGCGAAGAACCTGTTCGCGCTCGGTCTGCTGTCGTGGCTCTACGGCCGTCCGACGGACGGCACGGAGCGCTGGATCGAGGCGAAGTTTGCGACCAGGCCGGCCGCGCGCGCGGCGAACCTGGCCGCCTTCCGCGCCGGCTGGAGCTTCGGCGAGACGACGGAGCTGCTCGACGTGCAGTACCGCGTCGCGCCTGCGACCGACGTCGCGCCCGGCGCCTACCGCCAGGTCAACGGCACGACCGCGACCGCGCTCGGGCTGATCGCCGCCTCCGTGCGCAGCGGGCTGCCGCTGCTGCTTGCGAGCTATCCGATCACGCCCGCCTCCGAGCTGCTGCACGAGCTCTCGCGCCACGAAGGCGCGGGCGTCTGCACGATCCAGGCGGAGGACGAGATCGCCGCCGCCGGGATGGCGCTCGGCGCGTCCTACGGCGGTCACCTCGGCGTGACCGCTACCAGCGGGCCCGGCATGGACCTGAAGGCCGAGACGATCGGGCTCGCCGCGATGCTCGAGCTGCCGCTGGTCGTGATCGACGTGCAGCGCGCCGGCCCCTCGACCGGGATGCCGACGAAGACCGAGCAGTCGGACCTGCTGCTCGCGCTGCACGGCCGCCACGGCGAGTCGCCGCTGCCGGTGCTGGCGGCCGCGACGCCGGCCGACTGCTTCGAGACGGCGTTCGAGGCGGCGCGGCTCGCGATCGAGTACCGCACGCCGGTGATCCTGCTGAGCGACGGCTTCCTGTCGAACAGCTCGGAGCCGTGGCGGATTCCGGAGGCCGCTGCTCTGCCGGAGATCGACCCCCGCTTCGCGCATCGGCCGGCGGGTGGTGAGCCGTTCCTCCCGTACGCGCGCGACGCACGCGGCGTGCGCCCGTGGGCGCCGCCCGGCACGCCCGGCCTGCAGCACCGCATCGGCGGCCTCGAGAAGCAGGACCGCACAGGCAACATCTCGTACGACGCGGCGAACCACGCGACGATGACGCGCCTGCGCGCCGCGCGCATCGCCGGCATCCAGCGCGAGCTGCAAGCCGTCGAGATCGACGCTGCCGACAACGAGGACGCCGAGCTGCTCGTGCTCGGCTGGGGGTCGAGCTACGGCGCGATCTACGCGGCCGTGCGGCGCGTGCGCGATCGCGGGATGAAGGTTGCGCGCGCGCACCTGCGGCACCTGAACCCGCTGCCGCCGAACGTCGGCGCGCTGCTGCGCGCCTACCCGCGCGTGCTCGTGCCCGAGATGAACAGCGGCCAGCTCGCGCAGCTGTTGCGCGCGCACTTCCTCGTCGACGTGCGCTCGCACACGAAGATCGCCGGGCAGCCGCTGTTCGCCGCCGAGCTGGAGGACGCGATCGTCGATGCGCTCCAAGGCTGACTTCCAGTCCGACCAGGAGACGCGCTGGTGCCCCGGCTGCGGCGACTACGCGATCCTCGCGGCCGTTCAGGGGTTCATGCCGGAGCTGGGGATCCCGCCCGAGCGGATCGTCTTCATGACGGGCATCGGCTGCGCCGGGCGCTTCGCCTACTACATGGACACGTACGGAATGCACGGCATCCACGGCCGCGCGCCGGCGCTCGCGACCGGCCTCGCGACGACGCGGCCGGATCTGTCGATCTGGATCGTCACCGGCGACGGGGACGCGCTCTCGATCGGCGGCAACCATCTGATCCACGCGCTGCGCCGCAACGTGCCGGTGAAGATCCTGCTGTTCAACAACCAGATCTACGGGCTGACGAAGGGCCAGGCGTCGCCGACGAGCGAGCGCGGCAAGATCACGAAGTCGACGCCGTTCGGCTCGCACGATCGGCCGTTCAATCCGCTCGCGCTGGCGCTCGGCGCGGAGGCGACGTTCGCCGCGCGCACGCTCGACACGGACAAGCAGCACCTGCCGGAGGTCCTGCGCGCGGCCGCGGCGCACGAGGGCACCGCGTTCGTCGAGATCTACCAGAACTGCCCCGTCTTCAACGATGGTGCGTTCGACGCGCTGCGCGACCGCGCACAGGGGGCGCTCAACCGCATCCCGCTCGTGCACGGGGAGCCAATCCGCTTCGGTCCGGATCGCGAACGCGGCGTCGCGCGCCACGCCGACGGCGACCTGTGCGTCGTCGACGTCGCAGACGTGGGGGAGGACGCGCTGCTCGTGCACGACGCCCACCGCGAGGACCCGAGCCTCGCGTTCGCGCTCGCACGCCTCGCCGAGCATGACCGCCTCGGCGGTCTTCCGGTGCCGACGCCAATCGGCGTCTTCCGCGCCGTCGAGCGCCCACTGCACGGCGCGACCGCGGTCCGCAACGCCGAGCGTGCCGTCGCCGACGTGGCGCAGCTCGATGCGATGTTGCACGCCGGCGACACGTGGACGGTGGCATGATCCACTGAACATCAGGTGCGTCGTCTGGTAGCATCACGCATCATGACGCGCACCACGCTCGACCTCGACCCCACCGTCCTCGCGCAGCTCCGCGAGCGCGCCGCCGCCGAGCACAAGAGCATGGGCCAGGTCGCCTCCGAGCGGCTGGCCGTGAGCATGGAACAGGACGAGCCCGCTGAGCTGCCGCCGTTCAGATGGAACGCGAAGGACATGGGCCCGTACAAGATCGATCTCGAGGACAAGGAGG
>Ga0070705_100000383_pt1 | contig 25809 bp, 27 predicted proteins | sample KBSK5253metaG_FD_65455 | JGI IMG/M metagenome (GOLD analysis project Ga0070705, IMG submission 65455) | Corn, switchgrass and miscanthus rhizosphere microbial communities from Kellogg Biological Station, Michigan, USA - KBS K5-25-3 metaG | ecosystem: Host-associated > Plants > Roots >... | reverse complement strand
GATTGCGTCGGCTATACTGCGAGTCGTTTGGAGAAGTCGCCTAGTGGCTGAGGGCGGCGGTTTGCTAAACCGCTATAGGCTGTAAAGGCCTATCGAGGGTTCGAATCCCTCCTTCTCCGCTCGAGAAAAGCCGGCGCGAGCCGGCTTTTCGCATATGTGATCAATTGAGATCGAACTCCGCGACAACCGGCGCGTGATCCGAGGGCTTCTCCCAACGGCGCGGCTCTTTGTCTATCTCCACCGATGTTGAGTGCTTCGACAGCGGCTCCGAAACCCAGATGTGATCGATGCGCAGTCCGAGGTTGCGGCGGAACGCGCCCGCTCGATAATCCCACCACGAGAACTGCTTTTCAGCATCGTTGTGCATTCGAAACGCGTCAGTGAATCCCCACTGTTTGATGTTCGCAAGCGCGTCGTGCTCGGGCTCGCTGAACAGGATTCGCCCGCGCCAGAGCTGCGGATCATGAACATCTCGATCTTCGGGCGCAACGTTGAAATCACCGCAAAGCAGAACACGCTCGCTCGCGTCGAAGTGCGAATCGAAATAACGCCGCAGCCGTTTCATCCAATCGAGTTTGAAATAGTACTTCTCGGCCCCGACGGCCTGGCCGTTCGGGAAATATGTGTTGACGATGCGAACGCCCTGAATCGTCGCGGCAATGACTCGGGCCTGCGCGTCGGGATCGTCGTCGGGCATGCCTCGCTGAACGTCGTCGCATTTCTCGCGAGACAGAATCGCAACTCCGTTGTAAGCCGCCTGCCCGTAAGACTGGGCGTGGTATCCGATGTCTTCAAAGAGCTGCGCGGGAAACCTCTCGTCAACGCACTTGGTCTCTTGCATGCACAACACGTCGGGCCGCGCGAGATCGAGCCAGCGAACGACATGCGTTTGCCGCGCGATGATTGAGTTCACATTCCAGGTTGCGATCTTCAAGAGTGTTCCTGAGATTGCGCTAATTGAAAAAGAGCCGCTGTGAGAGCGGCCCTTGAGTACCCGCGGCAGGAGTCGAACCTGCGACTTCTTGCTCCGGAGGCAAGCGCTCTATCCACTGAGCTACGCGGGCGTGTTTGCGATCGAGAGAAGGATATCGAGCTTGAGCATCAAGTGTCCAGCCTCAGCGCCTTTGCGCTCTTCGCGGAGCTTCGTGTCTTTGCGCGAAATGAACTTCTCTCAACCACTGTTTTCGCGCCAAGACGCAAAGCTTCGCAAAGAATATCGACACCATTCAATGCACGCGCTTCTCGTAGCCTTGCCAGTATTTCTCGCGAAGCTCCTTCTTCAATATCTTTCCGGTCCCGCCCTTGGGCAGCGCTTCGAAAAACTCGACCGACTTCGGCACCTTGAACCCCGGGAGTATCGTTCGGCAATGATCGATCACTTCAGCGTCGGTCAATGACTCGCCCGGCTTCACGACAACGAGTGCCTTTGGAACTTCGCCCCAGCGATCGTCGGGCACCGCGACAACGGCGCACTCAAACACCGCCGGGTGAGAATAAACCGCCTTCTCGACTTCGATCGAAGCGATGTTCTCGCCGCCGGAAATAATAATGTCCTTCTTGCGATCGACGATCAGAAAATACCCGTGCTCATCGACCGTCGCCATGTCGCCGGTATGAAACCATCCGTTGCGCATAACGCTGGCGGTTTCTTCGGGCAGCTTCCAGTAGCCGGCCATTACGTTGTCAGCGCGAACGACTACTTCGCCGACGCTCACGTTGTCGTGAGGCACGGGCTTATCATCGGGATCGAAGATATCGATCTCGACCCCGGGCATCGGGAAGCCTGCCATCGCCTGGCGCCGCCAGCGAGCTTCGTCGGGTTCGTCGGTCAGATGGTCGCGAATGAATGCTTGCGTCAACACCGGCACGGTCTCGGTCAAGCCGTATCCGCCGTACGCCCGGCAGCCGAGCTTCTGTTCTACGAGGCGAATCAAATCGACGGGCGAAGCCGCGCCGCCAATCGCCACGTAGTCGAGACTCGATAGATCGTATTCGCCAAGCGACGGATGATTGATGATCGCGTTTGCCATCGTCGGCACCATCGCGAAGTTCGTCACCCGCTCGCGTTGAATCAATTCGAGCACCTCGGTTGGATCGAACTTCCTGACGATTATGTGACGCGCCCCCATGCACGCGAGCGTGTGCGGCGTGCCCCAGCCATTGACGTGAAACAAAGGAATCGTGTGAAGCTGCACAACTGTATCATCTACTCCCAACCCGGCGATCACCTGCAACGCGTGAAGGTAAAGATTGCGATGCGTCATCATCACGCCTTTGGGATTCGCGGTTGTGCCCGACGTGTAAAACAACTCCGCGAGGTCGTCGTCCTTGATGTCGGGAGGCGTGAAATCGGCTCCGGCAGCCGATATCAGGGTTTCGTAGTCTTTGCCGTCGCCATTGGCTTCGAGCGGGACGTATTGCCTGATTGCCGGCGCTTGATTGCGAATGCCGTCGATGATCGGCTGAAGATCGCGGTTGTAAAAGACGGCGACCGTGTCTGAATCATTCAGTATGAATGCGATCTCAGCGGGCGTGAGTCTGATATTGAGCGGCAGCAGGACCGCTCCCATCTGCACGACGCCGTAGTAGGCTTCGAGCAACTCGTGGCTGTTGTAGCCAAGCCACGCGACACGCTCGCCGCGGTTTATTCCCATCTCGACAAGCGCGTTTGAAAGGCGATTGGCTCGTTGGCCGAACTCGCCATAGGTCATTCGGACATCGCCATCGACGATTCCAACTTTGTTTGGAAACCACTGCTCGGCTCGGTGCTTGAATCTGATTGGTGTAAGTGCAAGGTTCATTCAATCTCCCTTTGCGCCCTTATGATTCTCGCCGCCGAAAGAGTTGAACCAATCGTGCTAGCGGATCATAAAACTTCCCAACAACTCTCTCTTTCAAAGGAATGATAGCATTGTCAGTTATTGTGATGCTCTCGGGGCAGACCTTCGTGCAGCACTTGGTTATGTTGCAAAAGCCGACTCCCATCGTCTCCTTCAATTCTTCAAGCCGGTCCTCGGTGTCAAGCGGATTCATCTCGAGCGCAGCCACGTAAACCAAAAACCGCGGCCCGATGAATTTGTCATGGAGGTTATGCTCGCGCAGCACGTGACACACATCCTGACACAGGTAACATTCGATGCACTTGCGAAACTCCTGAACGCGATCGATGTCTTCCTGTTGCATTCGCCACGTGCCATCCGGAGCGTCGGGCGCGCGAGGCTTGAACTTCTTGATCTTCTTTTTGACTTCGTAGTTCCACGACACATCGGTGATCAGGTCTTTGACGTGAGGGAACGCCTTCATCGGCTCGACGGTGACCGGCTTATCGAGCGGAAGCTGGCTGAGCCGCGTCATGCACATCAGCTTGGGCATGCCGTTGACTTCAGCCGAACACGAGCCGCACTTGCCCGCTTTGCAGTTCCATCGCAGCGCCAGGTCGTTAGCCTGATCCGCCTGGATTCTGCGAACGGCGTCAAGCACAACCATGCCCGGCGCTGTTTCGATCGTGTAATCGACTAACTTGCCTTCGCCGGCGCTTCCGCGCCAAACGCTGAATGTGGCTTGTGGCATCAACCCATCTCCTCGATGACCTGCTTCAACTCCGCGGGCATTTCAGGAATCGCATCGCGCACGACCTTCATCGTTCCGTCCGACTCTTTCCTGACCGCGATGTTGATCTTTGCGAACGCTTCGCTCTTTGCGGGATAGTCGTCGCGAAATTGAGCGCCGCGGCTTTCTTTGCGTTCGATGGCGCAGCGTGTGACGGCCTCGGAAACCGTCAGCAAATTGGAAAGATCGAGCGCGGTGTGCCAGCCCGGGTTGTATTCGCGATTGCCGGTGACGGCGACGCTTGATGCTCGCTGCCAAAGCCGCGAGATCCCTTCCAACGCGCGCTGCATCTCGTCTTCCTTTCGCACGATGCCGACGAGTTCCTGCATCATCTCCTGCAACTCGAGTTGAATCTTGTACGGACCCTCGCCGGATCCGTCCGTGCGTTCGAATGGCTCGAGCGCTTGCCGCGCCGAGGCGTCAATCTGTGCGTCGTTGATCTGACCTTGTGAATTATCGCGAGCGAACTGTGCAGCAAACTCGCCCGCGCGTTTGCCGAACACCAGCAGATCCGAAAGGGAATTGCCGCCCAATCGATTCGCTCCGTTGATTCCGGCTGCGCATTCGCCTGCGGCGAACAAGCCCGGCACTCCTGACATCTGAGTGTCGGCGTCGACGCGAATACCTCCCATCACGTAATGCGTAGTCGGACCTACCTCCATCGGCTGCTGGGTGATATCGATGTCGGCAAGTTGCTTGAACTGGTGATACATGCTCGGAAGCTTGCGCTTGATGTGTTCTTCGGAATTCGAAAGCCGCTTTCGTATCCACGAAATGTCCAGGTACACGCCGCCGTGCGGACTCCCGCGGCCTTCACGCACTTCGCGCACGATGCAACGGGCTACGTGATCGCGAGTCAGAAGCTCTGGCGGGCGCCGCGCGTTCTTATCCCCTTGCGTGTAGCGCCAGCCCTCTTCTTCGTTGTCGGCGGTCTGGTGCTTGTAGTTGTCCGGGATCTCGTCGAACATAAACCGCTTGCGCATGCTGTTGAGCAGAACGCCGCCTTCGCCGCGAACTCCCTCGGTAACCAAAATGCCGCGGACGCTTGGCGGCCACACCATGCCGGTCGGATGGAACTGAACAAATTCCATATCGATCAACTCTGCGCCTGCGTGATACGCGAGCGCGTGACCGTCTCCGGTGTATTCCCAACTGTTGCTCGTGATTCTGTAAGCGCGCCCAATTCCGCCCGTCGCAAGCACGACGGCCTTCGCTTTGAATAATCGAAAACGCCCTCGCTCGCGATCGTATGCGAACGCGCCGACCACTCGATCGGCGTCTTTCAACAGAGTCAGGACGGTAACTTCCATATGAACATCGATGCCCTGATGAATCCCGTGATCCTGAAGCGTTCGAATCATCTCGAGCCCGGTGCGATCGCCAACGTGCGCGAGCCTCGGATACTTATGACCGCCGAAGTTGCGTTGAAGAATTCGGCCGTCGGGCGTGCGATCGAAAACCGCGCCCCACGATTCAAGCTCGCGAACGCGCGCGGGCGCTTCCTTCGCGTGGAGCTCGGCCATTCGCCAGTTGTTGACATACTGGCCGCCGCGCATCGTGTCGGCGAAGTGCACCTTCCAGTTGTCGCGCTCGTCGACATTCGCAAGCGCGGCGGCGATCCCGCCTTCTGCCATAACAGTGTGAGCTTTGCCGAGCAGCGATTTGCAAACGAGTCCTACGGACACACCCGCCGCCGAAGCTTCGATGGCGGCACGCAGTCCGGCGCCGCCTGCTCCGATCACCAGCACATCGTGTTCGAATGTTTGGTATTCGGCCATCAGAACAGTCTCCTGTCTGACCAAATGCCCATCGAACAAAGCCGCACAAAGATGTCTGAGAACGCGACCCAGAAGAGGCTCATCCACGCCCACAGCATGTGACGGCGATTCAGACAGCTAACGCAATTGTAAGTTTTCTGACGGACGGGCATCTTCGATAATTGATCGCATCCTCCGCCGGCGAGATGCCGAAGCGAGTGACAACTGAGTGTGTATCCGCCAAGCAGAATGGCGTTCACGGTGAGCACGATTGTGCCCAAGCCGATGCCGAACGAGACGTGGCCCGCCGCATCGGTGAACCACATGGCCTTCCATGCATCGTGCAAGAGCACCACGATGAACACCAGTGCGAGATAGAGAAAATATCGATGCACGTTTTGAAGAATCAACGGAAACGAGCGCTCGCCAAGGTAACGCTTTCGCGGCTCGCCCACCGCGCACGACGGAGGGTCCGCCCAGAATGCTTTGTAATAAGCGCCTCTGTAGTAGTAGCACGTCAGCCGAAAGCCGCCGGGCGCCCAAAGGATAATCAACGCGGGCGACCACGGAAGCCACCCCGGAAACCACGCGGGCTTCGCGCCGAACCAACTATGCAAGGGATCGCCGAACAATTCCGGCGAATAGAAGGGCGAAAGATAAGGACCAAACCGATAGTGAACACCCTGGAACGCCGCCCACGTTGAATACACAACAAACGCGGACAAACCCAGAAACGTCAAAAGCGGTTGAAGCCACCACGCGCCGGTGCGCATCGTGCTACCGAAGGCTCGGGTCAAGGAGACATTTGTCGAGGCCATAGCGCGGTGTCATTCCCTCCTGTGCGAAAATCGTAATGCGAAACTGGGGATGCATTCTCCCAGACAATGATGTCCTGCTGAAATATTAAGAAGGAGCGAATACTAAGACTCGATTGATGATGAGCAAAGCGAGTTGGCTTCGAAAGCCCAGACATAGCCGACATGGTCGCAACGTTTACCATACGGCCATTTCGGGAGTCAACAAGAAGCGCGCGAATGCTATGCAGAGCGTTCGCAATAACTGCACGGAGACAATGTCCAATGGAACGGAAATACGAATGCGCGAATGAGAGACCTTCTCAACGGTGGAGAATCATCGAGTTGGTTGAACGCGTCGAAACAGAAATCGTTTAGTGGATCACAGCCTCAGAATCTTCTCATCGTATTCGGGCATGTTCAGCCTGCGCGTGACGTTCCTGGTATCAACAACCAGAGGCGCGAGCCTGACCACCCTCGCGTAGTCCAAATCCGAATGATCGGTCACAATCACCACGCAATCACTTGCCGACAGTGTTTCGTCGTCGAGCGGAACGCTTGCAAGTGAGCCGCGCCCGTCAAGCGTCATCCTGGTCACGAATGGATCGTGATAGCTGACCTGGGCTCCTTTGTGCAGCAACTGATCTACGATGCCGAGCGCGGGCGATTCGCGAACGTCATTGATGTCTCGCTTGTAGGCCACGCCTAGAACCAGAACACGAGAGCCGTTCACCGGCTTGCGGTGAGTGTTCAAGCCTGCCTGCACAAGCTGCACCACGTGATCCGGCATGTGCGAGTTTACTTCCTCGGCAAGTCCGATGAATCGAGCTTCAAACCCGTGAAGCCGCGCCTTCCACGACAAATAATGCGGATCGAGCGGGATGCAATGGCCGCCGATTCCGGGGCCGGGATAAAACGCCATGAAACCGAAGGGCTTCGTCGCCGCCGCCTCGATCACTTCCCAACTGTCTATGCCGAGGTGATAGCAGAGCTGCGCCAGTTCATTAACCAGTCCGATGTTCACCGAACGAAAAGTGTTCTCGAGCAGCTTTGCCGTTTCTGCCACGCGTGCGCTCGACACACGATGTACCTGATTCACGATGGTCTGATAGAGCGCCGCCGCAACGTCGGTCGAAGGCTTCGATACGCCGCCGACTACCTTGGGAATGTTATGAGTTTGAAATTGCTTGTTCCCGGGATCGACGCGTTCGGGCGAGAAGCCGAGATAGAAATCCTTATCAAGAATCAATCCGGTTTCTTCAAGCATCGGGCGCAGTACTTCATCGGTAGTCCCGGGATAGGTTGTTGACTCCAGCACGATCAGTTGCTGCGAGTGCAGATGCGTCTTCACCTGCTCGGCCGCGGCCAGTATGTAAGAGATGTCCGGCTCCTTGGTTTTGCGAAGCGGCGTTGGCACACAGATGATCACGGCGTCGGTCTCCGCAAGATGAGCGAAGTCGGTCGATGCCGAGAGCTTGCCTTCTTTCGCCAACTCGGCGACAACGTCAGTCGGCACGTCGGCAATATAAGAGCGGCCATTGTTGATCAAGTCGACTCGCGACTGGTCGAGGTCGAAACCAATTGTCTTCAACCCTGCGCGCGCGAATTCGACTGCGAGCGGCAATCCCACGTATCCGAGCCCTATCACGCCAACCACGGCGCGACACTCGTTCAGTTTTCCAAGGATCTTATCGGTCACTCTGATTTAACCTCAATGACGCCATTGCGTTTTTATCAAGTAAGTCCCACGGGCGACGAGGCAACATTAAGAACGCTTCCCACCGGCGAAGCTTACATTCACTTCTTATCAGAAAGCAGAACCGCCAGCAAATCGCAAAGACTCACTGGCGGTCAAAGCCGTCTTGATCAAGGAAGCCGAGTAGACTGCGAGAGGCATAGTCTTCTCTTCCTGGCTCTTGGTTGCTTTTTTCTGAGCAGCAGACGCCGAGTCGTAGGGGTTGTGGGCTGGTAGCGCCGCCAGAATGGTTACTGCCGCGACTGTCAGTGCCGCGACAAGGAGTAGTCGGGCTAAGGCCTTTTCACGCCGCATATATGATTTCCTCCTATCTCTTATCGCAATCGCTCCTGCTCGTTCTGTATTCCTTATAAAGCTTACTGTGTTACCTGTGCCTTTCAGTCATTGCCCTTCAACCACAGAGGGCTTCACTTGGACAGGGAATCTATCAAAACCAGGACTAATATGACTAACCCCAAAACCAAGCAACAGAATTGCGAGCAACAAGGCTACTGCTGTCATTGGTTTTGCCTCCGGAGCATCTAACGCGGTCGCTTAACAGCAGTCGCTAATCGGTAACCTTTATTTCTCATTTATTGTTCGAGATGTCAAGAAGATTCCGATGCCTTCCGTTAAGCCACTAAACAGGTGAGATTGGATTGATCCGCCGCTGGGACCTGTACTGAAGTTACATGCTACTCAAATTGTCGCGAGGAGTTCGTCGCGCGTTACCGAAGCCGTCCCGAGTTTGGCTACGACAACTCCCGCCGCGTGATTCGCAAGAATCGCGGCCTCCTCGAAAAAAGCGCCACTTGCAAGCGCGAGCGCAAGCGTCGCGATCACCGTATCACCCGCGCCGGTAACATCAAAAACTTCTCGCGCGACTGTTGGAATATGCGTGACCGCATCGTCGGTGAACAGCGACATGCCTTCTTCTCCGCGAGTGATCAAAACGGCTCGGCAATCAAGCGAGCGCAGCAGCTTGCGGCCGGCATCAATCAAACCCAGCTCGTCGTCAATCGCGATGCCCGACGCTTCGGCTGCTTCCTGATGGTTCGGCGTGATAACCGTGACCGGTTGATAATGAACAAAGCTGCGCATCTTCGGATCGACGCAAACGATTAGGTCTCGCTTGAGCGCCGCCTCGAGCGTCCGAGCAAGCACAGAGGGCGTCAACAATCCTTTGCCGTAGTCTGACACGACAACCGCGTCGGCGGATTCGATTTCGCGCACGAAGCCTTCGACGATTGCGTCTTCGATGTTTGATGTGATTGGAGCGCGATTCTCACGATCCGCGCGAACCACCTGCTGATTGTGAGCGATGATACGAGTCTTGACCGTGGTTGGCCTTGTCGCATCGACTATCACGCCTTCGATTTCTACGCCCAGCTCATCGAACGCAGCGCGCAAACGATCCGCGCCGATGTCATCACCGATCACCGCAATCGGCACGGGAGCCGCGCCAAGTGAAACGAGATTCGAAACGACGTTACCTGCGCCGCCCAGCGCCATTGATTGGCGATCCACTTCGACAACCGGCACCGGAGCTTCGGGCGAAATGCGGCGAACGCGCCCCCAGATGAACTCATCGAGCATCAAGTCTCCAAGGACGACGATGCGTTTGCCGGAAAAAGCTCCGGCGAGTGTTGTTGCGCGTTCGTGAGTGAGTCTGTTCATAGAATCACGAAGCCGCTTGCGTCATGGCGATCTGAAGCACCTTGTCGACCGCGGTGATGACTTCATCAACGGTGATCTGTTCGATCGAGCCGCGATTGTTACTATCACCCGTTCCTCGCTCGCCGCCAAGCACTCGATAAGGCGCTTCGGTCCACGGATGCCACACGTCGGGATTCGAAGAACCAAACATCGCGAGTATCGGGCAATCGACTGCCGCCGCAATGTGCATCGGACCGCTGTCATTGCCTACGAACACGAGGCCGAACGTTCCAATCAAAGCCGTCAATTCGGCGAGCGTTATGTTCGACAGCACAATCGGGTTCGAGCCAGAAGAATCGGCGACTTGTTTGGCCAAAGCTTCCTGCCCGGGGCCGGCGACGACGATGCTCTCGATCTTCCATCGGCTGTTGAGATGCTCGATCACCGATGCGAATCCGCGAGCACTCCAGCGCTTCGATTCAAAAGCCGCGCCTGGCGCAACGATCGCGAATCTCGCGGACGCGAGTGAAGCAGCGTTAGCTCCCGCGCTCATCAATTTCGTTCTCACGGTAGCCTTGGCATTCCGATCAATTGCAAGCGAGAGTCGTGGCCGCTCGGGCGTCGGAGCTCCCGCCCACTGAAGTAACGCAAGCTGTTGCTCGACGCTGTGAATGCGTTCGCGGCCGAGTATGACATTGGGGTCGGGAGCTCGTGCGGTCAACAACCAAGATGCCGATTGTCCTCGAAAGCCAATCGTATGCTTTGCGCCGGACATTGCGGCCAGAAACATTCCGGTCGTGCCGCCGTGAAGATTGAACGCAACGTCGAAGTGTTCGCGGCGAAGTTTAGTTATCAAGCTCAGTCGCGACGCTGGCGACTTCCCGGCTACGAAAAGTTTGTCGATCATCGGGTGACCTTCGACGATCTGTTGCGCGAGCGGCTCGATCACGACGCCGATTTCAATGTCCGGGTGAAGAGTCTTCAACGCATCGAGACACGGAGTCATTAACACTGTATCGCCAATCGAGCGCAGACGAATGAGCAGCACGCTTCGGACGCGCGGCCAATCGACGGGCGATGGCGAGACGGTTGATAATCGGGGCGCTCGAGGGCTCACTCTTCGATCACTGCCTCATCGATGAGCATGACGGGGATATCGTCGTGTATCGGGTACACGCGTTTGCACTGGGCGCATTTGAGGCCAGTCCCGTCGGGTTTCAATTCGACTTTGACCTTGCAAACGGGACACGCGAGTATTTCGAGAAGTCTCTCGCTTACCGGCATCTGACGCCTCCTGTAGTAGAGGCGGAAGTCTAACACCCGGTTCTGAGAGCGTCAATTTTCGGTACTACAGTAGTGTGAGCAAGGAGTTAAACAAGTCGCCTGGCTCAAGCCGAGTCCTCCTGATTTCAATCGTTTGGCGGAAATCCAAACCTCAAACGACTAAACCAACAGCAGACGGATTTCAATCAGGAGGTAATCGAAATGGAAGTGACTCTTTCGTGGTATCAAGTATCGGACATCGAACGTGCGAAGAAGTTTTATGGAGATGTGCTCGGGCTCAAGAAGACTTTCGAGATCGAGGGGTGGTGCGAATTCAGCCACGCGGACGGGGCTGCTTCGGTCGCGTTGAATCAGATGCGAGAAGACGACCCCGAACGCGGAGCGACCGTTGTGCTGCGAGTCGACGATATTGATCGCGCCCAGAGCGATATGAAGAAAAAAGGCGCGAAGTTTGAGGGCAAAGTCGAAGAAATTCCCGGCGTCGTGCGCATCGCGACGTTCCGCGATCCCGACGGCAATCGCTTGCAGCTTTGCCAGGTGTTAATGCAGCAGTGAAGAGTGAAACGTGATGCGTGAAACGTGACAGCATTCACCGAACCTCATCACGTTTCACGCATCACGGATCACGTTTCACTGCTCACGTTTCACGGATCACGTTTCACGCGTGCTATTCTCTTCGAGATCAGGGTATGTTGAATCAACTCCCAATCGAACTGGAAACTGAGTTGGTGAACCGCGCGCGCGGCGGCGATCAAACGGCGCTTGGAGAACTGGTCGAGCCGCTGCGCCGGCCGCTGTTCTCGTACATCTACCGAATGATCACTCACCCGCAAGATTCGGAAGACCTCCTGCAAGACGTCCTCGTCCGAGTGATGCGGAGCCTGCCGAGCTACAAGGCCCATTCGCGATTCAAGACATGGTTGTTCGGCATTGCGACTCACGTGTGCCTCGATCATCTGCGTTCGAAGAAGCTCTGGCGGGTTGAGGCTCAGCTTCACGGACAATATGAAACCGATGCCAGCGAAAGTGAAGTAGAGAAGCTCACGGGATTGATGCACTCGCCCGATTTCGTATTCGAGATGCGCGAGCACATCGCGTTTTGCTTTTCGTGCATCGGGCGCACGCTCGAGCCCGAAGAGCAAGCGGCGATCATGCTTCGCGAAGTGCTCGGGTTTTCAAATCAGGAAGCGGCGGCGATGCTCGAAATCTCGGAGCCGGTGTTTCGACATCGGTTGTCAGAGGCTCGATCACGGATGACTTCGAGTTACGAAGGACTCTGCCAATTGATCAACAAGACCGGCGTGTGTTGGCAGTGCAAAGGGCTTCACGAATTCGCCGGCACGGGGCACAACTTGGAGTTGGTTCAGATCGACGTCACGCCCGGCGTGGCGGTAACTCCGGACAGTTTGTTTGACGCTCGTTTGAAGATCGTTCGAGAAGCGAATTTTCCCGAGAGCAAGACTCGCGCTATGCACGACTTGTTTTTTGAGGGACTGACTCGCCGCGAAGAAGCGAATTAGTCTGGTAAGCGGGTGTTCAGAGTACCGACTTTAGTCGGGTAGTAGAATTCGAGTTCGCCAATTTTAGAGTTAGGCTCGCAAGCGGGCGCTCAGAGGACCGACTCTAGCCGGTATTTCTCCTCGAATTCTACTACCCGACTAAAGTCGGTACTCTGAACGCCTGGATTCGAAGCCGTTTGTAGTCCGCGAACCACGAGCCGTCGCGAAACAACTCAGGCCGAAGTTGTTGCTCGACATCCGCGATAACCGAATCGCGTTTTTCATGCGGGAGCGACTCGATTACGTTGTCCGTAAAAGTTAGCAACCAGTTCCTCAAGCCTTGCTCTCCGTTGTCGAGCTTAGTCGGCCGATCGAAGTGCATCGCGGATGTGACACGGAAGCCCTGGGCTTCGAGCAACGTCGAGTACTCGCCGACCGTGGGATAGTAACGAGCGAACGGCTCGGCGTTGATTCGCTCGCCGGCTGCATTGACCGCGCGCGTCAACGCGGAGCGAATCGCGCCGATATTTCCCTTGCCTCCGAACTCCGCGACAAACCGGCCGCCGGGTTTCAGGGCATTCCAGATTGATTGCGTTACCGCCGGCTGATCTTTCATCCAGTGAATCGCGGCGTTTGAGAACACGGCGTCGAACGACCCATCGAAATGAAAGTCTTGTGCGCTCGCGATCTCGAATCGCATATCAGGATAGAGTCTGCGCGCTTCGCCGATCATTGCTTCGGAGATGTCGATGCCGATGATTTCCGCGCCGGCCTGGGCGATTTGATTCGTCAGATGGCCGGTGCCGCAACCGAGATCGAGTATTCGCTCACCGGGTTGTGGGGCGAGCAGCTCGACCACGCCGCGGCCGTGCTTCCACACGAATGCGTTCTTGCCGTCGTACAACGCGGCGTTCCACGACTTCTCAGAGTATTCAGGTTTCATCGTTTGTTTTGGTACTCACAATCGCGGTGCGACTTGTTCGGCGGCCTCGCTGGACGAGATAACCGGATAGATCTCGAAGTCGGCAACATCAATCCAATTTGAAACCCATTCATTCAGCAGGGGGGGGTCATCAGCTTCCATCAACTGGAAACATCTTTCAAGTTTTTCATCGACCCAACTCGAAACGTAGTTCACTCCGTCGGGCATGAGCCGCCCACGCTCGCGAAAGCGCCGATACACCGGGACCGGATCACCATTCCTGAAATGTTCAACCACCATGTAGAGCAAGGTCAGTTCTCCAGTGGCCTGCGCGAGATGAAGCTGACAATGTGACGCGCGATGTCTTCGCCCTTTTCTTCCTGCAGGAAATGCCCCGCGCCTTCGATAACTATTTCCGGTTCGTCTTTCGCTGACGGAATCAGCTTGCGGAAGAAGCGATCGCCTCCGCGAGTCACCGGATCGCCGTCCGAGAACATCACCAGCGCCGGCTTAGTCCATCTCGAAAGCGCGTCGCGAGCTTCTCGCATCTCGCGAGCGCCCGCCTGATTCGGATCGATAGGCACAAGCAGCGGGAATTTCTGCGCGCCCGCTTTGTATGTAGCATCGGGGAACGGCGCGTCGTAGGCGGCGACTATTTCATCGGTGATTGATTCGCGATTCACCGCGCTCCGGCGGACGATCGTTCCGCAAGGCAAATCAGGGGTGCTCGTCGCATACGCGCGCCACTTCATGAAGCCCTCGGTCGCCGGCACGTCTCCGGTCGCAAGACCGGTGTTCATGATGACCAGCCGCGAGAACCGATCAGGCATTCGCGTAGCCACGGGCAAGCCGATCAGTCCTCCCCAATCTTGCACAACCGCCGTCACGCCTCGAAGATCCAGTTGCTCGATGAACCCGGCAAGCGTGTCGCTATGCATTTGAAACGTGTAGTCTTCGGAATCGCTGAATTTGTCCGAGCGCCCAAAGCCTATGAAGTCCATGGCAATCACTCTGTAACGCGCGGCCAGAATCGGAATCATCTTGCGATACAGGTATGACCATGTCGGCTCGCCATGCAGACATAGAATCGTTTCGCCCGAGCCCTCGTCTACGTAGTGAACCCGGGCGCCGTTGATTTCAATGTAGTGCGGCTCGAACGGAAAATCAGGAAGATTTTCAAATCGCCCGTCGGGCGTTCTGAGTAATGGCATTTGACCGCCTCCGTATCTATAATCCCTCGGCTTGGAGTGAAATAAGTCTACATAACTACAGCAAAGGAGCACGGTATGCAACGCCACCGAATCTCAATATTGTTGATTGTCGCAATTGCGTTTTCATCCGCGGTCGATGCTCGGCAAGCGGCGCAGCCTTTCACGCCTCCCGCGGACCTGGAATACCGAAAGGCCGATGTAATGAGTGAAGGCGTCAGGCTGACCGCCGAACTTTACTCACCCAAGTCCGCCGCGGGCAAGCAACTGCCGACAATCATCATGAGTCACGGATGGGGAGGCACCGCGGCGCTGTTGCGGAACGTCGCAATGGACTTCGCGCACGCCGGGTACTTTGTCATCGCGTTCGACTATCGCGGCTGGGGCGCAAGCGACTCGCGAGTGATTCTCACAGCGCCCGAGCCTGCGAAGAAAGAAGGCAGCAAGTTCACGGCTGAGGTGATGGAGATTCGCGAGGTAGTTGATCCGCTCGAACAAACTCAGGACATCTTCAACGTGATTCACTGGGCGATGGGCGAGCCTCAGGTGGACAAGAATCGCATAGGGCTGTGGGGCTCGAGCTATTCGGGCGGCCACGTGGTCTACGTAGCGGCGCACGATCCGCGGGTGAAGTGCATAGTCAGTCAGGTTGGCGCGATGGACTCGCGGCCAACGGCTCAGTTGGCGTCGGCGGGTTCGGCTGAGGATCAATACAAGCTGGCTTATGAAGAGGCGACGAAACGAGCGCGCGGCGAGATTGGATATCCGGCGCCTCGCGCGCGAGTGATTGGGAACTTGCAGGGCGCGCCGATCCGCGAAAAACTTTTGCGGTATTCGCCGGTCGATGATGCAGCGATGATCAAGAATTGCGCGATGATGTTTGTGGTCGCCGAGAAGGAAGAGCTATTCGACAACGCAAAGCACGCGAAGCTCGTTTACGACCGCGCTCGCGAGCCGAAGAAGTATGTGGTGATCCCCGGCATCACGCACTACGGCGTATACACAACCGCGCGCGTCGAGGCGACGAAGATCGAGATCGAATGGTACGACCAGCACTTGAAGAAGTAGGACAGACTGAAGCTACTCACAAGCCGCCGGCGACTTCGAGTACTTGGCCCGAAACGTAATCCGAAAGCGGCGATGCGAAAAAGAGAATCGCGCCGGCTCCCTCCTCGGGCCTCCCGGCGCGGCCCATTGGGATCATCGGAGTCGTTCGATCCAACCTTTCAGCAGGAATGCCGATCGCAATCTCGGCTTCGCCGCGTTGAATCGTCTCGCCCTTTTCCTTGGCTTGAGTCAGCCGCGTGTCGATGCGTCCGAATGCAACCGCATTCACTTGAATGTTGAACTGGCCCCACTCCTTAGCGAGCGTTTTGGTCAACCCGATCACGCCGGCCTTGCCCGATGAATAATTCGACTGACCCGCGTTGCCTCGCGTGCCTGAAGTCGAGCTGATGTTGACGATCTTGCGCGCGCGAGCCGATCCAAGCTCGGCTTTCTCGCGCTTGGCTGCTTCGCGCAGAAAGGTCGAGGCGGCTCGAATGATCCGAAACGGCGCGGTCAAATGCACGGCTAGAATCGCTTCCCATTGCTCGTCGGTCATCTTGTGAATCACCGCGTCCCACGTGTAGCCGGCGTTGTTGACGATGATGTCCAGCCCGCCAAACTTTTCAATCGCGGCATTCACGATCAAGTCGCCAAAGGCTCGATCAGTGACATCGCCGGCGACGCTTGCAGCCTTGCCGCCCGCCGCAAGAATGGCTCCCACAGCCTCTTCCGCGGGGACGGGATCGATGTCGCTGAGCACGACGTTCGCGCCGTGACTCGCAAAGAGTTCCGCGGTCGCGCGGCCGATGCCTCTTCCCGCGCCGGTGATGATTGCAGTTTTGGTTTCTAGTAATCGACTCACGTTCACCTCCACTCATCAAGGAACCACAGAAGAACACAGATAAACACAGATAAGAAATCTGTGTCCATCTGTGTTCATCTGTGGTTGCTATTTCTTGAATATTGCCTTCGGGATCATCGCGTGCACACCCTTGTTCCCATCAACAAGCTGAGTAATCTCAAGATCGGCCGCCACGCTCGATAACATATACGCGTCGTCGCGGCTTAGGCGCTTAGTCGTGACCAGAAAATCTATCATCTCGCGAAGTGCGGCCTTCGTCGCTTCGTTCAAGTCTTCGTGAATCCCCATCGTGATGTAGTGAACCGGCGTTTCCGCGCGCGGCCACTTCAGGTGCATGTCCTTGCGCACGATCAACTGAAACGTTCCAATCAGCGAAGTCTCGAGCGCGGTGATGTCAACCTCGCCATTGCCCTGGCCCGCGTGGCCGTCGCCCGCAAGGAACAACGCTCCGCGAGCGTGAACCGGAATGAACAAGGTCGTCCCCGCGACGAGTTCTTTGTTGTCGAGATTGCCCGCGTGAATCCACGGAGGCGCGCTGCTTATCCGGCCTGACACGTCGGGCGGCGCTACTCCCATGCTTCCGAAGAACGGCCGCAGCGGGATCTCGATGCCATCGGCGAAACGCGCGATCATTCGCTTCTCATCGAGCGGGATGATTTTGATTTTCGCGTAAGGAAAATCTTCGGGCAGGTATCCGCGTCCCGGACTGAACGCGTTGTACGCATAAGGTATCGCGAGCTTGATCGATCGAATCCGAACTTCGAGCACGTCGCCCGGCTCCGCGCCTTCAACGTAGATCGGTCCAGTTAGAATGTGTCCGCCCGGGCCCTTATTGGTCACTTCTTTGTAGATGTCGCGCAGTGATTGCTCGACTTGATCGGGAGGAACGCCAGCAGTTTCGAGTCTTGTTGGGCTTGAAGTGATCAGCGATTGAATTTCAACCGTCTCTCCGGACTTGATGCGCAGCACTGGGGGCGTGCTCGCGTCGTAATAACCCCAGGCGACGGTCTTCGGCGTCGGCTTGAGTTGATGCTGGCCGCGCGCGTCGATCGCAATCAGGCAGATCAGCACGATCATCAGAGTTCGTTTCATCATTCGTTCTCCATTCGCGCAAAGGGCAAATCTGCAAGCGGGCGCGAGAGTCTATCACAGCGCCACGTACCGGCAGAAGGTTCGAACCGGCTACTAATGTCGATGTGTTCTCATTGAGCGCGTGCCGGCTAGCTCGAAATCGAGTGCCGCGCTATTATTGAATCCCCAAGACGCTCGTAACTCGAATTTGACAACCTCAAACCTGGCGGAGGAGTTATGGCGAAGAAAGTTCGTGACATCATCAAGGATCGCAAAGAGGTTTATTGCATCTCAAACCAGACCACGGCAGCCGAGGCCGCGCGATTCCTGAAGGACCACGGCATTCGAGCGACCGGTGTGTGCAACCTCTCCGGCAAGGTCGTCGGCGTCGTCTCGCAGAGTGACATATCAGACAAAGTGGTTGCCGAAAACTATCGCCCTTCCGAAGTAAACGTGCAGTCGATCTCTAGCACGAATCTGATCAAGATATCGCCTGACATCGAGATCAGCGCGGCGATGCAAATCATGGTGGATAGCGGCGTGTATCACTTGATCGTCGAAGATGCGGAGGGCAAGTTCCTGGGCATGGTTTCGATGCGCGACTGCAATGCGATGAAGATGGAAGAGGAAAAGGAACGCGCGGAGATGTTGAAGGATTATGCGTTCCCGAATTATTAAGTTGGTCTCTGGTTGCTGGTTTCTAGTTTCTGGTTAACCGGAGAGACTGCTTATCGCGAACCAGAGACCAGCAACCAAAAACTAGAAACCTTCATTCATGACGCAGCGCAGCGATTGGATCCAACCGCGCTGCCTTGATCGCGGGCCACAACCCAAACACTAATCCCACCGTCACCGAACCAAAGAACCCAAACAATCCGGCCCAGAGTGGGATGTCCATCTTCAACGCCGGAACAAGCGCCGACACCGTCACTCCCAGAAGCCAGCCCGCGAATAAACCCGCAAGCCCGCCGGCGCCTGTCAAGGTCACGGCCTCGGTCAGGAATTGCCAGATGATATCCGAGCGCCGCGCGCCAACTGCTTTTCGTATCCCGATCTCGCGAGTGCGCTCGGTCACCGCCACGAGCATGATGTTCATCACGCCGACTCCGCCGACCATAAAGGCAATCGAAGAGATGATGATCATCACTCCGAACACCGCGCCAACGATGTCATCGAAAGTCGAGATGAATGACTCGGGTGTGCCCACCTCGAAATCGTTGTCCTTGTCGATTGAGACATTGCGGCGGCGCCGGAGCACCTGCTCGATGCCCTGAATGCCTTCCTTCATTCGGCCCTCGCGCATTCGCACGATGATGAAGTGATCGTCCTTTGATGGATACATCTTGTGAAAGGTCCAGTACGGGATGAATATGTCGTTGTCTTCCTGATTCTCCGAGCCGAACGGACCCGACTTCTGTTTTTTCACTGTGCCGACGACGGTGAAATCCTGCCCGCCCACATTGATCGTTTTGCCGATCGGGTCTTCGGATGGAAACAGCGCTTCGGTAACATTGAACGCCAACACGCAAACGGGCGCGCGATGCAGGTTTTCAGAATCGTTGAAGTAGCGTCCCTCCGAGATCGGCACGTTCATCACGAGCTCGGCTACCGGAAAATTCCCGATCAACTGAGTTCGATTCATCGCTCGATCGCGATATCGCACCTCGGGCGGCACGGGAGGTGTCTCGCCCGGAAGCCCAATCACATAGGGAATGCCGGCGTACACGTATTCGACTGCGGGAACCTCACGCTCAATCGTCTGCGCATCCTCGAGCGACAATGGTTTGCGATTCAGGATTTCGGCAGATGGCCGCGACGTCATAATAAAAGGATAGCGCCACAAATAGACGTTTCGAGTGCCGAAGCTCTCGGCGTTGTCGAGCACCGACTGGCGAAACCCGTTTAGCACCGCAGCCATCAGAACGATCACCAGCACTCCGATGAAGACACCCAGGATGGTCAACGCCGCGCGAAACTTATGCGCGACCAGCGTCTCCATCGCAAGCGTCGTGTTTTCTTTTATGCTCGAAAAATTCATGAGTGACGAGTGAAACGTAAAACGTGGTGACTAAGTCGCCAATTCGCTCGCGCTGAGGTCTCCATACACTGCTTCACCTTCCCTGAGAGATTCGCCGCGCTGGTCGGGAATCATTACAAGCAGAATTCGAATGATTTGTGTCATCAAATCGAGACGGTGGTCTGTCACTGATTCGCCCAGCACATGCCTGCCTTTGTAGTACCAGTCGCGGCCTTCTCGGCCAGAGCCAAGTGCATAACTGTAGAAGCGTGATCTATCCTTGCCGGTGCCTCGCGAGTAGCCTTCCCCGATATTGGCGCTAACGGAACCGACGGCACGATATAGTTGATCCGACAGCCCGCGAGTCCGTCGATCGCGCATTAACTTCGTCGCATCTTCCCACGCTAGATCGCCGGCGAACAAGGAAAGCCGGGATGCCTCCATCTTCCATAACGAATCGCCTGTAATCGCCGCCGGAACATTACTCGCCCATTCTTGATAGTTCACTGGACCTCCCGATCACGTTTCACGCGTCACGTTTCACTCTGCCCTCAGTGCTTCAATGGGATCAAGTTTTCCCGCGCGCCTCGCGGGATAGATGCCGAAGAAGACCCCGATCACTGTGGCGAGCGTCAGCGCTATCACCGGCGCCCAAAGCGGAAACGACGACGGCAACGGGGTGAACTTCGCGAGGCCCCACGAAATGACCCACGCAAACGCGATCCCCCCAATTCCTCCCGCGCAACACAATACAACCGACTCAACCAGAAACTGATTCACTACATCCTGCTGCCGCGCGCCCACCGCTTTTCGAATCCCAATCTCTTTGGTGCGCTCGACGACAGACACAAGCATAATGTTCATGATCACGATCCCACCGACGACGAGCGAAATTCCGACAACGAACAAAGATACTGAGAAGATCACGCTCGTCAGGCTGTTGAATAATTCGTTGACGCCTTCGGATGTGATCAAGCCGAAGTCATCGTCTTCGTGATAATCGAGCTTGTGGAGCGTTCGCATCGCGAGTCTCGCCTGATCCTCGGCCTGCTCCATCTGACCCGCGCGTCCTTTGATAGATATGTTGACCGTGCGCCGCGCGCCGTAGATCTTCTGAAAAGTCGAAATCGGAACCTTGGCGAAGTTGTCGCGAGAGAAACCGAGAACCGTTCCTTTCTTTTCCGCGACTCCTACAACGGTATACGAATGATCGCCGAGCTGCAGACGCTTGCCGACCGGATCGACGCCCGCGAACATCTTCTCGGCGACTTCCCATCCGATGAACGCCGCGAACTGCGAATGCTCCTCGTCCCAGTCCTGCAAGGCGCGTCCGCTCTCGACGTTGAAGCCTTCAATATCGATGATGTTCGGCGTGATCCCCGACATATCAATCTGTTCTAGCGTCTGCCTTCCGTATCGCGCGTTTACTTGCTTGTGCGTTTCGACTCCTACGGATTCACACGCGGTGCAGTAACGCCGAATCGTCTCGGCTGCGTCGGAGTGAATCTCCGGATTCCGGCGAATCATCTCGAACAGCTTGTCCAGGTTGGTGGTGATCGGAAACTGGGTGATGACGAATGTGTTGGGTCCGAAGTTCGAAACCTTTTCTTTCCAGTAGCGATCGAGCCCCTGAATGATCGAAATGACCGCGATGATCGAGGTGATTCCGATGATGATTCCAAGCAGAGTCAGGAACGAACGGAGCTTATTCGCGCGCAAAGAGTCGATCGCCACGCCGACATAATCCAGAAACCCGGCGTGTCCGCCTCGTTCTTGATTTGTCGCGCGCTCGGTGCCGCTCAAAGCTCGGGCCGTAGTCGTTGCCATACACCTGCTTTGGTTATAACTGGCGGCAATGTCGCGGTCAATCCATCAATTGAGCAACTGGTTGCTTTACAATTTCGTGCGGGCTATGCGATTGTAGCCAAACCCAAAACCAGTGCGTTTTGGTCGCAAATGACATGACGACAGGAGACCGCTTCGTGTTCTGGGGAATCGAAGCAAGCCGACGATGAGCATAGTGAAAGATCTAAAGCAGAGCACGGACGGGACTCCTGAAAAGACCGCGTGTATTTGCGGCGGTGCTCGGCTTTCTTTTCAACAAGTCAACGACCGCGTGAATAAGCTGTCGAGCGCCCTCGCTATGTTGGGAGTTGGTCGAACTGATCGCGTAGCCATCCTCTCGTTCAACTGTCATCGCTTCTACGAGCTTTACTACGCAGTTCCGCAACTCGGCGCAGTGGTCGTGCCGATAAACTTCCGGCTACAGCCGCCGGAGATCAAATACATCGTCGATCACTCGGGCTCTCGCGTCGTTTTCGTCGATCCCGCGCTTGTGCACTTGATCGAAGCCGTTCGAGCGGATCTGGCAGGCGTCGAGAATTTCATCTTGATGAGCGATGAGCCGCGCGATGGCTACATCGGGCACGAAGACCTGATCGCGGACGGCTACCCTGACTTCGAGGCGCCCGAGGTGAGCGATGAAGAGTTGCTGGGATTGTTCTACACCTCGGGCACGACCGGAGAGCCGAAAGGCGTGATGCTGACTCATCGCAACATGCTTTCGAACATCGCGAACTCGCAGGGCATCTACGAGTATCTTTCGTCGGACATCTATCTTCACGCGGCGCCGATGTTTCACCTTGCGGATGGAGCCGCGGTTTTCACGCACACGGCGAATGGGGCCACGCAGGCGTTCATCCCGCGTTTCGATCCGAGGCACGTGCTCGAAACGATCGCGCAGGAAAGAGTGTCGCTGATATTGCTCGTGCCGACGATGATCAACTTTCTGCTCAATGATACGGAGCTTGAGTCCTACGATTTGTCGTCGCTTCGTCACATTACTTATGGCGCGTCGCCGATCGCGCCGGATTTGCTGCGGCGAGCGATGAAGGCGTTTGGCTGCGGATTCGGGCAAGGCTACGGTCTGACCGAAGCGTCTCCGCTGCTGACGGTGCTGAGTCAAGAGGATCACGTGATCACCGATGAGAAAAGCGAGCGGCGACTGGCGTCTTGCGGCAAGCCGGTCCCCGGCGTCGAGGTGCGAGTGGTAAAGGAAGACGGCTCGGATGCGCGGCCCGGTGACGTCGGCGAGATCATCGCTCGTGGCCCCAACATCATGGTTGGATATTGGAAACGTCCGGAAGACACCGAAGACGTGTTGCATGACGGCTGGCTTCACACCGGCGATCTTGCGACGGTCGATGAAGACGGGTACATATACCTGGTCGATCGAAAGAAAGATATGATCGTGACCGGCGGCGAGAATGTTTACTCGACCGAGGTCGAAGCGGTGTTGTACTCGCATCCGTCGATCAAAGAGGCCGCCGTGATTCCGGTTCCCGATGCGGATTGGGGCGAAGCCGTTCACGCTTGCGTTGTGTTGCGCGATGGAACGCAAATCACGCCGGAAGAAGTGGTCGAGTTTTGCCGAGAACGGCTCGCGAACTACAAGGCGCCCCGGTCGATCGAGTTCATCGAGGGCGAATTGCCAAAAGGCGGAACGGGTAAAATTTTAAAGAAGCAACTGCGCGAGCGATTTTGGAAGGATCAGACCCGGCGTATAGGCTGATCGATGTAGAGTTCCAGAGGTTCGAAACTGATTCTCACGTAGGAGCACACAATGTTCGAACTCAAACCCTTGCACAGAGACGCTATTCCCGCGGCGCTCGATAAGGCGATGCGTTATCGCCTTATCAACGAGCCGGGCGCCGCCGAGAGTATTTGCCTGGACGTCCTGAAAGTCGATCCCGATCATCAGCAAGCTCTTATTACGTTGTTGCTGGCGATGACCGATCGACTTGCGAAAGGCTACACGGTCGGCGATACGCAGATTCAGGATGCGCTTGGGCGCCTCAGGGACGAGTACCAACGGACGTACTACACGGGGATCGTTTGGGAGCGCCGCGCAAAGGCGAGGCTCGCGAAGGGCTCACCTGACGCGCGTTATGCGGCATACGACTGGTTTCGCGAAGCGATGGAATGGTTCGAAAAAGCGGAAGCGATTCGCCCCGCTGAAAATGATGACGCGATCCTCCGATGGAACTCGTGCGCGAGAGTGATAATGAGCAACAATCTGAGTGCGAGGTCTGAGGAGTACGCGGAACACTTTCTTGAGTGATTCCTTGATACTCAATTAATTACACCATGCAAAGCGCTTATCTAACCACAATCTGTCGGTCCTAATGCCGCGTCCATCAGTGCTCTGCGCCCCGGGCCGACTGATGCGAGGCGTTAGATAGCAGTGAGCAGGCTGCATTGCTCTGTCTGTATGACCGCAATGAAAGCACGCGCTCAGCATCAATCACGCAAGTGTCCCCAGACAGAAAGAACTCAAAGTTCGTCGAGCAGTCGCAGCAGTTCAAACGGGGTGACGATTTGGAAGCGTATTCCGCGCAGGCTCGCTTTTGGAATGTCGAGTAGATCGCTGTCACGAGTGACGAGATATTTTGCTTTACCCAGGGTGGCTACGATTTTGGAAATGTCAGCCTCTAGACCACGTGCCATTGATTGCCTTCTCTAACGAGCGTTGTGAACACTACGCCTGCGTGGAGTTGCTTCTCATCGAAGAATACGCGAAGTCCGGTGGCCTCGATAGCGACCAATAGTTGGCGCACGCGCGGCTTGTCAGTTGAAGAATGCGAAAGGAAAATGTCAAATTTCGAATTCATCATTGGCCTCCAGAGCAACCTACAAGGCGATCTATAGGTGATGGCGACAACAATATATCATCAAGCACGCCTCAAACTCGTCAACACCAATGAAGGTCGGCGCAACCACAGTTTAGAGTATACCGCCTACGCGTTAGTGCTCATTTTCGTTGTCTGCGGGAGACCGATGCTCATCTGGCCTCCGAACTCTCAGCACCGTAGTGAACTTATCCTCATAAACCTTCTCGAAGTCGCCCGTATCCTCGACAACCTGCAGGAACTCAGGATGCTCATTGTCGGTGAACACGTACTGGGCGCCGAAGCGGTCTCTTATCAACGGAGCCGGATTCTCTTCGTCGCCGAGCGTGATGTCTTTGTACATTTTCCATAACTCGGGATCGCGATCGTACAAATAAGTCGGATCGAGTCCCGCGATGTACGTGTTCCCCGGGTTGTAAAAGAACAGCATCGGAAAATCATCCCAGTCAGTGTTGAAGATCCTCGCACCCGCCGGCGTGTTTGCCGCGATCCATTCGCAGGCGCCTCGATATGCGAACGGGTCGCTCTCTTCCATTACATCCGCGCGAGCCCGCAAGACGGTCCAACCCATTCCGAGGATCAGAGACGCCGTCACAATCGCCGCAGCGATAGACGCAATAACTCGATCTCGAGTTCGCGCGAGCCACGCGAAGCTCACTTGTTCGAGCCTCGGGCTGAGCGTGAACGCCGCGAACAGTATCGCGAACGGCGGCCAGTACTCGATGAAGCGCCGATATTTGAATGTCAGCAGCAACATCATCCCCGACACGATCAGAAAGAACAGCGGCTTGAGGTCACTCGCGCGTTCGCGATACTCGAACGCCAGAAGCCCCACGACGTAAATCACAAACACAACGGCGCTCACTTCGAGCATCGACCACGTCTCGTACGGATACCACTCGATGCCTACGTCCACCGCGAACGTTGAGCCGCTTTTCATCAAAAAGTGTTCGCCAAACAACGTCAGGTTCTTCGGGAAATATGGATTGATCACCAACCCGGCGGCTATCCCGATAACCGAAGCGAGCAGCCCCCACAAATCTATTCGCCGTTCGGACAGATAAACCGAGATCGAATAAGCCAACGCGAATGCGATCATCAACGGGAACAAGCTATACGACCAGACGAAAACGAATGACAACAGCGCGAGCCAAACGTGTTTGCGTTTGAAGATCAGATACGTGCCGATGCCGAGCAGCGCAAGCGATAACGCGGGTGCGCGGGTCATCGACATGCGATACAGAAAATGCTCGGAGCTTGCGGCCAACGGCGCAAGCCACAGCCATCGATATCGAACTCGATAAACGACCATCAGTGTGAACAGCGAAACGATTCCGAGGCTCGAGAAAGTCACAGCCGCCAGCTTCGCTCCGACTCGCAGATCACCAAGCGTGAATGGAGTCAGCAATACGTGAAAGAGGTAGTGATGATCGACGTAATGCTCTTCGTTGAGCGTCGTCAGGGGCAGAGCTTTGAACGCTGGCAGATGCGGAAAGTTTTGCCGGAGCATCGCAGCCCAGCGAATGTGATAGTAGCCGTCGTTATCGAGGATTGCCGGCCCGGCGAATTCGATCGAGCCCATAAGGGCGAGGATGAGGATGAGAGCGGCAGTGATCTGGAGAGCGACGCGGCGAGGGGGAGACGCGGGGACGGGGCGACG
>Ga0070705_100000377_pt1 | contig 26007 bp, 17 predicted proteins | sample KBSK5253metaG_FD_65455 | JGI IMG/M metagenome (GOLD analysis project Ga0070705, IMG submission 65455) | Corn, switchgrass and miscanthus rhizosphere microbial communities from Kellogg Biological Station, Michigan, USA - KBS K5-25-3 metaG | ecosystem: Host-associated > Plants > Roots >... | reverse complement strand
GGAGTCATCAGCACGTCGATGAAATACGCAATGTCGTAACGGTAGTCGAGGGCGAGGTATTGATCGAGAGCGCCCTCGAGGTCGCCCGTTTCTTCCAGCAACATCGCAAGCAGACGGCGTGCGTTCTCGGTGTATCGGTCGTTTGGATTCTCGGCGACAAGCGTCATCAACGCCTGTCGCGCGGTTGAATACTGATGAAGGCGGAATTCCGCGACGCCTGCAACCCACAAAGCTTCTGCGCGGATTTCGCCCTTGGCTCCCATCCCGGCAGCCCGGCGAGCAAGTTTAGCGGCGTCCGAATTTTTGCCGAGCTCGAGGTCCGCCTCGGCGACTCGCACAACGAATCCGGCGCCCACGCTCGAGGCCGGATAGCGATTCATCATTCGGGTCGCAAACAAAGCAATGCGCTCGAGTTCCTGCCCGCCTTTCTCGTCCCTCTCTTCATTGTCTTCACCCCAGTAGCGCTCATAGACGGATCGAAACACGTAGTTGTAGATGTTGTGATAAGCATAAGCCAGCGCCGCCGCCGGCTCACGCTCAAGCGCCGCCTCCACTCTCGCTGTTTCCGAATTCTCGGCTTTATTCCGCACAAGTGAGAGTGAGAAGAGGGCTTCAATTCGGCCGGGTTCATCCTGATCGCCAAGCATCCGGTAGTACTCGATCAGAGCGGCGGCTTTGTCACCGCCAAGGAGCGACAGGTGAGCAAGCCAGCCGCGCGCATCGGAGTAGTAGCGGCCGTGGGGATACTCGCGCATCACGCGTTTGAATCCGGCGGCGGCCCGGCGCCACGACTCATCCCGGCAATCAGTGCACTCGTCCTTTGATGCACCAGCCTCGTGCCCTTCTTGGTAAGCGCGGCTCGACTTCATCGTCAGAACAGCCGCCATAAACAGCGCGGCTTCTCGCTTCTCGCTGTTCGGATATTTCGCCGCGACTCGCTCGAACTCCGCGGAAGCGTGTTCGTCGCCGTGAGTCTTCAACGCAGCCTCCAGATAGTCCGCGTTGTCGCGCAGTCGTCTGTCCGAGCGCACCTCTTCGAGTAACTTCAGGACCCCATCCGTCTGACCTCCGGCGTCGTAACACGAGCGCGCGCCGAGATAGGAGAGGACCGCGGTCTCAGACGCTCCGCGATCAAGCTCTCCCAACGCATCCAGTTTGTCCGTCGCCGCGTTGCGGCGCTTCTGAACATCCTTTGGGCTGTCCCATCTCGCGTAGCCCTGTGACTCGGTGCGGTCCAGATACTCCCTGAGTAAGCGTTTGGTATCGCCAACCCGGCCCTCAATCTCAGTCTCGCTCGCCCTTTCCCAGATCTTATCTATTTGCTCGGTCTTGTTCTGGGCGTCCTCATAGTCATTTTCCTGATCCCAGGAAAAAAGCTTTTGCTGATTCTCGCTCCCGTACTTGGGCAAAGGCGGCAACCGGCCGAATTCCACTTCCGAGCGGTACGGATTGAACCTTACAGAGTGATCGCTTCCCACATCCCATCCGCAACCGAGCACAGTCGCGGCAATGGCTATCAACAGGCACGCCCCGGTTACAATCGGGTGATGCCATCGGTGGGCGCTGATGGCTTGCTTCATTGGATTTCTACTCATTGCCGTGTCGCGTTGTTCAGATCTAATGTCCTGTATTGCTGAAGCGCGCGTCCGTCATCAAGTGTGAACTCCAGGATCGGGCGAATCGTGTCGGGCGGCGCACCTGAAAACTCCATTGTCGCGGTTGCGCTCGCGCCGGGCGGCCAGGACTTGGCGCGAAAGATCAAGACGCTTGCGCGCCGCAAGCTGGATGGCTGAAGGATCGTTGACTGATTGCCCTGAGAGTCCGTGGCGGACGCCTCGCACTGGAAGTCCGCCGACGTGAAGCCGCGAAAACGTATCGCCCGCACGCTCCCGGGCGGGACGGTCAAGCCGAGCAACATTGCTCCATCATCCATACGCGACCTTGCCGCGCCGGCATTGAAGATGGTCAAAGTCACTCGGCGACCCACGAGGTTCTTGTCGTCGAGCTCCTCGACGTTCACATCGATTCGAAAAGACGATTCAGGCTGTCTGTCCGCGAGCGCGGCGGCCACTTCTCCTATCGACAACGTGGTTGCGTCGCTCGGTTGCGGCAATCTGAAGAGGCAGATTCCCAACAAGCGATCGCCACCCTGTTCGCGCGCGGCTCTCGCTGTTGCGCGCAGCGATTCCGCGGTCGGCAGATCCAGCATCAGCGAATCGCCCTTGCGAATCGTTGTTCCAGCGACGACGGTATCGGTCCGCGCGCGATAGACATAGCGCCATTCACCTGGTTTCGGGGCCCCTATTGTCTGTTCGAAGGGCCCTCGGCTGATCAACTTGAGGTCTTCGTTGTTCGCGACAAGCGCGGGATCAAGATCGCCGCGCAACGCGATAAGCGAGCCGTCGGGTGCGTACTGGATTGCATAGCCATAAGCCGCGAGACCTGCGTAGAACGGACGATTCATCCGTCTCGCGCGAGCGACCTCCGCGGCCACAAGCCTTGATGACGATATAGGCTGTGCCCGATCAATCCTCTCCGGAATCCTGGCGCCATAGAACTGAGGAATCCAGAAGTCGGCCGCGGCGAGCGTTTCATTCAACTCTGAAGAGTCCATCCACACCGGCAAGCCAGTGATAGACAATTTCATATTCGAGGGCAGCAGAGGCCGAAGCGCCCTCAGCACGCTTGTGTATCGCGAGAGCAAACGAGTCGGAACGTCAAAGTCCAGTTGAACGCCCACTGGGTGAGCGTCGTCATCAGGGGCGCGCCGAGAGTCTTCCGCGTATGCACTGGCGACGGCATCAGCGAGCGCTGAGGGATCAATCTTCTCAAATGCCGCAAGGCAAGTCTTCGTTGCGTTGTATACGAGATGAACGTCGATGTCTTGTGGAAAGGAGCCGCTCACCGCGCGAATGCGTTGAACCTCGCCGCTCTCGTAGTCAATCTGTCCCGCACGGATGAACAGCGTCCGAGCAGCGGTGTGATCGACGGCCATCGACATCGCTTCTTGAGAAGGCATCTGTGAATGCCAGGTCCAGAAGGCGATGGGTGTTTCTTCGGGCGCCCAAACGCGGTGGTTTGCGGCCGCGTTCCATACGGCCGCGGTCACCAGCAGCGCGATCGCAGCCGCCAGGGACACGTATCGCGACTTGCGGCTGCGATTGAGCGCCGCTGGAGCTCCGTAGACGTCTAGAGTTTGTCGGATCATCGTTGATTGAATACTTCGTTTCGCCGTTGAGTTTGAGGGGACGACGAACAGCCGGGCACACGGCTATCCACCGAGCGCGGGTGTGGCTAGCCACATTGACCAACTGATTCGACGACCCTAGCATCGTAGCCGCCATCATTTGTATCTCTCGTGGGCTTTGAAACTTAAGAAAGGGGAGCAAGCGGAGCGGAGACTCATTGTAGTGACGGCTGGCGTCAATCGTGATGTACTTCAAATTGTTGTCGATCACTTATCGCGGAGAAGTGAAATGTCGATACTCATAGCCGAAGACAACGTCGCTCAGCGTCGCTACGTGCGCGAACTCCTCGAGCGTGAGTTCGCGACTCACTCGCCCATCATCGAAGCGGCTGACGGCGAAGAAGCAATCGAGCTCGCGCTAAAGCATCGACCGGAACTGTGCGTATTCGATATTCAAATGCCGCGGCTCTCGGGCGTCAAAGCCGCTCGCACGATCTGGCGCAGCTTTCCTTCGGCGCGCATCATCTTCTGGACTCAGTTCCCGCACGAGATCTACATCAACGAGATTCGAAAGATCATCAAGTCGGTCCAGCCGCCGCCGGCGTACGGTTTCATTCATAAGAACAATCCCGAGTCGAGATTTATTCGCTTTCTCGCCGCCGTGCTCGAAGACGGAGCGGATATGATCGACCCCGCGTTCAAGGACTCTTTCAAGCGGCCGCTGCTGACTGAGTTCGAAGCCGAAGCGTTGTACTATCTTGCGCTTGGGCTTTCAAACTGGGCTATCGCGCGAAAGTGCAGCTTGAGTCTTCGCGGAGTCGAGAGTCGGCTTGCGACGCTGTATGAAAAACTATTCGCGTCGTCTCCTGAAGGAACGCCGAACGAGGCTTATGACAAGTTGGCCTACAACGTTCGGACTCGCGCGTTTTTTGAAGCGTTGCGGCGCGGGTTGCTCAACAGCGATGAACTCGAGAAAGCGGCCGCGGAATTGGAGAGCTGGATCGAGCGCGACCGGAAACGATATCTGGAGAATGGATAGCCAGCGACTCCACAAATAGCTATGGACACCGGTTCACCGCAGATACGGAGAGCGCGCAGAAAAGGCGCAGAGCGAACCTCTGCGAAACCTCCGCGTTCTCCGCGCCTCTGCGGTGAGCCTGGTCTCGCCTTTTTTCCGCTAATCCCCGTCGCGCTATTGGCACTCTTGCTAACGCCAGTTGCGCAGCCGCCAAGCTATCCACAGTCACTTTCATCACCGCATCAATGGGGCGCGGTCACTCTCTTTCACGGGTTGCCGTCCGATCACGTTCGGGCCATCGCGCAAGACGCAAACGGGATGATGTGGTTTGGGACCGACGCCGGTTTGGTGAAGTACGACGGGCGGCGCATACAAAAGATCGCAACCGATGGTCTGGCCGCACGTCGAGTGCTTTCACTGAAACTCGATGACCGCGGCATTCTTTGGATAGGGACCGAATCTGGCGCCGCCAGACTCATCAACGGCGAGATCAAGCCTGTTTTGGAAACGCGCGACTGCGCAGTGACCGCGATCATCACTCCCGATGCCGGTCGCGCGATGATGACCACCGAGCAGGGTGAGATTATTGTTTGTGAGACGGCGCACGACGGCTCACTCACCGTCCATAAGATATCGCCGGCTGACCATCCACTGCTCGGCATTGAATCCCGAAGCGAATCGCAAGGTCACGCGCCTCTTCGACTCACCAGCCTTGCCTTGTTGAACAACGCGCTGATCGTCGGAACACGCGGCAGGGGCCTGCTTGCGATTGATGCAAATCTGATCAAAGCGAGCGCGACGCCGGCGCCGGAGTTCATCAAAGAGATTCTGAGCCGGCCACGCCCGTTCTTTGTCGACGCGATCGAGACCGAACCTCGCGGCAACTTTTGGCTGGGCGCCGAGACTTCACCCGAAGACAGCGGCTTGTTTCGAGGGACCGAGTTGACGCGGCCCGAAAAGATCGGCACGGGTATTGGAACGGTGACCGCACTCAAGACGGACGCGCGAGGCAATACCTGGGTCGGGACGGATGCGCGTGGCGCTTTCGAGTATCGTGACGGCCGAAGGCTTAATCAATTCTCTTTTGAGAGCACCGGCGGCGGTTTGCTCTCGAATCACATCTACTCGATCTTCATCGACCGCGAGGGAGTCGCGTGGTTCGGGACCGATCGAGGCGTATGCCGTTACGATTCACGCGCGCTTCGCGTCGAAGCCGTCTCCGCCGACACCGAGAGCAACTTCGTTCGCGCGCTCTTTCGATCATCGGACGGAACGCTGTGGTGTGGGACAAATCGAGGACTATTCGCGCGCAATGACTCGATCTGGCAAGAGGTGCCCGAGCTTAAAGGCAAAGTCGTTCATTCGATTGCGGGCGATTCAACTGACCGTTTGCTTGTTGGTACCGCGTCGGGTTTGTTTGAAGGCCAGAAGCTTTCGACAGGACGACGCACGGGAAACTTTGAATCAACCGATGGGCGAGCATTCGTGCGAATCGAGAACGCACCCGGAACCGCCGACAACATCCGTGCGATCAGTGTGTTTCAAGGCGCCGTGTACATCGCTAACTTCGGGCGCGGCGTTGAACGGCTCGACGGATCAAAACGCGCGCTTGTGTGGTCTGATGAATCAACCGCAGGCGCCCGCGAACGCGAAGTTGTCAGCCTGCACGCGGAGAAAAATTGGCTCTGGATAGGAACCGCTGAAGCGGGCGTGTTCAGGTTCGATGGCAAGCAAGCGACGATCGATCGCGCGCTCGACGAATTGATCGGCACCGCGGTGTGGTCGATCGAGGGCTCGATCGATGTCGTGCTCTGGCTGGCGTCGGCTCGCGGACTCTATGCGCTCAAATCGGGCAAGCTTCTGCGCGTGGTTGGAGACGTCGACGCTCGTTGTGTTGTCGCGGCAAGCGAGCAAGCCGGGTGGTGCGCAACTAACGGCGGTGGTTTGTTCAAAGTGCTGCTCGATGAAGGTGCGGCAGGTTCGTTTCTCACTGCAAGGATGGACACCGAACAGGGATTGCCCTCACAAAATGCGTTCGCGCTGTGGCGCGATACTTCCTCTGATGAAGCGCTGTGGATCGGAACGAGCCGGGGCGTTGCTCGTTACGACCCAGGCCGCGAGCCTCCGCTTCTCGACATAACGCGCGTCATCGGCAAACGAGTCTATAGCGCGGAAGAACTGCGCGCGGGACTCGATCTCGAATACCCTCAGAACAGTCTGGCCGTCGAGGTCCGTGCAATCAGCAGTCGAACTTTTCCGGAGCAGTTTCAATACAGCTTCTCAGTGATGGACAACCAGGATCGCGTCATCAGTGAGAAGCGCTCAAGCGAATCTCAGTTGCTGATTGAGAACCTCCGGCCTGGCCACTATCGAGTGGCGGCTCGGGCTTTCACGAACGATCTTGTTCCGTCCGATCGAGTGCAATTCGATTTCGTCGTTGCTCGTGCGCCGTTTCCCTGGACGTCGAGCGCGCTTGCTGTGTTGCTGGGGTTGGCGCTTGTAGCAATGTGGTGGGGATATCGGCAGAACAAAAAACTGTTTAGCGCGAACCGGCAGCTCGCCGACACTCGGTTGCAGCTTGCGAACGAGACCGAAACCGAACGCCGCCGGATAGCTCGCGATCTACACGACCAGACGCTGGCGGATTTGCGCAGGTTGATGTTGTTGACCGACCGGTTGCCCGCAACTGAAAGCACGAACGGTTACGTCAAGCCGTCAGACTTTCGAGACGAGATTGAAGCTATCTCGACTGAGATTCGCCGAATTTGTGAAGACCTCAGTCCATCCGCGCTTGCGAATGTGGGTCTGGGCGCGGCGCTCGAGTGGGCGCTCACGGATGCCGTTGCGCATCAACTACCCGAAAGCAGATTTGAGTATGAGTTTGTATGCGATCTTGGTTCGGGCGAGACAAGCCTCGGAGTAGAAACGCAGATTCAGATTTATCGTATCGTTCAGGAAGCAATCAGTAACATCTGTCGCCATGCCGGTGCGAGCCAAGTGAGTCTTAGCCTAATGATCGACGTCGACAGGAACCTCGTCATTGAGCTTGAGGACAATGGCCGCGGCTTCGACCGGCACGATCTGGCAAAAGTGGGGCGGGGTCTCAACAACATGCGTTCGCGCGCGAGCCTGATTGAAGCTCATCTCGAATGGAACACGAAGCCACAGGGTGGCACCCGATTCATTCTTCGAAAGACCCTCACAACGCCTCAACCAATAAGAGCGCGGGTGTAACCGTCCGAGGCCTCGCGGCGTTACTAAGAATAGCGCTTGGCGCAGGCGTTTGCTGACGCGCACAAGCCAGGAAGCAGTGAGCCAACTTGATCCGAACAACCGGTTGGTTCCAACGTTTGATGAAAAGCGGCTGCAAGATTGAATCGCAGTGATTCGTAGGACACCAGTCTTAGCGAGTGACTTCCGCCCGTGCTATTGAAAGCAACAAATCAGTTCGAATTGGAAGGATTCTTATGAACAGAATGAAATACTCTTGTGCTTTGCTTACCGCTGCTGTGCTGCTCTTTGGCGCCACCTCTTGCAGTCGTAGCGGCCAGAGCGTCTCAGATCGATCTCCCGCGATGGTCGCTGCCCAGCGCCGCGCTGCCCCGCAATTCGCGTACGACCAACAGCGCGGCGAGGTCAACACCGAAGAGTATGGACGAATCATCGAGAACGAATTCCTCGATCCGGTAAACAATCCTCTCTCGACCTTCTCGATTGATGTCGATACGGCGTCGTACAGCAATGTGCGCCGGTTCATCAATCAGGGTGAGCTTCCGCCTGTCGATGCGGTTCGAATCGAGGAACTGATCAATTACTTCAAGTACAACTATCCTGAGCCAGTGGGCGACGAGCCGTTCTCGATCTCGACCGAGTTGGCGGCGTGTCCGTGGGAGCCCAATCACCGGCTCGTCAACATAGGGCTGCAGGGCAAGCGGATTCCGTTCATCAACGCGCCTGCCAACAATCTCGTCTTCCTGATCGACACTTCCGGGTCGATGGAGTCCCCCGACAAGCTCCCGCTGCTCAAGGCGGCATTCAAACTGCTAACGGATCAGTTGAGAGAACAGGATCGCGTCGCCATCGTGGTGTATGCCGGGTCCGCGGGTCTTGTTTTGCCGTCAACGCCGGGAAGCGACAAGAAAAAAATATTGTCCGCGATCAATCAACTCGCGGCAGGGGGCTCGACTGCGGGCGGGGCCGGAATCAACCTCGCTTACGAGGTGGCAAGAGAGAACTTTGATCCGTCCGCGAACAATCGAGTGATTCTCGCGACCGATGGTGATTTCAACGTCGGCGTCTCGAGTGAAGGAGACCTTCTTCGGTTGATCGAGGGAGAACGAAAGTCGAATGTGTTTCTGACAGTGCTTGGGTTTGGATCGGGCAACATCAAGGACTCGAAGATGGAACTCCTGGCCGACAAAGGGAACGGCAATTACGCGTACATCGATTCGATCAACGAAGCGCGAAAAGTGCTTGTCAGCAGCCTGGGTGGTACTCTCACGCCGATTGCCCGGGACGTAAAGATTCAAGTCGAGTTCAATCCGCTACTGGTCCGGGCTTATCGCTTGATCGGCTATGAGAATCGCTTGATGCGAGCCGAGGACTTCAATGACGACAAGAAAGATGCAGGCGAGTTGGGCGCGGGTCATACGGTTACTGCTTTGTACGAAGTGATCCCGATTGGAGTCCGGGCTAAGCTGCCCAGGGTCGATGAGCTGAGATACCAATCGCGGAACGCCAAGCCCGATGCCTTCGCGAACGAAGAGTTGATGACTGTTAAACTCCGATACAAATCCCCCAACGGAACGGCCAGCAATATGTTTGCGAGATCGCTGATGAATGAGGATATCGAAATCGGATCGGCATCGGAGAACACCCGCTTCGCCGCCGCGGTTGCGGAGTTCGGAATGTTGCTTCGTCACTCCAAACTCAAGGGCCACTCATCGTTTGAGAACTGCCTGGCGCTGGCGAAACAATCCAAGGGTGACGACCCCGAGGGCTATCGAGCCGAGTTTGTAAGTCTGATTGAGAAGAGCGCGGAGCTTATGCAAGCCGGCCAGCAGGCAAGGCTCGAGAGATGAGCAAACGATCGAGCGCCTTAAGATCTGCTCATTGGTTCGCGTGCAGAAATTCGCGTGCGATGCGATTGCACTCATCGGAGGCCGCGCTCTCGCTGTGAGGGCTGTGAGCGCCGCCTTCGATGATCTCGATTCGCGCGGCGGGCAACTGATCGCGAACCGCTTCCATCTCGCCCGGTTCGGTACGCGGGTCTCGCGAGCCATGCAGAAACAATGACGGCACTCGAAGCTGACCGAGCTTGCCGTCATACAGGTCCTGCTTCGGATGCGTTGATTCATCGGCGATCTTCAACCACGCGGCTCCGTTCATCACGATCAGCTTGCGCCAGTAGTCCTCGCCGTGATTGCGCGCAAGCGTTGTCGCGACTCGCTCGCCCAAAAGAGCGGGATCGCCTGCCATTGTTTCAAAGAACTCACGCGAGCCCGGCTTCGAGCGATAGAAGTGAAACGCTTCGAGGATCACTGCTTTGATGCGCTCGGGCTCGGCCAGGCCGATCATTGCAGCGATGACTGCTCCGTCGCTGTGTCCCCACAATACGGGTTGCTCGATCTGAAGAGCGTCGAGCAAACGCATAGTCTCACTCGCGGCGCGCTGGTGAAAATCGGGGGGAAGATTATCGAATTGCAGCGACCGTCCGTAACCCGTGCGGTCGGGAATCAGAATTCTAAAGCGATCACCGAGCGCGGTGATTTGTCTGTCGAACGGATAAATCTCGTAGCCCCACCCGCCGTGGAGAAACACGAGCGGCGAGCCGGCACCCTCTTCGCGATAGTAGATCTCGACCGGGTTGATCCCCGGAGCCAGCGGCGATTCATCGATGGTTGCGATTGGCAATTGTTCCTCCCGTTTGCAGTCCGGCCTTCAGAGGTCCGACATGCTGCCAGCTTGTCGCTCTCGGTGGTGCCACCATCCAAAGATCGCGACAAGCTGGCAGCGTGTCGGACCTCTGAAGGCCGGACTACAAACGCGCATGCTACCGTTTCCTTGCGGCGGCGCAAACCGTGAGCTATATACATTGCTCTCGATACAAGGAGGCTTCATGCGATTGATTGCCTTAGCCGCGCTGTCGCTTATTGCGGTCTTTCCGACGCTTGCGCAATCACCCGTGCCAGTCGCCAAAGAACCGCGGCATCACCTCAAATTCGAAAACGAATACGTGCGAGTCTTCGACGTGATGGTTCCGCCGGGCGACGCTACGTTGTTTCATGTTCACTCGAACGACTACGCATTCGTTTCCATCGGCGACGCAACGTTGAAGGCACAAGCGATGGGCGGACAGCCCTCGGACTTGATATTGAAGGACGGCGAGGTCAGATTCACGAAAGGACCGATCACCCATCGCGTCACCAACATTGCCAGCAGTCAATTTCGCAACATCACGATTGAGATACTTGGCACGCCCGGTCCTTCAGGCGCCGCGAAACTCGATACCAGTCCGGGATTATCAACGTTGCTCGACAACGATCGCGTACACATCGAGCGCCTGGTGCTCGAGCCGGGCCAGTCGACCACAATGCACACGCACAATCTTTCCGCGTTGAGCGTTTTTCTCACAACGGCAAAGGTGCGAGTCGAATCACCTGGCCAGAAGCCGCAAATCATGGACTACAAACCGGGCGATTTTCGGTGGCGCTCGGCCCCGACTACGCACAAGTTGAAAAACATCGGCTCGACGCGATTCGAAGCGGTCGGCATCGATTGGAAGTGACACGCGAGTGACTTCCAAATCCAACAAGGCCACCACGAAACCGGCTCCCATAGCCAGTTTGCAGGATCAGATAATTAATTGTCGGTTATGTCCGCGGTTAGTTGTCTGGCGCGAGGAGGTCGCCCGCGAAAAAGTCAGACGCTTTGCCGATCAGCAGTACTGGGGCCGGCCCGTGCCGAGTTTTGGCGATCCGCGAGCGCGCGTGCTCGTGATTGGACTCGCGCCCGCGGCACAGGGCGGGAATCGAACCGGACGAATCTTCACCGGAGACCGAAGCGGTGATTGGCTCTTTCGAGCTTTGCACAAGGCGGGCTTCGCCAACCAACCTCAGTCAGTTTCTCGCGGCGACGGTTTGCGATTGAAAGATTGTTACGTGACCGCGGCCGTTCGATGCGCGCCGCCCGCGAACAAGCCGTTGCCCGCTGAGATCGCAAACTGCCGGCCTTATCTGATTCGCGAGTTGGAATTGTTGAAGCGGGTTCGAGTCATCGTAGCGCTGGGTCGACTCGCATTCGATGTCGCGATCAATTCGGTCGGATTGGATGAAAGCGTGAAGCCTCGCCCAAAGTTTGGACACGGCGTCGAGACTCGATTGAAGAATGAGATGATGCTGATCGCATCGTTTCATCCGAGCCAGCAGAACACGTTCACCGGCCGCTTGACCGAGCCGATGTTCGATCGAATCTTCACCGCCGCGCAAAGAATTATTTCGGATCAATGATCGTTGGAGGAATAGATGAGAAGGATAGCAGCTCTGTTACTGATCCTTGTTGCAGTCTGCGCTTCGCTGTTTGCGCAGACTCCGCCAAAGCAAACCGTGTTGATAAAAGCCGGCCGATTGATCGACGTTCGAAACGGCCGAGTTCTCAACGACCAGGCAATATTGATCGAAGGCGATCGGATCAAAGAAGTCGGGCCTTCGAATCAGCTCGGGTCGAAAGCGGCCGGCGCGCGAGTGATCGATCTGTCCGGCGCAACCGTGCTGCCGGGTATGATCGACTGTCACACGCACATCCTGCTTCAAGGTGACATTACTAACGAGGACTACGATGTGCAGTTGCTCAAGGAATCGATACCGTTCCGAACCATTCGAGCGACGGTCGCGGCGCGAACCGGGTTGATGAACGGTTTCACCGCGATGCGCGATCTGGAAACTGAAGGCGCAATGTACGCCGATGTTGACGTCAAGCGCGCGATCAACGCCGGTTACATCGACGGACCGCGAATGTTCGTTTCGACTCGCGCCTTCAGCGCGACCGGTATGTATCCGCTGAGCGGCTACTCGTGGGAATTGCGCATGCCAGAAGGCGTGCAGATCGTCGACGGCGCGGACAACATTCGCCGGGCCGTTCGCGAACAGGTCAAGTACGGCGCGGATTGGATCAAGTACTATTCTGATCGCCGATATTATGTAAAAGACGGCTCGCTGCATTCGTGGGTGAACTTCACCGATGACGAAGTGCGCGCGCTGGTCGATGAATCTCACCGGCTGGGCCGCAAAGTCGCCGCTCACGCGATGGGGCGCGAAGGCATAGAATCGGCTCTGAGAGCCGGTGTTGACTCGATCGAGCACGGAGACGGGCTCGACGATGAGATGATGGATTTGATGATCAAGCGCGGCGCTTACTGGTGCCCGACGATTTACGTTGGCGTTTATGTCGCCGAAGGCCGGGCCGCCGCGGGTGCTCCGATTTGGAATACGATGATCGAGCTTGAAGCGAAGGCGTTCAACAAAGCGGTGAAGAAGGGCGTGAAGATCGCGTTTGGAACCGACGCCGGCGGCTTCGCGTGGACTGAGAACGAAGCGAAGGAGTTCAGCTACATGGTTCGATACGGGATGACTCCGATGCAGGCGATTCAATCGGCAACAATTTCGGCGGCGACGCTACTCGATGCCTCGAACGACATCGGATCGATTGAGCCAGGCCGTTACGCGGACATCATCGCGGTGAAAGACAATCCGCTGGACGACATTGCTCGACTGGAGCACGTCGAGTTTGTGATGAAAGGCGGCCGGGTCATCAAGAACGGATTCTAATGGGTGAAGTAGTCAATGACCCAGGAGGTTCAGGTGCAATCTCACCAACGCAGAAAGTGTGTGACACGTCAGCTAACCGCGTAGCGGTCACCTATTTCCTTAGAGCTGCAATCAAACGGTGACCGCTACGCGGCCAGGCGTTACGAACGCGCGCCGCGTTCTATCGATAGGTCACCGCTACGCGGTTAGCTGAATTGTCAAACAATCTGTGCGTTGGTGGGATTGTAAGCAGAGGCGAGGTCTGGTTGGTTTTTTTAGCAACCAGCTAATACAGCTCTTCTGCCGGATTGGAGACTTTGAGAATGCGAAAAATACTAAGGTTGGGTTCATCACTAATACTCATCTGCGGTTCATTGCTCGCGCAGTCACCGCCTAAGCAAATCATCCTGATTAAAGCCGGCCGGTTGATCGATGTCCGCGCGGGCCGAGTGCTCACCGATCAGGCGATCCTCATCGAAGGCGATCGGATTAAAGAAGCCGGTTCGTCGGCGACTGTCTCAAGCCACGCTCCGTCAAGCGCCCGAGTGATCGATCTCTCGTCGTCAACGGTTCTCCCAGGGTTGATCGATTGTCACACGCACCTCACATACGAGCCTCAGCACAACGGCTACACGGGTCTTGGAATCTCGATTCCTCGCGAAGCGCTCTACGGGGCAAAGAACGCAAGAGTGACTCTGGAAGCCGGTTTCACGACCGTGCGCAACGTAGGCGCGAACGGCTTCGCGGACATCGCACTGAGAGACGCAATCAACGCCGGCGACGTGCCGGGGCCGCGCATTGACGCATCGGGTCCGGCAATTGGAGTCACCGGAGGCCATTGCGATGAGAGCCTGCTCGCGCCTGAGTTTCATCATAAGGCCGACGGAGTTGCCGACGGCGTCCCGGCGTTGATGGCCAAGACTCGCGAGATCGCCAAGTACGGCGCGGACTGCATCAAGATCTGCGCGAGCGGCGGCGTGCTCTCGAAAGGCGACTCGCCCGAAGCCTTGCAGTTCAGCGATGAGGAGATTCGCGCGGTCGTCACGGAAGCTCATCGGCTGGGACGCAAGGTCGCGGCTCACGCGCACGGCGCCGCCGGAATCAAACAGGCCGTGATGGCGGGCGTCGATTCGATCGAACACGCATCGTTCATCGACGACGAAGCCATTCGATTGATGAAAGAGAAAGGCACGTATCTGGTGCCGACGATTTATCTCGGCGATTGGTTCATGGAGAACTATGCGCGAATCGGCGTGCCCGACTTCATGGTCGAGAAAGCGAAAGTCGTGATGCCAGCGGCTCGAAAAAACATCGGTCGTGCATTCAAGGCCGGCGTGAAAGTCGCCTTCGGCACGGACGCGGCTGTCTATCCTCACGGGTTGAACGCGCACGAATTCGCGGTGATGGTGAGGCTCGGATTGACGCCGATGCAGTCGATACAAGCGGCGACGGTGAATGCCGCGGACTTGCTTGGATGGTCTGATCGTGTCGGCTCGATTGAAGCGGGCCGCTTCGCGGATATCATCGCGGTGAGCGGCGATCCTACATCGGATGTGACGACGCTTGAACGTGTGAGCTTCGTGATGAAAGGTGGTTTGGTGGTGAAGCAATAGACGGCATACTGCAATGACCGTGTATAATTGAGCTTCGCATTTACGAATCGAAGGAGACGGCATGAAAGAAGCGAAGTCCAGCTCGAAGAAGGGAACTGCTTCAAAGAAGTCTGTCAAAGCCGAGAACGAGACCGCTCGCACCGCGCAGTCATCGAATGACGAACGCGCGAAACAATCCGAAGCGAAGCCAGCTCCCGTTGCCGTGACCACTGAGCAACCGGAACTTCCGGCGGCGCATGGCAAGATCAGCATCTTCGGCGGGCCAAAGGATCGCGGCATCAAGCCCGACGATAAGCTTGCGCTCCCGACTGGTCCGCACGGAGTCTATGAACGGGTCCGCAGCTTGAACCCGAAGAGTTTCTACTGCTCGATGCGCTGGAACTATCACGTTCATCACATGGCTCCTGAAGACGTGAAGCGCTGGTGGGCGAACAAGAAATTACAAATCACCAATTCGAAAACGGGCGCGGCGATTGTCGCGCGCGCGGTTGACTACGGGCCTCACGAGAACACGGGGCTGGACATAGGCATATCACCCGGCGCCGCCGAAGCTCTGGGAGTCGAAGCAGGTGACGAGGTTGATATCGCTCTCGCCGATCCGAAACTCGCGCTGGGACCAAAATAGTTCTGAGTTCAGGGTTCCGGGTTCCGGGTTCACAGTTCAGAGTTCAGGGTTGGGAGTTGGACGTTTCTAAGCTTCACCGAGAGCTGCGAACCCTGAACCCGGAACCCGAAACCCTGAACCCTAAACCCGGAACCTATCCTTCTTATGATCCGCTATCCCGCATTTGATCCGCCCGAATATCTCGATTGGAAACCCGACCACGATCTCGTCGAGCAGTTCGCGCGGACAATCGAATCGGATCCGGCTCGCGCTGCGGTCGTGCGGGCGTTGGATGCCCCTCAACTGCTCGGGCTCTACGAAGGGCTGATTCGCAATCGGCTTCACGACATCGCGCTCAAGCGATGGGTCAAGCAGGGAGTCATTTCAAAAGCGTGGCTCGGTTTGGGTGAAGAAGCGGCCACGATAGGGCCCGTTCACGCGCTTGATCGATCATTGATGCGTGAGGGCGCGCCCGCTGACTTTGTTGCCCCGATGATTCGAAATGCGGGCGCGTGTCACGAGATGGGTATGTCGATCGCGGACATGCTGCGCGGGTATCTTGGAACCGCGGACTCGCCGACACGCGGACGCGATCTGCACATCGGGGACTTCAAGCGAGGCGTGCTCGCTCCGATCAGCCACGTCGGTGACATAATGGCGGTGACGGCGGGCGTCGCATTGAGCTTCAAGCTGAGAGGCGAGCGTCGCGTTGCGTTGACGTGGATCGGCGACGGCTCGACAAAGTCCGGAGTGTTTCACGAGAGCATGAATCTGGCGGCCGTGCAGCGATTGCCGATGATCGTGATCATTCAGGACAATAAAGTTGCGCTTGGCACTCGCCTGGATCAGCATCATCGAGGTTCGTTTCTGGATTGGCCCGCCGCCTATGGCATCGAGGGCGCTGCGTTTGACGGCAACAATGTGCTGGACGCGTATGCCGCGACGAAGCTTGCGGCGAACGCGTGTCGCGAGGGACGCGGCCCGGTGTTGCTGATCGCGGATACGTTTCGCATGGGCGGCCACGCTACGCACGACGAACGCGAAGCCCGGGCGACGTTCGATACGACGCTGTTTGAGTATTGGGGCAGGCGCGATCCAATAGGTCAGTACGAAAGATACTTGATCGAAAGTACGATGGATCTCGAAAGCGGCCGGCGAATAAACCGCAGCGATGCATTGCGCGAGCGCAACGCGGACACGTTGACGCGCGTCGAATCGCAGGTCATCCAAGAAATTGATCGCGCGGCCGATGACGCGCTCGCCAGCTCAAAAAACAATATGCCCGAGCCTCATTCGGCGGCAGACGGCGTTTATGCTGAGGCCGAGCCGGCCCTCGAGGAAGCGGTTGCGGTGAACGCGAATTTGTAGGTAGCTTCCTCGCAAGATGGGATGCACTCATATTCCCAAAGGTGTGATTTATGAAATCTCTGATTGCTGTGCTGATATTTATTCTGTGCGCGGGCTCGACGGCCGTCGCCCAGAAGCACAAGAAGCCCGCGCCGCGCGCGCGATCCACAACAAGTCAGCCCTCGAGTAGCGCTGTTAATAAACCTCGGATCATCGGTTCCCGAATAGTGATCATCACAAAGAACGGAGACCGGATTGAAGGCGAGTTGTTGGACCTTACGGCATACAGCGCTCGCATCAGAGCCAACAATCTCGAATCAACAATCGCGCTGGACACTGTCGCTTCGCTGGCGTTGAGCGGTGCGCAGGCGCCGGACTCCCGATCTGAACAAGCGGCCGGGCCTGTTCGACCCGAGTTCGCGCGTGATGCCGAGGCGGCTCTCGGATTTTTTCAGAGCCTCGCGGCGAATCTGAAACCCGGCGTTGATTACACCGAATACGGCCGGCAACTAACGGAGTTGCGGCGAGCTTCGGAGCGATTCATCACGCGGTACAGCGCGACCGACAACGGGTCTGAGGCTCGCGTGGTGTCTTTGATGGCGGGTGCGCTGACCGACTACACCTGGGTTAGATCGATCTGGACTCTGAAGTTTGGACGATCGAGCGACGGCACGATCGCGGAAACGGATTCGCCGATAGTGACCGACACGCTCGCTATGTATCCTGATCTCCGCGCTTCGTCAGCGGAGGGAGCAAGACTCTCAGCAGAGAAGCTGATCGGGGGAGTTTGGCGAAAGGCCGCGGAGAAAATCGATCGTGCTCGCGGACTCGTCGTTACCAGATAACTCGGCGCGTTTGTCGAAGCGCTCGCCATCGAGATCGTGTACAACGTTTAGATTACACGACCCAACGCGCTCGAGAGAATCGATAGACTTTCCCGTAACGCCGTTGCAGCTCGGCCCGTAATATCGCTCAACGGCACTGAAGTCGTCACGCCGTCTGATTCACAACGCTTCACCCTCAACCCTCAGGAGGATTTACTATGCATCTCCGACATCCAATCGCTCGCTCACTTCGACATGCGTTAGTAATAGTTTTCTGTATCAGTCTTGCTGGCACGCCCGTCACCGCGTTCGCGCAGGAAATAAAAGCGCCTGTCGACGCGCGCGTTCACAAAGCCAATTATGATCTGGCTTCGCGATGGACGACGGCGAAAGTGACCAAGCTCGTATTCGATACCTCGGTCACTCCGCACTGGCTCGAAAGCGGGGACCGCTTCTGGTACAGCTACGAAACGAGTCAGGGCAAGAAGTGGTGGATCGTCGATCCTGCAAAGAAGAGCAAGACTCCTTTGTTTGACAACGCGAAGATGGCCGCCGCGTTGACCAGCGCTACTCGAATCCCATACGACGCGCAGCATCTTCCGATCGCTACCATCAAATTCATCAAGAACGATTCGACGCTTCAGTTCGATGCGAATGTGCCGATCGATGCCGAGATTCCCGGCGTGAAGAAATATGAGCCGCCTCCGCGAACCGATCAGAATCGAGGCGAGCAGAATCAGGACCAGACGCAGCGCGCGCCGGGCGCTCAACCGCAAGCGCCGCGAACGCGCCCGATATATTTCGAATACGAGATCGCGACCGCCAAGCTGACTCTGCTCACGGAGTTCAAACCGCCACAGAAGCCGCGATGGGCTTCGGTGTCGCCCGACGAGAAAACAATCATATTCGCTCGCGGCCACAACCTCTTCATGATGGACGCGGACAACTACGCGAAGGCTCAAGCCAAAGAGGACGACACGACAATCGTCGAGACTCAGCTCACCACCGACGGCGAAGAGGATTACAACTTCGATCGCCGCCTGCTTGACGAAGAGAAACGCAACTATCGATTCAGCGACAAGAACAAGACGCCGCGCGTTCCGGCCATCACGGTTTACTGGTCGAAGGACTCGCGCAAATTCGCGGTCCAGAGAAACGATCAGCGCAAGGTCGGCAAGCTCTGGGTGATCAATTCGCTCGCGGCGCCGCGGCCCACGCTCGAGACCTATCCTTACGGCATGCCCGGCGAAGCCAATCAGCCGCAATCAGAGATCGAAGTGTTTGAACCCGCATCCAAAGGCCGGGTCAAAATAAAAACCGATAGCTTCAAAGACCAGCAACTCGCCGTATACACCGCGCCGGTGACGAATCTCGAGCGCGAACGCGCGCGTCAATTCCAGATCGATCGCGGAGATCAGGACCAGCAGCAACAACTATTGCAACAAGGTCCGCCCCAGGGGCCTCAGGTCGAAGCGAAATGGCTCGGTGAGACATCCGGCAAACTTTACTTCAACCGAACCAGTCGCGATCTAAGAAAGATCGACGTGTGCGTGGCCGACACAACGACCGGCGAAGTCAAGACGCTGATCGAAGAGCGCTCAAACACTTATGTCGAACTCAAACCGCTGCGGTTGCTCAGTACGGGCGAGATGCTTCATTGGTCCGAGCGCGACGGCTGGGGTCATTACTATTTGTTCGACGCGAACGGAACATTGAAGACTCAGCTCACGTCGGGCGAATTCGTTTCGAGCGACATTGAAGGCGTCGATGAGAAAACGCGCACGGTCTATTTCTCGGCAACCGGCCGCGAAGCCGGCGAAGATCCGTACTACGCTCACGTGTACAGCGTCAGCTTGAACGGTGGGCCGATCAAGCTGCTCGATCCGGGGAACGCGACTCACAACGTGACGATGGCCGACTCAACAAAGTACTTCGTTGACAACTCTTCACGAATCAACACGCCGCCGGCGGCCGATCTGAACGACGTGCTGGGCACCTGCATACTGACGCTCGAGACCACCGACGTGTCGGCGCTGGTTGAAGCGGGCTTCAAGTATCCCGAGCCGTTCAAGGTCAAAGCCGATGACGGAATCACCGATCTTTACGGAGTAATGTACAAGCCATTCGATTTCGATCCCGCGAAGAAGTATCCAATCATCGCGTTTGTCTATCCCGGCCCGCAGACCGAGAGCGTGACCAAGAACTTCACGTCTCGCAACGATCGAATCACGCTCGCGCAGTTTGGTTTCATTGTGATTGAGGTGGGCAATCGCGGCGGCAATCCTCAACGTTCGAAGTGGTATCACACGTACGGCTATGGGAACCTGCGCGATTACGGGCTTGCGGACAAGAAAGCGGCGATCGAGCAACTGTCGCGGAGGAATGCGTTCATCGACATCGACCGCGTAGGGATCTACGGCCACTCAGGCGGCGGATTCATGTCAACGGCGGCGATGCTGGTGTTTCCGGATTTCTTCAAAGTGGCGGTGTCGTCATCGGGGAATCACGAGAACAACATCTACAATCGTTGGTGGAGTGAGAAACATCACGGCGTAAAAGAAGTCACCGACAAAGACGGCAACGTGAAGTTTGAATACAACATCGAGAAGAACTCCGAGCTGGCGAAGAATCTCAAAGGCCACTTGATGCTGGCTACGGGTGACATCGACAACAACGTGCATCCGGCAAACACCTTGCGAATGGCTGACGCATTGATCAAAGCGAACAAGCGGTTTGATTTTGTGATTCTGCCGGGCAAGCGTCACGGTTATGCGGATGCGACGAATTATTTCTTCTGGGTGCGAGCGGATTATTTCTGCAAGCACCTGTTAGGTGATATGTCCGACAGCATCGATATGGTGGAGTTGAATCGCGAAAGGGAACAGGTTGGAGATAAGGGTGTGCGCCGCGGCCCGGACGAGATGGAGGAGCCGTAGAGATAAAGACTCCGCGAAAGGCGGGGGCCTGATGCTTCGGCCGACAGCGACCGCCGCAACGCCCCGAATTTCCTTCATACCCACCCTCGTGAGAGGTGGGTCGCTGATGCTCCAGCCTGGACGGAGGCGAGACACGGCCCAAGATGTTCGATCCGGCGCATAAACAAGGTTCGTCAGCGAGGGTGTTGAAAGTCCAGCTAACCGCGTAGCGGTGACCTCTCGATAGAACGCTGCGATTGGAATGCCGAGGCCGCGTAGCGGTCACCTATTCCTCAGAAGTGTGCTTCAATCAATCAGGTGACCGCTACGCGGCCAGGCGTTCGGAACGCGCGTCCTTCTATCGAGAGGTCACCGCTACGCGGTTAGCTGGACGTGCACACACTCTCGTCATAAATGGGCATACGAAGACCATAGGATTTGGGGAATGGCTGGGAGCCGATGCGGCGCGGCACCAGGAGAAGACCATGGAAGATAATCTCGACCTAATTTCGAAGTTGCAGGAGAGGCTGCCTCCGTTCTCGAAGTTGCTCGGCATCAAGTTTTTGAGCGCAACGCCCGAGCGACTCACCGCAGAAATGTTGGTTCGCGATGACTTGTGCACGACTCCGGCTATCGCGCACGGCGGGGCGTTGATGGCGTTTGCCGATACGCTTGCCGCATTCGCGACCGTGATCAATCTACGCGAGGGATTCACTACGACCACTATTGAATCGAAGACAAACTTTTTTGCGCCGGGGCGAGCAGCAACCAAGGTGATCGGCGAATGCTCGCCTTTGCACCGCGGCCGAAGAACTATGGCATGGCAGACACGGATAACAAACGAAGAAGGTAGATTGATCGCGCTGGTCACTCAAACACAAATGGTGCTCGAAGCCCGGACAACGGAGTAGGCACGGTGAAGGTCTGAATTCTCATCGACTGTCCCTTTTGAGAGATCCGGACGATTTTCGTATCCTTGAGGCGCACGCTGTGTATCGTTTTATGACCGCGCGGGTCCGCTTCTCAAGAGACCAAACACCTCCGATCATCAACTGATCGATATCCAGCCTGATAGATTTCTCTCCGCTCAATTTTGCATCTGTTTACAGTACGTTGATTGGTGTGTCCTTGTAGAGTTGGCACATTTGCGACATCATGGAGCTTATGTTGTCCAATGCTGACTCAACCCTTTATTGATTTTTCGTCAGACATTGACTTTGAGTGGGCGCTTTCCGGTCGTTGTCACTGTAGCATTCCAATTGCTATGGAGAATGTGGGCTCGTCCGCGCGGCCTCAGGTCCTGATTAGATCGTTCGGACTCGCGCCCGGCCACAACGAAAGGGAGCAATACAATAAATGAAGCAAAGTCGTCCAGCTAATTCGCGTGTGTGTTTCGTAGCAACTTATCCCCCTCGAGCCTGCGGCATCGCCACTTTTACAAGTGACTTGCGCAGGGCGATCTGCGATGTCGATCCGAACGTGCAGGCCAGCGTCATAGCTTTGACAAACACTCCTGAACGATATGAGTACCCGCCCGAAGTGGCCTTTGAAATCAGGCAGCAGCAGCTTGGCGATTATCGACTTGCCGCTGAGTACATAAATTTTTCAGGCGTCGACACGGTATGCGTGCAACATGAGTTCGGCATCTTCGGCGGCGCGGAAGGGCGATACATAGCAGAGTTCCTGGAGGCCTTGCACAAACCCGTGGTCACGGCGCTGCACACGGTTCTGCCGTCGCCGCCCGCTGGAATTCGTGACGCGCTTGTTCGCGTGGCGGCTGCTTCCGATTATCTTGTCGTCTTGAATAACCGGGCGACCTCAATTCTAAAAAACGAATACGGAATCCCCGAAGAGAAGATTACCTTCATACATCATGGTGTTCCTGACGCTCCGTTTGTCGATCCGAATTATTACAAGGACAAGTTTGGAGTTGAAGGCCGGCTGGTGTTGATGACCTTCGGACTGCTCAGCCGCAATAAGGGTATCGAGATGATGCTCGAGGCGATGCCGAAAGTGGTCGCCGCTTATCCACGCGCGGTGTACATCGTGTTGGGGGCGACTCACCCGGAGGTGAAGCGCCGCGAGGGCGAGGATTATCGATTGTGGTTACGACGCCGCGTGCGCGAGCTCGGGCTCGAAGATCACGTGATGTTTTATGATCGCTATGTTGATCTGGCGGAGCTGCTCGAATTCATCGGTGCGTGTGATATCTATGTTACGCCTTACAAGGCAATGGATCAGATTGTCAGCGGAACGCTCGCATACGCGGTTGGGATGGGGAAGGCAGTTGTATCGACGCCGTATTTGTATGCGGAAGAGTTGCTGGCTTCTGGGAGAGGCCGGCTGGTTGATGTCGGCGATTCCGATGGGCTCGCGACGACGCTTGTAAAACTGATCGAGAATCGCGCCGGCCGGCATCGCATGCGAAAGAAGGCTTATGAATATGGGCGGCAGATGATTTGGAGCGAAGTTGCCAACCGCTACCTCGAACTATTCGAGCGCGCTTCCACCGCGTATCCAAACAAGAGACTGACGCCACGAATCAGAAAGCTGACGGCGGCGGGATATGATTTGCCTGAGATCAAGCTCGATCATCTGATTCGCTTGACCGACGACACCGGGATCATGCAACACGCGACGTGTGGAGTGCCCGATCGGCGATTCGGTTATTCGGCCGATGACGCGGCTCGCGCGTTGGTGGTCACGTTGAAGCATTACGATCAATATGGCGATGAAGTGGCGATCGATTTGGCTACGCGCTATCTGAGCTTTTTGTCATACGCGCAGTTGGAGGACGGCCGCTTCCACAATTTCATGAGTTACTCGCGAGACTTTCTGGATGAGCAGGGAAGCGAGGACACTCTTGGCCGCGCGCTGTGGGGCTTGGGCACGGCGGTGCGGTACAGCCCGACCGAGGGAATGCGAGCGCTTGCTCGAAGCATGTTCGAGCGCTCGATGGAAGTATTGGAATTCGAGCACCCGCGCGCGATGGCTTACGCGATCTGCGGTTTGTATAACTTTCTGCACCGTTATGACGGCGCGCCTCCAGTGCGCAGAAAGTTGACGGAGCTTGCACAACAGCTCGCCGGGATTTACGAGCGTAGCAGCGACAAGGAATGGCGCTGGTTTGGTGACGAGCTGACATACGCCAATGCAAAGATGCCGGAAGCGATGCTGCTTGCGTATCGCGCGACGGGTGACGAGCGGTTCAAGAAGATCGGGTTTGATTCATTGGGGTTCTTGCTCGAACAGACTTATCGCGATGGCCGTTTCGACTTCATCGGGAATCAAGGGTGGTACCGGCGCGGTGAGGAGCGAGCGGTGTTGAGCCAACAACCAATTGAGGCGGGTTACACGGCTGAGGCGTGTCTGGTGGCTCAGGAAGTGAGCGGCGATCAGCGTTATCTGGAGCTGGCTGAGGCGGCTGCGGAATGGTTGCTTGGTCGAAACCGGCTTGGCGCGCGGCTCTACGATTTCGCGACCGGTGCGTGTGCCGATGGATTGAACCCTCACGGGCCGAGCTTGAATCAGGGAGCAGAGTCCGTAATCTGCGGGCTACTTACTCTGTTGACCGTTACAGAGCCGCGCGACAAAGGTTTAGAGGTCCGAGAACCAGCAGCCCCTTCCGCGATGTCGGCAGTCTCGAACCTTTGAATAAGAAAGCGCGGCCGGTGATTGATTAGTGTGACAGGAAAGTCCACAGCGATTTTGTTTCTCCCCAATGGAGACCACTTGATGAAGAAAGACTCTCGACAACTGTTTCAACGCCACGGCAACAATCCGATTCTCACAATTGATGATTGGCCTTATTTGGCCAACAGCGTATTCAACCCAGCGGCGACGAAGCTCGCAAATGGAGATACATTGTTGCTCGTTCGCGTAGAGGATCGACGAGGAATCTCGCATCTCACGGCGGCACGCAGCGCTGACGGGATTACGAATTGGAAGATTGATGCGGAGCCGACGCTGTTCTCCGATCCCGTCAATTTTCCGGAAGAAGTTTGGGGAATTGAAGACCCGCGAATCACGTGGATTCCTGAGCTGGAACGCTACGCGGTCGTTTACACGTCCTACTCGACCAGCGGTCCATTGGTGTCGCTGGCTATTACGAGCGACTTCAAAACATTTGAACGCCGCGGCGCACTGATGCCGCCCGACGACAAAGACGCGGCATTGTTTCCGCGCAGATTCGGCGGACGGTGGGCGTTGTTGCATCGTCCAATTGGCAGTTTTCCCGGGAACAAGGCGAACATATGGCTGTCGTACTCGCCTGATCTCAAACATTGGGGAGATCACTGCGTGAACGTCGAAGCAAGGCGCGGCGCGTGGTGGGATGCCAATAAGATTGGTCTTTCTCCGCCGCCGATTGAAACGCCGGATGGATGGCTGATTATTTATCACGGAGTGCGCATCACTCCGGCTGGGTGTCTTTACAGGTTAGGGCTGGCGCTGTTGGATTTGGAAAACCCGTGCCGAGTGCTGTGGCGCGGCGATGAGTGGGTCTTCGGTCCCGGCGAACATTACGAACGAACAGGTGATGTGGGCGACGTCGTGTTTCCGTGTGGAACCGTGCTCGACGAGAAGACTGGCGAGCTTCGAATGTACTACGGCGCCGCCGACACATCGATCGCGTTGGCGACTGCTGATCTCGGTGAGCTGTTGGCATGGCTCAAGTCGACCGAGGCGCATCGAGTGACTTGATTTGAAAGAGCATTGATTTTCTGATTCTTAATCGGCGCGCGATGAGTTGCTCTGCCCCGGCAACCGCCGCTGCTTGACAAGGTATCCCCGCCTTATTAGTTTCTAAGGTTCAATTAAGAGCCCGAGTGCATGCATGTGGCAGGCACTCGCGGCGGTTCTTACACGGAGGGACGAGATGGGAATTAAGGTAGGCATTAACGGGTTCGGAAGGATCGGGCGGAACGTGTTTCGAGCTGCGCTGAGCGGCGGTGATATTGACTTCGTCGCGGTCAATGACATTACGGACACAAAGACGCTCGCTCACTTGCTGAAGTACGATTCGGTGCTTGGAAATCTTGATGCCGATATCAAAGCGGCCGACAAAAGCATCACCGTCAACGGTGACGAGTTCCAGGTTTTTAGCGAGCGCGATCCGGGCAAGATTGATTGGGCTTCAGTTGGCGCCGAAATCGTAATCGAATCAACCGGATTGTTTACAAAACGCGATGATGCGGCGAAGCACCTGCACGACACAGTGAAGAAGGTAATCATCACCGCTCCCGCCAAGAACGAAGACGTCACCGTGGTTCTTGGTGTCAATGAGAAGGCCTACAACCCCAAAGAGCATCACGTGATCTCGAATGCATCCTGTACGACTAACTGTCTGGGTCCGATCGCCAAGGTGTTGCACGAGAACTTCACGATCGTCAAAGGCCTGATGAACACAATCCACTCTTATACAAACGATCAGCGGTTGCTTGATCTCCCGCACAGTGATCTCAGGCGCTCGCGCGCGGCCGCGCTTTCGATTATTCCGACGACAACCGGCGCCGCGAAAGCGATAGGACTTGTGTTGCCCGAGTTGAAGGGCAAGCTCGACGGCATCTCGTTGCGGGTTCCGACTCCGAACGTTTCGATTGTGGACTTCGTTGCTGAAGTCGCCAGGAACACGAGCAAAGACGAAGTGAACGCGGCAATGAAGAAGGCCGCCGAAGGTCCGCTTCGAGGCATACTT
>Ga0070705_100000376_pt1 | contig 26025 bp, 22 predicted proteins | sample KBSK5253metaG_FD_65455 | JGI IMG/M metagenome (GOLD analysis project Ga0070705, IMG submission 65455) | Corn, switchgrass and miscanthus rhizosphere microbial communities from Kellogg Biological Station, Michigan, USA - KBS K5-25-3 metaG | ecosystem: Host-associated > Plants > Roots >... | reverse complement strand
TTCCCTACTTGTTAGCCCCTCGGTCCTGATTTCCTTCAGGCCAGCAGTCTCTCTCGGGAGTTTCAACATGCCTTCAAAAAAAGTTCTTGTGCTCATCGCTGTCCTTCTGTTGACTTGCTTTGCCCTGGCCTCAACTGCGCCCGCTGAGACTCAATCGCTTGAGACTCTGCTCGCCTACTTGAAGAGCCCTATCGCAAGCACTCGACTGGATGCCGCGCGCAAACTTGGGGAACGCCGCGTTCGAAATCAACTCGCCGTCGAAGCGCTCGCCGTCACCGCGCGCAAGGACGAAGACCCGGTAGTCCGCGCCGAAGCGCTTGAGTCGCTTGGCAAGATCAAAGACTTCGCGGCGCTTGCCGAGATGATCGACGCGCTCAAGGATGAGAAGCCCGCCGTTCGAAGCATCGCGATTAAATCTTTGGTTGCTCTGTACACCGAGCACGATATCGACTTCATCACCAATCGGCGCGAGGGCTGGAATCTGTTTAATCCTTTTCTCGATACCAGCGATCACGAAATAGTCGAGCCCTACGTCACCGTCGATCCTTCAATCGTCACCGCGATCGGCGAATCGGCGCGCGGCGATCGCGATCGAGACGTTCGCGTATCCGCGGTTCGCGCGCTTGGCGTGCTCCGCGGCTCGGCGGCTATTCCGCATCTTGCGGACGCGCTCAATGCGGATCAGGACCTCCGCATCGAAGTCCTTCGGGCGTTTATCAAGATTGGCGACCAGACCGCGGGCCCGCACCTTATACCGTTCTTCCGCGACTCGGATCACAAAGTGCGAACTCAAGCGATGGTTGCGGCCGGGATGCTCCGGTACAAACCCGCGACCGAACCGCTGCTTTCGGTATACGGTCTTGGTCCGGAGAAGAAGGGCAAGCTTAAACTTGTAGGCGACAAGGTCAAGGGCCGGTTCACATATCTGCCGCCGCGTGACGAAGCATCGCTTTGGGCGCTTTCGTTGATTGGCGACGAGAAGGCCGAGCAGACCTTCGTCGAGAACATGACCGATGCCGACGCCGATCGCCGTCAATACGCGATCGAAGGACTGGCCCGGATCGCCGAACCGCGTTACCTCGATCAAATCTCGCGGCTCGTGCTTACGGAGAACAACAACGACGTGAAGCTGGCTGAATACTGGGCGCTGTACAAGATGGGCAGCACTGCGAATATCCAGTACATCGTGCGCAAGCTCGAAACCGATCAGGAACAGCAGGCGCGCGCCTACTTGATGGAATCCAACCCGGCTGATCTCTATCCGCACATCAACTCGAGCAGCCGCAGCGTTCGTTACAAAGTGATCGAAATACTCGGGCGAATCGGCGACCAGGAAACGATCAAGGAGCTCGAGCCGGTGGTGCGCACTTCGAGCGCGGCGACCGCCGATGTGGCGACCGTTGCCATCAAGCGAATCGAGTGGCGAATATCGGGAAGACCTCGCGCGAGCGATAACGTGTTGCAACGGGGAGAGCGCCCGAGGCGCGCTTCGAACCCTTAAGAGAGAAAGGTCCGGCAGACTTAGCTTGCCGCACTCGCGGATTGGACGCCGCTGACTCCGTCAGGGGCGACAACTGAAGTTTGCCGGACTTCGTTTGTCTTTGCCTTCCTTCCGAGCAACCCACTAGAATAACGCCTCGTCGCCGACATCAATCAAACGGAGAGACTGAATGAAAACGTGTATCGCGGCGTTGGCGTGCGTGGCGCTGCTGATGGGCTCGACTACGAATGCCCAGGACTTGAACACTCAAGCCGCCCGCCTCATGGGCCGAGCCGATGTGAAGCGCGCATTTGATCACATCGATTCGCACAAGGATCAAATTCTCGCCGAGTGGATCGCGCTCACCGAGATCAACTCGCCCTCCGGCAAGGAACGCGAGCGCGCAGAAGCAGTGAGAAAGGCGCTCGCGTCGTGCAATCTCGATAAGGTTTATTACGACTCTAAGGGAAACCTGATCGCGATTCGAAAGGGCACGGGCAGCGCGAAGCCTGTCGTCTTCGATGCGCATCTCGATACCGTTTTTCAGCCCGGGTTGACCATCAAAGCGCAAATCCGCGACGGCAAAATTTACGCGCCCGGAGTTGGTGACGACACTCGAAACGTCGCGGCGATGCTCGCGTCGATTCGCGCGCTGGATGAAGGCGCAATCAAAACAAAAGCGGATTTGATCTTTGTGTTCACCGTCGAAGAGGAAACTTCGTTTGGGGGAGTGAAGCACTTCATCGCAGAGAACAAGGATCGCATGGGGCAATACGTCGCGCTCGACGGCGGTTACGAAGGCTTGAACTACGGCGGGATCGGTATCAACTGGTACAAGCATCATTTCATCGGGCCGGGCGGACATACGACTTCGAAAGCGCCGCCTTACTCGGCTACGATTCCGCTCGCGCGGGCGATCTCGCGCATCTATTCGCTCGAGTTGCCGAAGGATCCGGTCGTTCATTTGAATATTGGTATGCTTGGCGGCGCAGAAGTCGTGAACGCGAAAGCCGCCGACGCCTGGTTCACGGTTGACTTGCGCTCGACTGATCAGAAATTGATCGATGACTTCGAGCAAAAGATCGCGCAGATACTTCGCGAAGAAGCGGACAAGGTTGGCATGCAGGTGAAGACCGAGCTGCCAGAAGAGAAACTGCCTGCGGCGCAGATACCGGGCGCTCGCGATTCGTTCACTGTTCGTATGGCTGAGGCCGTTCATCGCGCGATTGGATTCGAGAATGTGACCGTGGGAAACACGGCTTCGAACAATGCAAACGTAGCATTGCTTGCCGGGCTGTCGGCGATCTCGACGGGCTCGGCTCCGTGTGGCGGTGACCACTCATTGGGCGAGTGGTGTCAGATCGAGCCGATTTATCGAGGAATCAAGAAGCTGATATTGCTCGAAGTGGCGCTGGCTGAGAAGTGAGAAGTGGTCAGTAGTCCGTAGTCAGTAGTCAGTCGCAAGTTGGCCGCGTGCGGTTGAATTTCGACGCCACGGACGACGGGCTACGGACGACGGACTCCGAGGAGGAGACAATGAAAAGCTCAAACCTGTTATTCACGACAAGCTGGGTGATACTGCTGATCCTTTCCGGTGCGATCATTCTTATTTCTGCGGGGTCCCTGTGGCGCGGGTACTCAGGCAGTCCCGACGGACTGACGCCCGAGTATGGACTCTCTCAGATCGAGGAACAGGGGGGCGTACAGGCAGCGAAAGCGTTCCGGGGCCGGCGCGTCACTGCCGCTACGTGGGCGATTGGTTATGCGTTGCTTGCGATCGGGGTCATTTGGATACCGTATCGCCGCGGCGAGCGATGGGCGTGGTGGACGTTGTTGGTGTCGCTGGGATTGTCTCAGTTGTTATCGCTGGCGAGGGCGCTCGCTTTGCCGACGACCGTGGGACTGGCAACGCCGGCATTGCTGTTTGCATTCGTGCTTCTTGGCTTGCTTGCGGGAGTGCCCCGAGTTTTCTCACGCCTCAACCTGAAATCCGAGGGTTGAAACACGCTCAATTGACACTGCTTCGAAGCCCTCTATATGATTCAGCTTCGGTTCACGCGGCTGGCAGAGCCTGACCTCGTGAGCCGATCATAAATTCCCAAACGGAGTCTTGAGCCTTCATCCTCCATCGGAGTTCCGAATGTTAATCAAAAAAGCAGGGCTGTTCATTCTCTCGACCGCTCTCTTAATCGCGGCGTCCGCGCTCTCGTTCAGTTCAGGAAGCGCGGCGTTTGCTCCGGCTCTCAGCGCACGCGCGGATAGCAGCGCCCAAGTATCCACCGAGCGGATAAGCAAACACGTCCAGTTTCTTGCTTCGGACAAACTCCAGGGACGGCGCTCGGGCACTGAGTTCGCCGACCAGGCCGCCGCTTACATCGAAAAAGAGTTCAAGAGCTACGGACTCAAGACCTCATCGTCGGGCGCGTTTCTTCAACCGTTCAACTTTGTCGCTTCGGTCAAGCTCGGCGGCGGCAATAGCTTTCAAGCTAAGACCGCAACCGGCGCGCGAACGCTCAAAGTCGAACAGGAATTCATGCCGCTAGCGTTCTCACCTTCGGATCCCGCTGCGGGCGAAGTCGTGTTCGCGGGCTACGGCATCAGCGCGCCCGAACTTCAATTCGATAGTTACTCAGGGATAGACCCGAAGGGAAAGATCGTGATGATCCTGCGAGGCAGCCCCGATGGTGACAATCCTCACGGGCGATTCGCGGAGTACACGCAGCCGGGTCTCGAGATTCAAACCAAGACCTTGAAGGCAAGAGAGAAGGGCGCGCGCGGTGTGATCTTTGTCAGTGCTGAGCAGGTATTCGCTCACGATCGGCTCTCGCGCTTGCATCACGATCTGAACTTTCTTGATTCGGGAATCCCAACGGCGGTGATCAGCAGATCGGCGGCGACTTCGGTTCTTGCTTCCACAAACACGCCGTTTGCGGATCTCGAAGCGAAGGCGAATGAACCCGGTTCATCTCGCTTGATTGCCGGGCTGACGATCGACTTCAAGACCGATGTCGTTAAGGTGAACGGCAAGAGCTCGAACGTCGTGGGAGTGCTTCCCGGCAGTGACTCGCAACTCGCATCCGAGTACGTCGTCATCGGCGCTCATTACGATCATCTTGGGCTGGGCGGAACTGAGTCGCTTGCGGCAAATCCGGAAGGTCAGATTCATCACGGAGCGGACGACAACGCGTCGGGCACAACGGGTCTTCTGGAACTCGCGCGAGTGCTTGCGACCGAACGTGGCAAGATAAAACGCAGCATCGTGTTCGTAGCGTTCAGCGGCGAAGAACTCGGCTTGTTGGGCTCGAGCGCGTACACGAAGAACCCGGTTGTCCCATTGGCTTCAACCGTTGCGATGTTGAACATGGACATGATCGGGAGACTTCGCGACGACTCGTTGTTCATCGGTGGAGTCGGGACATCACCGATTTGGAAACCTCTGCTCGAGAAACTGAACGGCGCGGCGAGCGCTTCGGCCAATCCCCATGGAAACGGCTCCGGGAGCCGGTTTAAGTTTAGCTTTGGTGAAGACGGCTTTGGGGCAAGCGATCATCAGTCCTTTTACGTCAAGGACCTTCCGGTGCTCTTTTTCTTCACCGGAACGCACGACGATTATCATAAGCCCTCAGACACGGCCGACAAGATCAACGCCGAAGGACTGAAACAGATCGCGGAGCTCGTGCGCGAAATAGCGATCACTGTCGCGAACGAGCCGCAACGGATAGCTTTCACGAAAGTGAAGGTTGAACAGCGCCCGACCGGGCGCGGGTTTCGCGTTTATCTTGGCACAGTGCCGAATTATTCGGATCAGGCCGATGGCATGAAGCTGGACGGGGTGCGGCCGGGATCACCAGCCGAGAAAGCCGGTCTTCGCGCGGGCGACTTCATTACGAAGCTCGGAAAGACTCCGATCAAGAACGTGTACGACTACACATATGCGCTCGGCGAGATGCGGCCGGGCGAAGAAGTCGAGGCGATGATCAAACGCGACGGTAAAGAGATGACGCTGAAGATCACGCCGGAAAAAAGACAATAAAAGATCGGTTCCGGGTTCCGAGTTCGTGGTTCCGGGTTCTCGTTTTCGGTTTTGAACCCTGAACCCGGAACCCTGAACCCTGAACCCTGAACCCTGAACCGGAGCGAAATGCTATTAGAAGGTAAGACCGGAATTGTGTTCGGCGTGGCAAACAAGCGAAGCCTCGCGTGGGCGATCGCGAAGCGCGCGGCGGAAGAAGGCGCGCGAATCGCATTGACGTATCAGGGTGAGCGCCTCGAAGAAAACGCGCGAGAACTCGCGGAGAGTCTCAAAGACCCGCTCGTCTTGCCTTGCGATGTTACGCGCGACGAAGACATCGCTTCGGTATTCGCGGCGGTGAACAAGGAATTCGGAGCGCTGGATTTTGTGGTGCACGGAGTTGCTTACGCGCTGCGTGAGGAACTCGAGGGTGAGTATCTGAAAACCTCGCGCGAGGGCTATCGCGTGGCGCAGGATGTCAGCGTTTACTCGCTGACCGCGATTGCCCGGGAAGCCGCCGAGATGCTGGAGAAGAGTGGCGGCAGCATCTTGACACTGACCTATCTCGGCGGCGAGCGAGTCATTCCGGGTTACAACGTGATGGGCATAGCCAAGGCCGCCCTCGATATGAGCGTGCGCTATCTGGCGGTGAACCTCGGCGCACGCGGTATCCGAATCAACGCCATCTCAGCGGGCCCGGTCAAGACATTGGCGGCCGCGGGAATCGGAGGGTTTTCAAAAATACTGGAGCATATGAGAAGTCATGCACCGCTTCGCCGGAACATCGACCAATCCGAAGTCGCCGACGCCGCGCTGTTTCTTCTTTCCAACATGTCTCGCGGAGTCACTGGCGAAATCCTGCATGTAGACTGCGGATACAACATCATGGGTATGTAAGAAGCGGGCGAGTTCGGTAAGCGAATCATCTTCGCCGGTCGTCCGGTGGCCAGATGTATTTGTGAAGCTGAAGCTGAAACCGGGCGCGCAGTTTGTCCTCCAACATCCACATCACAACATGGGACGCCTCGATCATTCCGAATGCGGTCGAGATCAAAACCTTGACGCGATCTTCCAATTCGTGTTCGCGAATTGTCTTCAAGGACCATTGATAGTCCCCGCGATCCGCGATCACAAACTTCACTTCATCAGTTGCGCGCAAGTGCTCGAGGTTTGACCAGAGGTTTTTCTCACACTCGCCTGACGCCGGACACTTCAAATCCATGATGCGAATGACGCGCGGATCGAGCTTCGATAGATCGCGATGCCCGCCGGTTTCAATCAATACTGTATGTCCCGCATCCGCGAGCCGCGTTGCAAGCTCATAAATTTCCGGTTGCAGCATCGGTTCGCCGCCCGTCAACTCAACCAATTCGCAATCGTATTTCTCGACGTCTGCCAATATCTGCTCGAGCGTCATCGAAGCCCCGCCGGTAAAGGTGAACTCCGAATCGCACCATGAGCACCTGAGATCGCAGCCCGTGGTACGCACGAACACGCACGGCAAACCCGCGTAGCTCGACTCGCCCTGGATGCTTTGATAGATCTCCGTGATTCGCATATCGCCGCCGAGTACGAGGCATTCTAGACTGCTTTGGCGTCCGCGTGCGAGGAGCCTGCCTGCCCGAGTTGGGTAAGATTGACCGTGACCGATTCGTTCACGGTGACCGTTACAACCCCTGCACTCGAAATCCGTTTTGCATTGTTGCGCGGAGCGATCAAAACGGCCAATCGCTCACAACGACCGATCCGGGAAGCTAAACCCTTGAAGTGCTGCAACTACGGTGCTCTACTGACGGCATGCTCGGCGGAAGGGAACCGGATTCGAGGGCCCTGATAGTTTCGCCCGATTCGGCACGCGCGTTGAGTCTGAGAAATCGGTTTTGTTACGCGAGCTTTGCCTTTGCCAGCCTCCGGAATAACTGAAGCGATGGAACAGATCTTAAAACGATCAGAGAGAGAAGCATCGAGCCGCTTTATGAGCGCGGTCTCCGCCGCCGGTCTGTGCATATTTGTGTGCGCAACGGTTGTACTCGTGACCGGCTCGATGAGTCTTGAATGGGTCCTGCTGAGTCTCGTCACGACCCTGGTTGTCTCACGCACAAGCGTGAGCATTCCCAAAACTGACAGCACGGTCACGCTGGATGACACTTTTATCTACCTGTCGTTTCTGCTCTATGGTGTCTGGCCTGCGGTGGTGCTGGCGGGAGTCAACGCGATCGTATGCTCGCTTCGCTACAATAATCGCAAGCGAGTCGCGACCTTCAACGCCGGAGTGATGAGCCTGTCGGTGTTTCTTTCGGGATGGGTTGTGACGGCGGCCTTCGGGAATCCCGCGGCGCTCGCTTCGGATCTGAGCCGGCTGATACTCGCGGCCGAGTCGCTGGCATTGATTCACTACGCGTTGAACTCGACTTTAGTCAGCGCAGTCTCCGCGTTCAGGAACCGGCAGAGTCTCGCAGTCACCTGGCGCGAATCCTTCCTATGGACATGGATTTCCTACTTCGCCGGCGCGGTGGCCGCTTGCCTGATACTGAAGCTGCTGGCGCTGGTTTCTTTTTATGCATTCATAGTCGCGGTTCCAATCCTCGGCGTGACTTATCTGACATACAAGAATTATCTCGAAAAAGTGCAGGCGTCGATTCGCCACGTTGAAGAGGTGACGGACTTGCACCTGCGAACGATCGAAGCGCTGGCGATTGCAATCGACGCAAAAGACGAAGTCACTCACGATCACGTTCATCGCGTGCAGATTTATGCGACCGGGCTAGCGAGGTTGTTTGGGCTTAGCGATCCCGAGATCGAAGCGTTGAAGGCGGGCGCTCTGCTGCACGACATCGGCAAGCTCGCGGTGCCGGACTATATCCTCAATAAGCCTGACAAGCTGTCGCCGGGCGAATTCGACAAGATGAAGGTGCACACGATCGTCGGCGCTGAAATCCTCAGCCGGGTCGAGTTTCCTTATCCGGTCGTGCCGGTAGTGCGCCATCATCACGAGCGATGGGATGGGCGCGGCTATCCGGACGGGCTGTCGGGCGACCGGATTCCGATTACCGCACGCATCCTGTCGGTTGTTGACTGCTTCGACGCCGTGCGCGAAGACAGGCAATACCGCAAAGCGATGACTCGCGATCAGGCCATTCAACTGATCGAAAGCAGCAGCGGCACGATGTACGACCCGAAGGTTGTCCGCGCGTTCATCGATCACCTTCCTCAGTTCGAAGCTGAAATCAGAAATCAGAGAAAAGCGCCAAAACAATCACGACCGAAGCGCGAAGGAACGGGTGCCGGCGGCGCGCAAAAGCCGGAGAGCGAACAGGTCGTCTTCGAGCACATCCGAAACGCACATCGCGAAGTGATCACGCTCTACGAAATAGCCCAGACCATCGGAACCAGTCTCGATCTCCGCGATATGTTCGCCGTATTCGCGTCACGGCTACAGGATATCGTGAGCTATACGACTTGCGCGTTGTATCTTCACAAACCGAACTCGATTGATGTCGAAGCGGTGCACGTGCGAGGCCGGGACGCTGAACGGTTGAAAGGCGCGAGCATTATTCTCGGATCCGGCATAACCGGATGGGTCGTGACCAATCGCCAGCCAATGTACAATTGCGATCCGAGGCTCGACTTTGACACGGCGCACATCAAACTTGACGTAACATATCGCACCGTCATTTCTGTTCCTTTGCTCAAGGGCGACGAGGTACTCGGCGCGCTGACGCTTTATTCAGCCGATCTGAACGCCTATGAGCCTGACCACCTGCGGCTGGTCGAGGCGGTTGCGAAGCTGGCGGCGGATGCGATCGCGAACGCCTTGCATCACAACCAGACACAAACCACCGCGCTCACCGATCAGGTGACGGGTCTGCCGAATGCGCGCGCGATGAGGCTTCGTTTCGAACACGACGCTACCGAGGCGCGGCGCCACGCCGGGAGCTTCGCGCTGCTGATGATGGATATGGACTCGTTCAAACGCATCAACGATTCGCTCGGGCATAAGGCGGGGGATGAGGCGCTTCGGCAAGTGGCTCGCGCCTTGTCGAACGAAATGCGCCCGAACGATTTCCTTAGCCGATACGCCGGCGATGAATTTGTTTGCCTGATTCAAACCGGTCCCACCGAAGCGCGCGAGCTTGTGCACAGACTTCAACGTGCGGTGGAAAACACAAAGTTCGGCGTTGATGGCTCGGGCGCCGGCCTGGGGATCAGCATTGGTTGGGCGAGCTTTGGCGTGGATGGCGAGACGATTGACGAGTTGTTGCTGGCCGCGGATCGCACGATGTACGCGGATAAGCTTCGCAAGCGGCCGGTTCTTTCCGTTTCAAGCGATTTGGAACAATTGCAATTCGATCAAAGCCGGGTGATGTAGAGCTCACTCGCCGAAGTAATCACAACGCGCCGAGCATGTTTCGCGAATCGTCACGCGATGAAGCCCGGCGAGCCTTCCCTCCAGACGCTCCCATATCCAGCGAGCCACGTTTTCACTCGTCGCGTTCTCGAGCCCGTCAATCTCGTTCAAGTAATAATGATCGAGTTTCTGACGGAGTGGCTCGAACGCATCGGTGATGTCGGCGTAGTCGATAAACCAGCCGGTCGTTGGATCGACTTCTCCGCGCACTGCGACTTCGCATTTGAATGAGTGCCCGTGAAGCCTCGCGCATTTATGATCGGCGGGAACCCGCGGAAGGCGGTGAGCGGCTTCAAACGAAAACTCTTTCACAAGCTCGACGATCATCGAGCCCATCTTAGCTTTCGGTTTGTTTGATTCGCAAACCACCACTCGATGGCGAGCGATGAATCGCTGCGCTAGACTTGCACGCGGTGACCGAAACAGACAAACAATCGAATCACGACGCGAGCGGGATTCCGTTTGTGACGGTTAAGTTTGCGCAGTCGCTCGACGGGCGCATCGCGGCCGCTACGGGCGACTCGAAGTGGATCAGCGGCGAAGAAGCGCGGCGCTTCGCTCATCAACTCCGAAGCGAGCACGACGCGATACTCGTCGGCATCGGGACGGTGCTCGCGGACGATCCCGAGTTGACGGTCAGGCTCGTCGACGGCCGCAGCCCGCTGCGAGTCGTGGTGGACACCAGACTGCGGACTCCGTTGACCGCGCGAGTCCTTGCGAATGGAGCAGCGCCCGGGACATTGATCGCGTGTGCTGAATCCGCGGACCATGCACGCGCGCAGGCCATCGAAGATCTCGGCGGAGAAGTTCTCAGGTTTGTTGCGAATGATGATGAGACGGGCATCGATATCGCGAGACTTCTCGACGCGCTCGGCCATCGCGGGATCAAGTCGGTGCTGGTTGAAGGCGGGAGGCAGATGATCACTTCTTTCCTGTCTGCGCGCGCAGTCGATCGTGTGGTAGCGATAATCGCACCGAAGATAATCGGGCAAGGCATCGAATCTATCGGCGATCTCGGCATCAGGCAGGTCAGTGACGCGATAACTTTTAAGTCAATCAACACTCGCAGCGTTGGCGAGGACATCGTGCTCGACGGCCGATTGAGCTAGCAAAGATTTCATTCTGTTCATTTGCAAAACCAGCCGGTGCATCAAGCGTCTTCTTTGATCAAACCGACAGTGATCACGCCGGCGCCTTTTGCCAGATCAATCAGCAACACCACCGGGCCATAAGTGAAGCTCGCGGGTGCCCGAATGAACAACGTTCGCGCATCTGCTGGGCGCTGTTCCATCAGGTTGGCCAACATAGGCAACAGCGTTTCGATTTCAACGGGCTGCGAATTCAATTCGAGATGCATATCACCCGAAACAGTCAGCATTAGTGTTTCCGGTGGCGCCGGGCCGTCGGTCTTTGAGTCTTCCGGCGCGAGGACCGGGAGCTTCGCTTCCTTGTGTGGCTGAATCACCATAAAGATGATCAACAACACCAGCAGCACATCGATGAGCGGGGTCACGTTGATGACGGGAGTCGAAGACGGAGAGTCGCTATGATCGTCGGATTTGAACACGGCCTTGCACCTCGGCTTACAGAGTGGGCGCTCTGGCGTGTGACGGCCTGTTCGTTTTGACACCGTACCAGTCCGATGAGTTCCCTTAGCCTATTTCATCTGCGGCTGACTCGCCGCGAAGCTGCCTTCGAGGATTATCAAACCTCGCTCATCGATAAGCTCGATGTGTCTGATGTTGGTCACGGGTCTCAGCGACGGCGGAAGCAACTGACCGCTCGAACCGTCGCTGGTCAGAACCACTCTCGCGAATCCTGAGCGCGCGATGACGCTGCCGATATTCGCGCCATTCACAAACAACCGATAGCTCGCTCCCGAATTCAGCCCTTCCGCGGACACGCTGAGTTGTTCGCGTCGCGTCCCGTCGGCGAGCGCTGCGATTCTGATCGCCGAGTTACCCGACGCTTGAGGCAAGGCTCCCGTGGATGTGAGGTGCAATTCTCTTTCAATGAAGCCGCCGATGGGCGCGGCTTTGTCGGCGCTGAAATCTCCCTGAAGCACGACGCGGCCAAGTGCGTCACGTAATTCAATATGACGGATCTTACTCACGGGATTGATAGCCGGAGGAAGCGGCAGTTGTCCGGAATCCGAACCGAACAGGAATCCGAGTGTTCCAAGGCTCGCGGCTGTATCCGATGTTACCTGGACGCCGTCCACTATCAGCCGATATGAAGTCCGCGCGCTTAAGCCCTGAGCCTGAACCGAGAACTCCTGTCTCGTTCCCTTGATCGTTACGCTCGCTCGTCCAATCGCCGAGCCGCCCGCGGGGCCTCGCGTGAGCTCGATTTGAGAGTGATCATCCGCCGGCGTTCTTACGGTGATGCTCGCGTTCAAGCTCTTCAACGCGGCGAGCGGATCGATACTCCCGCTGCCCAGCTTGCCCGCGAGCCCCGGATTGAGATCGTCGATGCTGGCGGCAGTGTCCTCAATGATCTTCCGAACATCCGTCTGTGCCGGGTCGGCGGCGATCAGAAGCGCTGCTTCGGCGGCGGCCAGCGGAGCCGCAAACGAAGTCCCGCTCCATCTCGCGTATTCGCCTTCGGGAATGCCGGGGAACGCGCTGACAAGCTTGACGCCGGGCGCGCACACATCGACGTGCGCGCCGAAGTTTGAAAACGATGCCTTGTGACCGGACAAGTCGATTGCCGCAACCGCGATCACTTCCGTGAGTGTTGATGGGAATTGTGGATTGATATCGGAGCCGTCGTTTCCCACCGCGGCAACGAGAGTGATTCCGCGTTTGCGAGCATCGAGTATCGCCTCCTGTAACAAGGGCGAGGACTCGGGCGCTCCAAGACTCAAGTTGATTACATCGGCGCCGTGATCGGCCGCGTACTTCACTGCCGCCGCTACGGTGAAGGCGTCGCTAACGCCGCTCGGCGGAAATGCGCGAAGCGGCATGATTCGACATTCGGGCGCGAGCATCGCTACGAGTCCCGCAATGAAGGTCCCGTGACCGGCGACCGTCGTATCCGGATCGCTGGCGCGCTCATTCGTATCGTTGTTGTTGTCGGCGAAGTTCCAACCATCGATGTCGTCCACTAGTCCGTCGCCGTCGTTATCCAGGCCGTCGCGTTCTTCGTCTCGATTCCTCCACAGGTGCGACGCGAGCGCCGGATGCGCGCGATCGACTCCAGTGTCGATGATTGCGACGACCGTTCCCGCGCCGCGAGAGCGCAAGCCCACGTCTTCGAGGTTCAGAAAGTCGAACAGCCGAAGTTGCGATTGGAATTCCGCGATCGACAAACCCGGCGCCGCAAAGCCCTCGGGAAAACTCGCCGTCGCTCGAGCAAACAAACTCGGACTTGTGACCAGCGGGTTGAGCGACGCGCTGAGCACGTCCGCATCCTTAGCGAGCCGCTTGCGCCACTTGTTTTCTTTCTTACTTTTTGGAACCGCAAGTCGATAGAAGTTAGTCCCGTAGATTTGAGTTATGGTAGATGTCTGATAGCGCGCGTTGACGGCATCGATCGACGCGCCGGGTTGAAGCTCGACAACCACTTCGCCTTTGCGAATATCATCGGCGCCGTCTGCGCGCGTGATCGCCGGATGCGGAAGCATCGCCGACGCGGCCAGCAGTACGGCAAGAAGAATCACCGGGAAGAATTTATTGACTCTCATACAACGACCTCATCGTACCGGCTGTTACTGGTCGAGGGCATTTCAGTTCGGGTTTCCCATCAGGATGAACGGCGCCCAGTAATACGGGTGACCGTATTCATCCTTTACCGCAAGCTGCGCGGTTCTGAGCGCGGCGCGCTTCGAAGCGCCGGCGCTGATCTCGCCGTACATGCGCTTCATCAACTTCGCGGTCGATTCGTCGCTCGTGGCCCACAGGCTCGCGACCAGCGACGGCGCGCCCGCGTGCATGAATCCGCGCATCAATCCGTGAAGCTCGTCTCCGGGAAAAACTTTGTTTACGCCGGTGTGACAGGCAGACAGTGTGACCATCTCGGCGTTGAGCTTCAGATCGAGCAGGCTGTAGAAATTCAAGTTTGAATCCGCGAGTTTCAAAAATGAAAACATCGGATTGTCGCGTCTGAAATAACCGTGCGAAGCCAGGTGGAGATAACGTGCCGAGGGCGCGGCTCGAAGCAGGTTGTCGTGCGTAGCCTGATTCCCGGTGAGCTTCACCGAGTTTGGAAACAGCGACCCGATGGCGGAAATCTCACCGGCAACCTCGGGCGTGTCGTGGCCTCCAAAGCCGAGCGCGACAACCTTGTCGCTTCTTTTTGGCAGATTCGATTGTGCGTTCATCTCTCGGCAAAGCATCAGCACAGTGGCGCTCGGCGCATAAGAAATCTCGAACTGATCAACCAGGTAGCCGCTTCGATTCAGCAAGCTGTGAAACGGCACATAGTGAAGCGCACCGTGAGGAATCACGATTAGCCTATGATGACGCAAGCGTCCTTCGATGCCTGAGAACAGGTTGCGATACAACAAGCCAAGGTACTGATTCGTCGCCTGGTTTAGCTGTTCAAAGAAACCGTCCACATAGGCGGCGCCGTAGTTGAACTTTTCGATTTGAAATCGCAACGCCGCAAGCGTTCTTTCCATCTCGCGCTTTGACGCGAGCCCGCGCACCACATCGATGCTGTCTCGGGTGACCACAAACGCCGAGATCTCGTCGGCCGTAGTGAAATACTCGATGGCCGTTTCGTCTGATCCGAGGGAGTTCTGAAGCTCGGCCGTCGTTGCCGTCACTTGATGCACATCGTCAAGACTCGCCCCTTGCGATTCAATTCGGTGAAAGAGTTTGGCGATCTGACGCTCGCAGCGCGCGATCTCGCGATTGTAACGACCGGCGAAGAGGGGCCGCCGCTGACCGCCTTTTTCGTCCTCGAGGTTTGCGTGCGAGCTGTACCAGTTCAATTCCTCGATCAGCTTCACGAGCTTCTCGCGAGCGCCTTCCTGTTTGTCACGCTTCGAGGGCTTGCGCGAGCTTGATTCTCTTATGTAACGCGCAAGAAGATCCGCGAGCCCGCGCGACTTGGCTGACTCAACCAATCTGAATGCTTCGTCGACCGAGGTCGCGCTTGCTTCGTCAAGACAGGCGCGAATCGCGTCTTCGTACACTTCGAGCTTGTCGCCGAGAAACGTTGCTTTGAAATCGTCGGCGGCTATTCCACCGCGCATCTGTTCGACGATATCGACAGCTCGGCGAAAGCTTTCACGAGCGCGCGTGGTGTGACCGATGCCGCGTTCGGTTTTTCCAATCAGGTGATGAGCCATGTAGGCGACCGTGGGCGCGAATTTGTTTTCGATCTCACGCAAGGCCGCTAACGCGAATCGCCGAGCTTTCGCGGGCTCGCCCGCTTGATAAGCCGCGCGAGCCGCAAGCACTCGCGCATGCGCGGATCTTGAAGCCAGCTTCCGGCGCGCGAATACCCGAAGCGCTTGTCGCGCGCGCGCCGAAGCCTCGCCCGCGTCTCCCTCTTTAAGCGCGAGCTCCGCCAGATAAGAGTCAACGGTCGCCGCGAAAGTCGTATTACCGCTCTCGGCAAAAACCGCGCGGGCCGTAGTCAATTCGATGCGAGCCTGATCGAATCTTCCGAGGTTCATCGCGGCGAGCGCGGCGATCATCTGCGCCTTGGCCGCCTCGTATGGCATTTCGAGGTCCGTGAATTCGCGATGAGCGATCGATGCATTCTCGAGCGCATCGTCAAACGCGCCGAGCGCCAAAAGTATCTCGGCGATCTCGATGTCGCACCACGCGACAAGTCGACGGCTCCCGAGCGCAGCGAGCCGCTCTCGCGTTTCGTGATAGCCCTTGAGCCCCGCGTTGTAGCGCCCGCGTTGAAACTCCAGATAAGCCATGTGATACCGAGCGTGTGAGGCGAGCACGAATTGGCGCGCGCGATCGAACGTGCGCGCTACGACTGCAAGGAGAGCCATTGCGTCGTCCGGTCGATCAAGCTCAGTGAAAACATTCGCACGATTGAGATCGATCAATGCGCGCATCTTCGAGGTTCCCGCTTCGGTCAACGCGAGTCGTGCGCGATCGTAATGCGCCAGCGCTTCCGGATAACGATCGAGCATTTGATATGTGTTGCCGACGTTGGTCTCGAGCTGCGCGAGTTGCACCGGATTCGAACGCGCGAACACGCGCCGCGCGTCCCGCGCAACTCGCAGCGCATCGGCGTACCGTCCAATGTGCGTGAGCGCGTCCACTTGCTGCTTCTGAACACCCGCGGCTTCGCCGGTCAGCTTGAACGCTTGCATCACGCGAGCGGCCTGGTCATACAGACTATTTGCTTCGCGGTGTTTGCCCAGCAGGTGCAACAAGCGCGCGCGGCTCGATTTTGCAAACGCATCGCAGAGCGATTCTCCGGTGAGGGCCGCGAGTTCTTCGATGCGTTCAACAAGACGGGACGCGGCGTTTAGATCGCTATTAACGAGACTATCAACTTCCTGTTTCAATGCGGCGAACGTGCGCCAGTTTACACTTCGGCCTCGCGCGCGAAAGTAAGCTTCGGCGCTTGAGGCTTTCATCAGGTTGGTGGCCAATTTACTACTCACAATGTTGCCCACACCTTAATATCCTTTAATATCACGAAGGCCTCCGCGCGGCACAGACTTTAATCTGTAAGGCAAGCCCCCGAAGGGCGACAGATCGAGCCGAAAAAACCGTGTTGCGTCGCCACGTCTCCCCTTCGCCGCGCCGCATCACTTCTGTCGCCCTTCCGAGGCTTGCCCCGTCGCTACGCGATCGGAAGCCCGATAATCGTTATGCTCACATCGCGAGCTTCAATCTTCAGATCGTAGTTTCCGCAGTCGATGGCTGTGACGCGAAACTCGCCACGGTCGTTCGTCACAGTGGAGAGAACCGGGCAGCCTTCCCGGGCAAGATCAAGAGAAAGCCCCGAGACCGACTCAAACATCAACTCGCCCCTGCGCAGAATCTGCCCGGTCAGATCGGCTCGCGCCTGGTCCAGAGACGCAACCTGCAGATCGATGCTGTAGGGCTCCGCTTCGTACATCAACTGCCGATCCTCGACGCCGATCGCACGCGACATCGCTAGTGCCGGCCGCCGAAGACTGTCAAACACCGGCGACGCGATCACACGGCTCGCAAGACTTCGCGCGCCGGGTTGCGTATCGAAGATTCGCAGCGCGCGCTTCAAAACCCACACCGGAGGTTCGACCGAATCGTCACTCGCGGCTACGAGCTTGGCTCGGCCGTACCACGCCACATCCTCGCCACACTGAATGCAACCCAATGCGACGTGACGCTCGACGGCGGCGGCCGGCGCGGGCGCAAGCCGCCCGTCGAGAAGATCCACGAGTTGTTCAAATGCGGGGCAGTGCATTGCAATCACCCTTCAGATCGAGATCATTGCTATCTCGCGCGCGCCGCGATTGATTTCGCGAGCAGGGTTTCACGGCAGAAAACGGCTGCGACTTTCATTCCCTCTCGCAGGTCCGACAGGCGCGCGGGATTGCCGTTGATGGTGATCTCCGTCCGGTCAATCACATTGAGCGTCAATCGTTCCGCCGAAGCATCAGCCGGATTGATCGTGACCGTGCTCGAGTGAAGACTGACATTCGCAATCGTGCCTTTGACTCGAAGCTCGGTGCACGGATCATCATCGAGCGGTCTCGCCTCGATCAACGCAGCTTCAAACGAGGTGATGTCGAAAACGGCCCTCGCCGGCATGCCCGCGCGCAAACGATCGAGCGCCGCGGGTTCACCGCCGATGGTAATGACCGTCGTATGCGTCACGTGCAACTCGACGGCGGGTCCGGCAACCAGCGGCGTTATGACGACGAGAGCCGCTCCTGTGTCGACCTCTCTGATGTGACCAACCACTTCCCCAAGCGACTCGGCGGCAATGCGAACAGCGTCGAGGGTGGCTTCGACGTACGCGGCGACGACTTTGTATCCGCGCTTCAGATCATCGAGCGTTGCCGGACGCCCGTTGAGCGAGATCGGCACAGCAGGGCCGACCGTGAGTGTTATCGCCGATTCTGTGCTTGAAGGCGCGACGGTAAGCGAATGCGGTCCAACGTCTCGAACGATGCCGCGGACTTCGGCAAACGATTCGGCGGCGATGCGCACGGCTTCAAAAGTGTGCTGATGATAGGAAGCGCCCGCGGAATAGCCTCGCTTCAAGTCGTCGAGCCTCGCGGGTCTGCCGTCGAGAGTGATCGCGGTATTCGCGGTCACATGAAGCGTGACTTCGGGTGATGCCGCGGCGCTTGTAGATGCCGAGTCGCGATTTGGAAGTATAGTGACCGTGCTCGCACCAGTATCGACAGCCGATATCACGCCTTCGACTCGCGCTAGAGTTTCAACTTCTTCGCCGCGTGCAACGAGCTCGGCTGCGAGAAGCGACCCGGGATCATACAGCGCCGAAGCGCGATCGCCCTGCTGAAGATCTTCGAGGCGCGCGAGCTGTCCGTTGCGCTCGATGCGTGTTGTTTCATTTGTCTTGAGGACAACGGTGTCATCGTTTCGCGTACGAATGGCGACGGTGCCTGCGGCGAGATCGACGGCTCGGATTACGCCTCGCGCGCGGGCGGTGGCATCGGCCCTGGCGTTGAAGTTAGCGTTGAAGATGGAACTGTGGGGAGAAAGGAGCAGTGCAGAAACAAACAAAGTTGCAAATAGCTTTCGCATGGTTGACTCCTTTCTGGATGTAGTGCCTCGCCCGGCATTGCCAGGCGATTCGGATAATGGAACGGTGAGCGGGCAGAAAAGTACATGCGGCGCCACGAGGCCGGATCAGAGGTTGGCGATATAACCTGTGTGGGTGAAGTTCAAGCCGCGAGGGCTTTGTTTAGTGAGAGCAAAACAGACGACGGCAGTCGAACAATCAAAGCTCGTCGCCGGACTGCGGTGGCACATCTGGGACTCGGTCTAAAATCTCATCTACCTTTTGCCAGTCTACGCGATTAGCCCGCGATACGATGCTCTCACGCGTGCGCCAGGCGGAAACTTGCGCGGCCAATGCGAGGGACACAATCTGGTCAACGGTGGCGTTTTGCTGCGCTGCCAGCTCATTAACTTCCTCGATTAGTATGTCCGGCACCTGCGCTTGTAACGTTTTCATGACCTATTCCTCCTCGAACCCAAGTCGGATGTGCACACTAGCATAAGATCTCGTGCCGGCGCTCCAACTACACAATTCACGCGTGCTGTGTTTTTGCGGTCCGGAGGCTCAAATCTTTCCCATCAATAACCGCTTGAGCTTCTGAAGGCAACGGGCGCGCGTCGGGCCTACCGAGTTCACAGGAACCTTGATCTCGCGAGCGATGTCGACATAGCTCGGTTCTTCTTTTGAATAAAACAACAATGAGATCAAGGTGCGGCAGCGCTCCGACAAGGCATCGATGGCATCGCGCACCGCTTGTTGTCGCTCGAAGGTAATGCGTTGCTGATCGGCTAACGGTTCTTCAGAGGCGAGACGACTGGCGACATCGATCTCGTATTCTTCACCGTAGACTTTCGGGCCGGTTTCGCGGCGGCGCTTCTCGACCACTCGCCAGCATTCGCGAGTTGTCGTCGTCATCAACCACGAGCTGATCTTTTCCTGTTTGCGCAACGTGGAGAGTTTTTGGAGCAGCCTCACGCAGACGGATTGAAAAATGTCCGCGGCATCAACCGGCGAGAATCCTGAGCGGATGGGGATCGAATAAATCAAGCGCTGATATCGGAGAATCAATGTTTCCCACGCCTGAGAATCACCTTTAAGGCAGGCATCTACGAGCGTGCGGTCATCGATAAGATCCGAGCGCGAGTGGTCCTCAGCATCAGCCTGATCTTTCATAGCAGGACCAGGGAACGAGATGGTAGCGCACGGCCCCTGGGTTTAGAAGAGACTCACCTTGATGCTCAGATACTTCTTGGGATTCTGACGGAAGTCGTACAACAGCTTCACCATCTCAGCGGTGGTCTGATTCAAATTGTTATAAAGCTTGTCGTCGTGAAGCAGTTTTCCTGCCGAGCCTTCGCCCTTGTCCAGCCGCTCGCTGATGTTCTTAAGAGAGGTGACTGCGGCTTGGGCGTCATCGTGTAGCTTCTCATCCTTGATGAATTTGCCGAGCGTGCCGCGCCCTGCTTCGATGTCGCCGGCGATCCGGTCGAGTTTCTCGGTTGTGGAGTTGAATTTGGCCAACACTTCGTTGGCTTGTTTGTAGAATTGATCGTCGTTGAGCATCTTACCAATCGTGCCCTTGCCGGCGCGCACGTCGGCGACTATGCCCTGAACGTTAGTGGTCGCCCCGCGAAGGTCGTCGTACAGTTTGGGATCGTTGAGCAGCCGGGCGATCGTGCCGTCGCCTTTGGCGACTTTGGCGCCGATGTCCTGGAATTCGAGCACGGCGCGATTCAGGTTCACGTAGAACGCATCATCGTGCAGCAGCTTTCCGATCGTGCCTTTGCCTTGATTGACGTTGTCCATCAACTCCTGAAGCTGTTTGCCGACGGTGTTGAATTGAACGAGGATGTCGCTCGCGCCCGAAAAGATCTGCGACAAGCCGGCCTGGTCGGCGCTGGGGATCTCGCCACCGTCGAGGATGGGTTCGGCGGCACGAGTTCCCGGAGTGATATCGATCACGCGATCGCCGAGGAATCCTTGTTGGGCGAGAACGGCCTGCGAGTCCCTTCGTATTCGCCCTTCTACTTCCTTTGCATCGACGATCATGGTGATGACTATTGGCTTATCGTCCTTGCTGGTGGGCACTGACCCGAACTCCACCGTGTCGACCTTGCCGACGAGCTTGCCGGCCAGCCGGACCTCGTCGCCCTTCTTCAATCCATCGGCGGCGACAAAGCGAGTCGAATAGGTCGCGTTATGCTGGAAGAACGGTATGCCTCCGCTGACGCCGAGAATAAAGATGATCAGAACCGCGATGGTCACGACGGCCAGGATACCGACTCGCAATTGAGCGATAGTTGTTTTCTGTCTTGCCATAACAATCTCCGACTCCTCACGACACCTTAAAGAAATCCTTAATGTAAGGATCGTCGCTCTGCCATAGTTCTTCGTCTGTTCCGCTGAAAATCACTTTGCCTTCCTTGAGCATGATGAATCGAGTGTTGATCAAGCACAAGTTGCCCTGCTCGCTGCGAAACTCCACGTCGCCGCCTTCGCCGATGGTGGCGAAACTCGAGGCCAGCAGTTTTATGTCGTCAATGCGGTGAGTGACGAAGATCGAGCTGACTCCTTCGAGATCGCGGAGCTTCATTGCGAGTTCCAGAATCGTGCGCGCGGTCGGCGGATCCAGCCCCGCGGTCGGCTCATCAAACAGAATCAACTTGGGGCTCCCCACCAAAGCTCGCGCGATGCCGACTCGTCTTCGCATTCCACCCGACAACTCGGACGGCCGCATGTACATCGTGTGTTCGAGATTGACGAATCGGAGCATCCGGCGAACCGCTTCCTCGATTTCCGGTTCGGGCACGCTCTGTTCGAACAATCTGAAGCCGACATTCTCATAAACCGAAAGAGAATCGAACAGCGCGCCGTCCTGAAAAACCATCCCGATCTTCCTGCGCACATCGGTCAATTCGGTTTCAGTCATTGCCGTGATGTCGTCCCCGTCAATCATGATCGTGCCGGCCTGCGGCTTGATCAGACCCAGCACAAGCTTGAGAATCGTCGATTTCCCGGTTCCCGATCCGCCCATAACGATCTTGGTTTCGCCGGGATTCACCACGAAGCTCACTTCGTCGAGGATGACCCGCTCCTCGTAGGCCATCGTCACGTCGTGAAATTCGATCGCGCTGTTGATTTGCTCTGACATAAAAACAGTTAGCTGAATGCCTGAATCAGTTTCTGCAGGAAGAAGTCCGAAGCCAGTATCAGGATATCCGCCAACACGACTGATTGAGTCGTCGAGCGGCCGACGCCGACTGTCCCTCCGTGAGTGCGAAGTCCCGCGCGGCAGGCGACAACCGCGATGATGAAGCCGAACATGACCGGCTTGATCAATCCCCCCGCGAGATCGTTGTAGGTCAGCGCGTCCTTCGCCGAGCGGATGTACACGGAACTCGCGACTCCCATTAAGCTGCTCGACACTGCCCATCCGCCAAACGCTCCGACCATGTCCGCGACCACAGTCAGCGCCGGACACATCACCATCAAGGCCAGCATTCGCGGCCAAACGAGTTTCTTGATCGGGTCGGTGCCCAGCGCTCGCATCGCGTCCACTTGTTCGGACACGACCATTGATCCGAGCTCGGCGGCGATCGCTGAACCGACGCGGCCCGCAAGCATCAACGAAGCCAGCACCGGACCCATCTCGCGCACGAGCGAAGTCATCACCAACTGCCCGGTCTTCGCCGTCGCGCCGAAAGTCTTAAGCGTCGGCGCTGTGTTGAGCGCGAGGATGCCTCCAGTGAATGCGCCCGTCAGCACGATGATCAGCATCGAGCCGACGCCGATCAGGTCCATTTGAGTGATGATCTCGCGAAAGTAATGAGGCTTGGTTAACGAGCGCCTGAACGCCCGCCCGGCCATCAGCGTCGCTTCTTGAATCTCGTAGATGGCCTCAAGGATTGGGTTCATCAGTCAGCATTGCGCATTGCGGATTTCGGATTGCGGATTGAGGATAGCTCAGTCATCCCCGACATTCAATCCGCAATCCGAAATCCGAAATCCGCAATTAATAAAAGAGGTATTTTCGCCAGGCCTCGTCTGCGCGGCCCAGGTATCGGATGATCTGACGATTGACGTGCAGGTTGTACGCTTGTGGGCGTTTGAGCAGCCGCATCCCGGCGGCTTCAGGAGACCGGTCGCCTTTGCGGTTGTTGCACGAGCGGCAGCAGGTCACCAGGTTCTCCCACGCGGAATCTCCGCCGCGCGAGCGAGGCGCGATGTGATCGAGCGTCAGATCCTGAGGAGGGAAGACGCGGCCACAGTACTGACAGGTGTTGTGGTCGCGCAAAAGGATGTTCTTGCGAGACAGGCTCTTTCTTTCGAATGGAATGTGGATGTATTCGATCAGACGAATGACCGACGGCATTGGCATGGAGAATCGCGATGAGTGCAGCCAGTCATTGGAACTCTCTTCGGCGTTGGCGACTCCCTTCAGAATCAACACGACGGCACGTCGAGCCGTGCAAACGTTGATCGGCTCGAACGAAGCGTTCAAAACCAAAACGCGAGTGTTCATCTGAAAGCGAAATATAACTTGGCTTCAACAATCCTGTCAAAAGTGAGAATTTGGAGGCTTTTCATAAAGTTCCTTTATTGCTCGTTCAAAATCAAGGTCGATTTGTTTCAACTTTGCATCCGTTTCAACTAGTCTTGTCTCTATCATCTGGTTGGTAGTCTCGAGTATGTGCAATATAGATGAGTAACCGTCATTTGCTTTCTTAAGGACATCAGAACTTACTCTAGTCTGAGATATGAGTCTCTCAACCTCATCTGCGTCAGATGCTAAGGTAAGATGACTGTATATGAGGTGAAGCTTCTCGATGTTGTCGTCCCACTTCTTAATTCCCTCCTCTACACCTTCCCTCTGCTTGTTAATGGCAGGAATTAAAGCCAGGTTTTGTTCGGCTTGTTCCCCTTGCAGTGGTAGCATAGCTTTCTTAACCGCAACAAGTTCATACCTGGCTGAAATTTGTTGGGCATCGGAGTTTCTGCCGGTGAGTTCCGAGATTGATTTGAATAGTTCGTCTCGCCTTTGGATGAAGGCATCCTTCTTAGATTTTCTGTAGTTCTTGGTACCAAGCACGATTGTGGCTATTAAGCTAATAAAGGCGATTATGATGGCGGCAATCGAGACCTTATTGCTGGATCTATGAAATAAGCACGGGACAAAGCTAAATCAAGGTAGAGAAAGTTTCAAATAACAAGAAGACTAGAACACCAGCGCAAAGGGCTCTAGGCTTCTTAGTACATTGCGTTATCGAGTAACTGGCCTCACGGTACAAAGCGGGGCTGAAGCCGCTGAGTGCAACTTAACTTGATCCTGAATGAATTATTCAGGCAAGCGACTAATGCTTACCTGAATGGCGTGATATATTGTCACCTCTGAAGGCCCAAACAGAATGGAAGCGCACAATTGATTCGGTTGCTGCGGAGGCGATTGGTTGAAAGCTTCGGTCTCGCCAGCTCAATACCGTGACGGCCGCAAGTTAAGCGCAGAGATGTGAGGTGGCATATGTCCGTTACAGTCTTTCTTCCGGATGATGTACTCGCGGACCAGAGCGGGAATGTTCAGAGCAGAGTTCTGGAACGGGTAGCGCTCGAGGGTTTCAAGTCCGGGCAACTCACAATCGCACAGGTCGGACGCATTCTTGGCTTTGACTCTCGACTTCAAGCACATGAGTTTCTGGCCTCACATGGAGTTCCCTGGGTTGACTATGATGACGGTGAGTTAGAATTGGAGACCGAAACTCTAAGACAGCTTGTTCCCTGATGATCGTCATTGCAGACACAACGCCGATCAATTATCTGATCCTGATCGGAGAACTATAGGGCGGTTGCTTTATGGAACGTGACGCAAGAAGAAAATCCACCCAACCATAGACGGTTGATTCTTGATCGGAGGCAACGCATGCGCACTGTTCGTTTAGTTGTTGCAGCTATTTTGGTTTCGTTGCAAGTTATGGGTGCGACAGCAGCGCAATCTGCAGCGCCCGCGGACTTCGACGTTTACGCGGCCCGAGTCCTCAAAGAATTCCAGGTGCCCGGGATTGCCGTCGCCATAGTCAAAGACGGCAAGGTTGTTCTCGCGAAAGGCTACGGGGTGCGCAAGCTCGGCGAACCCGCGCCCGTCGATGCGCATACTCTGTTTGGCATCGCGTCAAACACAAAGGCATTCACTTCGGCCGCGCTTGCGATGCTCGTCGACGAAGGGAAAATTGCCTGGGATGATCCGGTAATAAAGTACATCCCAGCGTTTCAGCTCTATGACCCATACGTCACCCGCGAGATGACGATTCGCGATCTGCTTACGCATCGAAGCGGACTGGGCCTGGGCGCGGGCGATTTGTTGTGGTGGCCTCCAAGTGATTACTCGCGTGATGAAATCATTCGCAGGTTCCGTTACGTAAAGCCGGCCACGAGTTTCCGCAGCCGATACGCTTATGACAACGTCCTCTACATGGTCGCCGGACAAATCATTCCGGCGGCGACCGGAAAGAGTTGGGATGAGTTTATCCGCGAGCGAATCTTCAAGCCCGTCGGCATGAACGAAAGCAACACCAGCGTCAGTGCTTTTCGATCCGCGGACAACATCGCAATTCCGCACGCGCCGGTTGACGGCAGCATCGAAGCCATCAAATACATCAATCTCGACAATGTCGGACCGGCGGGCGCGATCAATTCGAACGTAACAGACCTTGCGAAATGGGTGATCGTTCAACTCGAAGGCGGAGTGATTCCAGACTCGGGAAACAAACGTCTGTTCAGCCAGCGTCAGGCGCGCGAGATGTGGACCGCGCAAACCATCACCCCGCTCGGCGATCCGCCGCCTCCGCTCGCGGCATTGAAGGCTAACTTCTCGGCATACGGACTGGGTTGGGGACTGACGGACTATCGAGGGAAGAAAGTTGTTTCACACACTGGCGGGTTACCCGGCTACGTGTCTCGCGTCGCGCTGATTCCCGATCTGAAGCTCGGAGTCGTCGTGCTGACAAATCAGGAATCGGGCGGAGCGTTTCAATCGATTGTTTATCACGTCTTCGATCATTATCTTGGCGCGCCGGAAACGGATTGGACAGCGGCCTTTCGTACCTTGGAAGAACAAGGCAAAGCAAGAGCCGCCGAGGTTGAGAAGCGGCAAGCAGCCGGGCGCGCTGTGGACTCTAAGCCCTCGCTGCCCATTGAGAAATACGCGGGGCGCTACAGTGATGCGTGGTACGGCGAAGCGACGATCGGTCAGGAGAACGGAAAGCTCGTGCTTCGATTCACGCACACGCCCGCGCTCACAGGCGATCTGGAACACTGGCAATACGACACGTTCAAAGTTCGCTGGCGAGATCGGAGCTTGAACGCCGATGCTTTTGTCTCGTTCGCGCTCAAACCGGACGGCACGATCGAGCAGATGAAGATAGTTCCTGTTTCGCCGCTCACGGATTTCAGCTTTGATTTTCAGGATCTGTT
>Ga0070705_100000372_pt1 | contig 26309 bp, 24 predicted proteins | sample KBSK5253metaG_FD_65455 | JGI IMG/M metagenome (GOLD analysis project Ga0070705, IMG submission 65455) | Corn, switchgrass and miscanthus rhizosphere microbial communities from Kellogg Biological Station, Michigan, USA - KBS K5-25-3 metaG | ecosystem: Host-associated > Plants > Roots >... | reverse complement strand
GCTTTTTTTGTTCATTGATTGCTCTCCTCCGGTCAGTGGCGTAATGAGGTGGTAGGGCGAAATGGACGTGGCCGCACGAACCAGATCAGCCGGCGCCCGGCCCTACCGTTTCTTGGACACCTGAAACGGATCAAAGGATGCCAGCAGGCAGTTGGCAGTAGGCAGTTAGCAGTAGCCAGTAGGCATTCTGCCGCCTTGCCCACACGTCCTGACTGCCCACAGTCTTACTGCTCACTGCCCGCTACTGCCCACTGCACCACTGCCTACTGCTGTATAATTCCCTCGTGGTAAACGTCGAGATCCTGACAATCGGTAATGAGATCCTGCTCGGGTTGATTCAAGACACGAATTCCAATTATCTCTGTCGAGTCGTTCGGGGAATGGGTGGCCGCGTGAGGCACATCGCAATCGTGCGCGATGAAATCGACGAGATTGCCATCGGCATCAGCGATTCAATCGCGCGCGGCGCCGATGTGGTCTTCACTTCCGGTGGTCTGGGTCCAACCGACGACGATCTCACGCTCGCGGCAATCGCGAACGCGACGAATCGCGATCTTGACGTAGATGAAAACGCTCGCGAGTTTGTGGAAAGGCGCTACAGGGACCTGGAAACGAAGGGCTTCGTTGCCGATTCAATTATGACTGACTCGCGGCTGAAGATGGCGCGGCTGCCGCAGGGAGCGCATGCGATCGATAATCCCGTCGGAGCGGCGCCGGGATCGCAGCTTTTGTTCGACAACGCACGAATCATTTCGCTGCCCGGAGTGCCGGCAGAAATGAAGGCCATGGTCGAGGGCCCGCTTCAAAGTGTCCTCGCGGGAATCTTCGGGCACGGCAGCTATCGAGAGAAGGAATTGATTGTTGATTGCGGAGATGAGTCGGGACTCGCGCCGGTGCTCAGGCGCGTCGCGACGTCGCATCCCGAGGTTTATGTTAAGTCGCGGGCCAGTCACTTCGGCCGCCATGTGATGTTTCGGATAGTGCTGTCATCGTCCGCGTCCAGCGCCGAAGAAGCCGGCCGAATGATCGCCGAAGCTGCCACTGAGTTGACGCTGGCTCTTGCCGATGCAGGGATCAACGAACCGTCATAACGGCGGCGGCCCTTTCCTCGTCCTCCTGGACATCATCGAGCAGCTCACTCCCAACTTCTTTCGACTTCCACATCAGGAAGAGCAGTGAACAAAAGCTGCCGAATACCAATAATCTCTCAATATGCAGGCCAAGCAGCAACAGTGGATTGGCTGAACGGCCTGCCGGATCGAGTTTCAATCGATCAACCAGCAGTCCAGGAATGCTAACGATCAGCAGTCCATAGGCACAGAGCCAGAAGCGGCTGAACGCGACATGTTTGCCGCGAACAATCAGCCCCACAAACAGCGAAGCCGGCATTAGGCACATAACGGAATCGTAGGTCCGATGATAAACGGCCCACAGACAAAAAAGCGCCACCGCCGCGAAGTGTGCGCTCTCCCATCTGCGGGTCCGGCTGAACACCACCGACATGCATATCAGAGCGAGCCCGGATAGCGACAGAATCAGAATCGCCGAAAGCAATTCATTGCCGCCCGTCAAATCGAGAATCAATGGCCTGATCTCCGTAGTCCCGGAACGGCCGGGCAGCCCCGATGCCAGGATATGGCTCGACAACTTCAGGTAGTCCGCAATCACCTGCCACAGTGGCATATCCAACCGGAGCGCAAAAATCTCAGTCAGCACCAGCGGCACAATCAGCGCCGTCGCGACCATCCGCCATTCTCGCTTCCACGCAAAATAGAGCACGAAGGGAAACGACAACGTGTACTTGCACAACGAAAAACCTGTCAGCAGCCCCGCAAGAATAGTTCGGTTCCGTTGCCGGGCGAGAATTGCGCCCAGCAACAACGCGAGAATAAACAGGCTAATCTGTCCCACTCGCATCGTTACTCGAAACGGCGCCCAGCTAAGCAAAAACGCCGCCAGGTAAATTCGAATTCGGACCGGCCAGTCGCCGCCCCATAGCTTAATTGTCATCCACAAAGACAAAGCGGTGGCGGCGAGCTTCAAGACCAGCGACACCATCATCACTGTCTGAAAAGACGCAAACGCCATTGGCGCAAACACCGGCAGCGCGAACGGCGGATACTCACCTATCTGCCCCTGGCCAATGCGAAACGTTCCGTTGACCCATTCAATGGCTCCGTTCCGGAACTGCGCAAGATCAATGCCCAATCCCGGAGCGCTCAGCACCGCGTAGGTCAAAGAGACTAGCGCCGCCGCCAACAGTATCATCTCAATCATCATCCTGCGGGATGGGAGAGCTGTGTCGAGCGGGGTTACTTTCAATTCGATTCGACTCCAGACAAGATTTCGTCGCCATTAACGACTGATGCCGAGAACAAGAAGTCACCGGTGAACTGAAACAACCAGCGGAGAAGCAATGGCCGGATCGATCCAAGACAAGGCCATTGCACCCATGATCTTACAAAGCTGACCTGCGGATTCCGAATACTGAAGGAACTGCCGCGCGCCACACCTGGTTAACAATCAATGCGATGACGTTCAGCGTCAGGCCTGCGAAAAGGAACAGAAGATAATGAATCGCAAGAATGTATCTGTATTCGGTGTGAAGCGCCGAATGAATGCAAACGTAATAGGCTGGAACGGCGATCAATAGCGCAAGCTCTCGTTTGCGTCCCGAAAGCACCAGTAACGCGATTCCGATGCCGGCCAAGGGAAGCATGCGCGAGGTCGTGAACAAGACTCTCTGCGCACCGCGAATTGATTGACGAATTCCACGAGTCCACAAATATGGTGTAGGACCAAGCTCGAAGAGGTGAGGCTCTCCGATCCGTACAATTGCGCGATCCGCAGAGCTGCCGTTGTTGCTCAGCACGAGTCGGACCTCGCCGTTATCGGCGCTCGCAAAAGCCAGTTCAACACCGGCCCGTGCCTCTGAACCCGGGTGTTCTTCGTCGCTAGTCACCGGATTCCGTTTTTCGCTTCGGTGATTGCTCTTGTCTCGCGTCAGGATCACGGAAGTGAGCGATATGCGCCGATCAACGCTTGTTACTTTCGCCGCAGAGTTTCCCTGTATGAGGGTAACGGGAACGCGAAGCACATAGTCTGTGTTCCTCTTAACCGCGATCGCGTGAGAGACAAACTGATCTCCGTATTCCGTCTCGTCCCCGATGATCTCAAGCGTTTGTGCGTCTTGTGTGCGTGAAATGCTTGCACCGGACGAGCTCGCACTGGCGTCGGTCATCGATTCAATTCCCTGGGGCTCCTTCACTGGCTGCATTGCGTCCGGGATAAAACTACGATGGCCGAACGCGGACGACGCTGAGAGGTGTGGGACCGTTGCGGTGGTAAAGGGCCAAACCGCATTTTTCGGCGAATCATACCTGAGCATGAAAAACGCACGGCGAACCATAACACCGGTGAACCACGCAGGATCTGATCGTATTACGCTGAGCCCGCGATGAAAGCGATATTGATCGCGCTCGATACCATCGGGTGACCAAAGATTGCCTTGATAATCCGGCCGGCCGTGCCATTCAGCGTCTTTGGTCAATGCCTCGCGATCGAATCTCGGCATTCCGAATCGTCCCGCGTTATCGTAGGCGGCGATGCCTTCAACCAGCGCGAGCCCGGAGTCGACAGAGATCGGCACAAAGCGATGATAGAGAATCCAGTTGCGAATCGTGATCGGCGAGATGACAACAATCACAGTGACGACAAGCGCCGCCGCGTACAGAAAACGCTTACGCCCCTCAAAAGATAATATGACCACCGCTGCCAGAAACGGTGCGAGCAGCAATCCGTTTGCGCGAAGCCAGCAGGAGACTCCCAGCATCATGCCCGCCGCCAGTATCGTTAGAATGTGAGGCCGCCTAGCCGCCCTGATAATCAGATAGACTGCGATGAGAATCGGAAGCACTGGCAGCGTGTCGGGCGAAAACCAGGACGAGTAATACGCGAAGTGCGGCGATAGAGCCACCAGCATCGAAGCGATGATCGCCACGGTTTGATTGAACAACTCGAGCGCGATCAGGAACACAATGACGCACGAAAGGGCATCGAACACGAGTTGTGCGAGGGTCACTGCCGAGTCGGAGCTCCCAAATAGCGAGCAGATAGCGGCTCTGAAGGCCGGATAACCGGGTGGGTGCAATATCAGCCGCGCATCGCCCGGATCAACTGAGTCGCGCGGAAAGAGAATTCGCTTCTCTTTCAGCATCCGCTGCGCCTCGCTCTCGTAAAGCCGGGCAATTGCCGACAAGCCCGCTCCGTTCTGATTAATCTCCGCAAGGCTGTCTTGCCAGTGCAAAAGCCTTACGCCAAGCGCGATAAGGAATGTGCAGGCGATTGATGCGACGATCTTGCGGCGACTCGAGCGGCGAAAGCAGAGCCGCTCGGAGACCCACTGGCCGCTGCGACGCCATATTTTGGATGCTAATCTGTTCCGGCGCCTCGAATCGGATGTGCCGGCAGTTGATTCAGTCTTCGCTCCGGTGATCGTCTGCATGCCGTCTGCTCCGCCCTGTTGAAAAACAGTGGCAGCTTTGTGCTGCTAGAGCGTGGACAGACAGACGCGGAGCCTTGATGACGAAGTGGGACTAGTAATCAGTCACGCGCCGAAATTTTTGTGACTTTTTCATCCGCAGGCTCGTCTAATGACACAAGGCCATTGCGTCTGTCTGTCGCGATGGACCGACGGGCTCACAGCCCTGTGTCTTAGCGGGCGCAGGCTGCGGGCCCCTTTTAGCTGGTCTATAACCTACAAATCTGAAAATCTTTGATTAGAGCCTTATCTCGGCAGGGATTAGTTTACGATTCACTCCCTCGATCTAAGGTCACGGTGCGATCCCTGAAAGCGGCGCAATTATAGCAATCTCGCATGCCTCATACAATGCTGTAATCGCCATCCTCGACGATTCACAGGAACGAGAGGATCCGACGCGCGGCTTGTCCTGCGGCTTGCATCGCGCGATAGAGCGTTGCGCCAGCCAGGGCGAAGAGAAAGTAATGGATGACCAGAATGTATCGGTACTCCGTGTGGAGCGCGGACTGCACGCATAAGTAATACATCGGCACGACGAGCAGCATCGAAAGCGCGCGCCGGCGTTTTGCGACCACGAGAAGCACGATGCCCAGAAGAATGCACGGGAGCAGGCGCGTCGTTGTGAATAGATTTTTCTGCGCGCCGCGAATCACCGCGCGCGGATAGCGGCTCCAGGCGTAGGGAGTCGCTCCAAGATCGAAGACTCGCACCTTGCCGAGGTAAACAATCGGACGCCCGGCAGCGGCTCCGTTATTACTCACCATCAGGCGCACCTCGGTCCTGTCGCCGCTTGCGAATGCCAACTCTACTCTTGGCATTGGAATAAAAGCCTGGTTCTCGTCCTCGTTTGCGCGACTTCGTTCTCGGTCCTTGCGCGTACCTTCGGTTGACTCTGCGTTCAGGATGCTCGAGTCCAATGCGATGCGCCGGTCCGCGCTTGTGACCTTGAGGGCCGCCCGGCCTCCAGCGAGAGTGCTCGATACCGCAAACACATAGTCGGTATTTTTGTTGACCGAGATCGGCACAGAAAACTGGTCTGCGAACGCGGAGTCGTCTCCAGTGACTTGCACCGATCCGGCATCTTGAGCGAGCGATACGGTTGCGGAACGTGATTCGAGATTGCCGTTCGCTATTAGCGCGCTTGCAGTAATCTCGGCCACCGGCGTCGCTTCGGTTGACAACGAAACACTGTGACCAACGCTCGGCTCGGCTGACACAGTAGGCGCCGAAACAGTGTCGAACGGCCAATCAGGTGGATTTGGCTTGTCATAGCTGAGCATAAAGCCCGCGCGTTGCACCATGACACTGAAAAACCAAACCGGGTTATCGCGTATCACGGCGAAGCCCCGCGCGGACCGGGCGCGATCGCGCTCGATTCCATCGGGCGACCAGAGATTGCCCGCGTAGTACGCGCGGCCGTGCCACTCGACGTCCTTGTTTGCCGCGTCGCTATCTGTCCGCGGCATTCCGAATCTGTCTTCGCGGTCGTAATCGGCGATGCCTTCAATCAAGGTTATGCCGGAGCCAACAGAAATCGGTATGAAGTGACGGTATAGAATCGCATTGCGAATCGTAATCGGCGAGATCACAGCGAGCGCCGCTGCAATGAATGCAATCGAGTATCGCAATCGTTTCCCGCGCTCAATGACTACAAATATTGTGATCGCGAGAAAGGGCGCGAGCAGCAGCGCGTTTGCGCGAAGCCAGCACGACAAGCCGATCATCGCGCCCGACACAATCGCGGTCGCAAGCCTGGGTCGTTTGCTCAATCGCACGATGAAGTAAACAGCCAGGAGTATGGGCAAGACCGCCAGCGTATCCGGTAACAGCCACACCGAATGGTATGAGGAGTGCGGAGACAACGCCGCAAGCAAGGCGCCTATGAGCGCGGACCCGGCCGGCAGCAATTCCGACGCGATGAGCAGGACCAATACCGCCGCCAGCGCATCGCAGACGCACTGGAAGAGGATCAGTGCGCCGGTCGCATCGCCAAACAAATTGATAGAGGCCGCCGTCAGCATTGAATAACCCGGCGGGTGTATTATCAATCTCACATCGCCCGAGTCCGCGAAGTCGCGCGGAAATAGAACGCGGCCTTCATCGGCCATTCGTTGGGCTTCGCGCTCGTAATGCTTCGACAGACCGGTGGCCAGCGCCCTTCCTCGTTCAATCTCAACTCGGTTGTCCTGCCAGTAAAGGAGCCTGACTCCCAGGGCGATCACGAAGACGGCGCCGCACATCGCAGCAAGCAATCGTCGGGGCTTTGCGACCGGGAAATACGCCGCCGCCTCGCGCCCTGCTAGTCCGGCAGTCCAGGCGGTCACCGGATTTGTTGATCCTCGCGCATTCGTTACCAACATCTCCGCTACAACTCCAGAATTGGAATTCCATTCATCAAGAAGCGTAAGCGCCGGCTTTTACCTGAACGTTGCGAGACATTAATACTCAGCCAGTGCGAGGCCGCGGCCCGGGCCTTCGTGAATGATCTGCCAGCTATGCGCTCGCGACCGAGCTTCGTTCAACCACTCGTGACAATAGTTGTCGCTGATGTTCGTCCAAAGGATCCAGGTCTTCTCTCCGTGTGTGGGAAGTTGCCGCTTGCCGGCAAGCTCGATGTGCCCGATGGGCAGCGGCTCGGGCAGGCTTTCCACCTGAGCAACCGAGCAAGGGTGCACATACAGAGTGTCAGCAGCTTCGGCTTTGATCAGCGACAGCATCGGGCGAATGTTCTCCGGCGGCTCAGATCGAATGAAGTCGATGTATCTGTGACCCGAGTAAACAATAACGATCGCGATTGCGGCATAAAGAAAGATCGCCGCCGGCCGGCGCCGTGCCGTTAGGCCCAGTACGAGCAGTCCCCCTTCCACCGCCAGTATCTGCGTGTGAACCTGCGCAAAGAGCACCAGTCTTCCCGCTTTGATCGGATAACTCAAAATCAGGCTCGCGAGAATTGTTCCGAGCAACAACAGCATCGACCCGAGCGTGCGAGAGCCCCACGCATCATCAGAACTCGCGTCGCAATTCTTCCACCGGCTTATCACCCGGTAGACACCAAGGACCTGCAAGGGCGCGACCACTGCGATAACGATTGGCAATAAACGCCCGTGATGCCAGCCCCAAAAGAAATTCGATATCAGAGCTACGCCGCTGCCAAATCCCTCTTCCAGTCGAGAGCTGAGTATCGCGCCGCGCCAGTACGCCAGGTATGCATCGCGATTCATGACGTTGAACCGGTAGTCGCTAATCCAGATGAAACACAGCCCGATCAGTACTGGCGCGATAATCGCCAACAATCCCTTCGCGCTGAGCCGCCCTCCTTGCCGCCGCCCGTGGTGTGCGTACCACCCGAGCATTCGGGCGCCCAATGCGAGCGGATACGTGTAGGAAAACACACACGGTATCGCCAGCAACGCGAGTTTGGATTTTCGTTTCCCGTCGGCGAGGCTTCTTTCGAAGAAGTCATCGCTCAACAAGAAAGGAATCAGCGCAACCAGAACGTCGAGGGAGTATTGCTTCAGTTGATTTGACTGCTCCAACCAAAAACTGCTTCCAACAAAGAGCGCTCCGCCCAGTGCCCCAAGCGCGACGCGAGTTCCTGCCCTCATTCCCAATAACCGCGCCCACAGAACCGTCGCCGCGGCGAAACTCACAGTCGGCAGAAGCCTCAACACCCAAATCTGATAGCCGAGCAATTCGCGCAACGCGGCGATCGCACCAAGATAGATTCGCGGAAAGTACTGTCCGAATCGGAGGGGCGCAAATATCGATTCGGCGGTTGGATGTCGAAGCGATACTGCTATGAATGCTTCATCAAGCCAGAACGACGGCATGTAACAGAAACGGACCGCGCAAGCTCCCAGGACACCCAGGGCAGATACGCAGATGATCAATTGCGCGAAAGTCAGGCGACGTTGAGTCACGATTGATTTAGACAATCAAACAATGAGCGGGCTGGTGGATTCCTCCGGCCATGGATGAAAAAGCGAAATGAATCGAAGATAAGAACGAGCGCTGTCGGCATTCGTAGAAGGCCGCTTGAGATGTGCCTGCAAACCCTCTCGAGTATAGTTCAGCGCGCGAATCAAATCGGCATTGCCCGGACGGTGCTCGACTGGAACGTCCTTGAACATCTCGTCAAAGATAGTTTTTATGCTTCGGCTCAACTCGTCGACTCGTGGTGCGTGACTGCGGTGCTCGTAGATGAGACCGCTTTCTTCGGTATCGAGATTCTTAGCGCAGTTCTCAACCGCGGCGAGCATGTCCGCGTCTTTCATATCGCGAAACGAAAACGTGCCGATGCCGCGTTGCGCCTGTACCACCGCAACCTCGATCGCATGGACCGACACCAACTGGCGATCATTCAGTATCAGAGTCCGGCGATCGGATGCTTCCTTTCTGCGAAGTTCTTTCTCGCGATGACCGGCGCTTGTTCGGGCTTCAATCAAATAGGAACAAGTCTCGGGGCAGGGCAACTCGATCATCCGGTCTTGTGCACAGCATACGGCGCAGATCTTCGTCCTCAGCGCGGGACAGAATCGCTTCGCTGGCCTCTTGTTGCAACGCGGGCATTGCGGCATGGGGAATAGGGTACAGGGTACAGGTGACAGCGTACAGGGAAAGGGGACAGGGGACAGGGGACGGGGGACAGGTGACAGGGTACAGGGGACAGGGGACAGGGGACCTGACCTGTGCCCTATAACCTGTCCCCTATAACCTAACCTTGTAGATCGCGTACAGTTTGTGACTGCCCGAGCCTCTCTTCACGCTCACTGGGATGCGCAGCCGCGCTTCTTTGAAATAACAAAGAGTCTCTTTCGCGGATTCGCAGTAATACAACACGAGGTTCACAGCTATGACAGCGTCGCCCTCGGCGACTTTTATTGGAATAGTAATTGGAAAACGCGGACTGCGAATGGGCTCGGAGCTGAGACTCACGATCTCTCCCGGCGACGCCGTAACGCTCACCGCGGATGGCGCCTGCTCGTTCAACTTGTATCCCGCGGGCAGTTCGAGTTCGAACGTGAGCGATGCATCGCCCGGCTCGATCGATTGCACTGGAAGCTCGATGATTTCGCCGGCATAAGGCTTAGACTTGCGCGGCTGCAGCTTCTCGAGCCCCTTCAATTGAAGCGCCTCGACCTTGCCAGTTTTCAAATCCGCGACGCGAATCAGATGATTGTTCGTGTCGGCGATGTATAGCTTTCCAAACGCGACACTCACGCCACCCGGTTCATCAAATGTCGAGCGATCACCGCCCCGCATGCCGCTATCGCCCGTACCGGCAAACGTCTGGGATGTGCGGTCCTTTGGCGAGACGCGTTTGATCTTGTTGTTGTAGGTGTCTGCGACATACAAAACGCCGTCGTGATAAACGACTCCGAGCGGATGTTGCAATCGCACCTGTGAACCCTTGCCGTCGCGATCGCCGTATTCGAACAGGTCCTCGCCGACGATCGTCTCGACTCGCCCGTTCGGATCAAGATCAGCCGAGCGTATCGAGCTGACCTCGCTGTCGGCGAAGTAAAGCTTCTTACCGTCGCTGGTAATGCCCGAAGGCTGCGCGAGCGCCGCTTCGGCAAGCAAGCCGTCGACGCGAGCTTCGCGGCCGCTTCCGGCAAAAGGCGCGATGCCGCCGGTCTTCGGATTCATTTGCCACAGTTGATGCGGACCCGCCATCGCGATGTAAAGCATCCCGTTCACTAGCGCAAGGTCCCAAGGCGAATTGAGCGCAACTTGTTTACCTTGCCCTCCGAACGTGACGAGCTTACGCGACTGCTCGCCCGTTCCCGCGATGGTCGTCACTGTTCGCTTCACGAGATCCACGGCGCGAATGGCGTGATTCTCGGTGTCGGCCACGTAAAGCGTATTCCCATCCAAAGCCATGCCTTGCGGATGATTGAATGCCGCCTGATCAAACCCACCGTCGATTAATCCTATCTCGCCGCTGCCTATCCATTCCTTGACCGCTGAGTCTTCGAGTCCCACGACAACGATTCGATTGTGATTCGAATCGGCAATGAACAACTGCTTGGACCTCTCGTCCGCGAGGACTTTTCCCGGAAACGCGAGCACAGAATCCGGTGTGCGTTGGCGCTCGAGCTTCAAGTTCAGCGAGCGGCGGTCGATCAACTTTTTCGCGTCGAAGGTCGCGATTACTTTTGCGATGATGCCGTCCATGTGTTCGTAGACACCTTCGCCGCTCATGTAGGCGACGACCTTCCCCGCGGGATCGATGAGAAAAATCGTTGGCCAGCTTCTTGCCGTGTACTCTTGCCAGATTTGCATCTCGTGATCGTTTACGACCGGGTGCTCGATCTCGTAACGAAGGATCGCCTGGCGAATGTTGTCGGTGCCTCGCTCGGCGGTGAACTTCGCCGAATGTACGCCGATGACAACAAGCTCGTTCGGATATTTGCGTTCGAGCTTCTTGAGATCGGGAATTATGTGCATGCAGTTAATGCAGCAATAAGTCCAGAAATCGAGAAGCACGACCTTGCCTCTCAATTGGCGAATGGACAGAGGCCGGTCGGTGTTGAGCCATTCCAATCCTTCGGGGAACTCCGGAGCGTTAACTTTTCCTTCGTACTCGGGCATTCTTGATTTCCCTTCCTGCGCGGTGGCGTATGAATGTTGAAGGGAGAGATTCGGCAACACAAGTCCGGCGGCAACGGCCAGCGAACTCACTATCGCGGCCAGGTCTTTCATAAAATGAGTCATCGACAAATCAGATGCTGTTTGAGAACGACGTCAACTGTACCACACGGACGCTATTCATTTTCAGCAGACGATATGACGGTGTCGACAAAACCACCGTCATATCGCGGATTGTTCCAGTGATTCGCTGACCCGGGGTGGTATACTAACAAGCCGAGAACAGGTCTCAGCAAATGGCAGCCGATCCGAAAGATTCAATACCCCGTCACCACTACACGCTAGACGAATATTTCGCGCTTGAACGCACCGGTGACGCTCGATACGAATATTGGAACGGCGAAATTGTGTGCATGAGCGGAGGAAGCAAACAGCACGTAAGAGTGAGCGGCAACGTTTATTTCGGATTGAGACAACAACTGACGGGTCGTGCTTGTGAAGTATTCAATAGTGATCTCGCGGTCAAGACCCCGGTCCTACCACCATACCGATACCCCGATGTAAGCGTTGTTTGTGGCGAAGCGCAGTTTGAGAATGTCGAAGGCACTGATGTGCTGATTAACCCCACGTTGATCGTCGAAGTGCTCTCGCCCGCGACTGACCGCCGCGATCGAAACGAAAAACGAGTTGCGTATCAGTCATTGCCGTCAGTGATCGAGTATTTGATGCTGGCTCAGGACGTGCCGCACCTGACCCACTTTCTGCGTCAGGGGACCAAATGGGTTCGCGCGGATTACGCTAACCTCGATGCAACAATCGTTTTGTCGTCGATTGGATGCGTTCTGACGTTGAGCGATGCTTATCTTGGCGTCGAGTTCTAACAGTTTTTCGCTCCGTCCTCACGCCTCCATCTTGGTCAGGAAATCACGAACCCCGGGCGCGAGGTTCGAAGCGATTCGCACGTTCTCTTCCTTTGGAAGATTCGACACTATGAACGCCAGATAATCCCGAGTCTCGAAGCCGGTCACTTCGTAGTTCTGAATCCGGCTATCGTAAAGCGAAACGCCTGAAGCTTTCAGTGCATTCGCGACGGCATCCGCGGGAAAGCTCTCACCGTTCTTCTTTGTGATCGCAAGCGAGATGATTGTCTCCTGATTTTTCAATATCAGGTGAGTGAACTGGCGGCCGGCAAACTGGCAGCGGTGCCCTACGACTACTTCATATTCGCCGGGTGCCTTTTGCTCGACCAGATCAACAAGGCCCGCGAATTCAGGTCCCATCTTTTGAGACATTTCATCGCGGGTGAATTGGCGGCTCGCAAGGTTGTGATCGATCGCGCAGAACGAGTGATCATTCAAACCGATTGTTAACAGTTCCGCGGTCTGCGCGGATGCGGCGCGCTCATTTCTCTGCTGCACGCTTCGCGACCCGGCGATGCGAACAACACCAATCGCCCCTACCATCAGCACAACCGCCGCGGCCGCGACTAACGCCCACTGCCCCCAGCGAACCGGGGCCGCTGATTTGCGAATGTCCTTTTGTATTCTGTAGCGAAGACCCGCGGGAGCTTCGTCACGCATCACGGCTTGCCGCAGGACTTGCTTGACTCGCGAGCGGCTGGCGAGCGCATCCGAGCAAGCCTGACACCCTCCGAGGTGCTTCAACACCTCGTGGTTTGTTTCAACCATCAACTCGTTGCTCAGATAAGAGTCCAGATAGGATCTGATCTTCTTGCATTGATTCTGTTCGAAGCCTATGACCTTCATGCGCCCGTCCTTTTCTCTCTGGTATCTATTCCGTAATCAGCGGCCAACGCGCCGAGTTCGTTTCTCAGCAGCGCCCGTCCCCGACTCAGTCGCGACATCACCGTTCCGACCGGCACGCCCAGCGTCGCCGCCACTTCCTTGTATGAGAATTCCTGAACATCGGCGAGCAGAACTACCTCGCGATACTGCATCGGGATTTTGTCGAACGCGGCAAGCACATCCTCATCGCTGAGGTGCTCGGAGATCGGCGGCTCGTAAGCCAGCGTTTCCATCAATATCTCGTCGCTCTCTTTGGCTGACCTCAGGCTGTACCACTTGCGGCGATGATGCTGGATGACGTGAAAGAGTATTTTGAACAGCCACGCCCGGCAATTGGTGCCCGGCTCGAATCGGTGAAACGACTTCCACGCTTGCAGGTAAGCCTCCTGCACAAGGTCCTCGGCTTCGCTGCGATCGCCAACGACGCGCGTCGCCGTGCGAAACAGATCGTTTAGATGAGGCATCGCCGCGGCCTCGAAGTCTCCCGTTTCGTGCTTGTGTCCAAACATCGCAGCAGCCCCCGTTCGATTGCCGATTGCCGATTTGCGATTGCTGATGTCGCTATCCATTGTATCCGCTGCTTCACGAATATTATTCCCGAATGCGAAAATCTTTTTTTGCCCGCTCAACAATCGGCAATCGGCAATCGCAAATCGGCAATCGTAAATCGCTAGCTTTGCTTCTGAAGCAGCGGCGCCGTCCCGAAGTTGACGCTGAACCGCTTGCACCAGATAGTCACCGCTTTGTATTTGGTCAGATCCACATCGCCAGGCAGTTCATAATTCTGATCGCCGATGTTGCCTTTGAGCGCGCCTATCTCAACGAAGCCGGCCTCGGTCACCGTCGCGTTGTCCTTTGCGTCATCGGCCGCCACCAGATAAACCCGCACATCCGGTCCGTTCGAGGTTTCAAAATCGGTGAATCGAAGCGTGCGCGTGCCGTCAGCTAAGCGATAGACCGAAGCGATGCCCGAGCTCTTGTGCGCGCCGTCGTGAAAGCGACCTTCATAGAGCACGTCCGCCCGGGCCGACGCTGCAGCGGCCGGCGGGAATTGTTCGTTGACACGCGCGTTGATAAACAGGCGTTCGGGTCGAAACAGATACCAGCCGGTGGTCAGCAGTATCAATCCGGCGACGATCAAAAGTGTTCGTGGTTTCATTTGAATTCTCCTTTCACTGAGTAAATACCGGGGTGACCGACAAACATTCCCAAGTATTCGAAGCCTAATCAGCTTGTAAGGGCGGCCCTCCTGTGGCCGCCCTTCGTGAAGATCGGACCTGAAACTAAACAGGGGCGGCCACCGAGGGCCGCCCTTACAAGCAACACAATGTGTGCGCGACATATGGTTAGTTCAACGCAAGCCCCGTCGTCCACTGACCGGACTTCAATGAGAGTGGCGACTGCTCGGCCGGCAACTCTTTGGGAAGCCGATCCGCGCCAATCGCGAAGACCGCGATTTGTCTGGCAATCGGGCCGATCGCGTATAGGTATTTTCCATCAGGCGACACTTCGATGTCCTTGGTGTCGTTGCCCATCACTTTGCGACGCGGCGCGCTGCCAAGCAGAGTCAACGTTCCGTCGGGGTTCACCGCGTACGCACTGATGCTGTTGCTAACGAAGTTCGCCGTGTAAAGAGTGGCGCCATCGGGCGAGAGTGCGGTCCAACAAGCCGCGCCCTGGTTGTTCGCGTACGGCCTGCCCTTCAGCTTTATCACTCCGGTCATTGCATCCACGCTGAAGACAGTCACCGCGCTGCCACGAAAGTTCGAGACCAGAAGGTGCCGGCCATCCATCGTCCACGAAAAACCAACCGTTCCGCTGACTCCGCGCGAGATGAATTGCGAGCCCGCCGCTTCTTTCAACACTCCGCTCGGCTGCACGACGTAAGAATGGATCTTGCCGTCAACCTGGAAGCCTTCGGTCACCGCGAGTATCCCGCCTTTTGGGCTGAACTCGACCTGGGCTGGCCCTTGTCCGCGAGTGAATTCAATTGTCGATCCCGGGATCGCCGTCAGCTTGCCGGCATCGCTTATGCGAAACCCGGTGATGTTCGGCTTGCGATTGCGATTCACAAAGTCGACCGCCTGATTTGCAACGTACACGAGATCGCCATGAACGCTCACACTTAGTGGCGTCACTCCACCCGATGCGAACGGAGAACCGTCGACCGGTTCCAGCTTGCCGCCGCGAGTGATATTGAACACCGCGATCGTGTTGCTGCCGGAATTCGTTGCGATCAGATGTTTGCCGTGGATGCGAATCGCGCCCTGCGCGTCGAAGTCACCGCCCGATGGAACGACGAGTCCCTTGCCACCCGCGGGGAACGGAGAGCCTTCGACTTCGCTTAGCGTTCCATCCGAATTGCGTCCGAGGACGACGACTCCGTTGTTCTGGCCGTCGTTGTTCAGCGTGTAGACGTAACCAGTATGTCCATTAGCAAACACCGGCGCGCTCGACGTGCGAGCTGCGTGAGTTGATACGCCGGCGGTTCCGGAAATTATCATCAGCGCGACGACTAGTCTGAGCCAATAGCTTTTCATGATCTCTTCTCCTTTTTTGAGTTCGCAAAATTACTTTCAAATCAAAGCCTCTGCCCTGAACAAAGCCTTAAGGCTCGTGTTGCGGCCCGCGCGTTACTGACCCGCGCATCTGCTTCACCTGTTTAATACCGCCACCGCGCGAAAGTATTCCGAGACCTGCAAACTCGCCTGCGAGATGCTAATATCTGAACTCATTGCCAGTGGTTTGCTGATAGCTTGAAGTCCCCAGTGGCGCAGACTTCGGCAGCAGTTAGTCAAAATACTCACGGAGCGTTGATGAAGATTGCAGTAGTGCGAGAGGCGCCGAGCGGTGAAACTCGGGCGGCGCTCATGCCTGATTCTGTGCGCGCGCTCGCGGCCGCAAGCGCGACAATTCTTATCGAGAGTGGCGTTGGTGAAGCCGCCGGTGCGCAAGATTCCGATTACGCGTCTGCCGGAGCGAAGATTGAAAATGACCGGGCGGAATTGCTCAGCCAGTCAGACGTGATGTTGTGCGTGAACCGTCCTTCCAATGACGATATCGATCGGCTCCCGGCAGGCTCGGTGGTCATCGGGTTCCTCCGGCCGCTCGATGAGCCCGCCAACCTCGTTCAAATGCTCGAGCGTAAGCTGACCGCGTTCGCAATGGAGTTGATCCCTCGATCGACTCGCGCGCAGACAATGGACGCGCTCTCGTCGATGGCGACTATTGTCGGTTACAAAGCGGTGCTGCTTGCGGCCGAGCGTTTACCTCGAATGTTCCCGTTATTGATGACTGCCGCCGGAACCATCGCGCCCGCAAAGGTGCTGGTGTTGGGGGCGGGCGTCGCGGGTCTTCAGGCAATCGCAACGGCCAGGCGATTGGGTGGGGTGGTCGAGGCGTACGATGTTCGCGCGGCTGCCGGAGAGCACGTTAAATCTCTCGGTGCAAAATTCCTGCAGGTCGATCTCGGCGGCATTAAAACCGAGGACGCGGGCGGATACGCGGTCGAGTTGAGCGACGAAGCTCTCAAACGCGGCCGGGACATGATCGCCACTCACGCTCGCACGTCGGACGTGATCATTACTTCAGCCCAAGTTCCCGGACGCCGCGCTCCGTTGTTGCTGACGGAAGAAGCGGTCGCCGGCATGAAACCGGGTTCGATAATCGTGGACCTCGCAGGTGCAACCGGAGGAAATTGCGCCGTCAGCTCACCCGGAGAAACCGTCGAGCGAAACGGAGTAGTTGTGATGTCTCCGCTGAATCTGGCGGCGACCGTGCCGGTGCATGCGAGCCAGCTTTACTCTCGAAACATCACGGCATTCCTGAAGCTGCTGATGGATGATAAGGGCGAATTGAAGATCGATTTGCGCGACGATGTGGTTGGACCCGCGTGCGTATTGCATCAAGGCGACGTTGTGAACAGCCGCGTCGCCTCGGCGCTCGCAACGAGCGTGCGTTAGCCGCGGGTGTTTAGATACGGGCGTTCAGAGTACCGGCTTTAGCCGGGCAGTGCTTTCGTCAGGTGTGCTTTCACCGAGACTACTGCCCGACTTAAGTCGGTACTCTGAACGCGCGCTTGAGAAAGAAGTGCTACGGGCTCGCAGCGAACGTGCGTTAGCTGCGGGTGTTCAGAGTACCGGCTTTAGCCGGGTAGTGCTTTCGGTGAATAGTGCTTTCGCCGAGGCTACTGCCCGACTAAAGTCGGTACTCTGAACGCCCGCTGCTAAGGTTGGTACTCTGAACACCACTGGAGAAAAGGAATCGTGAGCACAGAAGTCATCATCGCAGGGTTATACGTTTTCGCACTTGCGGCATTTCTCGGCTATCAGGTCATCTCGCGAGTGCCGCCGCTGCTTCACACGCCGTTGATGTCCGCGACCAACGCCATCTCCGGCATATCTCTCGTCGGTTCGATCGTCACCGCCGGAGCGCATTACAGCAGAGTGAGCACATTGCTTGGCTTTATCGCGGTGACCGCCTCGACTATCAATGTCGTTGGTGGATTCATGATCACCGATCGGATGTTGAGGATGTTTAAGCGGCAACCCTCATCGAAAAAAGACTCCGCCGTGGAGCAAGAGCGAACCTGATGGGTCTTTGGATCGAACTTACATACCTGGCCGCGTCGGTTCTCTTCATTCTCGGCCTCAAAGGACTCAGTCATCCCGAAACCGCCCGGCGCGGAATGATCCTCGCTGAAGTTGGAATGTTGCTGGCGATCGTCGGCACGCTTCTTCACAGGGAAATCATAAGCTATGAGTGGATCATCGCCGGGCTGATCATCGGCTCGCTCATCGGCGGCGCTATTTCGATCTGGGTTCCGATGACCGCGATGCCTCAGCGGACCGCGCTCTCGCACGCGTTCGGCGCGCTGGCGGCTTCGCTCGTCGGCGTATCCGAGTACTACCGCCACGGCACAGGCGAGCTTGGGACTTTCAAGATGACTGCGCTCAGCCTCGAAGTCCTGCTGGGTGGAATCACGGTCACCGGGAGCTTGATGGCATTCGTCAAGCTGCAGGATTGGATTCGCGGCACGCCGATCACATATCGAGGACAAAACGTCTTCAACATGTCGCTGTTCATCGTGACGGTTGGGATGTTCGGGTATCTGATCTACGACCCTTCGGCGCACGTTTTGTTCTACTTGATGGCCGGGCTCGCGTTTGTGTTTGGGGTGTTGTTGGTACTGCCGATTGGCGCGGCTGATATGCCGGTCGTGATGTCGCTCATGAATTCGTACGCGGGACTGGCGGCCGCCGCGACCGGATTTGCGATCTCGAATAATGTATTGATCATCGCCGGCACGCTCGATGGCTTCTCGGGATTCATTCTGTCGATCCTGATGTGCCGCGCGATGAATCGCTCGATCACCAATGTGCTGTTTGGCGCGTTTGGGGCCGAAGTGGAGGCCTCGAGCGCCGGGGCGTTCGGCGTGATGCGCGAAGTAAGAGCGGAAGACATAGCGGTGCAGCTCGCGTATGCCGGCCAGGTGACGTTCGTGCCCGGCTACGGAATGGCGACGGCCCAGGCTCAACACGCGGTGCGCGAGCTTGCCAATGTTCTCGAAGCACGGGGAGTCACCGTTAAATATGCGATTCACCCCGTAGCTGGCCGAATGCCGGGCCACATGAACGTGTTGCTCGCCGAAGCGAACGTGCCTTATTCATCGCTGTATGATCTCGAACAAATCAACCCCGAGTTTTCTTCGACCGACGTCGCAGTCGTTATCGGCGCGAACGACGTCGTGAACCCCGATGCTCGCGATAATCCAAAGAGCGCAATCGCGGGAATGCCGATTCTTGATGTCGACAAGGCGCGCTCGGTGGTGGTCCTCAAGCGGGGCAAGGGTAAAGGCTTCGCTGGGATTGAGAACCCGCTCTTCTTCAAGGCGAATACGGGCATGCTCTACGGTGACGCGAAAGCGTCGCTCATAAAACTCACCGAAGCCGTTCAGCACGCATAACCGAATCATCTGCCGCGCGAGCCGTTGTGACAGCCGTCACAGCGCCACGTGACAGCGGTCATAGTCGTTAGACCGCTGAATCCCTTACATTGCCATACATCGAGCAATCCTTTGCTCTTAATAATCGAGCCTGGGGCGGCCACCGGGGCCGCCCCTCTTCACTGGGGAAGTCGGCCCGTGAGATGAGAGGTGTTGATGGGGAACCGAATACTTGAGAAATCCACGATCGCGGACGGCATCTGCCAATTCATTATCGAAGCTCCAAAGATCGCAAAGAAACGAAAAGCCGGAAACTTCGTCGTCGTGCGCGCAAACGAATTCGCCGAGCGAATACCGCTCACCATTGTCGATTCGGATCTCGAACGCGGCAGCATAACTCTGATTATTCAGGGCGTCGGTAAGAGCACTCGTTTATTGAACTCGCTCAACCCCGGCGATGAGATCTCCGATGTCATCGGGCCGCTCGGTCATCCCACTCCAATCGATGAAATGGGAACCGTCGTCTGCGTCGGAGGCGGAGTCGGCACCGCCGAAGTTCTGCCGATCGCGCGGGCCGCAAAAGCCGCGGGCAATGAAGTCATCTCGATCATCGGCGCACGAACGAAAAACTTATTGATTCTCGAAGACGAGATGCGTGAAACGAGCGACGAGCTTTACGTCGTCACCGATGACGGCAGCTACGAGCGGCACGGATTGGTTATCGATCCGTTGAGCGACTTGATCTTCGAAGGGCGCGACTTCGATGTGATCTATGCGATCGGGCCGACGCCGATGATGCGCGCGGTCGCCGAACTGACCGAGCCTTACAACATCAAGACGCTTGTGAGCCTGAATCCGGTGATGATCGATGGCACCGGCATGTGCGGCGGGTGCCGGGTAGTCGTCGGCGGCGAAACTCGATTCGCTTGCGTGGATGGGCCCGAGTTCGACGCGCATCAGGTCGACTTCGATACCTTGATTATGCGCAACCGCGCTTATGTCGAGCACGAGCGAATTTCGCTCGAACGATTCGAGAATGAACAAACCGCGCGATTCGAGGGATTGGTTTGAGTTTTCTGCGCTCCTCTGCCCTGGGAGCGCAGGCATCCCATCCTTGTCTGCTCTGTTGAGCAGTGCCGGGCGGGCGAGGGTCCTGCGCTCGCAGGGCAGAGGACGCAGAGAAGCATGTACCGCACGCTGCCAGCTTGCGGAGGAGGAACCACATTGGCGACCGAGCACGTGCGAATCAAACGAACCCCGAAGGCCCCCCGCCAGGAAATGCCCTGTCAGGAATCAGAACTCCGCCGCAGGAACTTCCGTGAAGTGGCGATCGGATTCACTGAAGATCAGGCGATGCTCGAAGCCCAGCGCTGCATAAGCTGCAAGAACCCGACCTGCATCGCGGGCTGCCCGGTCGAGATCAACATTCCTCATTTCATCCTGTCTATTCTTAAACGCGACTTCGTCGCGGCCGCCAACATCATCCGCGACAAGAACAGCCTGCCCGCGATATGCGGCCGAGTCTGCCAACAGGAAGACCAGTGCGAAGCTCGCTGTGTAAACGCGATAAAAGGAACATCCGTCGGTATCGGGCGGCTCGAACGTTTCGTCGCCGATTATCAAATCGATCGCGGCGAGTTCGCCACGCCGTCGGTTGCTCAATCGACCGGCAAGCGAGTCGCGCTTGTCGGCTCGGGTCCGGCCGCGCTGACTGCCGCGGGTGATCTCGCGCGAATGGGCCACAAGGTCACGGTGTTCGAAGCTCTTCACAAACTCGGCGGTGTGCTTTCTTATGGCATCCCCGAATTCCGCTTGCCCAAGAGCATCGTCGAAGTTGAGATTCGGCAACTTGAAAACATCGGCGTCGAATTCGTCACGAGTTGTGTGATCGGCAAGACCGACACCGTTGACGAGTTGTTTGACGAAGAAGGCTACGACGCGGTGTTTTTGGCTACCGGCGCGGGACTGCCTTACTTCCTGAACATCCCGGGTGAGAACTTCGCTGGCATTTATTCGGCGAATGAATTCCTGACTCGCGTGAATCTGATGAAGGGTTACAAATTCCCCGAATACGACACTCCGGTGAGAGTCGGCAAGCGCGTAGCGGTGCTCGGCGCCGGTAACACCGCGATGGACGCGGCTCGAGTTGCGATGAGGCTCGGCCCTGAAAAAGTTTACATGGTGTATCGACGTTCGAGAGCGGAGGTCCCGGCTCGCGCGGAAGAAGTCGAGCACGCGATGGAAGAAGGTATCGAGTTCAAGTTCCTGACCGCGCCGACTCAATTCTTCGGGGACACGCGAGGATGGGTGACGGGCATGGAAGTGATCGACATGGAACTCGGCGAGCCCGACGCGAGCGGCCGCCGCCGCCCGGTTGCGGTCAAAGGCACGGAGCACAGCTTCGATGTAGACACAGTGATCGTCGCGGTCGGGCAAGGTCCCAATCCTCTCGTTCAATCAACAACACCGGGATTGAATACTACAAAGTGGGGAAACATCATCACCGATGAAACGGGTCTGACAAGCCGCCCGGGTTTATACGCCGGCGGAGACGTAGTTCGCGGCGGCTCTACGGTGATTCTTGCGATGGGTGACGGGAAGAGAGCGGCCCGATCAATTCACGAGTACCTGATGACTAATAGTCCGCGAGCATGACGCGTCTCGATTGCGTTGTCTTGCCCTGTAAACCATTTCACGAGGATGCGTTTTGGTGCTCCTGCACAAACAACCGCTCCACCAAAAGTCGTTCAATTTAAGCCGCCGCCTTGAGAACCGTCCGCTGAATGCGCATAATACGCCGGTGGCAATCTGCCACACGAGAGGAGTTTCGTAGAGATGTCGACAGTTAGCTCGAAGAAACCGCAGACCAACGAAAAGGACAGAATGCACTTCCGCCTGGATCCCAAGATCAAGGCACGGGTTGCTCGCGCCGCCGCTATCACTGGCCAGGGGCTGACCGACTTTGCCGTCTCGACTCTCAGTGAGAAGGCCGATCAAATCCTCGCGCGGCACGACGAAATCTTGCTCACGAGCGATGAAAACAGTTTCTTTTTGAACGCTCTTGCTGACGACCGCAAGCCGTCGAAGCGCTCACGCGCCGCTGCTAAGCGATACAGGCTCGATCATCGTAAGAGTGTCAGATACCACGTTGGTAATTGAGCCCGCCAAGTAGTATTCGACTGCCGCCAGGAAGCGCGTCGCCGCTTCAGTATCAAGAGCCACGTTGTTTACGCCGCGCGAGCCATCGGGTTCGAGAGCATAGCTTGATGAACTCCCTCCCCGACCGTATCGTAAGGCTTCGCGGAGGCGAAACAAATGTACTGTTCATCGTGTGGCGCAGCTGTAACTCCCGGGCTGAGCTATTGCAATCGGTGTGGGACTGCGTTGACCGCTAAAGAAAGGGGCTCGACCAAGTTGGATATGCCCCTCGAGTCTCTTGTGTGGGCCATCGTGGTTGTCGCCATTGTCGGCGTCGGCGCGAATATCGGGCTGATGGCTTTGATGAAGGAATCGCTTCACTTCGCGGACGGGCAGATACTTGGTATCGCGCTTGTTTGCCTGATGCCTTTTCTGATCGCCGAGGCTGTCTTCATCTGGTTGTTATTGCGTTCGCAACTCGCATCGAACCGGCGCGAAGTGATGCTTCGAACTGGAGCGGCCACCAATGAACTCGATAATCCGCAGCCACTCGCGCTTCAGGAGCAGTCACCCAGCGTCACCGAACACACAACGCATACACTTGAGCCCGCGCGCCGCGAGTAACAGTCGCTTGGGCTCCTGTGGCAGCATTACCTTTACCTCAGGCGTAGTCGAATTCCCAATGACCATCGATTCGCCAAGCCGCATGATCTTGCCGTCGAAATCCAGGTAAACCGGCACCAGCATCTTGAAGCGATTCGATACGGCTCTCTGCGTTAACGCCAAGCCCATTGCTTTCTCGCTCTCCGCCAGACATATCAACGCCAATCGCACAGACACAAGGAAGCGCCGTCTCAGCACACCTTGCCCTTACCAAAGCACGGCGGTTATCTTTACACACATGAGCGCATTCAACGTCGATGTAATCGCGCGCAATCCAAAGCGCGAGGAACTGGCCACCCAGCCGTTGTCTGCGCTGGTTGACACTGGCTCGGAACTTACCTGGCTTCCCGCGGACGTGTTGCGGGCGATCGGTATCACGCCGCGGCGGAAGCGGGTTTTTGCCACCGCAATTCAGCAAAGGATCGAGCGGGAGATCGGCTACGCCATTCTCAGCGCTGAAGGGTACGAGACAAACGATGAAGTGGTATTCGCTGAACCCGGCGACATGGCATTGCTTGGCGTGAGGACACTGGAAGGCTTCGGTGTGATGGTCGACAACATCGCTCATCGCTTTGTCGCAACTGCGACCCTCGTCGCGGCGAACCGCGAAGAAGGTTCATGCCGAACACCACCTCGCTGCTAACGTTTGTTTTGCCCGCCCATCGAACCTCCGGCGCTGACCGTCAATTCACTCTTGAGCGTTTGCTGTGCTTCGGTGATGCCCGAGGAATGCGCGAGATCCAGAAAGTAAAGAAAAGCCGTGTCTCTCAAAAGCTGTTTGTCGCCTTTTACCGTTTCAACCGTCATATCGCAGCCGCATTTCCTGATCATCTCTTTAACCGCGCTGTCGGATACGCGAGCGTCATCATTCCAAATAACGTTGAAGGCTTCTCGAAGCTGAGAGTCCTCAGTATCTGCTTTCACTTGTTGCGACAACACACTGATGCTTTTCTCATTGCCGGTGCGATATCCCGGACCCGCGCCGCCGCTTAGATATACCACTGTGCCTACGACTCCGATCATCATCGCGACCTTTGGGTGCTGCGCGATCACGTGCACCAGAGTTGAGCAACTTCCAAATCCACCTGCAATCATCTTTTCATTCTCCTTGAGATTACTAATCCTTGTGTAATGTTCGCGACCATCCGCTCCATAGGCTCACAAATGCGGCGACGCCACTCGAGTGAAGCCCTTTGCGATGCTCATCGGTATATCCGACGCCGATCTCGATCATTCCGAATCTGCGCGGCACGACTATCTTCACTCCACCGGTGGTCAGGACTTTGTTGTTCCAGTCATAACCTTTGGTGTCGAAGCCCGACTGCACTTTGACGAAGGGAACTGCTTGCCACTTACCGGCATCGATAAGGTTCACTCCCTGCGTCACACTGAAAAGCCCGATGACGTTTCTCTTCTCGGCGGGCGATATGTTGCCGACTACTCCCCAGCTACTTCCGGGATAACCATTGAAGTAGAGCACCCCGTGCTCGGCCAACTGAGGCGATTGCCAACCCGCCCAGTACGCGACCGAAGCCGTTGGTTGAGCCGTCAGGCTGTCGCTCTTAAAGCGCTTTTCTCCTGTTAGTCCAACCGTAGCCTCGACCAGTCCGCGGCTAAAGCTGTGTCGTATCTTGACGCCCGCGTTCACGAGCGCCTTGTTGTTCCAATCCTTTCCTTTGGTATCGACGACAAAGTCGGTCGACACGTAAGGTGTTATCGAGTTTCGCCCCGAACGCCATAACGTGAGCCCCTGATCCCAGTGCGTTTGAGTCACAACGTCGTTTTGCTCAGCCGGGCTCATTTCAGTGGAGACCCAGAAGCTCCCAACCATGCTCGTGACGGATTTCGGTTTCTCTTGCGCGAGGCTCGCCGCCGGAATCAGTAAGACGAGCAATGTAATTAGTGAAAGTCTCATTTTCTTTTTTCGACCTCTTAGTAACGTGCCGGCGTGAACCAGTCAGGCCTGGGCACTCGGAAAATAACGGCTTTGATAAACGTCCATCCGAAGACAAGCGATGTCGCGTATCGAAGCACCGCGAATGCGGGGAAATACAAAGCGATATCCTTCCGCCTCGTTTTGAACGCAAAGTACAACGCAAAGACCGCCATCATTAGCTGGTCGGCCACGGCAATCGACAATGCAGTTTTCGGAGCCAACAGAATGATGATCGGCGAAGCCGCGAACGCCGCGGAAAAGATCAGCCCTTCAAGCACGAGCAGCGCGACTTCAAAATCAAGACGCTTGAACCGAAACGGCAGCGAATGTTTTCGAAGAACCTGCCAGAGTCCGAAGTACCACCGGTATGACTGGCGAACATAGCCTCGAAGCGTGTTCGGGTCCTGCGTATAAACGATTGCTTTGGATTCGTAAACGATCTCGCCGAGCCGCTGGCGATGGATCTGGACCGTCATGTCCATATCCTCGGTCAGCATCGCGGGATCGCATTCAAGCCTCACAAGCACATCGGCCTTCCACGTCGATGCGCAACCGGGCGCAACCAGCACAACCTTCATTTTGTTCTGGCCATTTTTGTGAACGCTCTGTCCAAACAAATAATCGAATGCGCGGCCGGCAGTCGCCCAGTTGCAGGGCAGGCTTTCAACTCTTCCACACACCAGCGCCGCTTTTGGATTAGCCTCGAATGACGCCACCAGGGATTTGAAGTAATCTCGATCAACTTGCGTGTCCGCATCGACTACCGAGATGTATTCATAGCGAGAGCAAAGATCAAACAACTCGATGGCTCTTCGTATGCTCGGCGCCTTTCCGATGCTTGTGTGGTTGCTCAATACGCGGACGCCAAGTTGCCGGGCCGAGCCGGCAGTGTCATCCGAGGAACCGTCGTCGATGACGTAGATATCCTCGGGAGCGCACCCGGCCGTCAACACGCTAACGATGCTCTTGGCCAGCACTCGCCCTTCGTTCTTTGCGGGGATGACAACACAGAGGCTATTCAAATGATCGAGTGCGGCGCGATTGATTGATTCCAATTCCGGCTGATCGGATTCACTCGACGGGGAAATAGGCCCCACAAAACATTTGCCGCCACCGATCTGTTGGTTCGTGAACTCCACAGTGTGGGGAGATATCCAACAGCCACTTCTTTCCAGAAGTATCTACCGTCACAGGGGCTTATTCACACTTGTGTATCTTAGTTGACGGAATCACCGGATAGTCGATTCTGCGGAGGCGCGAGCGGGAACTCGACTCTGATGTCGGATTTTGAGTATGCTCCGAGGCCCGGCAATCTCCGGAAAAATCAACAGGAGAAGGTCATGAGCGAGTTCTTACGTCTTGGTGCTTTTCTGCCGCTACTGCGCGCCGCGGTCACTTATTGGGCCGTAGTTTTCGGAACGGGATTCGTGTTTGGGACGATTCGCGTGCTGCTGGTGGTTCCCCGCCTGGGTGAGCGCGCCGCCGAGTTGATTGAGTCACCGCTCATGCTCATCGCAACGATTCTAACGGCCCGGTGGATAATCCGGCGTTTCCCCGCGGCCTCGGCTCCGTTGAACGCGCTGATCATCGGTTTCGTAGCGCTAGGTCTTTTGGTTGTCGCTGAACTCGGACTCGTAATGCTTCGAGGCGTTGCGTTCTCGGAGTACATTGCAAGCCGCGACCCGGTGTCTG
>Ga0070705_100000368_pt1 | contig 26424 bp, 24 predicted proteins | sample KBSK5253metaG_FD_65455 | JGI IMG/M metagenome (GOLD analysis project Ga0070705, IMG submission 65455) | Corn, switchgrass and miscanthus rhizosphere microbial communities from Kellogg Biological Station, Michigan, USA - KBS K5-25-3 metaG | ecosystem: Host-associated > Plants > Roots >... | reverse complement strand
TCGACGTCCCTAACCAGCTCCCCGATCAACGCGGCACTCGTCGCGCCGCGATCCAAACAGCATTCATCATCCCCCCACGTGTAAAAGTGCATTTCGTAGTGCGACTCGTATAGCTTGATCTTTTCCTTCGTCATCGGCTCGAAGACTTCAAAGTCCGCGCCGCTCGCGAGCTTCGCGAGCTCTTCGGCAGTCAATGTTACGTCATCCTCCGAAACTCGATCGCCGGCGGGCCGGGTTATGAAATACAAATCATGCGGGTCGAGAGGCGCTGGGTCGCCGACCGGTTTTATCGTCACCCACGCGCGCGCATTCGAGCCTTCGTGCAATTGATAATCAACAAGCCGCGCGTGGCGTCTCACCGAAATTCGAAGCCTCGCGGTGTCCAGGTAAGCCTCGGTCGCGACCGCGTCCTGGTAGTAGCTGAGATAGTCGCCCGCGTATGCGAGCAACTCGACAAGCGCGATTCCAATGTCGGGCACGTGACGCTCTTGCCAGTCGGGCATCACCAGCGCAAGCCGGTCGAGAATCAACTGCCGAAAACTCGCATAGTCTTTTGCCAGATAGCTGATCTCCGGCTGGCGGCGGTCCTCGGGCGGGCATTGCGTTTCCTCTTTGCAATCAAGATCGCTCGGACAATCAACCTTGAAGCTAAAGTTGACCGAGTCGTATCGGGGATCGAACAGCGGATGAGGTTGCGGGCGCCCGTGGGAATCGCGAGCGGCGATGCGAAGCGTGTAAGTCGAGAAGTCACCCGCGCGATCCACAACTACTTCGAGCCTGTCGTCAAATTCGGGATCGTTCGAAGTATGCGTCGCGACGCTGAGCACGTTGATGTCTCGAATTCGGCGGCCGCCCTCGATCACCACGTTCTTCTCGGTCAGCTTGTGCGAGCCGCGCGGCGCCTTGCCCAAAAGGTGCACGGTAAGCGTCTGCTGGTCCCCGCCGACTTCGAGATAGTCCAGACCGCAGAGCTTGTCGTGTTGGCGCACTGATTCGCGCCTGCGCTCGTTGTCGCATATCAGGCTGTTCATTGACTGATACTCCGAGTGAAAGTATTCGTGATCGCTTGTTGGGTGCGCCGCACGACGTATTGCACCTCGATGCGAAGCTCCGCGTCTGCGCTTGTGACTTCGAGCTTCTTCACTTCAATCAGATCGCCGAGCCATTGCTGCAGTCCCGCTTGAATCGTGAACTGAAGCGCAGCCGCAAGCTCAGGACTGTTGGGCGCAAAAACCATCTGCAACAAGCCGCTTCCGAAATCCGGCCGGTTGACTCGCTCGCCGGGACTCGTCAGCAGATACTGCTCGATCATATCGCGTATGTGATCTTCGTCATCTGTCGCGGCGGTTCGTCCGCGCCGATCGAAATGAAACGGATAATCGATATTCATCGAGTTCCCTCGCTAGAGCGCGCTCGCGCGTGTTTGCGTCACCAGGATCAGAAGCGGCGTGCCGGACGGCGCGCAAATCGCCTGACTGCTTTGAACCAGAAGCGGCTGCCCGTTCGATAGCACGCGAGTCGTGCCTGTCAACCACTGCGCGGTGACGCAAGGTCCGTTCGCGGCGGGCGGCGGCGGCAAAGCGCACCCGGCGACGACATAAGGCGCGGTCATCAACACAGTCGGCTGGCCGCTCACCGTGACTCGAGGATTGGGCACGGTCGGCTGCGCCTGGCCCGCGTGTGAGCAAAGCACCTGAGCTCCGACGTGTACTAAGAATCCTGGCATCCTCGTCTCCCGCAATTCAGATTATTACGAGCGCGCCGTTATTGATCGTGATCGTCGGACCGATCATCGAGATCGTTGCGCCTTTCCCGTTTGAGATAAAAACTCCCGCGTCGTTGACCACAATCGAAGCGCCGGTTGCGCTCTTCAAAATGATTCCTCCCGTCGGTGGCGCGGGCGGCATCACCGGAGGCGGCACTGATGGAGGCAGATCGCTGATCACGATTGCGTTCTGGAGGAGCGACTGAATCACGATGCTCGGGTCGGCGGGATTGCCGGCGCTCGCCGCGAGCGGAATATCCGACTTCGCGCCCCATCTGCATCCGACCCAGATCGGATAATCCGGATCGCCGTGTTCGAATTCGACCCATACGCCGGCGCCGATCGGCGGAACCATGTAAACACCCATCGGCGGACCGGTAGGCCCCGCGAGCGGAACACAGGGCTCGGCCCAGGTCGACGGTATCGGACCGAGAACGTCGGGGATCATCAGCATCAGCCGGCCGCGCTGCTCGGGATCGATGTTCTGAATTACCGTGCCGCGAAACTTGCCGATGAAAGTTTTGTTTGGCTTCGTCGAGCTCATGGTCCAACCGCCGGCGTTTGTGAAATCAATCCGTCTCTTGAAAGCGTGAATGACTGCTTGTACTCACCCTGTTTTATGTTGTGAGTAACGCTGTTCACGTAATACATTCCATCGTAAGCGGGGCCCGCGCCGCGCACGCCCACCACGGCCCGCGTTTGCAGAATCCAGCCGTACTGCGTTGTGTTGAGTGATCCGGTCCCGGTTATCGCGTCCTGGTTGTTGAGCATGAGTCCGAACGCCCGCTTGAGCGCTTCAGCGAGCGAGAGGTTCGCCATATCATCGGGAAACTGGATCTTCGCCGGAGGCGTCAATCGCAAACCAAGCGGCGGGTGAAGAAAGCTGACGTTTGGCACAGGCACGGGAATCGGAACCTTGCCGGTGATCGGATCCAGTATCGTCATCACGACGAGTTTCTTTGCGAGCCCGTCAAGCGAGAAGCTCAGCGATTCAACGTTGGTCTGCCAATCCATGTTTACGCTGAGCGCAGGCTGAGGCATCGGGATCGGCACGTCGGGCCCGAAGTAGGCTGTGCTGGTCAGTGGCGCGGGACCGGGCTCGACAAAAAACACGTATCCGCATTCCGAGGCCAACCCCTTGAGATATTGGCGGTCGCTCCCGGTTTGAGTGGGGATTTCCTTTATGGGATTTGGTGGCGCATCGCCCGGCGGAGGAACGACGATGGGCACGATTCCAAAGGCCGCATACTTGGCGAGAATCAGCGCCACGCGCGCCGCGACCGGCATCGCAGGGTACGGGATCTTGATTTCGATTACATCCATCAGCGCGCTCAAGTCTTCGCCGGTTACGGTAAGAGTCGACTGGCCGGCTTCGTTGCTCGGCGAGACATCGTGTTGAGTTATTACACCGTCCATCAAAACGCGAGGCAGTCCGTTCATTGTCGCAATGATCACTACCCGCGTGATCATCGGATCAAAGTAACCCGCCGGGAGCATCGCCATCTGCAGAAGCGAGTTCTTGCCCATCGTGAATGTGAGCTGAAATCCGGTGCGCTCCTTCGAGCTTGTGACCTGCACGCTCTTGAGCGCTTCCATCACCGGCAGCGGCGCCGGTACGGGCACGGTCGGCCCGATCATCAATGTGAGATACACTCCCTTAAGCATTCGGCGCTCCCGGTATCCCTTCCGGCAACGTGATTCGCAGCCGGCGGCCCAGCTCCTCGGTCAGTTCCTCAGGCCGCATCGCGCGATTGGCGTCCGAGACGCGCCAGAATTGCTGCGCATCACCCAGATAACGGGCGGTGATGTTGTCGAGGCGGTCGCCCTGCACGACAATATGTTCCTGGAGAGTCGCAAAGCGTTCGGGCGCCGGCACGAATCGGCGCTTCAGATACGCGTAGCTCTTTTGGTCGCGGCTCTCGATCGTCGTCGTCTCGATTCCGAAATACCGGCTCGTCGGTGGAAACGTCATACGCGCACCTGCTTTCTAAAACTTCAAACCGTCGCCGGCGTTTTGAAGGTTGCTGAAAAGATTTGTTGCGGCCATCACCTCTTTGACAATGTGATGAGCCAGGAACATGACTCGTCCCGCGCTGAGCAGCGGCAGGTCCTGATAGCTGAGCACCGCGAGCGACAGTTCAACTTTCGCTCGAATCGGATTGAGCAATTGATCGTGAGCTTCTTCGGTGATGCTAAAGCTCGTTACGCGTACCGGCAGAACCCGCTGCGGTCCCCACACGAACAAGGTCATCGGTGATTCGGCGGGGATTACTTCGATTGTGCCGGCCACTGCCAGCGCGCTGTTGATCAGAACAACAGCGCTCTTCGGGTAGAGCATGATCTCGAGCGCCGCGAGCGTAGGATAAATACCCGTCGCAATCGCAAGCGGGTTCGCCTGCTCGAGTTGGTCGGTCGCGTCGATCTCGATGCTGAGCGTGATTGTTTCTTTCGGCGCGCCGGTAAGCCGGAACGCTTCACCGCGATCGCCTTCCGCAGCAACGGCGCGCGGTTCGAGCTTCCGCGTCATGGTGTCCGGGTTATACTGGAACACCACTACCGCGCCGAGCGGATTGAGCGGGTCGACGCCGATCAACGCGCCCTTCATCAATCGCGGTGAACCTGGAAACGTGCTCATACCTTACGTCCTCTCATTCGGCAAACTCGAAGTCGAGATTGAATCCATCTCATAGTTTTCCGTTGATCGTCGTCCAGAATTTGCCGCCATGAAACGCCGCCGCCGAAGTGAAAGGTCCATCCAGACTCGTTGCGCCGGCCATCCACGACGTGGCGAAGTCCAATCCGTCATAAGTCGTGCAGCCTCCGGTTCTGGTTCCTCGAGTGCACGTGGGCCGAACCGACCGGGTCGTGGTGATGATGCTTGCCCCGGTGCGCAGGTAGTGCGCGGCAAAGTCCTGTCCCCATGTCTCCGAATCGCAACCAACCGAGCGCGCAGCCGCGTTGCGCGTGAACCAACACCGGCGCGGCAACAGACCCGCGCTTGCCAGATCGAATGTCTGAACATCTTTTTCAGGATCGAAGTCTCGAGGCTTGAAGGATGACGCGGCGCCCCACATCTTGTTCCCGCTTGCATGGCCAAAGACCACCATGCTTGCAATAGGCTTCTTGCCGGAGTCGGCGGTCGTTTCGATGTCCTGATCGGCGCCGAGGCTGGACGAACTGCCCGGGTAAAACTTCTTCGCGATGGCCGCGTCCTTACCCTCTGAGCCGTCGCTGAACAGATAAATGTTCAGGGATGGGCCGGTGGTCGCCGTTAAATTCGAGATGTCGAACGTGTCACCCTTCTGAACATACAGCTCATAGCGAGAGTTGAAATTGCCGGGAGGCTTGGGGAAGGTCGACGTGCGTTGAGTGATCGGCTTTATGCACTTCCAATCGTTGAAATGCGCGCCGGCCTTTTTCGCGAGTCCTCCAAGCGTGTCGCTATCATTGTCGGAGGTTGCGGTGTCACCGGCGATCTTCCAGCGGCGAAGCGAGGGTTGCGTGTCCCTCGAAATAACGGGGAAGGTTCCGGTCGCGGCTGGACCCGAAGATAACGATCCACTAAGTCTCGCTGTAACGCTATCTGCTTCTCTTTCGGCAGGGCAATCGGGACCTTGAAACCTCAGAGGCTGAGTCGAAGTGACGCCGGACTGTTGAATTGTATGAGTCAGTTCGTGGATGAGGAGCCGTTGACCGGAAGGCGTTTCGGGTGCGTATTGCCCGCCTCCAAATACGATGTCTCTTCCGGCGGTGTAGGCGCGCGCTCCAATCGCGGCTGCCGACTGAGCTGCATTGGCATCCGAGTGAACGCGAACCCGGCTGAAGTCCTGCCCGAACCTCGCCTCCATTTCGCGGCGCACCTTCGGCTCGAGCGAGTGGCCGGGGCCGGTATTCAAATGTTCGCCGCTTAACGCCGATGGCGCGGGAGTCGCAACCGCGCCAATCGATCGAGGCCGGGCCAATCCGCGCGCCGCTCTGTCTGCTTCCATCTCGTGAGGATCATTCGAACTCTCGCCGGCGATTCGCTTGGGTTGAAGCCCTACCATCTCGAGCTGGCCTAAAAAGAAAGCTGCGCGAAAGCGCTCACGACCGACTTTCAACCGAATCTCCTCAGCACCCTTTCCCGCCTCCTTGTATTCAATCGTACTGTCGGGAATGCTCGAGCAGGGGGCACTGTTTAGTCCGGCCTCCATTTGCGCCTTCACCTTGGTATCGTTCTCGGCCTGCTTTTTGATTTCTTGATAAAGGTAGTGACCCAGAACTTCGGGGAAGCCTTCGGTGAGGATCTGCCTGCCCTTCTCCGCCCGGCGAAAATCCGGATGCACCATCACGTGCATCAGCTCGTGACACATCGTCTTTATGGTCTTCCAGCGAGCGACGCATTCATCCTTATCTGATTCCGGGCTCAGCACGACTTGCTTGGGCGTGGCCGTCTGGTCCGTATAGGATTTCTGCCGCAGGATCGGATCGAGCAGTGCCTGTATGTCGCTCCTCTTCTCCATTGCCTGCACAATGCCATCGAGTACGTTTGAATCGGCATCGCAACGCGCGTCAAAATGGACCGTCGAGAACAGCCCCGCGCCGCCGACCTTTTTGGCTCGGCTGTCGAGAAATGAAAGTCGTTTGGCCTTGTCGGGATTACCCGCGGGCGATTGAACGGAAGCCAGGTGCGCGGAGTATTTCCACTGCTGCACGAAAGTATTGCCACCCCCACGAGCGCGATCCGCATAACCCGCGTAGTAAGTTCGCGCCTGCTCCTGAATCGGATCGGCGAGCGGCAAGAGCTGGGACATTGGCTGAGTTGGATTTTTCGAAGAAGTAATCTGCTTGTGGTATGTCTTGAGATAAGTCTCCAACTGGCCGGGCAAATCACTCTGTAGCTTCGCGGCGTCGAGTTGATCTTTTGCTGCGCGCGGCGAGGGGCACGACGACGAGCCTGAAGACGAACTACCCGGATTGATCAAAGTCTGCACATCCGAGAGCATCGTGCCTTTGGGCTTGATGAGTCCTGCCGTGACTCCCTTTTCAAACCAGCCGCTGACCGACAGAGCTTCATTTGCAAAGTTGAAGGCCGGAGATTTGTCGGCCTGCGGATCGAATCGCCCTTTGGGCGCATAGTCGATGAGGCGTTTGACCGCGGCAACTTTGTCCAGTCCGGCTACCGGATTATCGACCAACAAGTCCATCGCAAAGAGCAGCCAGTGACGAGCGGCCAGCGTGAGGTTGTCGACATCGGCGTGTATCGCGGTGGCCGGAGAGCCCGTGTAGGTTGTATACATCGCCTCGATAGCCGCCTGCGAATCAGTAGCCTTCATGACGTTGGCATAATCGATTTGAACTTTCGCGGGGCCTACCGTGAACGTCGCGCGCGACAGGCGGCCAGGTTTGCCCGCCGGCGTGATCGCAGTTGAATCCGAAGTTTCGCCGCGAGCCACTGCCGCTGCGCGCGCGTCAGCTTCGGCCTCGAAGCGATCCCCAGCCGGTCCGATCGAGATAGGCGCCGACGTGTTCGATGATGTGCCCGCGTTCTGAGCGACGTGAGTAAGCTCATGCGCGAGCAAGCTGTTTCCCTCTCGAGTCCCGGGAGAGTACTTCCCGTCACCGAACACCACATCGCGTCCCACAGTGTAAGCATGCGCTCCTACCGCGCGAGCGGAATCCGCGGCGCGCGAATCCGCGTGCACGCGAACGTTGCTGAAGTCTCGGCCAAAGCGTGGCTCCATGAACTCGCGGGCCGGTGAGTCCAGCGGGCGGCCCGATGAGCCTAGAACCTCGTTGACGATTCCTGGCGCCCAACCGATTTCGATGGATTTCAACGCCGATCTTCTCAACTCGCCTTCGCGCTTCCCCCCACACGCAGCGCAGTCACTTCCGCTCGATTCGCAAGCGCACTTGCGGCGCAGGTAGAGCCCATCGCTCGCGGTGACGGGCTTGTTGCCTTCGCTTCGATGTTGACCTGTTTTTTCCATCAGTCTTTTTCTTGTCCCGGCACGCGCTTTTTGGCCATACTGAGGGTGAACCTTTGGCCGCAACGATTTTCGTTCGCCCAGGGCGGTGTGCTCACCGTTTCTCTTTATTCCCTCCGACGTTCGGGATTTCCATTACTCATTGCACTCGCGCGGCGGTTCGGTCATCAACGGTCCGCTCATTCCTGATTTGGAAATTCTGAATATCATTTACGCGACTCTGGTTTCTTGCCGAATTGAGGAAGCAAGACCTTGAAACCGAAATCCCAGATCGGCGCTGCTTCCGCATTGCCGCCGGGAGGAAAAGTTACTTTATAACCGACCTTCCCGAAGAGCGATACCGGCGAGTTTCCAAGCTGATACTCGGCGCTCACCTCGGTCTTGACCCCAAGCTCCGGTCTGAACGGCGAGAGCGGATCGATTCCCGCTTCGCCGGATACTGCCACTTGAAACTCTTTCATTCTTGGAAGCAGGCGTTTTATGGGTTCGAACTCGAGAGAGAGCGCTTTTAGCGACAGGTTAACGCCGAGTTGCGACAACGGCGGCGGTAATCCGAACGGCGGCTTCGGCGGGCCGGCTTTCAACTCCATCGTTAGTTCTTTATTCAAGACGACAGGCTGGCCAAAGACGTAAAACGGACCGGCGGATTTGATCGGGATTCCGACTTCGAGAACGGTTGTTATCTCCTTGTCGCTCATGCTTCCCTGGATGGTCGATTTGACCTCGGGACCTTCCCCGGCCTCTTTCTTGTCGGGCTTGTCCGGCTCCGGTGCTACGGTGGGCGCGGTAGCTTTAGGAGGCGGTTCGGGTCCTTCCGGTCTCGGAAGCGGCGAAGTCTTCGATGGAGTTATTGGCGCTCGGGGGTTTGGGGGTTCTCGGAAATCGATTTCCGAAAAGGGAATCAACCGACTCGTTGGCGTTACTTTGATGTCGAGCGGCTTGGGCTGACCGGGCTTTAATACATCATACGGAGAGCGCTGAAGCCTTGGCCGTGAAACTCTGCCCGTGGTTCCTGATGCCGAATGTCGCGTGATCGTTTCTTCCGCGCGGACCGCTTCGTGTTCGTGCGAATCATCCGCGGGCCCTATGGCCAGCCCGGATGACGCTGACGGCGTATTGTGAGCGCCCTGTTGAATAACGTGAGTCAACTCGTGCGCAAGCAGCCGCCGGCCTTCTGCTGTCCCCGCGGTGCTCTTATCCGATCCAAGCACGATGTCGTGGCCGACAGTGTAAGCGCTCGCGCGGACCGCCCGCGCCGATTCCGCGGCCCGCGAGCCGGTATGCACGCGCACTTGACTGAAGTCATAACCGAGACGCTGCTCAAAGAACGAGCGAGTACGCTGATCGAGCGAATACCCGGGCGAGCTGAGAACGTCGTGAACGATTGGCGGGACGGCGGCGGACTGCGATCCGTCGCGCGCTTGCCTGCGAAGCAACGTCCCTTCTTTAGAACACTGGCCGCAACCTCCACCCATCGCGTCGTTGCCGCAAGCACATTTTCGCCGCAGAAGCCCGAGGCTTACCGGCGCCGGTGATTCCTTGCCGGCGTTGTGGGATTCACTCGCTAGGTATTGCATGGCTCACTTGCCTCGCTCGGAACCCTCATATTTTCGAGACACATCTCACGAAGCGAACCCATGCCTCGGCGTTGTTCGATCCGCCGCATGGATCCGAGCAGCTCTGTGAGCTGCACGGTGAATCGGCTGTGCCGTCGCTTGCGCCAACGAAATGCGCCGCCTCCCGCAAGAGCAGGTCGGCCTGACCGGTGGTGGTCAGGCCAAGGAAGGCGGGACAAAGACGGATCCGCGGCGCGATCGGAACTACAAACGCGGTCGCGGAGCATTTCGGGTTCAATTCGGAAACGAGAAAAAGATTTGGCAGCGCGACGGCCCAGCGCATATCGCTTATCGTATCCGAAAGTGTCTGCATGGAGAGTGCCGCGCCAAAAAGATTGGTTGCGATTGAGGCGGCCCGCTTCCGTTTCAAGTCCTCGAGCGCAGGATCATCAGCAGGCCCCAATGGCTTGATGTTCGATACACGTTCATAGGCGCGATAGGCGGCGACGGACGCGTCCGAAAGCGCCGGTTGCAGTTTGCTGCGCAGCGCGTCGCCGCGCTTCTTCACGCAGTCATCCAGGTCACTTCCGGTTGCTCCCGTTACGCGGCAGACATCAAGGTCCGAGGGCAAATTGCGGTCGCCAGTGGTTGAACTTCCCATTATGGAAGTACCGGCGCCGGGGTCTGGAGTCTTGTCCAGTTGCCGGCGGAACCAATGTATTCTATCCGGAATCTTCATATTCGGATTGCCGGCGTGTCTTTCGATGTAGTCATAGAGATCGTCCAGGCCGAGGAGGTGATGAAGCTCGTGCGCCAGGGCCGTGGATGTAGAGACCCAGTTTCCGGCGGTCGGCCAATCCTGGTCCATACCGACCTCGAAGACATCGGGACCGGACTTGTCCACGAATTCCAGATCCACGTTGTACCCAAAGGTCGACGCCTTTTTTTCTATGGCATCTTCGAGTTTTTTTAAGTGGTCGACATCCGTCGTTTTGGCTGCGCCCTTGGCGGCAGGCCGGACCTTGGCGCGCACGGCAATATCGGTCGGGTCGCGGGCGTCGATCTCGAAGGTGGTTTTGCCGTCCCTGCCCTTCTTTTTGGTGAAAAAGGGTTCGCGAGCCTTGGACATATCGTTTTCGACGTCCTTTCGCGCCGCGCCTTCAGCCGTGCCAAGACGAGCGGTCTCGGTTACGGACTCGGCCGCAACTTCACCCAAGAAATCTCTCTTGTCTGTCGTTGCCTCCGGCGTGTTGAACAGCAATTCCAGTTTTTCAATGTAGTAGATCGCGTTGTCACGCGTGCGCGCTTCTTTGATTATCTCTTCAAGTTCCTTCCTGGTATCCGACTTTTTGGCTGCCTTGATGAACGCGGCATTTGTCCGCATTTTTGTTACGCGCTCGTCGAATTCCTTGACGGCGTCGGGGTCGGGAGCTCGCTGCAAGCCTGGATCCCGCTGCACAACGTGGGTCAACTCGTGCGCGATCAGCTTCTGTCCTGCCTGAGAAGCGGGCGAATATCGGCCGGCTCCAAAGACAATGTGTGAGCCAACGGTGTAAGCCTGGGCTTGAACGGCGCGAGCAGACTTCGCGGCCGTGTTCCCGGTGTGTACGCGCACGTGAGTGAAATCGCGATCGAAGCGCGACTCGAACAAAGAGCGCGTTTCCGCATTGAGCGGCTGCCCCGCCGAACGCAAAACGTCGTGTACTATTGCCGGCACCCAAGCCGCTCGATGATCGCCTACGGACGACCCTCGCAGATCGCCTGCCTGGCCGGCGCACGTCCGGCACTCGCCTCCCGTCGTGTGATTGCCGCATGCGCACTTGCGTTGCAGGAGGCGTGCAGAGGATGACCCACGCTCGCCGCTCGTTTGAAGCTTGGCATTGGCCGTTTGTTTCATTTCAACTATGTGCGCAGCAAGATCACGTTATGGATTCGGTTCGGCGACTGTCGGCTCTCGCGGCGCAACCGCTGTAGCGGCTCCGCCCGCTTCAGCTCCGATGCCGCCGTGCACTGCCTCCGCGATCTGCTTGCCCAACACGGGCGCTGTCCGCCAGCCCGTCAATTGGATTTGTGACGCGCCAACCGATTGCAGCGCGCCGCTCGAGGACAACTCGGCTTTCAACCCGCCGGCCCTTAGCAATCGAGTCAACTCCGACTCGACAGCAGCTTGAAGCTGCGTGCGATCCTTCGGCTCAATCGAAAGCCCGTCAAGGATCAGCCGCTCGATGTGAAGATCTATGTTCACGCTGCCGCTCCTTCGATCGTCTCTGCCTCGGGTTCAGTCCATTGAAAGTCCGCTTCGCTCAGCGGCCTCTTGAGCTTTAGGAACTCAGTACGCGCGGCTTCGAGCACCAACCCCATCGTCACCGGAGTTCCCGCTTGCGCCGCCAGAAACGCCGCATTGATCGCAACGTTGTTGATGCCGCCGCCGTTCAGGGTGAGCTTCGCCAGCCGTTCATAATCCAAATCGCGAGTTTCAGTTTCCTGGGGGAAGATCTTTCGCCATATCGCGGCGCGTTCCGCCAGACTGTGCGCGCGGAATTCGAGGATGAATCGAATGCGCCGCAGGAACGCCGTGTCCAGCGCGCCTTTCATATTCGTAGCCATGATCGCCAAGCCGCTGAACGATTCGAGCCGCTGCAACAGGTAGTTGGTCTCGATGTTGGCGTAGCGGTCGTGGCTGTCTTTCACTTCGCTGCGCTTACCGAACAGCGCGTCGGCTTCATCGAAGAACAGGATCGCGCCCCCGTCTTCGGCCGCGTCGAATAGCCGGCGCAGGTTCTTCTCTGTCTCGCCGATGTACTTGTTCACCACCGCCGACAGATCAATTCGATAGAGACTCAATCGCAGCTCGTTGGCGAGCACTTCGGCCGCCATTGTTTTGCCGGTGCCGCTCTCACCGGTGAACAACGCGTTGATGCTAAGCCCGCGCGAGCGCGACGCCGCAAAGCCGCCTGCTTCGTACACACGCCCGCGATTGCGAACCTGCGCGGCAATCTGGGCAAGCAATTTCATTTCGGCGTCTGGCAGCACGATGTCATCCCACGAAGCCTTCGGCTCGATTCGTTCGGCCAATCGCTCTAGTCCCGGCCGCGTCGCCGCCAGGCACTCATCCCACAAACGAATCTGCCGGCGCGAGGGGTCCTCATCAGGTTCGGCGGGCGCGCTTGAAGCGACTTGCCCGATAGTCGCGAGGCTCAAGTTGAATTGTGATGCAAGTGACGCGGCGATTTCCTCCGAGCCGGGACCGAGAGCCGCCGCCCACGTGAGCGCTTGTTCGGCGGGCGTTGGTCTTGCTACATCGACGGTGATCGCCTCGCGGCTGAGCTCACGCCGCGGGTCTCGCACATCGAGGAAGACGAGCCCGTCGTTGCGCGCAAGAAATCGATTGATCGACGGCCATGTGGAATCCGATTTGGCTTCGGCGTCCGCCTCACGCGCTTCGAGATAGATGGCCAGCGGCCACAGCGCGGTCTCGCGTTCCGCCAGGCGCGCCAAAGTTTCAAGATCGGCGCTCTGTGTGGGGATCATTTCCGCGGGCAGCCGATAGAGCCGCAGCCCAAGCGTGGCTACAACGTGCTCGGCTATCAATTGCTTGCTGGCCGCGTCTGAACCAACAAGCTGAATTACGGGCGCGACGCGTCGAGGCTGATGCAACGAGCGCAGGATCGCATCAACGGTGCGTTGCTGTGATGCGGGCAAGTCGCCGGCAGCAATTCCCTCGAGCGGCGCCGCCGGAAGCAACAAAGTCGCGAGCCGGTCGTCGAGATAGTTAAGGCCCTTCAGAAAATTCACGATGCGTTCATCGGCTCGGAGCGCGCTTGTAGTCAACGGCTGCGCCCCCGGCTGATTGATTTCGATCAAACGCCAATGACGAAGCGGGCCCTCGGGAGACAGCGCGCTCCACGCCGGATCATCAAACAAAGACATCGCCAACGCGAACGTAGGGTACGTCCTTTGAGTATTGCCCTGAGCCTCCGCGCACAGCGAAGCGATTCGCGTATCCAGCTCCATCGAGGCGCACAACAGCAGGATGTTTTTCTCAAATCGAGACAAACCAAAGCTGTTGCCGAGCAACACCATCGCCGGCGGCGGCGTAACGGCTTCGGCGGCTTCCAGTTCTTCGGCGGCGCACGTCAATTGTTCGGCGGTGATCAGCGAGCCGTCCGGCGCGGGGAGCAGCAGAGCGCGCGGCTGACCGGGCGCCGATTCGTGTTTGTTCCAGAAGCGCCACTTGTTTCCGCTTTCGTGCTGCCGCGGGGCCGGCTCGGAATCAACTCGCGTCACTCGCTCGCCGGACTGCTGGGTCATTGAGCGCAGCTTGAGGCGCAGCCAGTCGAGCGCCGCGCCCAGGTATCGCTGGTTATTCTCCTGCCAGTTGTTCGGATCTTCGGTCATGTGTTTGCTCAGGTGATTGTGATCGTCCTGGTTGTGTCGAACTCAGGCGGCGTGCTTTCGGGCTGCCCGGGTTGAAGCGGCGCGAGGATCTCGCTATCGACCCCATCAACGCGCAAACGTGTCAGAAGCGCGATGCCGACAGGCAACGGAAACTGCCCGCCTGTTGGTGTCTCGATTACAAACTCAAAAGTGTTGGTTGACGCAGGCGGCGCGGGCGGGATTCGCCGCCGCGCTTCGAAGTCGCCCAATAGCAGCGATACTCGCTGCTCGAGCAACACCGCGACACTCGAAACGATCGTGATCGTCGCAGTGCCGGCGGCGCGCGCTACCACCAACGGCATCGCTGTCGTTATGACCGGCGCTACCGGAAGGCCCATCTCGTTGCTGGTAATTGTTCCGTGTGGCGTTACGATCTCAACCGCAATCGTGTAGAACCCGGGCGCGAGGTTGTTCGGGAGCGTGACATCCAGCCTGGCGTCGCTTACGGCGGCTGTCGCCGGCTGGGGTGGATTCGCAGTGCGTGATGAATGTAACCGGGCCGCGCCGCCCGCAAGCCTGCTTCCAAGAATCGAAATGACGTCGCCGGGTAACGCGCTCAACTGCCGCGTTGGCAGTTCGAGCGAAGCCAGCACCGGGAATGGCGGAGTGACATCGGGCTGTGAGGTCACGCCTCGATCATCTTCGCCGCGCTTGAGTACCGGGAGCGGTGTTCTGGGCCGGCGGGTGCTCTCAATCAGCACGACCGAAACCTGATAGGCGGCAGACACGCGATAGTGAGTTTGAAACGTCGTCCACAGCTTCGACATATCCTCGAATGTCAGCGGCTGAAGATTTATGCGAACCCGCTCGATTTGCTCGTGCAGATCGCTGTCCGCAAGGTCCGCGATCGGCGATGTCGCGTTCTTGATTTCAGCCGCGCCAAGCAGCGGATGATCGTGAAGCACGCCCATCGCTTCACCGAGCAATCGATGAGCGTTGGTGTCGTCTTCGTCGTCGCTGTAAGCAGTCAGCAGGTAATAGAGCACCAACGGCAACGGAGCGAAGCCGGTTTCGCCGGGCTTGGTTCTGCGCGGCATGTCCTGATTTCGAAAAGCGGCGTCCGGTAGCACTTGATACAGAAACAGATTTAGCTGATTGCCGGTGACGCTGCGCCGCGCGTTGTCGAGCGGGCGCGCGGTGACCTCGGGAATGCCAACCCCGCGCACCAGCAGACTGCGCAGTGTAGCGGTGACCGCCGCGATGGCAAGTTGATTGCTCATCGCGAGCTCCCCTGGTTGCGGCGGCGCAGATAATCGTCGAGGTTCATTACCGGTGGTGTTGCGCGGGGCTTCGCCGGCGCTTCAGAGGACGCGACCGCACGCACCTCGATGCGACCAATCGTGACGCGCACGGTCGGTTGGGGTTGGGGGGCCGGACGGCTAAGCGGGAAATCAAGGCCTTTCTCGACAAGAGGCGCGATGTGTGTTTGGACGACAGCCGGGGGCGGTGTCGTGTCGCCGCGCTTCCGCTCATCTGATGGAGGCACTGCAGAGACCGGCGACGACCGTGAACCGGGCTCGCGAGCCTGCTCAGAAGCCTCAATTATTCTTTGTTCGCGAACGATGATCGTCTTTATCTCACGCGAATCAGACGGCCTTGCTTGATCGGAGCGTGGCTCGCGTAGACGGCGTTGTTCTGCGCGCGCTGGGGGCGCGTCGCGCTCGAGCCTCGATGCGATAGGCGAAAGAGGATTAACGGAGACTGGGCGCGTAGCTTGTGTCGTCGAGACTGCGGCGGTCGCGATCGGCACGTGAAGAACCGGCTTTTGTGGCGAGGATACCAGAGTGTCGTTTGGTAAAGCGGAGGTCGATTTCTCATCTCGATGTGCAAACGACAAAGTGTGCGGGTCGTTTTCGTTGCCGCGACGCTGGCTCGCGTGATGGTGTTCGTGCGCCCTTTGATTCGCGGAAGTAGCGGCAAGATTTTTCTCGATAGGCCGCTCTGAATCGATCGACTCTGTTGGCACGAGCTTCAGCCGATCAACGGAGGGTTCGTTTTGGGCCGGATCGAATCGTCCACGCGAGCGAGGACGCACGGTGGGCGCCGGATTCAGAGCGCGGGCCGCGATATTTGAAAGGTAGTTGTTCACTATCCGTTATGCCTCTGCATCAGTTCGCGTCGGCAATCATTTGCAGATAGAGCTGCCGGCGCCCTGCACTCATCGCCAGGATGTCGGCTTCTCTCCATCCGAAAGCCGAGGCCAGCGCGAATACTTCGCGGAGCACTCGCCTGGCCCAGTTGTCGATCTCGTTCCACAGAAAGGATCCAATGTCGAAGCCCGACAGCCAGCGATGACCACAGTCAGCGCAGTCAAGCGCGAGTTGAACATTCGCCTGCGGGTCCGCCTTTTCCATCTCCGCGGCAATTGCGTCGATCAACGCAGCCGGCAAAGCCTGCGATGAATCGACTCTCTGCTTGCGGCCGTTTCTGCGAAGCTCAACCAGACACCTGGCGAGAAGCGTTTGAATGGCAGCCGCTTCGCCGGACTCCTGAACATTGTGTTCGGCGAGCGTGGCAAGGTCGTCGCTGTTCGGGAGCCTGAAGCGCGCGGTGTATGCGCCACTCGTGACAGTGAGAAACTCGGGATCGCATGTCTCGACATCCGCATGAATATCTGAAGCCTCGATGCCGATCTCGAGTTGCTGCCCGCAGCGGGGGCAAGCGGTCACTCCATTGAGCCGCGCGCCAAAAAGCAATTCGCGCAACGAGAGCAGGAGCGCGTCGCGCCGGCCGACGCTGAGTTTGGCAAGGTCCTCCCTGGCCGCGCCGGGAGAGCAGCCTTCGAGCAACATCAGCGCCTGCATCGTTATTGGTTGTGCCCGCGCTCGCTCCCAGACTGCCAATAATTCTGAAGCATTAGGAGCTTGCATCACTGAGGCTCAGTGAAAGTGGGTTCGGATGGTTCGGGCACTTCGGCGTCTCGCTCCCATCCTTCGTTTTCGAGCTTGATGTGTTGTATCAGCACCGCGTTTGCGTTGGCATCAAGATCCGCCTGTGCCTGAAACTCCGAGACCCAGCAGCGAAATACCTTGTAAGCGAGCGCGAGCTGGCCGGCTTCGTTGTAGACCTCGATGATGACGTCTTTGCGAAAGTCCTTGAGCGACACTTCGACGCCCAGGCCCGAGCCGAAATTCCAAACCTTGTTGGCCCATTGCTCGAACTCTTTATCGTGGGTGACGCCGCGGTCGAGTGTTATTGCATCGTACTCGGTGCGGCCCGGTGACTTGCGGCTGCTGGAGGGATCACCGCCGTCACGATGCTTGACGACTTCGGTTGTGCGTTTCAACGCGCTGACCTTGCTGATGCCGGCCACGTATCTGCCATCCCACTTAACGCGGAATTTGAAGTTCTTGTACGGATCGAAACGTTGTGCATTGACGGTAAACTGAGCCATACATTTTCCTCCCGGCTGTTAGACCTCTATTTGACCGGCCATCTGCTGGATCTTGATGATCACAAACTCGGCGGGCTTGAGCGGCGCGAATCCGACGATGATGTTGACGATGCCGCGATTTATGTCACTTTGCGTTGTGGTTTCTTTATCACACTTCACGAAGTAGGCATCGCGCGGCGAGCTGCCCTGGAAAGCGCCCTGTCTGAACAGGTCATGCATGAACGCACCGACGTTGAGTCGAATCTGCGCCCACAACGGCTCGTCGTTCGGCTCGAAGACCACCCACTTCAACGCGCGATAGAGCGTCTCTTCGATGAACAGCGCCGTGCGCCGCACCGGGATGTACTTCCATTCCGAGCCGACTGCGTCGTTGCCCTGCAGAGTCCGCGCACCCCACGCGATTGTGCCGTAAACCGGGAAGCTTCGAATGCAATTGATCGCCTGCGGATTCAATACGCCGTTCTCGTCATTGGTCAAAACGTTCTTCGGGCCAAGCGCTCCGGTCAGGCTCGCTTCGGTGCCCGCGGGCGCCTTCCAGACTCCGCGATTTGAATCCGTGCGCGCATAGAGCCCGGCCATGAACCCGCACGGCGGAAACTCGCCGGGCCGATTCTCCTGCAGCGGGTCCGCCGCCTTTATCCACGGAAAGTAAAACGCGGCGTTGATCGAATCGGCGCCAGTCAAGCTCGTATTTGGGCCACCCTGCAGAGAGTTGAACGAATCGCCCTGCGCACAATCGGCGATAAGGAACGCGCGCCGCGCGTGACAGAACTGTTCCAACGTCCCGAGCGTGCCGGCATTGGTTTCGCCGGGAACACACAGCAGATTGAACAGGTCAATTCGATCCAGGTAATACACGCCACCGACGCCGCTCGGAGGAAGGATTGCATTCTCGAACTTGCCATCATTCACGTCGAGCGCCTTTCCGGAATTTCCGCCGGTCAGCTTCGCCGCGTCCGGAATCTCGCCGGCCTTCGGATCTGGCGGGACGGTGAAAGCAGTGTCGCCGGGCGGATCAGCCGCATTGCCCTGGACTTCGCCCAGGACAAATGCAGACTCGTTCTTCAGAACACTTTCGACGAATCTCGGGTCTTGTTTGTCCATCGACAAATTCTCGAACGTCTCGACGGGGATACCCTTCTTGTCCTGCTTGAAATTGTTGACCACGAGCCGGAAGCGTTTGTCGTTTGGCGCGGGGCGCTTTTTGGTCACGATGGCGTAGTCGTTCGCCCAGGCGCCGGCGCTCGAAGCCGTCACCTTCAATTTGTTGTCCAGCGTCACTACCGCGGCTGCGGCATTCTCGGTGGCGGTTTGTGAATCTGTTCTCACCACTCGCACTATGTAAGCGCGCTGCCCGCCGTTAATAAAGAAGTGATAGACGGAATAGCTCATCGGGCTTGCGGGATCCAGGCCGCCGAACTTTCGATCGTACTCAGCCCAACTGAGCACCAGTTCGGCGCGGTCGGCCGGCCCCTTCGCTGCCCAGCCGGCAAACGCTGTTATTGATGTCGCGACCCCTGTGATGGTGCGCACGCCGCTTTTCAACTCCTCGATGTAGACGCCAGGATAGGTCGGTGCAGTTGGCATAGTTTAACTTCTCCTTAGTCAAGTAATCCGGCTCGCTGCATGTGAGCAGTTCATCCGGTGATGTTCAGGATTACAACCCGAGGCGATCAGCTCGCTTGTGGCCAGTGCTTCAGTAGTGACTCGATTTCATCTCTTTTGTTGCGATCGATTCCGTAATGAACTCGCGAATCGGTTCCAATCCGCGCCACTATCAGCCCTCGCGCGGTAAGCTGGGCGAGCGCCTGTTTTACTCGCTCGGACTGCCGTTTGATGTTTTGATCCAGCAGCCACCATTCAATGATGCCTTCCAATGTATCCTGCGCGTCGGGATTGGCGTGCAGATAAGCAAGGATTTGATGCGCCACGTCCACCTCACCTGCCTTGTCGCCGCCAGAGTTCAAAGCCCACTCCTTTGCTCCGGACCGTAGCCACGTTAGCAATTCGCGTAGTCGTCGCTTAGTTGTTGTGACTGCGTTAGCCGAAGATCGGCGCGCAGGACTTTTTTATCTGGGTGAATGTCGCTACAAAGCGAAGCCGTCCCGTTTGCGCGATAAACCTTACCAGGAGGGAATTGTCCTATCTGCGCACCGCTTTTGTCCGCCCACCGAACGGATTGGATTGGCCGATTTGTCGCTTCGTCGTTCTCATTTCAGCCGGTATTCAGATAGAATTCCTGTCGCGCGCAATGTCAGTGACCAGCGGATGTTCTGAAGAATGCACGGAAAGAACAACAGACTCCTTGTCGGAATAACCGGAGCCACCGGAACGATCCTCGGCGTGCGGCTTCTCGAGTTTCTCAAGAGCACCCAGATCGAAACGCACCTGGTGATGAGCAAGTGGGGAATCCGCACGTTGCTGCATGAGACACCACATACGGTTGATGAAGTTCAAAAGCTGGCAACCGCCGTTTATAACGACAACGATCAGGGCGCGGCTATTTCAAGCGGCTCGTTTCTTACCGGCGGGATGGTGATCGTGCCGTGCAGCATGCGGTCGCTCGCGGCAATCGCTCACGGGCAGGCCGAGAATCTGATTCATCGGGCCGCGGATGTGATTCTAAAAGAGCGCCGCAAGCTTGTCCTTGTGGTGCGCGAAGCCCCGCTCAATGACATTCACCTCGAAAACATGCTGAAGCTCTCGCGCATGGGTGTGGTGATCTTTCCTCCGGTTGCGGCGTTCTATAACCAGCCGCAAAGCATTGACGACATCCTCAATCACATTGTCATTCGCGTGCTGGATCAGTTCGATATTCACCTGGGCGATCAAAACCGATGGGACGGTGTTATGATGACCGGCCGACAGCCCGGCGAATGAGTCCTGAATCGCGCCGAATGCGCGGCAAGCTTTTACTCATTACCTGAAGGGAGATTCTAATGGCAGGACAAATGGTTGAGTTTTCGAGCAACGGCGGAAGTACGAGCGGTTACCTTGCACCATCCGTGGCGGGCCAGGGACCAGGGGTGATTGTGATTCAGGAATGGTGGGGTCTGGTCCCGCACATCAAGGACGTGTGCGATCGTTTCGCCGCCGAAGGCTACACCGCGCTTGCACCGGATCTCTATCACGGCGAATCAACAAAGTCGCCCGATGAGGCCGGCAAGTTGATGATGGCGCTTCGCGTCGACCAGGCCGAGAAAGACTTGAGGGGAGCCATTCAGTTTCTGATGAGCCACGAGTCGACCGCGGGCGATAAGGTCGGAACGATTGGTTTCTGTATGGGCGGCGCGTTGTCGCTATACGCGGCGAGCAAGAACCCGCAGGTGGCCGCTTGCGTCGTGTTTTACGGCATCCATCCGAACGTGAAGCCGGACCTGGCGAGTCTTCAGGCGCCGGTCCTGGGCATCTATGCCGAGAACGATGGTTTTGTCACGCCGGCGGTTGTCCATGATCTCGAAGCGAAGTTGAAGGAGTACGGCAAGCAGGCCGAGATGCACATTTACCCGCGAGTGGATCACGGATTCTTCAACGACACGCGAACGGAAGTCTACAACGCTGCAGCCTCGGCGGACGCGTGGCAACGAGTGCTCAAACTTTTCGGCGAGCGCTTGAAGTAGGCAATCCCCAAGCAACGAGGGTACCCAACAACTCCGCCGGCGCATCGGCTGCTGACGGAGTTTTCTTTGATCCCTGCGAGATACCACGTTCGGCGATCAGCCAATATTGTGATTTTGTTACGGCCGAATCAAAAAGTTGTTATGTATATCATCTTACGTTCGAATGTAATTTTTACTCTTGACATTGTAAATGACTTGTCATACACTCGCGGGCCTCTAGCGTTCCTGAAATTTTCGCGGTTGTTCTGCTCTCTTAGATTCTGCGAGTTGTATTGCGGAATATCGCTCGCCGCAGGGATGGCGGCCGAGTGTTATTGACTGCACGTATCAGAAACATCCCACAAAACCCATTACGGTCTTCAAAGCAGAGACCTTGTATCCTCACGCGCTGTGCCGGTGTCTTGCACTAGAGCACCCGCCGCAGGGATGACGGCGGTGTGTTCCTGACTGCCGGCGCTTGACCCATCCTCATCTAGCAACATATCTCGACCTCTCGTTGGAGGCGCGAGACTCTAGCATCACTCATAGTCGGCTCAAAACTCCCCTGGGCATACGTGTGTCTGAGGGTGTGAGCAAGGAGGATACACAGCTTAAATTAAGACTCCACTCAGGAACTCGAGAGAAGAGCCGGGGTCAGTGTTACCCGACTCGAATGAGGAAACGCTAGGCGACACTCTGCACGCAAGGAAACACGGAGATTTGCTGACATAACTTCCCTTGAGAGGATGAAAGGAGATTGTATGCCCAAGAAGAAGGAGAAAGGAAAAAAAGGCAAGCGGGCTTCCGGGATTTCTGGTTCGGAGATCACTAGAAGGACAATGCTGAAAATCAGCGCCGCGGCGGGAGCCGGTACCGTTCTGGCTCCAATGGTGCTGACCTCGAGAAAATCGACCGTGTTGGCTCAGGGCACTGTGCCGGAGCCGACGACGCCGTTGTGCAACCAAACCGGAGCGGCGCCCGTCAGCCCGGCGACTACTCCGTTTGCGGATATGATGCCGGTTCCAAATGCCGCCGTGCCGAAGAACCTGAACCCAGCGCCGACCAAAGTTGCCAATGTGGCGGGCGGCGAGGCTCCCCGAGCGGATCATCAACGATGGGACGAATTCCCGCCTGACGTAAACTATCGGCTAGAGGCGAGGGCGAGCGAATTTCAATTCCACTCAGATCTGCTTCCGTCGTATATCTGGGCCTTCAACGGCAAGTACCCGGCCGAGACGGTTCTCAACAACTATGGGGAGTCTTCGCTGGTTCGATTCAAGAACAGTCTGCCGGATCCCACCAACAGCTTTGGCACGCCTCAGATAACGATTCACTTGCACAACGGGCACACCGCGTCGGAAAGCGATGGCTTCGCTCAGGACTTCTTCGACACCGGATTCTTCAAGGACAATCATTACGCCAATCGGTACGCGGGCATTGATGCCTTTGGAGGAGACGGCGACCCGCGCGAAGCAATGCACACGTTCTGGTTTCACGATCACCGCGCGGCCGAGACTGCCAACAACAACTATCTTGGGTTGAACGGGATGTATATTGCATACGACCCGACGGACCCCGGACACGAGTTCGATACCCCCGGCTCTCTTCGTCTGCCTGGGATCTACGGAAAGACGGACATACCGCTGATCCTAAGCGAGAAGAAATTTTGCGCAACGCCCTCCAATGGGCGCAACGAGCTGTTCCAGGTCGTGGGCGCGGGCGCGCCGGCGGGAGACAAATGGACGGTGAATGGAAAAATTCAGCCGAAGATGCACGTGAGACGGCGTAAGTATCGCTTCCGAATTCTTAATACCGGACCGGCGAAGATTTTCAACCTGAAGCTGATCGGATCCGACGGGCTGCAGAAGCCTATGACGATAGTGGCTGTTGACGCGAATTTCCTTCACCAGCCGACCGACATAAGCGCGACCAGCACGCCGACCACTCTGGACGTATTCGTTGCAATGCGCTTCGACGTCATCATCGACTTCAGTCAGTTCCCGGTTGGGTCGTCAGTCTACATGAGGGAGAACCAGGCGCAGAACGTTACCGCGGGCGGCCCGGCTCTGCCGGATCCCGCGCCGGGGCTGTCGATGGTCAACGTCCTGATGCGATTTGACGTCATTGGTGACGCGGTCATTCCAGACACGCCGCCCATACCCAGCACACTGGTTGACCTGCCGCCCATTCCACCGGCTCAGAATAACTTCACGTGGGCTTTCCAACTCCTCGCGGGACAACCAAATCCCTTCCGGATCAACGGTCTTCCATTTGATCCGAACCGCGTGGACCATGCGGTACTGAAGGGCAGCTCAGAAGAATGGCACTTGCGTAATGACACTCTTCCGGGTAACTGGGTACACCCCGTGCACATTCACTTCGAAGAGGGCCGCATACTCGAGAGGACACGAAGGATAAACGTCGGGCTGCCAACTGAAACGACTATCAACGTGCCGCTCACGCCCTACGAGGATGCCAGCAATGCACGAAGGGATGTGTACCCTCTGCCGGGTCAGGAATCAGTGAGGCTCAGGCTCGCTTTTCGAGATTTTGTGGGGCGATACCTGATCCACTGCCACAACATGAATCACGAGGACGCCTTCATGATGGTGCGTTGGGACATCGTCGAGACGATGGCTCAACTGCAAGAGACGAGGCGAGAGATCGCCCAGCGGCGCCGCGAGCTTGGCGCGCCGCCACTGTACAAAGAGGAGGTGGGCTAATGAAGAGACGAACGTTCTTTAGCGGATTCGCAATCGACAAGCCACCCCATGAGCCGCACATAGCGTCTCCAGGACCGGCAGTCTTCACGAATGCTTTGCTCCGCACGCATGAAAATAAACAGGCCCGGTTCTATGACGACTTGATCAAGGGCAGGCAGGTTCTGATCAACTTGATGTACGCCACATGCGAGGGGCTCTGTCCGCAAGTCACTTCAAACCTGGTCAAAGTGCATCAAGCCCTGAAGGATCGGATGGGCAAGGACCTGTTCATGTATTCGATCACGGTCAAGCCACAAGAAGACGACCCCGCGGCGCTCAAAGAGTATGCGGATATGCATCGCGCGTTGCTGCCGGGGTGGACCTTCCTTACGGGCGACCCGTACGACATCGAGACCATCCGCTACCGGCTCTTCAGGATGGATCACATCGCAATTGATCTGGACCTCAATGCGCACACATCGTGGGTCCGTATCATCAATGATGCGACCAATCGCTGGCTTCACGTCAGTCCGCTGGCCAGCCTGAATACGGTGCTGCAGCATATCTCCTGGGCAAATCCTCCCAAGTCATTTCAGGAGAAGCTCGAGGAGAATAAGAGACTTCAGAAGAAGATCGATCAGGAGGTTAAACAGTACGGCTATCGCCGCACTGTTTAACCGCCAACTAAGTCTCGACGGTCTCGATGTAGATAGAGACGCGATGCGGGTTTCAGTCTAAGAATAGAGGCCGCCCGCCGGTGGCTTCTATTCTTGGCCTATTGCGGTAAGTGGAGGGCCAATGAATCGACGTGTGTGCTTGTGTTCGCTCGTCACTTTTTTTCTGATGGCTGGCGGCACGGCGTTCGGCCAGAAGGGCTGTGACTTCGACATAGTCGGAACCTGGAAGGCAATGATTCCGGGCGAGTCGAATCCCGTGCTGTTTAAGTTCGCGGCCGAAGGAACAGTGGTCGCGTTCCGCGCTGCACCCGATTCGTCTTCGCGTTGGGCGCCGATCGCAAACGCTACCTACACGCTGGACAACTTCAAAGCGCCTAAGAAGATCTCGTTTACGAGCCAGATGGGCGGGGCCGGTCTGGATCCGGGGACGACCTCATTGGATGTCGCCGGCTACGACGACATATCAATGACCGCCGCGAAACCGGGATCAGGATCAATCCGATGGGTCAGGCTGGATCCAAATCGCTATTTCGTGGTTCTCGCCGCGCGCACAGGAGTGTTCTACGATCGAAGCGGGCCAGCTTTCCCCATGCTGATCAAGGTGGACGGCCAACAAACTCGAATAGATGCGGTTGGCATTTATTCCGCTGCCGGCAAGTGGGCGTTCGGTTCGATACCCGTGGAAACCTATCAGCCGTTTATGAGGGAATCTCGAAGCGATTCGGACGTGATGCTCCGCCTCGAATTGACCGCGGCGCAATATGAAAGAGGCCTCAAGATCGTGCAGACCTGGGAGCGGCGTGCTCGCGAAGGGGACCTGTTATATTCGGACCTTTCTCTGGACAACATTCTCCTGGTAAAACAGATTACCGAGAGTCTGAATCAATGCGGAGAAAGGATCAAGTTGTACAAACTGGACTGGATGCTCAGCGACCGAATCTCTCAAGAGAACAGACCGTCGCGCGCCCCGTTCGAGTATTTCAAGGAACTGAAGCGACTCAACGAATCGCTGCATGTTCGAGATGAGCAGTTTTACGCGAAGCAGACATTATCGCGAAGGTAATTGATGCGCTCGCACTCGATGGCACTGGCCACTCCGGTGCCGTAACGACGAAACTCTAACGATGATGAGGAGGAACCAGCATGATAGAAACTACTACGAGCGTTACCGCCAGCGGTTCTTCAGGAGCGGGCTGCAGTATGACCGGGCCGTACTATTGCACCACCCATACAGATACGGTGCTGTTCTTTGAGAAAGGAAAAACCTTTTCCAACTGCCCGATCAGTAAGTCCAAGAAGGGACACTCGGCAACCTGGTCAATGATGAACGACTCGAAGGCGGTCTCAATATCGACCGCCGACAGCCTCGCGGTGAGTGCGGAACCTTGAGGAAATTCTCTGAGAGGACAGACTACTGAGTCTGTCCTCAAGCTTTTCCGAATGCTCATTTGGCCTTCGTTCTCACAGAAGGCCGGCTTGCAATTCAGCGCCTGAGGAGCGCCCCGTCGAATCTTCAGGCCATTCTTACTTGCGCGGCGCTTACGTGCGTCGTGCATCTGGAAGAGGCAGTGCGTTGTGACGAGCCACAAGTTAGTCCATTCAATATGAACTCATACACGACCTCAAGCGGCCGAGAGGAAGTCTTCTGATGAAACGATCCGCCGTCCTTGTTTCTCTGATTCTCATTTGCCTTCCAGCGCTCGCGGCGCAACTGAGCGCATCCAGCAACAAGGCGGGTGATGGGGCGCGTGAATTGCGGAGATGTCCCTTTGACATTGTTGGCTTGTGGCGATCAGATGAAACTACTGCTTCAAACCCCGTTTTCTTCAACTTCTCACCCGAAGGCTGGGTGAGTCTGCTGAAGCATAACGATGAGACTCTGCCTCAGGACCTCGAAATAATTACGGCCCTGAGCTACAAACTGGACAAGCCGGCGGCGCCCGCGCAGATTGAGTTTGTCACGGCGCGCGGAAATGACGCCTTCCCGCCTGGCATAACGCTGCTGGACATAATCGAATACGGTGACGACAACTTCACCACTCGAGTCCCAACATCGGGGCAACAAACTCATTGGTTCAGAGAGCAAACGCATCGCTACTTCCTTGCGCTAACCGCCCGGTGTGCAAACCCGCAGACAGCAGGCCCGGCTTTCGCAACATTGACAACGCTCGATGGGCGCCAGCCTCAGGTGGAGGCCCTTGGCATACAAATTATCACGGACGCCGCGAGCAAGCCTCTCCCGTCTTTCGGCGCGGTACCCGCCGAGGTCTACGAACGAATATCAGAGCGCACCGAAGAACAGAACATTTCCACCGTGGCAAAACCTCG
>Ga0070705_100000367_pt1 | contig 26442 bp, 29 predicted proteins | sample KBSK5253metaG_FD_65455 | JGI IMG/M metagenome (GOLD analysis project Ga0070705, IMG submission 65455) | Corn, switchgrass and miscanthus rhizosphere microbial communities from Kellogg Biological Station, Michigan, USA - KBS K5-25-3 metaG | ecosystem: Host-associated > Plants > Roots >... | reverse complement strand
CGTGCAGGCGCAGCGCCGGCTCCACCAGGCCTGGACGCCCGGCAGCGCCGTGTTCCAGTACGACAACGACCAGCGCGCCGCGACGATGTGGTTCCACGACCACACGCTCGGGATGACGCGCGCGAACGTGTACGCCGGCCCGGCCGGCTTCTACCTGCTGCGCGGCGGACCGGCGGAGGCGGTGGAGGGCCTGCTGCCCGCGCGCGAGCGCTTCGAGATCCCGCTCGCGATCCAGGACCGCACGTTCACCGCCGACGGCGAGCTGTTCTATCCGGACAACCGCGCCTTCTTCGAGGGGCTGGACCGCTCCGAATTGCGCATCCCGTTCATGCCGGATCCGGCGTGCGGCGGCCCAAGCGACGTCGCGCCGATCTGGAACCCGGAGTTCTTCGGCGATGCGATCGTCGTGAACGGGCGCACGTGGCCGTCGCTCGACGTGCAGCAGCGCCGCTACCGCTTCCGGATCCTGAACGGCTGCAATGCGCGCTTCCTGATCCTGCGGCTCTCGAACGGACAGCCGTTCTGGCAGATCGGCAACGAGGGCGGCCTGCTGCCCGCGCCGGTCGAGCTCGACGAGCTGCTGCTCGGGCCGGCCGAGCGCGCCGACGTGATCGCCGACTTCACGCACGTGCCGGTGGGGACCGAGATCGTGCTGGAGAACCGCGGACCCGACGAGCCGTTCGGCGGCGGGACCCCGGGCGTCGACTTCGCGCCGGCCGACCCCGAGACGACCGGCCAGGTGATGCGCCTGCACGTCGTCCCGGCGACCGACGCAGACCCCAGCACGCCGCCCGACCGGCTGCGGCTGCCGCCGATCGCGCCGCTGGGCGCGGAGACGAACACGCGCGCGGTCTCGCTCAACGAGCAGACGTCGGCGACGGTGCGCGTAAGCGGGGACGGGTCGCTCGTGCTCGACTGCGCGGGCGGCGAGCCGTTCGGGCCGGTGGAGGCCGACCTCGGGACGGTGCGCCCGGACGGCAGCGGCAACCCGCTGGGCTGGGACGAGCCGGCGACGGAGCGCCCCGCGCTCGGCGCCGTGGAGGTATGGGAGATCCACAACTTCACGGCCGACGCGCATCCGATCCACATCCACGAGGTCGCCTTCGAGGTCGTCGGCCGCCAGCCCCTCGACGGGTCCGCGCCGCGCCCGCCGGAGAGCTGGGAGGCCGGTCGCAAGGACACCGTCATCGCCTACCCGGGTGAGATCACGCGCGTGCGAGCGCTGTTCGACCGGCCCGGCCTGTTCGTCTGGCACTGCCACCTGCTCGAGCACGAGGACAACGAGATGATGCGGCCGTATCGGATCGGCTGAGCGGGACGCAGGCGCGCCTGGAAGCCGGCGCCGCGCTCACTGGGCGAGCGCGGCGAAGCCCTCGCGCCAGCTCGGCCAGCGCGGCGTCCACCCCAGCTCGCGCTTGGCCTTCGCGTTCGAGGCGCCGCGGATCTCGCACGTCATCACGACGACGTGCTCGCCGGCGAGGCGCGCGAGCCATCTCGGGATGTGCCGGGGCGGCTTGCCGCCGGCGGCCGCGCACAGCGCCGGGACCCACTCGCGCGTCGGCGCCGGGTCGTCGTCGCAGACGTTGTAGATCTCGCCGGCTCTCCCCCGCTCGAGCGCCGCGACGGTCGCGGCGGCCGCGTCCTCGATCTGCACGAACGACCACATGCCGTTGCCGTCACCGACCGTCGGCGCCTTGCGCGTGCGCGCCATCTCCCACTGCTCGCCGCCCGGCTCGACGCTCGTGCCGGGGCCGTAGAAGCCGCCGTAGCGCAGCACGATCCCGCCGGCCGCGGTCGTCGCCTGCTCGAGGTGGCGGATCGCGTCGTGCATCGTGCGCAGCCGCTTCGGCGGATCCGGGTCGAGCGGCGCGTCCTCGTCCTTGACCGGCCCGCCCACGCGCGCGAACGGCCAGCCGACGAAGCTCTGCACGACGATCCGCTCGACGCCGGCGGCCTGCGCCGCCGCGAGCAGGTTGTCGGTGCCCTCAGTGCGCAGCCGATTCGTGGCGGCAAACGCGCGGTCTGGCCGGCGCAGATCGGCGAGGCTCTCGATCGCGGTCATCTCGTGCACGACCGCGTCGGGTCTGGCGGCCGCGACGGCGGCGATCACGGCGTCGCGATCGAGCCCGTCGACGATCGCCGGCTCGGCGCCGAGCGCGCGCAACTGCTCAGCCTTCGCGGCGCTGCGCGTGGTGCCGGTGACGGTGTGCCCGTTGCCGGTGAGGAGGCGGATCAACGGCCGGCCGATCGCACCGGTCGCGCCTGCGAGGAACACGTGCATGCCTGAGAACCGTAGTACCCGGCGACCGTGCATCGCGGCAGTCGCCGCGTAGTGTGTCGGCATGGAGATCGGCGTCACGTCGCACGCGGCCGCACCGGTCGAGGGGCGCGCGTGAGCAGATCGGACGGCGCCACGCCCGCCCCCGCCACGCCCGCCCCCGCCGCGTACGCCGCCGCCGAGGCGGTCTCGTTCGACTCCGGCCCGGGCCGCTGGGTGCTGCTGATCGCGGTGCTCGGCTCGGGCATCGCGTTCCTCGACGGCACCGTCGTGAACGTCGCGCTGCCCGCCATCGGGCGCGACCTCGACGCCTCGACGAGCGACCTGCAGTGGATCCTCAACGGCTACCTGCTGACGCTGGCGTCGCTGATCCTGCTCGGCGGCTCGCTCGGCGACCGCATCGGCCGGCGGCGCATCTTCGTAATCGGCACCGCCTGGTTCACGGTCGCCTCGCTGCTGTGCGCGCTCGCGCCGACGAGCGAGGCGCTGATCGTCGCGCGGCTGCTGCAGGGGATCGGCGGCGCGCTGCTGACGCCCGGCAGCCTCGCGATGATCGAGGGCAGCTTCGCGCGCGCCGACCGCGCCCGCGCGATCGGCGCCTGGTCGGGCCTGACGGGCGTCGGCGCCGCGCTCGGGCCGCTGCTGGGCGGCTATCTGGTCGACGCGATCTCGTGGCGCGCGGTGTTCCTGATCAACCTCCCGCTCGGCCTGTTCGTCGTGCTGCTGGCGCCGCGCAAGGTCCCGGAGACGCGGGATCCGATGGCGTCGGGCCGGCTCGACGTGCGCGGCGCGGCGCTCGCCGCGCTCGGCCTCGCGGGCACGACGTACGCGCTGATCCAGGCGCCCGACGACGGCGCCTCGGCGGCCATCCTGGTCGCGGCGATCGGCGGCGTGCTCGCGCTCGTCGCGTTCGTGCTGACGGAGCGGCGCACGGCGAACCCGATGATGCCGCTGGGCATGTTCGCCAACCGCCAGTTCACCGCCGCGAACCTTGTGACCGTCGTCGTCTACGCCGCGCTCAGCGGCGTGTTCTTCCTGCTCGTCGCGTTCCTGCAGATCTCGCTCGGCTGGTCGCCGCTGGCCGCGGGTGCCGCCTCGCTGCCGGTGACGGCGATCATGCTGGCGTTCTCGGCCCGCTCGGGCGCTCTGGCGCAGCGCATCGGGCCGCGCATCCCGCTGACGCTCGGGCCGCTCGTGATCGCGGCCGGGATGCTGCTGATGACGACGATCGACCCGGGCGACTCGTACGTCGGCTCCGTGCTGCCCGCGGTGACCGTGTTCGGGATCGGCCTGACGCTCGTCGTCGCGCCGATCACGGCGACCGTGCTGGCCGCCGCCTCCGCCCGCCGAGCCGGCATCGCGAGCGGAATCAACAACGCCGTCTCGCGCGTCGCGGGGCTGCTCGCGGTGGCGGTGCTGCCGTTGATCGCCGGCCTCACCGGCGACGCCTTCTACGACCCGGCGGCAATGACCGACGGCTTTCACATGGCGATGGCGGCGACGGCCGCGCTGGCCGTGCTGGGCGGCGCGATCGCGTGGTTCACGATCGACCCGCGCGCGCTCGAGCCGGCTGAGGAGCTGCCGGAGTTCGAGTGCCCGATCTGCGGCACGCCGCTCCGCCCGGGGCACGAGGCGCGCGAGCCGGTGCAGGCGTAGCGGCGCCGGCCGCGGCGCCTCAGCCGCTGCCGATCGACGAGCCGGCGAAGAAAAAGAACCACACGTTGAACACGAGCACCGCGGCGCTGACAACGACCACGACGACGCGCTCGATCGCGCTCGTGCCCTGTCTGGCGCGCAGGGAGTCCTCGCGCTCGCCGCGCATCGAGCGCATCCATGGCGAGACGCGGCGATCAGTCGTACGGCCGGTCAGGCGGTCGTAACGCTCGTTGACGCGCCCGAGCAGCCACACCAGCGCCAGCACGAGCGCCAGCAGCACGACGACCACGACGACGACTGCGGTCATGCTCAGCCCGCTCGGCCCAGCCGTCTGCGAGCCGACCCACAGCGCGACCAACGGCGCGCCGGTCCAGATGTTGACCGTCACGAACGCCGCCGCGGCGACGAGCGCGATGCGCTGGACTCGGCCTCCCTCCATGCCCCGAGCGTACCCAGGGACACGGGAGCCAGCGCCGCCGTGCTCTGACGGACCAGGTGGCGACCCCGTTGACGATCGGCGGGGCGCGTGAAAGGGTCGCGCGCGGATCTCAACGAGACGGGAGGCGTCGTGGAGAAGCACGGGTCCGAGAGCTACTTCGTCGTCGGTGAGGGGCTGCTGAGCGAGAGCGACGGCGGGCGCCCGCAGGCGCTCGCGGCGGCCGCGCCGCCGTTCCGCTTCTCGCGGATGGGGCCGAACGGCAGAGGGCGCCAGCTCGGCGAGGGCGTGCGCAAGCGGCTCGGCAACGCGATGGCGCACACCGGCGGCGGCGCGTCGCAGATCCCCGCCGGCTTCACGTATCTCGGCCAGTTCGTCGACCACGACCTGACGTTCGACAAGACGAGCGTGATGCTCGGCGCGAGCGTCTCGCCGGCGGCGCTGTTGCAAGGCCGCTCGCCCGCGCTCGACCTCGACTCGCTCTATGGCGCCGGCCCGCAGGATCCCGAGTCGGCGAAGTTCTACGAGGCCGACGGCGTCCACCTGAAGGTGGGCAGAACCGTCGCGGTCGGCGCCGACAGAGCGCGCGAGGGCTTCGACCTGCCGCGCGGCCGCGGCAGAGGCGCGGCGGCCAGACGCAAGGCGGTCATCCCCGACCCGCGCAACGATGAGAATCTCGCGGTCGCGCAGACGCACCTCGCGTTCATCCGCTTCCACAACCGCGTCGTCGACACGCTGCCGGGCTCGGTGCCGCCGGCGCAGCGCTTCGCGACCGCGCGCGAGCTCGTCACGCGCCACTACCAGTGGATGCTGCGCACCGACCTGCTGCCGCGCATCTGCGCGAGAGCCGTCGTCAACGACGTGTTCGCGAACGGGCGCAAGGCGTTCGAGGTGGGTGCCGCGCCGACCGACCTGCCGACGATGCCGATCGAGTTCTCGGTCGCCGCGTACCGCCTCGGGCACTCGATGGTGCGTCAGGCCTACAACTGGAACGCGCGCTTTCCGCACGGCGGCGGGTCGCTCGAGCTGCTGTTCACGTTCTCGGCGACGAGCGGCGACCTCGGCGGCAACCCGCGCCTGCCGAGCAACTGGATCGCCGACTTCCGCCGCCTGTACGACTTCGGCGAGGCGGGCCGCAGAGACCTCGTCGTGCCGGCGAGAGCGTTCAACCGAGCGATGCGGATCGACACGCTGCTCGTCGATCCCTTGAAGAACCTGCCGGCCGGATCGTTCGGCGGGCCGGCGGTGCCGTTCAACGACCCGCGCGCGAACCTCGCGTTCCGCAACCTCACGCGGGCGAGAATGGTGAGCCTCGCAACCGGCCAGCAGATGGTGAGATTCCTGCGCAGACGCGGCGTCAGAGTGAGAGCGCTGACGGCCGTGCAGCTGCGCGACGGCAGAGGCGGCGCCTCGCTGAGAAGACTGAGCGACGCACAGCGCAGAGCGCTGCTGCGCGACACGCCGCTGTGGTTCTACGTGCTGCGCGAGGCGGAGCTGAACGGCGGCCGGCTCGCGGGCGTCGGCGCGCGCATCGTCGCCGAGACGTTCCACCGCGCGATCGAGGGCAGCAGCACGTCGATCGTGCGCGATCCCAGCTGGCGCCCCACCCTCGGGCCCAACAGAGACACGTTCCGCATGGTCGACCTGCTGCTGTTCGCGTTCAGAGGCAGAGAGGCGCTGCTCGCGCCGTTGGGCTGAGCGCTATGCCGCCGACGGGCGCGCGCCGGCGGCGGGAAGCTGCGCGGCGATGCTGCGGGCCCAGGCGCGGATCTCGTTCCAGTCGCGGCGGTCGCGCCACTTGGGCGGGGTGCTCTCGACCATGCTGCGCTCGATCCGGCCGTGCGGCTCCTGCGGCATGCTGCCGCCGAACACGACGTGCTCGCGCGCGCCCAGGTGCTCGGCCTTGCGGATCGTGCCGGCCGGCTCGGCCCACGCCGGGTTGTCCTTCGACGGGTCGCCGGTCGGGCCGGAGCTGAACACCCACCACGGCAGCTGTTCCAGCTGCTTGCGGTGCTTGCGCAGGAAGTGGCGGGCGTCGCCGCGCCAGCGTCTCATGTACACGGCGCTGCCGAGCACGACGGCGTCGTAGCCGTCGAGCTCGGCAACCGTCCCAGCCTCGGCGCAGGCGACCTCGTGACCCGGCTCTCGGAGGCTCTCCGCGATCGCTTGGGCGATCTCCGCCGTCGAGCCGCGCCTGGAGGCGTATGCGACGAGGACGCGTGCCATGGGAGACCAGCGTCGCAGCGGGCGGCGCGGGCAGCATCGGGAGTCTGACCGCCTCGCGATCCGGGTGAGCTACGGATGCCACGGTCCTCCCACGCGGCCCATGATCGGTCGCATGACCGAGCCCGCCACCACCCTCCCCGCCCCAGCCGTCGACGGCGGCGCGTCCCCGGCGCCGCCGCTCGACCGCTCCGCCGCGATCGCACAGCTCACCCGCCATGCCACCGGCGGCGAGCTGACGCTCGACGAGTACGCCGACTGCGCCGCCGCGATCGCCGCTGCCACCACCCCCGCCGAGCTCGAGGCCGCGACCGCGCCGGTCGCGCACGAGCCGCCCACGCCCGTCCCCACCCGCTCGCGCACGCTCGTCGGAATCTTCGGCGGCACCGACCAGCGCGGCCGCTGGCGGCTGCCGCGACGCCTGCGGGTCTTCGCCGTGCTGGGCGGCGTGAACGCCGACCTCGGCCACGCACAGGTCGAGGCGCCGCTCTCGACGATCACCGTCCTCGCGGTGCTCGGCGGCGTGTCGCTGACCACGCCGCCCGGCGTCTCGATGCAGCTGTCGGGTGCGTCGCTGCTCGGCGGCAAGAGCGACAAGCGGCCGCCGGGGCCGCCGCTGCCGGGCTCGCCGGTGATCCACGTGCGCGCCTACACGCTGCTGGGCGGTGTCTCGGTCGAGCAGCGCAAGGCGCGCGAGGCCACGACGGCGTAGCACCGGCGCGCCGGCGTTGGTCAGTCGCACTCCGACTGCGTCGCGTCGACGAAGCTGCTGACGGCGCTGACGACGCTCGACGCGTCGCTCGCGAGCGAGGCGATCTGTGCCGTCGACGGGTTCGACGGCAGTGATCTCACGTCGCTCGCGAGGCTGTTGACTGACGTCTCGATCGCGTTCGCCTCGGTCGGGAAGTCCGATCTCGCGGAGGCGACGAGTGCGTTCGCGTTGCGCTGGATCGTCTGCAGCTGCGATCTGAGGCCGCTGATCCCGTTCGACGGGCTGAGGTTCGCGAGGTCCTTGATCGAGCTCTCGAGCTGGCTGCGGTCAGAGCAGTAGCCCGGCTTGTCGCTGCCGCCGCAGGCGGGCAGCGCGAGCGACGCGGCCGCGGCGAGCATGAGCGCGACGAGCTGTCGGGGGAGGCGGCTCACGTGCTGTGCTGATAACCGGATCGCGCCTCACGCGAAACCGGTGCCAGCGGCAGCCACACCGTGAAGACCGCTCCGCCGCCGAGCGCGTCGGCCGCGGCGACGCGCCCGCCGTGGCGCTCCACGACCCCCGCGACGATCGCGAGCCCGAGGCCGGCGCCCGCCTTGCCTCGCTCGCGTCCGCGCGCGCGCTCGGCGCGCCAGAAGCGCTCGAACAGCGCCGCCGGCTGCTCGCCTGCCGGCAGGCCGGGTCCATGGTCGCGGACCTCGATCCGCGCCTCGTCCCCCTCGCGCGCGGCCATCACCTCGATCGGCGTGTCCGCGGGCGTGTGCACGAGCGCGTTGCGCAGCAGGTTCGCGAGCACCTGCGCGAGCTGGTGCGGATCGCCGAGGACGGTCGCGGTGCCTGCGCCGCCCTCGGCGTGGAGCGAGATGGTCCGCTCGGGCGCGATCGCGCACGCGTCGGAGACGGCATCGCGCGCGAGTGCCGCCAGATCGACCGCGACACGCTCGCCGTCGCGCGTCTCGTCCAGGCGCGCGAGCGTCAGCAGGTCATCCACGAGCACGCCCATGCGCGCCGCCTCCTGCTCGATCCGGCGCATCGCCGTCTCGACCTCCTGCGGCTCGCGCGCCGCGCCGATCCGGAACAGCTCGGCGTAGCCGCGGATCGACTGCAGAGGCGTGCGCAGCTCGTGCGAGGCGTCGGCGAGGAACTGCCGCAGGCGGTCCTCGCTCGCCTGCTGCCCGGCAAACGCACGCTCGAGCCGGTCAAGCATCGCGTTGAGCGCAAGTCCGAGGCGGCCGACCTCGGTGCGCGCGTCCGCCGGCTCGACGCGGTGCGAGAGGTCGCCGCCGGCGATCGCGCCGGCCGTGTGGCCCATCCGTTCCAGTGGCAGCAACCCCACGCGCACGACGACGCGCGCGGCGAGCCCGAGCACCAGCAGCACCGCGGCGATCACGAGCGCCTCGACGAGCAGCAGCCGGTCGAGCGTGCGCGCGGTCTCTGCGAGCGGGATCGCGACGACGTTGACGCCATCACCGCGCGGGTCGGGGAGCGCCAGCGCGCGGTAGTCGCCGCCGGCGACGGTCGTCGGCTTGCCGAGCGGCAGGCCGGCTGGCAGCGTCGGCCGCTCGCTCACCTCCTCGGGCTCGCCGTAGCCCTCCTGGACGGTCGTCGACTCGACCGTCCCGCGCACGTCGCGGTGCTCGCCGTAGGTGCCCTCCGGCAGGCCGAAGCCCGGTCCTCCGCCGTCGTAGCCGGGCGCGCCCGGCTCCACACGCGCGGGCGGGCGGGGCTGGGTCGGCCCCATGCGGAAGTCGAGCGCGGCGGAGACCGGCCGGATCGCGGCGTGCAGCTGCTGGTCGACGCGGTCGATCAGGAACGAGCGCTGCTCGGCGTACGTGATCCCACCGAGCACGAGCAGCCCAACCGCCGCGAGCGCGAGCAGTCCGGCGACGAGGCGTGCGCGCAGCGAGTGCATCGCTTCACCGAGGAAGCCGCAGCACGTAGCCCACACCGCGCACCGTGTGGATCAGCTGCGGGCCGTGCTCGTCGAGCTTGCGCCGGAGATAGCTGACGTAGGTCTCCAGCACACGCGCGTCGCCGCCGAAGTCGTAGTCCCACACGTGCTCGAGCAGCTGCGTGCGCGAGAGCACGCGGCGCGGGTTGAGCATCAGGTAGCGCAGCAGGCGGTACTCGGTCGGCGTCAGCTCGATCAGCTGGCCGTTGCGCGTGACCTCGTGCGCGTCGTCGTCGAGCTCGACGTCGGCGAACGCGAGGACGCTCGAGTCGCCGTCCGCCGCCCCGGCGCGCCGCAGCAGCGCGCGCACGCGCGCGATCAGCTCCTCGAGGCTGAACGGCTTCGTGACGTAGTCGTCGCCGCCGACCGTCAGGCCCCGCACTCTGTCCTCGGTCGCGTCGCGCGCGGTCAGGAAGATGATCGGCACGCGGGCGCGCTCGGCGCCGAGTTGCTTCGCGACCTCGAAGCCCTCCATGTCGGGCAGCATCACGTCGAGCAGCATCACGTGCGGACGCGTGTCCCGCGCCTTCGCGAGCGCCTCCGCGCCGGTCGCCGCAGCGTCCACCTCGAACCCCTCGTAGCGCAGCGCCATCGAGATCACGTCGACGATGTTCGGCTCGTCGTCGACGACGAGCACGCGCGTCGGCCCGGAGCCGTTGCGGTTCGCCTCCATGAGGCGAGATCATCGCGCAGAAGCCTGGGAACTTCCTGAGAGAACTGTGTGGACGGGCAGCGGCGCGACGAGCGCATGCGAGCCGTCGTCGCGGACGACCAGGCCGCCGTGCGGCAGCCAGCGCGCGGCACGTCGCGGACCAGCGAGCAGCGCCGCCTTCGCCCGCCACTCGGCCTCGAACGCACTCGGCGCGAGCGCCGTCACCTGCACGACGCCGGTGAAGGCCGGTCTGCCGCTCGCCGGATCGAGCAGGTGGTGCGCGGGCGCGCCCTCCGCGTCGAGCCAGCTGCGCCGCCCGATCCCGCTCGTCGCCACGCCGCCGTCGCGCACGCGGAAGGTGTGCAGGACGGTCGTCGCATCGAACGGGCTCGCGACCTGCAGGTCGCGCGCGAGCCCGGCGGCGCCGCCGGTCCGCAGGTCGCCGGCGCTGTCGATCGCGAAGGCTTCATGGCCAGCCAGCTCCGCGCCGAGCAGGTCGGCGAGCAGGCCCTTGACGATCCCGCCGCTGTCCACCGTGAGCCCGACCGGGCGCCGCACGACGCGTGCGAAGCGGTCGACCGACAGCTCGCGCCAGCGCGCCGCCGGATCTGCGTGCGCGGGCCGGCGCGCGGGCGCGTGGTCGAGCGCGAAGCGCAACGGCACCGGCGTCGCGATGTCGCGTGCATAGCCCGCGCCGACGAGCTGCGGCAGCAGCGTCGCGTCGACGAGCCCGCCGCTGCGCTGCGCGGCGGTGCGCACGGCGGCGACGAAGCGCGCCATCGCCGCGCTCACCGGCACGGCGTCGCGCACGTCGGCGTTGAGGCGGGAGAGCTCGCTGCCCGGCTCGAAGCGCGTGAAGCGGCGGTGGCCAGCGAGCAGCCGCAGGCGCGCCAGCTCGGCCGCCTCCCGCGCCGTGCCGAGCGGCCCGTCGCCGCGCACGTGCACCGCGCAGGTCGAGCCGAAGCAGTCGAACGCGAGCAGCGCGTCGCGGTCGCTCATGCGCCGCTCCACAGACGCGGTGGCGCGGGCACGCGGTCGGGAGCCGGCGCGGCGGCACGCGATGCGGCGGCACGCGACGCGGTGGCGTGCGACGCGGTGGCGTGCGACGCGGCCGGCCTGGCCAGAGCGGCGGGCCTGACCGCCTGCTTCTCCGCGATCCGCACGACGAGCAGCGTCAGCGCCGGCACGATCGCGATCCCGACGGCGATCAGGAACCAGGCGGTGCCGGCGTCCGTTCCCATCCCGAGCGCATGGATGAGCGACGCCAGCCACGCGAGCGCGGTGAAGCGGTGCAGCCGGCGCCAGCGCGCGACCCCGATCCGCCCGCGCGCGTAATAGGAGAGCCCGAGCAGCGCGCTCGTCCAGCCGCCGACGATGCCGATGCCCAACCACGGCTCGCGGAACGAGCTGGCGAACGGGATCGTCACGTCGGCGAGCGACGGGTGCAGGTACGCGTCGCCGAGCAGGCTGAGCGCATGCAGCGCGAGCGCGCTCAGCGCCGCGAGCGAGAGTGCCTCGTGCAGCGGTCTCAGCGTGCGCTGCGCGCGCGGCAGCATCCGCCCGCCCATCGTCAACCCAACGCTCACCGAGACGCTCGCGAGCAGCAGCGCCAGCACACCGGCGGCGCGGCTCGTGATCCAGAACACGTGCGTGGCGGCTTGCGCGAGCATCAGGACTGGCGGGTCGTCATCTGCGGGAGCTGCTGGTGCTGGGCGCCTTGGCCGCCATCGTCGGCCGACCAGCCGCCGTCGTCATCGGAGGACTGCGCGCTCTGTGCGCGCTGCGTCGTCGTCGCGGTCGAGCCGCTGTGGCCCATCGCGCCAGTGCCGGCGATCGTGCCCCACGCGATCGCGAAGCTCGCGAGGCTCGCGACGCCGACGGTGCGGCGGATGCGCCGTCTGCGGTGCTGCGGTGTCTCGGGCATGCGGGCACCGTAGGCCCGCCGCATCAGCCTTTCCTCAGCGCTTGCTGAGAGAAGCCTGAGTCAGTCCCAGTCCGGCGCCCAATCGGGATCGGCCGTGCGCAGATGCCGCTGCGAGAGGGCGGCAACCGCAGCGCGCTCGTCGTCGTCGAGCTCGAAGTCGAACACGTCGAGGTTCTCGGCGCGGCGCTCGTGCGACGAGGCCTTGGGGATCGTGCAGACGTTCGGCTGGTCGAGCAGCCACCGCAGCGCGACCTGCCCGGCCGACTTGCCGTGGCGCGCGCCGATCTGCTGCAGCATCGGGTCCTCGTGCACGTAACCGTGCGCGAACGGCGAGTAGGCGGTCAACAGCAGGTCGTGCTCGAGGCACTCGTGCATCACGGGGCCCTGTGGCAGGTACGGGTGGTACTCGACCTGATCGCAGAAGATCGGCGCGAGCTCGATCGCTTCGCGCAGCAGCTCCGACGGGAAGTTCGAGACGCCGATGTGGGCGGCGAGCCCTTGCTCGCGCAACGCGTACATCGCGCCGAGCGTCTGGCGCAGCGGCACCTCCGCGGCGGGCCAGTGCAGCAGCAGGAGATCGACATGGTCGACCTGGAGGTCGGCGAGCTGCTCGTGGAAAACCGGCGTGAGCACGTCAGGCTCGGCGTGCTCGTACCAGACCTTCGTCGTCAGCCAGATCTCCTCGCGCGGCACGCCGGAGTCCGCGAGCGCACGGCCGACCCACGCCTCGTTCCCGTACGCGCGCGCGGTGTCGACGTGCCGGTAGCCGAGCTCGAGCGCGTCGAGCACGCCCTCGTAGGCGGATTCGCCCTCGACGAGCCACGTGCCGTAGCCGAGCTTCGGCACCTCGACCCCCTGCACGGTCACGGTGCGTGTCTGCGTCGCCTCGCGTGGCATCGCGACGGACACTACCCGAGGGCCGCGCGTGGCTACCGCGTCGCGCCGGCGAACGGCGTCCAGCGCTCGGAGGCGAATGGCCGCGCGGCGTGGTGAAGCTCCGGCGCGAGCTTGGCGGTGAGCGCGGCGAAGTCGTCGAAGATCGCGCGCACGAGCGTCTCGGCGCGCGCACCGTCGCCGAACGCAAGCGCGGCAGCCTGGTCGAGCGCCTGCTGCTGTGTGAGGGCGGTGGCGGTGCGCGCCTCGGCCGGCACCGCGGAGAGCGCGGCGGGCGCGCCATCGGGGCAGAAGGCGCCCCAGCGCGAGACGAACACGAGCACCTCGTCGAAGTGCTCGTCGGCGTCGTCGACGGTGAAGCGCGTCCGCAGGCGCCCGAGCTGGTAGCTCAGCTCCGACCACGTCAGCTGCGTGAACTGCGCCGGCGTCACCCACAGCAGCGCGGCGGTGACGGCGGTGCCGGGGCTCGGAAAGATCGTCGCCGGCATCGAGCCGTAGATGGCGAGCTGGGCTGCGAAGCCGACGTCGAACTCGTGCAGGCGGCCGGTCAGGACGAGCACGGTGCGGTCGTTGACGTCCTCGAAGTGCGCGAACTTGCGCCGAAGGGGCTTGGGCGCGGCGTTCGAGCCGATCGCGACCAGCGGCACGCGTCCGGCGTCCGGCGCGCTGAGGCGCTCGATGATCCGCTCGCGCTCGGGCTCGTCGCGCTCGGCGAGCAGCTCGACCTTGCCGTCGGTCAGCAGGTACGAGCCGACAGGCCGCTCCCACGGGTACGCGCATGCCCGCGCGAACGCGTCTGCGTCGTACTCGCGCGACGGGACCTGCGCGATGAAGCGCAGGATGTACTCGCGGAACCCCTCCTCGTCCAACGAGAGGCGCTCGATCAGCTCCGGCTCCGCGATCGGCGGCGGCCATGCCATGGGCACGGAATCATCGTATAGAGGCGCGGATGGGGTTCTTACCCCGGCGCTGACGTCGACGAGTAATCCTGATCGACTCAGCGTCGTGCGCGCGGCCGCTCGGTCGGGCCGACGCGCTCGCGCAGCCAGCGCACGAGCGGGGCGGCCGCGTCGAGCTGCGTTCGGATGCGTCTGCCGGCCGCCGGGCCGTGAATCCATCTCGCCAGTCTGTGGCGCTGCGAGACGGTCAGCGCACGGCGCCGCAGCAGGTCGATGCGCGGGTGGTCGGCGGGGTAGCCGCGCGGGGCGCGCACGAGATCCGGCTCGTTGAGCTTCAGCCCGGCCGCCTCGGCGCCGGCGATCGCCATCAGCAGCGGCGCAGAGCTGCGCCCGTCGTCGATCAGCCGCCGCAGCCGCGCGAGCTGGTCCGGCGCCGGGTTGTGCAGTCCCGCGGCGACGAACAGGCCGTCGAGCGAGAGCTCGACGTAGAAGCCGCCGGCGCCCTCGTAGCCGACCGCCAGCCCGAGCTGCTCCTTGATCGGCGGGCCGGGATGGAAGCGCGTGTCGTTCCACGGCCGGAACAGGTGCGGACGGCCGAATCCGGCAGCCTCCAGCTCCTCCCCCAGCGCACGCGCCGGCGCCACGAGCAGCTCGTCGTAGCGCGACCGGTTCGCCTTGAACCACTCGCGCTCGTTGTTGTCCTCCAGCTCGCGCAGGAAGTCGAGCGCGCCCGGGGGGAAGCCGCGGAAGCCGGTCATGCGCCGCTGACGCTACTCAATGGCAGCGCGCCGTGCCGCCATCGCGGAAGCCGACGCCCGGCTCGGCGACGAAGCGCCAGCGGTACGCGCCGCGGCCGAGCGTCAGCCGCAGCACGCCGAAGACCGACGCGTGCGCGCGACTGGTCCGGTGCGCGAGCAGGATCGGGTAGTGGCTCTTGCCGCCCGTCCCGACGACGAACTGGACGATTCCGCGCGCGCGGTCGAGCCGGCCGTCCGCGTCCTGCGGCGCGAAGCGCTCGTAGTCGTGGTCGTGGCCGGACAGCGCCACGTCCGCGCCGCCGCGCTGGAGCGTGCGCCACAGCGGCGCGAGCGCCGCGTCCGAGCCGTGCAGGCCCGAGGAGAAGCGCGGCTGGTGCCAGTAGGCGAGCGTGCAGCGCGCCGGATGCGCGGCGAGGTCGGCGGCCAGCCAGCGCTGCTGCGGGGAGCCGGCGCGGCAGCCGACGATGCCGCAGTTCGCGTTCAGCACGACGACGCGCCAGCTGCCCAGCCCGTACGAGTACCACCCCTCATCCGGCTGCCCGGCGCGGTCGCCGAAGTAGGCGAAGTAGCCCGCCGCGCCCGGCGTCCCGTACTCGTGGTTGCCGACGGCGGGGCGCATGCGGTCGCGGAAGCGGCCCCACGTCCTGTCGAACGAGCCCTGGAAGTCGGCGAGCGAGCCGGTCTCGTACTGCAGGTCGCCGAGCAGGGCGACCGCGTCCGGGTCCAAGCGAGCGATCAGCGCCGCGGTGTCGAGCTGGTGACACGCGAAGCGTGTGCGCGGCTCGCCCGGCGCGCACGCGACGTCGCCGGCGGCGGCGAGCGTCGGGCCCTCGACGTCGCGCGGGCGCGGCGCGGCGCTCCCTGACATCGCCGTCGACGTGCCGGGAGCGCCTGCGGCGGCCGTCTGGGCCGCGCGCGAGTCGTCGCCGCACCCGGCGGCGAGCAGCGCCGGCAGGAGCGCGAGGGCGGCGAGCAGCACGCCGGTCGCCGCCGCCCGTCTCACGCCTCGCCGTGGTAGTAGCCGACGCCGCTGGCACGCTCGACGATCAGGTCCTCGTCACGCTCGGGGAAGAACATCAGCGCTCCGGGCGCCAGCTCCTCCACCCCGTCCGGCGTCCGCACCGACGGGCGACCCTCCAGCACGAGCAGCCACTCCTCCTCGCCGTACTCGTAGTGGTAGGGGCAGACGGCCTGGCCCGGCGGCAGCTCGTAGACGGTCACGCCGGTCTGCTCGGCGCCGAGCTGCGGGGCGAGGCGCGCCATCCCGGCGCGAAAGCCGTCGGGGTCGTCGGCGTCGTACCTGAGCTCGAGCGCGGAGAGGTCGACGTGCGGCATCCCGCGCAGTATCGCCGCTCGCCGCAAACTTCACCCGCGGCCCACGGGTCGCGAAAGCTCAGGCGCCGCGGTGACCGCCCCGGGCCATGCTCACCATCATCCAGATCATCGCGCCCATCATCAGCGCGCATGGGATGGCCGCCAGCAGGAACCAGGCGCCCAGCGCGCCCACGACGACGAGCACCACGACGACTACGACGCCGGCGATGCAGAGCCACATCGCTCGCGTATGCGACTTGATGGCATCCATGGCGATCTTCCTCCTTCGACTCGTGTGCCTCCGAGTGTCCGCCAGCCGCAGCAGCGGCGCGTCCGCTGGATCCCGTAGAGCGGTTGCGTAGGAGCTGCGGATGCCCGCGTGCTCCTTCCTCGGCACGCTGGGCGCATGGGCAGCTCGCAGATCACGGTGCTGCGGACCGCGACGCGCTGCGTCGTGCGGGCCACGGGCGTGCGCAAGGGCTTCGGCCACGGCGTGTGGCCGATGCGGCGGCGCGTCGAGGTCCTCAAGGGCGCCGACCTGCACGTCTGCCCGAGCGAGCTGGTCGGCCTCGTCGGCGAGAACGGGTCCGGCAAGAGCACGCTGATGGAGATCCTCGTGGGGCTGCTCGCGCGCGACGGCGGCGAGGTCGAGCGGCCTGCCCGTCTCGGCTACTGCCCACAGCTGCCGATGCTGTGGGAGAAGCTCACCGTCGACGAGCACTTCGCGCTGTTCGCGCGCGCGTACGGGATGGACGACGCGGCGCGCGACCGCGCCGCCGCCGGGCTGCTGGAGGAGCTGCAGTTCGCGCGCTACCGCGGCTACCGCGTCGAGCAGCTGTCGGGCGGCACGCGCCAGAAGCTCAACCTCGCGCTCGCGCTGATGCACGAGCCGGAGCTGCTGCTGCTTGACGAGCCGTACGCCGGCTTCGACTGGGAGACCTACCTGCGCTTCTGGGAGATGAGCGAGCGCCGCCGCGACGCCGGCATGGGGATCCTGATCGTCTCGCACTTCCTGACCGAGCGTGAGCGGCTCGACCGCGTCTACACGCTCGCTGACGGCAGGACGGACCAGCCGTGAGCGCGTTCGCGGCCGTCGGCGGCTCGTTCGTGCGCGAGCACCTGCGCACGCGGCTGACGCTCGCGCTGCTGGTCGCGATCCCCGTGTTCTTCGTGCTGATCTTCGCGAGCGTCCTGGGCGAGTTCGCGAAGGCGCTCGGCGGGACGATGTCCGGCAACGGTGCGACGAGCGCGATCAGCGCCGGCTGGGCGGCCGCCTTCCTGTGCGGGGCGCTCGCGTTCTTCCAGGTCTCCTCCTCGCGCGGCGCGGACCGGCGCCTCGCCGCCGCCGGCCTTGGCGCTGCCCGCGTGGCGTCCGCGCGGATCGCCGCGGCGGTCGCGCTCGGCATCGTCGTGAGCGCAGTCGCGTTCGTCACCCTGTGGGCGCGCAGCGGGATCGCGCACCCGTGGCATGCGGCGGCGGCGATCCTCGCGTTCGCGCTGATCTACGTCGGCGTCGGCGCGCTCGTCGGCGCGCTGATCGCCGCGCCGCTGGAGGGCTCGCTGCTCGTCGTGCTGGTCTTCGCGGTCGACGCGTTCTCGGGCCCGTCGATGACGAGCAGCGGCGGCATCCTCGCGCATGGCCCGACGCGCGACGCGACGAACCTGCTGATCGCCGCGGGCACCGGCGAGCCGTCCCCAGGCGGCGACTGGCTCGCCGTCGGAGCCGCGGTGCTGCTCGCACTGGCGGTCGCGTTCGGCGCCTTCTGGCTCGCGGCCCGCTCGAGGAGCTGAGCGACATGAGCGGCACGCGCGTCACGGCGGCGATGCGGATGGGCGTGCGCGAGCAGTGCCGCCGTCCGCTGCTGCTGATCCTGCTCGTCGTCTTCCCCGCTTACGTCGTCTCGCGCTCGATCGCCGAGACGGAGGCGACGCCGCACCTGATCGGCCTGCCCGGCGGCGCGACCGTCATGACGTCGATGAAGGAGCTGCACGGCGCCGTGATGGCCGGCACCGCGATCGCGTTCGCCGCCGGCCTGTGCGGGGTGTTCGTGATGCAGTCGGCGCTCGCCGGCGACCGCCGCCTCGTGCTCGCCGGCTACCGCCCCGGCGAGACCGTGCTGGCGCGCCTTGCCGTGCTCGCCGCCGACACGGCCCTCGTGGTCGCCGTCTCGCTCGCCGTCACCGCCGCCTACTTCACCCCCGCCGCGTGGGCGCCGTTCATCGCCGCCGCCGTGCTGCTGGGCGTGACCTACGGCGCGCTGGGCGCGCTGCTCGGCGCGCTGCTCGACAAGCTCGCCGCGACCTATCTGATGCTGTTCCTCGTCATGACCGACCTCGGGATCGTGCAGAACCCGATGTTCGGCGACGGCGAGCCGGCCGGCTGGGCCGTGCTGCTGCCCGGCTACGGCCCCACCCGCCTGATGGTCGACGGGGCGTACTCGGACGCCTTCCACGCGGGCGGCGAACTGGTGCTCGGGCTGGCCTGGACGGTCGCCCTCGGCGCGGCCGTCTACGCGGTGCTCGTGCGCGCGCTCGGCGCGCACGGCAGCTGACAAGCGCGACGCAGCCGGCGTGCTCCGCCTACAGTCGGGAGTGGACCAGAGGAGGAACGAGCATGGCAGTGACGAGCACTGACCTCGAGGCGATCGGCGCGCGGCCGATCGCGGAGTTCGACGGCGTCCATGACGTCTGGCCGCGCGGCGAGCGGCTGCAGGCCGTCCGCGAGGCCGCGGCGGCGTACAAGGAGCGTTTCAAGGCGCAGGGCCAGATCCGTGCGGTGAAGGCGATCCCGATCGCGGCGGCGCCCTACCCGACGACGTACGCGTTCCACGGCGCGGCAAGGGCGCCGGCGACGCCGTTCGTCTCGATCGTCAACCGGATGATCGTCGTCCAGTACGACGACTTCGACGGGCGGCTGCGCACGCTCGTGTTCGAGCCGACCGTGCCCGAGGGCTCGGCGGAGGCGCCGTTCTACCACCAGCTCCAGCAGCGGATGGAGGCGATCCCGGGCGGCAGACGCGTGGCGGAAGCGCTCTACCTGAAGTACTTCAACGAGCCGGAGAACGTGCTGCCGCAGGTCGGGCTGGCACCCGAGGACATCGACTTCGCGACCTTCGACCATCTGCACGTGCAGGACGTGCGGATGATCATGGGGACCGCTGCGTCGAGCAACGGCGGAAGTCCGCCGCGCAGACCGCTCTTCCCCAACGCGAAGCTGCTCGTCCACCGCCGCGAGGTCGCGACCTTCGACTCGCTGCACCCGATGCAGTGGGCGTGGTACGTCGACGGCGGCCTCGACGGCGTCGACCGCTCGAGCTTCGTGCAGTTCGACGGCGACATCGAGCTCGGCGTCGGCGTCTCGCTGATCTGGACCCCCGGCCACACCGACGGCAACCACTCGCTCTGCCTCAACACGCCGGATGGCGTGTGGGTCTCCTCGGAGAACGGCATCGCCGTGGACAACTGGCAGCCCGAGCAATCGAAGATCCCCGGCGTCGCCGCCTACGCGAAGTTCTTCAGGCGCGAGATCGTCCCCAACGCCAACACGCTCGAGGACTCGCTCGACCAGTACGACTCGATGGTGAAGGAGAAGACGCTGGCCGACCCGTGCCGGCGCGATCCGCGGTGGCTGCAGGTGTTCCCCTCCTCCGAGCTGGCCGACTGGAAGCGGCTGTGGCCCGTGCGGCCGACGTTCTGCCACGGGACACTGGAGTACGGCCGGATCGCGAAGCCGTCGTGACGAGCTGAAGCTGGCGCCATTCCGATTCCCGTGCTAGGTTTTTGGGCACCCTAATCAGGGTTCCCTAACGCACGAAGGAGTCGGTACGTGAAGGTACGGATCAGCGCCGTGGCGGCGCTTGCGCTCGCCGGGCTTGCGCTCGGCTGCGGCAGCAGCGGCGAGGAGAAGGCCTCGGAGGAGGCAGAGCACGGCACGACGCCGCAGCAGGCGATCGTCGAGATCGGGAGGGTGCGCAGCGGCCTCGCGGAGGCGCTCGCGACCTACAAGGCGGGCGACGCCAGCGCTGCCGACGAGCAGGTCGGCGACACGTACCTGAAGCATTTCGAGCTCGTCGAGGGTCCGCTTGAGGACGTCGACCATGAGCTCAACGAGGAGCTCGAGGACACGATCCGCGAGGAGTTGCGCGAGCAGATCAGAGCCGATGCGGGCGCCGCGAAGGTCGAGCAGCTGGTGAACGAGATCAACACCAAGCTCGATGCAGCCGAGCAGGGGCTGTCGAACGAGTAAGGCGAGCCTAACTCGGGTGCCCTAATTGCCCTAACCTGTCTACCCGATGCGTCGCCTGATCGTCCTCACCTCGCTTGCCATCGTGGCGCTGGCACTTGTGCCCGGCGCCGCCATGGCGAAGCCGGACGCGCTCGAGCGCGGGCGACAGGAGAACGCGATCGCGAAGACGCTCGTCGACCGCTCGCTTGCGGCGGCGAAGGCCGGCGACTACGCGCGCGCCTACCAGCTCGCGCGTACCGCCTACCTCGACCACTACGAGTACGTCGAGATCCCGCTGCGGCTGCGCGACCCGAACCTCGTGCTCGACACGGAGTTCGCGTTCGCCGACCTGCGCAACGATCTGGAAAAGCGGGCGCCGATCGACGTGATTCGCGCCGACGTGCGCGACGTGCGGGCGGGCATCCTCGACACCGACCGCGCGATCGCGGAGAAGGGCGTCGCCGCCCCCGCGATCGCGTTCGGCTTCTCGTTCTCGATCCTCTTCCGCGAGGGCGTCGAGGCGGTGCTGCTGATCGCGATCCTGCTCGGCTCGCTCGCGGCCGGCAGAGCGAGCGGCTACCGGCGCCCGCTGTCAGTCGGCGTGCTCGCCGCGCTCGGCGCGACCGCCGTCACGTGGCTGCTGACGACGCTCGTGATCGACATCGCGCCCGTCAACCGCGAGCTGATGGAGGCGATCACCGCGCTGCTTGCCGTTGCGGTGCTTGTCTTCGTGAGCTTCTGGCTCGTCGCGCGGATCGACCAGCGGCGGCGGATGGAGTTCATGCGTGCGCGCGTGGCGGCCGCGATCGCCGCCGGCAGCGCGGGCGCGTTCGCGGCGCTCGGCTTCACCGCCGTCTACCGCGAGGGCTTCGAGACCGTCCTCTTCTACCAGGCGCTGCTGCTGTTCGCCCAAGGGCTGGAGCTGTGGGTCGCGCTTGGCGCGGTTGTTGCGGTCGCTGCGCTCGGCGCGGTTGCCTACGCGATCCTGCGGCTCGGGCGCACGCTGCCGCTCAAGCCGATGCTCTTGACCGGCGCCTCGATCCTGCTGCTGCTGTCGGTCGCCTTCGCCGGCAACGCCGTGCGCTCGCTGCAGGGCGCCGACATGGTGGGCGCGACGCCCGTGCATGCGAGCTGGGCACGACCGCCTGTGTTCGTTGCAGAGTTGACGGGGATCCACCCCACGCGCGAGAGCCTGCTCGTGCAGGCCGTCCTGCTGGCTGTGTTCGCCGCCGGCGCGCTGTGGACGTTCGTCGGGCTGCCGGCGCGGCAGCGGCGGCGCGAGCGGTTGGCCCCCACGGAGGTCACGGCGCGATGACCGTCGGGGCGCTCCGGGTCGGCGTTGACGTCGGCGGGACCTTCACGAAGGCCGTCGCGGTCGTGCCGCATCCGTTTGCCCTGCGCGCCCGCGCGGTCGTCCCTACCACCCACCACCACGCCGACGGCGTCACGGCCGGTGTCGCCGAGGCGCTCGCACAGCTGTTCGCCGAGCTCGGCGACGACGCGCGCGCCGTCGAGCTCGTCGCCTTCTCGACGACCCAGGCGATGAACGCGCTGCTGGAGGGCGACGTTGCGACCGTCGGCGTGATCGGGATCGGCCGCCAGCCCGACCTGCGCCCCGCGCGCAAGCGCACCGCCGTCGGAGACGTGGCGCTCGCGCCTGGCCGCGCGCTGCACACCGGGCACGTCTTCCTCGACGCGACTGCGGGCCTCACGGACACCGACGTCGACGCCGCACTCGACCGTCTTGCCGCGGCCGGCTGCGGCGCGATCGCCGCCTCGGGCGCGTTCGCAGTCGACGCGCCCGAGGCCGAGCGCCTGGTCGCCGAGCGCGCGCGCGAGCGCGGCCTGCCGACGTGCGCCGGTCACGAGCTGTCGGGCGCGTACGGGCTCGAGTTGCGCACCGTGAGCGCCGCGATCAACGCGTCGATCCTGCCGCTGATGGAGCGCACCGCGCGGATCGTGCAGGAGGTGCTGGAGCAGGCCGACATCGACGTGCCGCTGCTCGTCCTGCGCGGCGACGGCGGCGCCATGAGCCTGGAGGCGTTTGGGCGCGCACCGTCGCTGTCGATCGGCGCCGGCCCGGCGGCCGGCGTTGCGGCTGCCCTGCATGAGCTGGAGCTGACGAACGGGATCGTGCTGGAGTGCGGCGGCACGTCCTCGAACGTGTCGGTCGTCGACGGCGGCCGCACCGTGCTGCGCACGCTCAAGGTGATGGGCCGCCCGACGGCGATCCGCTCGGTCGACTCGTGGGTCGTCGGCGCGGCCGGCGGCAGCATGGCGCGCCTGCGCCGGCGTGGGATCGCGGAGGTCGGCCCGCGCAGCGCGCATGTCGCCGGTCTCCCCTATGCCTGCTTCGCTTCGGCTGACGCTCTGGACGGCGCACAGCTGGAGCTGATCGCGCCGCGCGCCGGCGATCCGGAGTCCTACGCGGCGATCCGCACGCGCGACGGCGACCTGCTCGCGCTGACCGCGACGTGCGCGGCGAACGCGCTCGGGCTGGTGCCCGATGGCAGCCACGCATCCGCCTCGCGCGAGGCCGCGCTTGCTGCCTTCGCCCCGCTCGCCGCGCACCTGCGCACAAGCGCGGAGAAGGCCGCGCGCGCGCTGCTCGACGCGGCCGTCGCAAAGATCGCCAGCACGGTCGAGGAGGCTGCGCGGGCGCACGGCTTCAGGCCGGACGTGCCGGTCGTCGCTCTGGGCGGCTCGGGCCCGGCGCTCGCCGGTGAGGTTGCGCGCGCGCTCGGCCGTCCGCTGCAGATCCCCGAGCACCCCGAGGTGCTCTCGTCGGTCGGCGCGGCGCTGTCGCTTGTGCGCGCGGAGGTGGTCCGCAGCGCAGGCGGTGAGGGCACAGTGGCGGCGACGGCTGCGCAAGCGGCCGAGCGCGAGTGCATCGCAGCCGGGGCGGCGCCCGACACGGTGCGCGTCGAGACCAGCTACGACGCGCAGCAGCACCAGGTGCGCGCGGTCGCCACCGGGGCGGTCGCCTTGGAGTCCGGCGCAGCCGGCCGCGCGCCGGTCGACGAGCCGGCGCAGCACCGCGCCGCCGCACGCGCGCTCGGCGTGAGCGCCGAAGAGGTGCAGCTCGTCGCCACGACCGACTACTACCGCGTCTACAGCGAGAACGGCTCCGGGCCCGTCGCGGTCGTCGACGGTCTCGGAACGGTCCCGCTCGCCGAGCGTGCGCGGCGCGTGATGACCGGCTCCAAGCAGGAGGTGCTCGCGCGGCTCGACGACGCCGTCGCCGAGTCGACGCTCCAGCTCGGCGTCGGCAGCGTGCTGCCGCGCGTCGCGCTCGTATGCGGCTCGCGGATCGTCGACGCCTCCGACGCGCGCCGCGCGGAGGACATCCTCACCACCGCGCACACCGCGCTGGCCGACCACGACGGGCCGGCCGTCGCGGTCATCTGGCGCTGAAGGCAGAATCCGCGTCCGCATGTCGCTCTACCGCCAGCCGCGCGCCGCACGCCCGCTTCTGATCGCGGGCATCGCCGCCGCCGCGCTGCTGGTCGGCGGCGCGATCGGCTTCGCGCTCGGGCGCGGCAGCGCGCCGGAGCCCTCGGCGCAGGACGTCGTCGCGCAGCTGCGCGACGAGCTGCGTCCGCTCGCGGCCGGCCTGGAGCTGCTGCCGACCGAGTACCCGCAGGCGCTCGCCGGCGGCGGCGAGTCGGCCGCCGTCACCGGCGACCTCGCGCGCATTCGGAGCGCGCTCGCCGACGCGACGCCGGACCTGCGGGCGCTGGACCCCGACGGCGCCCGCACGCTCGCCGACCACGTCGCAGCGCTGGAGCAGGCGATCGACGCGAGAGCGCCAGCCGCCCGGGTCGAGCAGCTCGCCGCCGCCGCGCAGGACGCGCTCGCGGGCGTGCCGGGCGGGCGCTGAGCGCGACTCCGAGGCTGCGCTCAGGCACAGGCAACCCGCTCGGCGGCCAGTAGCACCGCCAGCAGCCGCACGACGAGGTTCGGCTCGCGTTCGAGCAGCTCCGCGTCAACCACGATCGCCGCCGGCGTGGTGGCGCTCGCGCGCACCGCCGGGTCGAGGTGGCGGCCGACGTCGACGACCGGCGTCGCGCCGATGCGCGCCGCCGCGGCAGCGCCTGCCGCGCCCGCGACGAAGATCGCGTCGACGTCGCCGCTCGTGAGCGCGCCCACCTCGGCGGCGTACGGTTCGCCGAGCGATGCGGAGGCATCGACGTCCACGTGCGTCACTTCGCTGCGTTCCCACAGGGCGCGCGTGCTGTCGCCCTCCCACAGGTGGCGGCCCCGACCGCCGACGAACAGCGACGTCCTGTCGAGCGCCGCCTCGCGTTCGAACCAGCCGAGCTGGTACGCGATGCCCGTCGCCGTGGGGATGCGGCCACGATCGACCGTGATGGTGACGCGGTCGGTCCTGACAGCCGTCCGCGGGCGGCCTGCGCGCGCCGACGACTCAAACCTAAGTTTCTTGACCGTCTTTACCTGATTTACCATGGCGAGACCCTAGCACATTGTCTAGTAAGTCAGTAGGAAATAGAGCAGCGGCCGGTCGCGGCGGACGCCGTCGCGCGTGCGAGGATGCGCGTGATGGTCCGCCCCGCCGATCCGGCCGGCGACGCGGCCGCGTGCGCCGCGATCTACGCCCCCTACGTGGACGAAAGCCCGGTCTCGTTCGAGGAGGTTGTGCCCAGCGCCGACGACTTTGCCGCGCGCATCGCGCGGATTGCCGCAACGCATCCGTGGCTCGTGTGCGAGCGCGACGGCACGGTCGCCGGCTTCGCCTACGGCGCGCCGCACCGCGAGCGCGCCGCCTACCGCTGGGCGACCGACGTGAGCGTCTACGTCGATCCGGCGCATCAGGGGCGCGGGATCGGCCGCGAGCTGTACGAGGCGCTGTTCGCGCGCCTGCGCGCGCAGCGCTTCCAGATCGCCTGCGCCGGGATCACGCTGCCGAACGACGCAAGCGTCGGGCTGCACGAGTCGCTCGGCTTCGAGCCCGTCGGCGTCTACCACGGGATCGGCTGGAAGGCCGGCGCCTGGCGCGACGTCGGCTGGTGGCAGCTGCGCCTGCTTCCGCCCGGCGATGACGACCATGTCCCGCCCGAGCCGCTGCCGCCCGCGGACTTGATCGGCGCCGTGCCCCACTCCGTCGGCGTCAGCCGGATCGCCGCGTCGCCGTCGTGCTGCGTCGCGCGCTTGGCGGCGAAGTCGACCGTCACCTCCCCGATCGCGACCGCGGGGACGTCGGCGCTGCTGGGGCTGCCCTCGTCTTACGCGGCCGCCATACTCGCTGATGGCGTCTTGACGCGTTCTTGACGCCGCCGGCGCGGATCTTGACGGGGACGTGGCAGTGCCGCGCTTCAGCCTGAGAGCACGGGCGCGGTTCCGACCGCCGCGTCGCCCGCGGCCAGGGCGACGCGGTTGCGCCCCGCACGCTTGGCCCGGTAGAGCGCGTCGTCGACCTCGCGGTAGAGATCCTCGAACGAGACGGTGCCGCGGGCGGACGCGACGCCGACCGACCCGGTGATCGTCAGGCCGCCGGGCCGCGCCAGCTCGAGCGCCTCGCGCACGCGTTCGGCGAGCTCGTGCGCGTTGCCAAGGTCGGCGCCCGGCAGGACGATCAGGAACTCGTCGCCGCCGAGGCGGTAGACGAGCTCGAACGAGCGCAGGCTGCGCCGCATCACGTACGCGACCTCCTTCAGCACCGCGTCGCCGCGTTCGTGCCCGTGGTCGTCGTTGACCTCCTTGAAGCGGTCGATGTCGACGAGGATGAGCGCGATCGGGTCGCCGGTGAGGGCGGCCTGCTCGGCCAACTCGGCGAAGCGGCCGGCGAGCGCCTTGCGGTTCAGCAGGCCGGTGAGCGGATCGAGGATCGCCTCGGCGCGCTGGAGGATGTCGGAGCGCATCAGCGCGTAGCAGCCGGCTGCCAAGCCGATCAGGCAGATGAAGGAGGCGTTCACGAAGGCCGGGTCGTCCAGGTATGCCGCCGGGTCGACGGCGATCGTCGAGGCGAGCAGCACGAGGCCGGTGAGGCTGGCGGCGGCGATCACCCCACGGCCGCGGAAGCGCGCGGAGACGGTCACGATCGCGAACAGCAGCAGCGACTGAGCGGGGCTGCGCGGGCCGCCGGTGAGCGCGATCGCGACCCCGATCGTCGCCTGCGCGTTCACAACCGTCGCGAAGATCGGCCACTCTGGGTGGCGGCTGCGAGCGATCAGCGGGTTGAGCACCAGGAAGTGGCTGACGACGATCCATGCGAGCGGCAGCAGGATCCACGCGCCGTACCACGGGGCGGTCGTGACCATGCCGAGGCCGGCGGCCCCGAACGCCACGGCCCGCGCCTTCGCGATCCGCGGCTCCATGTCAAGCAGCCGCTCGCGGTCGGCCGGGGTTGGACACAGCAGCGTTCCTTGGAAGTCCATGGCCGACGTATCGGCGCGTCGCCGCGCATGCCTGAATCGTGTGGGTTGCGGCGGACACGCTCGCGGAGGCCTATCCAACGCTTGTCGCACCAGTGCTACAGTGACGTCGTGCTTCACCAACTCACCCA
>Ga0070705_100000355_pt1 | contig 26981 bp, 22 predicted proteins | sample KBSK5253metaG_FD_65455 | JGI IMG/M metagenome (GOLD analysis project Ga0070705, IMG submission 65455) | Corn, switchgrass and miscanthus rhizosphere microbial communities from Kellogg Biological Station, Michigan, USA - KBS K5-25-3 metaG | ecosystem: Host-associated > Plants > Roots >... | reverse complement strand
TCCGAACTATTCATCAAAGTCCCGACGCGTCCGCTTGACTGGCCTACCAGGCTGATCGCCTCCATCATATCGGCTTCACCTAAGTTCAACCAGTTAGTGGCCCGCGTCTCGAAAAGGTTTCACTGCACGTCCGCCTCGTAGAACTTTATTACGGCATAATAGCAGCTTTGCCCGGACTTTACGTTAACGCGGCTCACAGACATTGAGTTCGGGCTTCTTTTTGGGCGGCGCAGCACAAAACCGCGATCGGCCTTGCGCCGGAGTGTGAATTGTCTGAGGAAAGAAAATGGTGCCCCCGGCGCGATTCCAACGCGCGACCTCTCGCTTAGGAGGCGAGCGCTCTATGCAGCTGAGCTACGGGAGCACATCGGCACTAAACTAGCAGAGTTGGTTTTCAAGTGTCCAGAAATCGCCCGGCACTATTCGTCGTATTTCAGCAACGAGGCAACCTTGTGCCCGGGAAAACGCGAGCGGCCATTCAAGAAGGTCAGCTCAACAACGAACGCGATGCCCGCGACGACTCCTCCGAGTCTCTCAACCAAATCCACAACCGCGCGAGCTGTCCCGCCCGTCGCGAGCAGATCATCCGCGATCAGTACTCGATGTCCGGCGCCTATCGCATCCTTGTGAATCTCGAGCGTGTCCGTGCCGTATTCCAGGTCATAGGTTATTGACTCGGTCGGGGCCGGCAATTTTCGCGGCTTCCGCACTGGAACAAAGCCAGCCTTGAGACGATAGGCGAGCGCAGGCGCGAAGATAAATCCTCGCGCCTCGACCCCGATCACCGTGTCGATATTCGGATCGTCGATCAATTCGACAAGCCGGTCGATGGTCGTCCTCAGTCCATAAGGATTTTTTAGCAGCGTTGTTATGTCGTAGAACATGATTCCCGGTTTCGGGAAGTCGGGAACAGTGCGGATCATCTCTTTCAAATTGTCCACAAATCTCTCCTGTATTAATTGATAGTCTTGCTCGCGCGCGCATCAAAACACGACGTCGAATCCCGCATAAGTCCCGGTGACCGCCATTTCGATTTCGACGACCTCGGTAACGTGCGAGTATGAAGGACCGCGTTCGAGAGCTTCGCGAAACTGACCCATTGCCGGCGCCGAGCCTTCCGCGATTGCCTCTACCGATCCATCGCCAAGGTTTCTAACCGTTCCGGAAACCCCTGCCTCACGCGCGGCCCGAATTGCGAAATAGCGGAAGCCCACACCCTGAACTCTTCCTGTTACTATGAATCGCCGGGCTATCATACGTAATGCAACCAAGCGCGTAACCGAACCATTCCGATTGAAGGGCACGCGGACGCTCCTCGGAAGGAAGATAGTCCAGCTTTTCTCTCCAACGGTCAACCTTCTCAGATGCTTAGTTCCTGTTAGCGGGCTTGATTGAGTTATCAGCCTTCTTGGAGTTTCGAACCACGTAATCCATCCATCCGATCATCATTTCATCGTAGGTGGGATCACCCCAACGAACAGCTTTTGTCGCGTCCGGGTTATATTTGTTTTTGAGGGAGTTATCGAAGTGCGCAGTGATGACTGCCCTTGTTCCCCTGGGAATTGAAATCGGTTTCTTCAGATAGTACATCGTCTGCCAGTTGAAGTTGAACTTCGGCACCCATAGCAGAACCTCACGACGGCCGCCGGGATAGATTACTTCGTACTTCATATCTTTTCCACGCAAATGCATGTGGGGCATATAATCAATGAGCTGCACGTCTTCATCAAAAGTGTAAGACGCGGTGACCTCGTGGTTGTCGGCGCCCGGTGGAATCTTAAAAAAGTGATTGGGCACCGTAAGCGTCACCACTCGTTTGCCGGGAGGTTCCTTTGCGAAGATCAGCCCGACGCTGGTGCGGTCCGTCTCGGGCTTCTGAAGCGCTCCGCGGAAGCTTGAATAATGAATCTGCAGGACGATGCTCGAACCGGCGGGAACTTTCTTTCCCATTCCGTGAGCGTAGATATCGGGCCCTTTCCCCGGAGCGTAAGAGGCCAACAGGATGCTGAACAGATCAGAACCCTGGTCGCCGGCTCGGCGTCGTATTGAAGAACCACCGTTGGCCGAGCTCGCGCCATCATCGATCACCGGCGCATCGAGTCTTACTCGCGAGAGCGTTCCTTCCTTATCGAAGATACTCGGATTCTCTTCTCTCCTTGATTCAGGTCCGCGGTTCCCCTCTTTCGCTCTGGCAACGGTCTGAGGCGTCAGGATATGAGCGATCGCATGATGCACGATCCTTTTGTTGCCCGGACGAATCTCTGCTGCCTCGATCCACATGTCTTGATTGAATCCGGTCGGAATCGTGTAATAGACATAGCCATCCGGGGCATCGGGCTTTATGGTGAGATCCTCAGTCATAGAGAACACTTGATCGGGTTTGCCTATCACCCAGCTCTCACTGTAGTCCGGGACTGGAGGCAGATCTTTCGGGTCGCCTTCCTTTGCGCCCTGATCCACCCACGCGACGATCGTATCGATCGCCTTTTGGCTCAGGCGTGCTGCGTTTCTGAAATCGCCGTAGCGCGGATCGGCATTCCAGGGCGGCATCTCGCGGGTGAGGACCTTCTCCCGGATTGACCTTGCCCACGGCCGGACGTCTTTGTATTCCAACACCGAGAATGGCGCGATGTCGCCGGGCCTATGACACTCGGCGCAACTCTCAAAAAGAATCGGCGCCACGTCCCTTGTGAATGTAACTTCCGCGCCTTTCGAGCCGGCATTGCCGTTTTTCGCAACAGTCACGAGAAGCACAAGGGCCAGCGCCGCGGTAATCAATTCGACGACTTGATATTTCCTGGAAAGCATATCCGTTTCCTGTTTTCGCAGCCGAGAAAGCGACAGATCGCTGACTCTTATATCACGTTCGGGAGCGTAGTCACTAACGTCGAACTTGCGCTGGCCGTTGTGAAGATAACACTTCTTATTCGCAATGTATCGCACTGAAGACGGGCTGAACATTTAGTAATAATGTTTTCACTTTGCACCTTGACACGGTTCGAGAGCTTTGACATCATCTCACCGCATTTTCGCAGTTCCGCTATTTGCCAATCCAGTAATTGTGGAGAGCTAGAAGAAACGCTTTCCAGGGATTCAGCCAGCTCTCGGCGCAATTGATTGGCTCGAATTAACCCTACAAAGTCACTGGAGGAAGAATCGTGAAATACAAGAAACTGATCGTTAATTCAATATTCGTGTGGATGATTGCCTGTTGGCTAGGCATTTCAGCAATGGCTCAAGTACAGAAGATCGATGAGCCGCCCGTCGCTTCGATCGCATCAAGCCCGACTGAGATAACATTTCAACCGCAGGTGGCATACAGCCGGCTAGTCCTGACCGTGGCGGCGCCAAACGGAGAAGTATACAGAAAGGAATTTGAGGGCGGCGCTGCCGCGTCATTCAAGTTCATCGACGATAGGGGCTTCAACCTTCCCGATGGTCACTATAGTTACGAACTGCGCGTAGTTCCGCAATTGAGCCGCGAAGCAAGGAAAGCCCTCGCGGCTTCACGAGAGAAAGGCAACAGCGCGGAGGTAATGCAGGAGCTGCAAAAGAGCGGTCAATTGCCCGCTACTGTCAGCGTTCAATCCGGGTCCTTCTTGATTGAGAACGGCGCCGCTCGAGTTGGCGCTCCTGGGGAGGATGCGGAGCCGCGAAGCAACCCAAATGGCGAAGTCCAAACTCAGAGCAAGAAGAAGGGTGGCGGCACTGTCACTATCCAGGACGTGGTTACTGCGGACGATGTGATCATTCAGGGCAGCGCTTGCATAGGACTTGACTGCGTGAACAACGAGAGCTTCGGCTTCGACACGATCAGGTTGAAAGAGAACAACACGCGGATTAAGTTCGACGATACGTCAACGTCCGCGGGGTTCCCCGCCAACGACTGGCAGCTAACGGCGAACGACTCGGCGAGCGGCGGCGCGAATAAGTTTTCGATTGAGGACATAACGGGGGCGAAGGTTCCGTTTACGATTACCGGCAACGCGCCAACTAACTCCCTATTTGTTGCGAGCACCGGCAAGGTAGGGTTGCGCACAGCGACGCCTGTATTAGACCTGCATATTACTACGGGCGACACTCCCGCACATCGGCTCGAGCAGACCGCCGCCTCGGGCTTCACCGCCCAGACCTGGGACATCGCCGGCAACGAGGCTAATTTCTTTGTGCGAGATGTTACCAGCGGATCACGCCTGCCATTTCGCATCCGGCCCGGCGCACCGACCAGCAGCATAGATATTTCCGCGAGCGGCATCGTAGGCATGGGCACCGCCTCGCCGGCAGACGCTTTGCACATCAGGACTGGCAATGCGCAGGGGATTCGTATCGAGACGACAGGCAATGCCGCCGACTTGGATTTCTTTAATCAAGGAACCAATATTTCTCAAAGAAACTACCGAGTGGCTTCAGGATTTACCAGCGCCGGTAGTTTTGAGATTCTGAGTTCCGCCGCGGCAGCAGGCGCGCCCACTACTTCGAGGTTACTGATGAATAGTAACGGCGACGTCGGCATCGGAACGACTGCACCGGCCGGAAAGCTCGACGTAAACGGATCGATTTTCCAGCGCGGTGGCCAGCTTTTCGCTGATTATGTCTTCGATAATGATTACACTCTTGAGTCAATCGAAGAACACGCCGATTACATGTGGAACAACAAACACCTTCCCGCTGTCGGCGAGAGGAAGGTTGATGAGCAGGGTCACGAGATTGTCGAGATCGGCGCGCGTATGCGCGGTTTGCTTGAGGAACTGGAAAAAGCACACATTTACATCTCGACCCTTAGTGAGAGGATCAGCCGGAAGGACACAGAAGTAGAGAAGCTCGAGCGGCAGAACGCGGAACTCGCCGAGCGGCTGGCACGCATCGAATTGATGCTGTCAACCTCAAAGACTGAAAAGAAGTAGCGCGGCTTCCAACCGGCGAAAGGGACGGGACCATGGCCGTGGTCCCGTCCCTTTCATTTGTCTAGAGCCTTTGGTATTCCGCTGGAAATGGTTTGCGGGAGCATCTCTGCTCCCGCATGTTGGTCGGGGCGATTGGATTCGAACCAACGACCTCTCGGTCCCGAACCGAGCGCTCTACCAGGCTGAGCCACGCCCCGAAACGAAGCGCTATCATAGCGGCGCGTTCGCTCGATTGTCAAAGCAGCCCTTCAATCCACCGCGGTTTTCGCAGCCGGCTGTCCCGCTGTCAGCATCTCGATAAACTTGCGAGTCGCCGCGCTGAATATTTTGCCTTTGCGGTGAATGATCGCGATCGGTCTCGCGAAGTTCTCAGTAAAGTTCACCGCTCGCAGGGTTCCCGCTCGCACCTCGTTTTGCACCGTCGCTCGAGGAACAATTGTCACGCCAAGATCGGCCTCGACCGAGCGCTTGACGGTTTCAATGTTGTCGAGTTCCATCACATACTGGACCGTGATCCCGCGATCGCGAAGAATCTTATCCACCGCCTTACGAGTCGGAATGTCGCGCTCAAACCCGATAAAGCGCTGGCCATCCAGCGTGCTGATATCGATGCGCTTCTTCGAAGCAAGCTCGTGTTCAGGACTACAAACAAAAACCAGCGGGTCGTTTCCAAAAGGGATTATGTCGATCTGAGGCCGTTCCGACGGATACGCAACGATCCCGATGTCGATCACATGATTGATAACATCCTCATAGACTTTATTGGGCCGGCTGTATTCGATGTGCACGTTCACTTGTGGATAAGACTTGATAAAACGCTTCAGCACGGGCGACAACTCGTGAATTCCAACCGAGTAGATCGTCGCCACGCGCACCTGGCCGCTGACGATGTTGCCCAATCCTTTCATCTCCTCGGTAAGCGCATTGAAGCGATCCATTATCTCGCGGCAGCCCTGATAAAAAGTCATCCCGGCGTCGGTCGGCACGAGAGTCCCGCCCCGGCTCCGCTCCACCAGCCTCTTGTTGAATCGATCCTCGAGCGCTCGAATCTGCTGACTGACGGCTGATTGTGAGATGAAATTCTTGACCGCGGCCTTTGAAAAGCTGCGCGTATCGATGAGGTCGCAAAAAACCTTCAAAGACTCGATATGCATAACGTCACCTTATTACCCAGAGGTCTACTGCGAGGGCTTACTTATACCATATTGATGAAGTAGTTATTAGGGAGCCGGCGCGATTTTGGTCAGGCTAACTGACTGCTCAGCCCTCGGCTGAGACGATCTCCCATTCAGAGTAAAGCGCGCTCAATTCAGCCGAGAGGGTTTCCTGACGTGCGCTGATTCCGGCGTATTGTTCCGCGCGCCAGTCGGCAGGAGGGTTTGCGAGCAGTTCCGTGAGGTCGGCCAGTTCAGTCTCAAGCGCATGGATTTGCTCTTCAATATCTGTGATGGTGCGGCGTGGTTGTTTGCGAGCCTTCGGCTTTGCGGGACGTGTTGCTTTTGGCGGCGCCTCACGCTGAGTGACTGACTCGACATTTGCTTGCGACACGTGATGATCAGCGTAGAAGTCCGAATAGCTGCCGGTATGATATGTCGCAGCGCCATTTTCAAAATGAAGAATCTCGCTCGCGAGCTTGTCCAGGAAATATCGATCGTGCGACACCATGATGACCGTTCCGGCGTATTCCGAAAGCGCCTGCTCGAGCGCTTCGCGCGATGGAATATCAAGATGGTTTGTAGGCTCGTCCATCACCAGCACATTCGCCCGGCTGTAAATAAGTTTCGCGAGCGCAAGTCTGCTCTGCTCACCCCCCGACAACGCAGCCACCGGTTTGAAGATGTCGTCGCCAGTGAACAGGAACTTTGCTAAATAGTTCCTCAACTCGCCCGGTGGAACTCGCGGAGCGACCGAGGTAATCTCATCGATCACGGTTGACTGAAAATCCAGACTCGACAATTCCTGATCGTAATATTCGAGGTTGATGTTGGCCCCCCACGTGAAGCCCCCGGCCAGAGGCTTGATCTCGCCAAGCAGAGTCTTCAAAAACGTGGTCTTACCTGAACCGTTAGGTCCTATTATTCCCAGACGCTCGCCTCGTCTGAGTAAAAAAGAGATGTCGCCGGCCAGCGTGTTGGTTCCGTAGCCGACCGCGAGATCAGCCGCCGCGAGTACGTTGTCGCCCGCGCGCGCTACACTCTGAAGTTTAAAGTTGCCGACGGCATCCTCGCGCACGGATTCGACGCGATCCAAACGCTCTAGCATGTTGCGGCGGGACTTCGCTTGTTTGGTTTTCTGTCCCGCGATGTTGCGGCGGATGAAGTCCTCGGTTCGCGCGATCATCTCCTGCTGTCCTTCATACTCGCGCACTTGCGCGAGCCGCCGTTCCGCTCGCTGCTTCGTGAAGGCGCTGTAGTTCCCTGTATAGAGCGACGCGCGTCCCGCCTCGATTTCCACTGTTCTGGTTATCGTGCGATCAAGAAGATATCGATCGTGCGAGATAATAACGAATGCGGGTTTGTATTGTGAGAGGAAGTCTTCGAGCCACTCGACCGCATTCACATCGAGATGATTCGTCGGTTCGTCCAGCAACAGAAGATCAGGCTCGGAGAGCAAGAGTTTTGCAAGCGCGAGTCTCGCCTTTTGCCCGCCGCTAAGATGCTCGGCCGGCGCGGGCAAGTCATCCTGTTTGAAGCCAAGCCCCGCAAGCACAGCCTCGGCTCGCGAGTGATAGCTGAAGCCGCCGGCAATCTCATAAGAGTGACGCAAGTCGCTGTAGCTGTGCATCACTTCATCGAGCGCGGCGCCTTTCGCGTCGGACATCACGTGTTCGAGCCGCGTTATCTCGTCTTCCATCGCGCGCATCTCGGTGAACACCGAAAGGGCGTGATCGCGAACGCTCAGCTCGCCGGAGAACACCGGTTGCTGTTCGAGCAGACCCAGACGCAGTCCGCGAAGCAGCACGACCTCACCGCGATCGGCCTCTTCCGTCTTAGTCAGGAGACGGAAGATCGTAGTCTTGCCGGCGCCGTTTCGCCCTACCAGCCCAACTCGTTCGCCCGGGTTCACTTGAAGGGTGACGCCACGCAACACATCGGTGCCGCCGTAGGATTTGTAGACGTCGTTTAGTCTGAAAAGCATGGTGGGAGGTCAGAGGCGCAGACGAGCAAACGGCGCAGAGGAGCAGGTCGCCGGCGCTCCTCGGCTCCGCCGCCCCTCTGCTCCCGTGCCTCAGCTTCGGTGCAGCTATCGCTTATTCGCGTTGGCCGCCGCCGGCTTGGCCGTATTTGACGGAGCCGGCGCAGGTTTATTCTCGTTCTCGAATCGCGGTTGAGTAGCTGCCGCCGGCTGAGTCTTCGAGCCCGCCTGCTGCAAGAGTTGCGACGGCCTCATCTCGACGATGGTCTGGGGATTTTGAACTATTCGTTCGGCCAGCAGATTTTTTATCGTGGTCTCCGCCAGAGTCACCAACACAAGCGCGTTAAGCAGGACTTGCTGACGTTGTTGCGTGATCGTGTTGATGATGTCCGTGCGAACATCGTTCAACGTCAGGTTTTGCGGCTGCTCCTGCTTGCGATTGAGCTTGAAGATGTACCACGCGCCGGCAAGATTGTCTTTGATGGGCTCAGTGTACTGCCCATCATTCAACGCCATCAGCTTGGCGGGGACGTCCGGGCGGCTCGGGAATGTCTGTCTCAATTGCGCTTCGGAAGCAAAACCCAGCCGGCCACCCCTGAGCCCCGATGCCTGGTCTTCAGACTTTTGCGCGGCCACGGTCGCGAAGTCGGAGTTGCTGCGCAGTTGCTCGTAGATGCCTTTGATTTTTTGTTCGGCTCCGGCGTCGCCGCCGTTGTTGGCGGGAGTCACAACGATCATCGAGATGTCCGCGCCCCGTTCGGCGACGAACTCACTCTTGTGGTCGTTGTAGTACTTTTCAATCTCACCATCAGTGGGAGCGTTGACGCGTGTCCGCTCTCGCTCACGCAGCGCGTTGATCGCAAGCTCTCGCCGGATCTTATCCTTGACTTCGTCTTCGGTGAACCCGGCTTGCTTTATTTGGCTCTGATACTGCTCTTCGGTTACCTGGGCGTCCTGCTTACGCTTTTGTACTTCCTGATTGACCTTGTTGTCATCGGGAACCAGGTTGTCTTTTTGAGCCTTTTGATAGAGAGCTTCTTCCTGGATGAGGTTGTCCAGAACGCTGAGGCGCGCGGCAACCAGCTCGGCGGGCGACATCGAAGTAGTGTTGGCGCTCGCATCAAGCTGTTGCTTGATGGTGCTGTCAACCTGCTTCAAGGTAATTTCGCGCGAGCCGACCTTTGCCGCGGCTTCCATTTCGGATTTATCGCCCGAGCCCTTGCACGCGACGAGCATGAATGAACAGCAAAAAACTAAGCTGAGAGATTTGAGGAAACGAGACACGGTTTCTGCTCCTTAATGAGAAGTCCGACAAACTTCAGTTTGTCGTTGATTATTGAACGCGACATGTGTTGGAATCCGCGAGAAACTTCGGCTTGTCGTTGATTCTTTGAACTCTGACTCTCGAAGATGTCATCGGCAAATTTAACTCGACAAACTCAAGTTTGCCGGACGAATTCGTTTGACGGACCTCGCTACGAGCGTGCTACACTGTCGCTTTGTTTTCATAGCAAAATTCCTATCGGAGGTACGTAGCAATGTCCAAGCAATGTGAGGTCTGCGGCAAGGGGCCTCAATTCGGTCACCGGGTCAGCCACGCCAACAATCGCACCAACCGCCGCTTCAATCCAAACCTTCAAGGCGTCCGCGCGCTAATCAGCGGCCGCGCGCAACGTATTCGCGTCTGCACTCGCTGCCTCAAAGCCGGGAAGATTGTCAAAGCCGCCTAAAACGATTTTAGATTTTGGATTCGCGATTTTGGATTGTGCCTGAAGCCGCTCAATCCGCATTCAAAATTCAAAATCCCTCACTCGACTCATCCGGCCAGGGCTATGACGTCGATTTCTACACGCACATCGCGAGGCAGCCGCGACACCTGAACCGTCGACCGGGCCGGCGGAATCTCACCAAAAAATCGCCCGTATGTTTCGTTCATCTCGACGAAGTCATTCAAGTCCGCCAAAAACACCGTAGTCTTAACAACCCGATCGAGCGAGCTTCCAGCGGCCTCGAGTACCGCGCTCAGGTTGTTCATCACGCGCTCGGTTTGCTCGCGTATTCCGCCCTCGACTATTTGCATGGTCGCCGGATCGAGCGCTATCTGACCTGAAGCGAAAATCAACCCGTTCGCCTTGACTGCCTGCGAATACGGTCCAATCGCATTTGGCGCGTTATCAGTCTGAACGCGGTCCTTCATACTCCATAGACTCCACAGCCGGGATTTATCCGCCTCATCGAAATTCCGAATTATCCCAGATGAAGATGTGGTTGTCCACGGGCACGAGAACAACGTGGCATAACCATTGCCCTCAATCTCGAGAGAATTCTGATTGGGGGCGATAAATACGAGTTTGCCCCGAAGCGCGGAGGAGTGTGTATGTCTTCAATTCCGAAAACTGTACCAGAGCCGACCAGAGTCACCGTCGATGAAGTAATCGAACGGCTGAATCGCGGCGAGCAATTTGTTTTTATCGACGCCCGAAACCCGAAAGCGTGGGGAAAAGCCGACACCAAGCTGCCGGGCGCCATTCGCGTTCCTTCGGGCGAGGTTGAGCAGCACTTGAGTGAGATACCCCGTGGTCGAACGATAATTACGTATTGCACCTGACCGCACGAAGCATCAAGCGCCAGTATGGCGCAGGAGCTAATGACGCGCGGTTTCAAGAACGTGCACCCGTTGAACGGCGGCTACGACGAATGGGTCGATAAGAAGGGTCCCCTTGAATCACGGTGACCGATTGAAACGGCCATCTCTTTGATCGAGCCTTGGATTGATTAAGCCAGACTGCCGATGTTAGTCTTGGCACGCTTAAAGCAAATCTTGCGTCCAACTTGAAGGACCGGGAGTTCGCTTGAAGCGGAGGCATCGGCTCTTGGCCATCGATCCCGGAACCAACATCGGTCCGTACAAAGTCCTGAACTCGCTAGGCGCGGGCGGGATGGGTGAGGTTTATCTTGCCCGCGACACGCGGCTGGGCCGTAAGATTGCTCTCAAGTTTTTATCGGCGGCCTTCACACGGGACGAAGAACGAGTGCGCCGCTTCCAGCAAGAAGCGCGCGCCGCTTCCGCGCTCAACCATCCAAACCTGATCACCATTTTCGAGATCGGCGAGGTCGAATCGATTCACTTCATCTCGACCGAGTTCATCGAGGGCGAAACGCTCCGCCAGCGAATCCTGTCGCATCGAATGTCGATCACCGACATTTGCGACGTTGCGATCCAGATCGGCAGCGCGCTATCGGCCGCGCATTCGGCGGGAATTACCCATCGCGACATCAAGCCGGAAAACATCATGGTGCGCCCCGACGGCGTAATAAAGGTGCTGGATTTTGGATTGGCTAAGCTTGCCGAGAAACCCGAATCACCCGAAGCCTCTGCCTTCGATCCGACCGGGCTCACCAAGAAAGTCGTCGAAACCGATCCAGGAGTCGTGATGGGGACGGTTAGTTACATGTCTCCCGAGCAGGCACGCGGAACGCCAGTCGATGCGCGCACCGACATCTTCAGCTTTGGCGTGGTGATGTACGAGATGATCGCCGGACGCGTGCCTTTCGATGGTGCAAGCTTCGGCGATGTGATCTCGAGCATCCTGGCGAAACGGCCTATGCCGCTTGCGCGTTTCTCGCCCGACGTGCCCGCTGAACTCGAACGCATAGTCAGCAAGGCGCTCGCAAAGAATCGCGATGAACGCTATCAATCGACCAAAGACATGCTGATCGACTTGAAACGCCTCAAGCATCGGCTCGATGTCGAGGATGAGATCAAGGACTCGTCGCCTCACGAATGGGTTCGCGATGCGGGCGGCACGCGGCTACGCAGCAATGACTCGGCTCCGGTAATCGGCGATACCATCGAGATCAGTTCGGAACCTGGCGTGCGAACGACTTCCAGCGCCGAATATCTGGTCAGCGAAATCAAGCGACACAAGAAAGCCACCTTCTTTGTTTTGTCCGCGGCGGTGATAGCAGTCGTCGCGACTACCTTTTTCACCGGCCGGCATCGAATCGATTCAGTCGCGATCCTGCCGTTCGTCAATCAGACGGGCGATCAGAAAATGGAACCGGTTACCGAGGAAATGACCGAAGGAATCATCGACCATCTGTATCAGCTTCCGGGTTTGAGGGTCATTTCCTACGGATCGGTGATTGGATACAAAGACCGCCAACTCGACGCCGGCGCGATCGGCCGCGAACTCGGCGTCAGTGCCGTCATGATTGGAAGGATCAGCCGCCGCGATGAAGTGATCACCGTTAATGCTGAGCTTATCGACGCGCGAGATCGAACACGCATCTGGGGTGATCAGGAGACTCTGAGATTTTCGGACCTGATGATGGCGCATCATCGAATCGCGCGCAGAGTGTCGGACAAGCTCGGGTTGAAGCTTAGCGACGAAGAACGAAAGCATCTGGATGCGGAGGATCTTTACGAAACCGGACGAAATTTCTGGAATCAGCGGACCACGGAAGGTTTGACAAAAGGCATTGAGAACTTTGAGAAAGCCGTCGCGCTGAGACCTGACTACGCTCTGGCCCACGCGGGTCTTGCAGACTGCTACAACATGCTGGGGACCTACGGAGCGAAGTCTCCGGCCGAAGCGTTCCCAAAGGCGAAATCCGAAGCACGACGCGCTTTGGAAATCGACGACTCGCTCGCCGAGGCTCACGTTTCGCTCGCATACGCGCTGTTCCGAAACGACTGGAACTGGGCGGACTCCGAGAGAGAATTCCGGCGGGCGCTGCAATTGAATTCGAAATCCGCGCAAGCGCATCAATGGTACGCAAACCTGCTGGCCGCGCTTGGCCGCGACGACGAAGCCATTGCGCAAACAAAACAGGCGGCCGATCTGGATTCGACTTCGCTGATCATCAGATCGCATTTCGGGTTTGTATACTTCTTCACGCATCAATACGACGAATCAATCGCCGCTTGTCAGAAGGCGCTCGAGTTGGATCCTGGCTTCTTCGCCGCGCGTCGTTATCTGGGTCAGGCCTACGGACAGACAGGCAAGTACGACCAGTCACTGAGCGAATTCCAGAAGGCGGTTGCGGCATCCGGAGGCTCACCACTCATAAAAGCCGAAATGGCCAACACGCTTGCACTCGCGGGCAAGAAAGATGAAGCAGAGAAGATTCTCGCTACTCTGAAGCAGATTTCGAGCGAACGTTATTTCTCGGCGTATCACATCGCGCTCATCTACGCTGGGTTGGGCGACAAGGGCGAAGCATTGAACTGGCTCGAGCGGGCCTTCGAACAACGGGGAGACTATCTCGTCTTTCTGAAAGTGGACCCACGATTTGAATCCCTGCATTCCGACGCGCGATTCGCGTCCCTGCTCTCGCGGATCGGACTCTGAAGAATCCAACGTTCGCGCCGGCCGCATCAACTGGTATACAGTTGTCACAAGACCATTATTGGAAGGAGGAGCGCATTTGAAAAGCGCAGTGATTCTAGCCCTCGCGTGCATTGTTCTCTCTGCTACTACCTCGACTGCTCAGACTCGACGGAGGAGCTCACAAAAGAGGCCCGCGCCTTCAACTACCTTTGCGGAGAAACAACAGACCGAAATACGAGCCGGCCGCCAGCAAATCGCCGGCGAGATCAAGATTCTCAGTCAGTTCCTTTTCTTGTTTGGTGGAATTGCGAAGGGAATCGAAACCGCCGAACAGGTGAATCGCACTCGGGACCAGTCGTCTGTCGGAATGCCTCCGCAGCAAATCGAGCAAACCAAGATCAAATTCAAAGACAGCATCAGGAATGTACGGATTGGCGTCGAACAACTCGAATCGAGTTTTCGCCTAAACCCGGTGCTTCAGACCTACTACACGAATCTCGCGGGAGTAGGCAAACTCGCACAGACAGCCGAGGCTCAGGCGGCGGGCAACAACTTCGATCAATCGGCCAGGTCCTTGATCGCGGTGGTGAACAAACTGGTTGACGCTCTTGTCGCGATGCGCTGAAGAGTGCCGGCGATAACTGCTCCGATATCAGCCTTGCCGATTGCCGATCGCGATGTCGGTCCGATAGTGCATTCCATCAAAGCTGATTAAGTTCAGAGCTTCGTAGGCTCGCGCGCGGGCGGTTTCAAGTTCGGCCGCGCGCGCCGTCACTCCGAGGACTCGGCCACCGGACGTACTGAAAACTCCTTGCGCGCTCGCAGTCCCGGCGTGGAAGATGCTGACGCCTTCGAGCCGCCTCGCTTCGTCGAGCCCCGCGATCGGTTTCCCTTTTTCAAACTCGCCCGGGTACCCGCCTGATGCCGCAACAACGCAGACCGAAGAATCATCGCTCCAGTTCACCGCAATCGATCCTATTCGATGATCTACGAGCGCATTGAAGATCTCTACCAGATCGCTATCCAGCCTCATCAATACAGCCTGAGTTTCAGGATCTCCCATGCGCGCGTTGAACTCGATTAGTTTGGGGCCGTCACTGGTCAGCATGAGACCCGCGTATAAAACTCCGCTGAATGGTCTCACTTCGGCGGCCATGCCTTCGAGGGTCGGCTCGATGATCTCCCGAGTCACGCGCGCGAGCGTAGCTTCATCGATCAGCCCCGGAGTCGAGAACGATCCCATGCCTCCGGTGTTCGGACCCTGATCGCCATCGAATACGCGTTTGTAGTCCTGCGCCGGTACGATCGCCTTGTAGTCTCGCCCATCAGTGAAAATCATCACCGATGCCTCCCGGCCGATCAGACATTCTTCCAGCACCACCCGCGAGCCCGCTTCGCCGAAGACTCGATTGATCATCATCTGACTGATCGACTCTTCGAATTCTTCTTGATTGCCCGCGATGCGAACGCCTTTGCCGGCGGCGAGCCCATCGGCTTTGATGACGACCGGGAACTGGAAATATTTCTTTAGCGACTCGCGAGCTATGTCGGGTGAATCGCAAGCGACGTAGCGCGCGGTGGGAATCGAGTGACGAGCCGTAAACTCTTTGGTGAATATCTTGCTGCCTTCGAGTTGCGCTGCCTCCGATGACGGGCCAACGAGCCGAAGGTGGCGTTCGCGAAACGCCTCCGCGACTCCGGCCACAAGCGGCGCTTCGGGTCCGACAACGGTGAGATCGGCGTGAATGGATTCAGCCAGCGCTGCGAGACCGATCGGGTCATTCACGTTGACGGGCAACCGCGTGGCGATCTCCGCGATCCCGGCATTGCCCGGCGCGCAATAAAGTTCGGAGGTGTGCGGACTCTGGGCTAGCTTCCAGGCTATGGCGTGTTCCCGGCCCCCAGAGCCGATTACAAGGATTCTCATCTTCTTCTTTTTCTTCTTTTTCTTCTTTTTCCTCTTTGCGTCTTATGCGGATCTTTGCGTCTCTGCGCGAAACCCTTTTCACTCATCCAATCGATTCACCAGTCTCGTGATCCCATCTTTGATCAACGCGACATTAAAGTTAATGAGCAACCCTAATCTCTTATCAGCGAATTTCAAATACGTGAGCACCTGTTTCTTGTGAACAGGATGAATCCCTTCAATAGATTTGACCTCGACTATGACCTTATCACCAACGAGAGGATCACATCGAAAACCCGCTCCAAAATGAACACCACCGTAAACTATTGGAATTGCCTTTTGACGATTAACCGCAAGGCCGCGCTTTGATAGCTCGACCTCCATAATGCGCTCGTAAACTGTTTCGAACAGGCCTGGGCCAATGTCCGAATGGATGTGGAATGCTGTGTCAACAATGATTGTGGCTATTTCGTTCTCTGTCATGGTTCGACGCCGGGACACGTGTTTCGCGCAAAGCCGCAAAGGATCGCAGAGACGCTAAGCTTTTCCTCCGGTCATCATCAGGCCGATCTCTTCTTCGGTGACCGCCTTCGGATCGACTTCGCCGACGACGCGGCCTTCATAAATCACAATCACTCGATCGCTCAGGCTCAACACCTCGTCCAGCTCAGCCGAGACGAGCACCACCGCCGCTCCGGCATCTCGAAGCTCGATCACTTTCCGGTGAATGAACTCGGTCGCACCGATGTCCACGCCGCGAGTCGGCTGCGCGACCAGGATCAACCGCGGGTTGATATCAAACTCGCGCGCGACGATAAGCTTCTGCTGATTGCCTCCCGAAAGCGCGCGCGCGGGCAGCGCGATGTTCGGCGGCCGAACGTCGTATTCGCGCACCAGCCGCTCGGCTCGCTCGACGATCACTTCATTGTTCAACAGAAAGAGCCCTGAAATCGGAGGATCGCGATGCACGCCCAGAATGCTGTTGCTCGCAAGATCAAACGTCAGCAACAGCCCGCGCCGGTGCCGGTCCTCAGGAATGTGAGCGATCCCACGCCGCTTGCGCTGATGCGGATCCAGATCGTCGATTCGTTCCCCTTCAAGCAACACTTCGCCTGAGCCTGCCTTGCGCAAGCCCGCCAGAATCTCGATCAACTCAGTTTGCCCGTTGCCTTCGACTCCCGCGATGCCGAGCGTCTCACCGCCGCGCACTTCAAACGAAACATCATTCAGGATCGGGTTGCCTTCGGCGCGGCCGAGCGTGAGATTGCGCACGCTGAGCACCGGATCTCGCGGCTTTGCATCGTCCTTCTTCACTCGCAGCAGAACCTCGCGGCCGACCATCAATCGCGCGAGCCCTTCGGCGGTCGCTTCGCTTGTCGGCAGGTTCCCGACGACTTTTCCGTCGCGCATAACAGTGATGTTGTCCGAGAGCGCCAGAACCTCGGCAAGCTTGTGAGTGATGATGATGATCGTCTTGCCCTGTTCGCGCAGCCCTCGAAGGATCGCGAACATCTCGGCGACTTCCTGAGGAGTAAGCACCGCCGTCGGTTCATCGAGTATCAGGATTCGCGCGCCGCGATAAAGCGTCTTGAGAATCTCGACGCGCTGTTGTTGCCCGACTGAAAGCTCCGAGATGCGCCGATCGGGGTCGATCTTCAAACCGTACTGCTCGGATATTTCACGCACACGCGCTCGCGCCTTGCGATAGTCGATCGACATCCCGCTAGTTGGTTCAGCGCCGAGCACGATGTTTTCAGTGACGGTGAGCGGCTCGACCAGCATAAAGTGCTGGTGAACCATGCCGAGCCCGAGTTTGATGGCGTCACCCGGACTGGATATCTGGCGCGGTTGATTGTCGATCAGAATCTCGCCCTCATCGGCTTGATAGAAGCCGTAGAGGATATTCATCGAGGTCGATTTTCCGGCGCCGTTTTCGCCGATGATTGCGTGGATCGAGCGATCGGGAATTGCGAGATTGATTTGATCGTTGGCCAGCACCTCGCCAAACCGCTTGCTGATGCCGCGCATCTGGACTGCGTACTTGGTTTCTTCGCTCATATGATTTGAAGGCGGTGAGCGCCCGCCGAATGATAGATGAAAGGCAGGGCGATGTGAAGCTAGCCTTTCGCCGTAGTGTACGCCTTCTTCACATAGTCGGAAGCCAGCTTGTGCGAGTCGAAAACGTTCTCGCGCTTCAGGACCATCTGATACTCCACCAATGCTTCATCTCTTTTTCCAAGCGCATCCAAAGCCTGGCCCGCGTGAAGATAAGAAAGCGACACGAGTTCCGCGGCTGCTTTCGGCCAGCGCTTCACTTGATTGTATTTCTCGGCCGCTGCTTGATAGTCACCCTTCGCAAGCAGTGCCTCGCCCCATTGAAAATTCACAAGGTCGGATGCCTGAGCCGCAATGTGTCCATCCTTTAGCAGATTCGCAAATGAAATAGAGCCTTCGTCATATCGGCCCATTCGATAGAGCATCGCGGCTCGCTCAATTCCGAACAGATAATTGCGCGGGTACCGGTTTGCCAGGTACCCGATGATTTCAAGCGCGCGCTCGGGCTGGTTTTCTTTGCTGTAAATTCCCAACAGCAACACGCGCGCGTCATCCGCGGCGTACTTCCCTTCTCTCGTGACCCTTTCGATGTGTTCGATGCCGGCCTTCTTTGATCCTTTCAGCCCCGCGAAACGCGCGGCGAAACGCCAAAGCGCCGGCAGGCTATCGATGACGTATTCATAAAACCCGATGCTCATATATGCATCGACGTAATTAGGATCGAGTTTGATCACCTGTCTTTGAATCTTGATCGCGTCGTTGCCGTCGCCAATCGAACGCATAAAACTGCGTTTCACCGAGGTGTAATATGCCGCACGTATGCCCAGCGCCGATGCTTCATAATAAAGCGCCTCGACGTCTTTGGAGTCCTTCAGCAATCGCGCTCGAGTTGCGGCGAAGGCCTGCCTGATCAGCGTATTGAAGTCGCTATCACGTTTTGCATCTGACGCGTCTTCAGTTTTGTCCTGCGCATAGAAGGAGCCGCTGGTGTAAACCGAAGTTGTCAGCCGGCGGTTTTGAAACAACGTCTCGAGCCATAGGGTGTTAGCTAGATAAACGTAGCCCGCGGGATGATCGGGAGCGATTCGCTTCATCTCCAGGAATCGGGCTCGCCCGGTTTGATAATCGAGATTGTAAATCGCTTCGAAGCCTTCGGTCCTCAAGCGGTCGAATGCCGCAACATCGAAGCTTTCGGTTTTCGCGGCGTCCTTTGGCGGCGCTTGCGCGGCAAGGCTTACACCCGCGATGGAATATGAAATCACAAACCAGGCGATCAAGATCGAAACTACTGCTTTCATAGCTGCTCCTTGAAATCCTACGGAACGATAATGGAAAGAGCATCGGGCACGATGTCCAAGGTGATCGGTAACGGCCCGATTACTTCGCCGTCAACTTCAACCCAGGGCTCATCAGCCGAGTTTGCTTTGATGTGCTTTCCCCTGATCAGTGTGGCCCCGCCCGCTTCGGGAGTTCCCTTTCGACACGCGGCAAGCGCGCGCAAGTAAGCAAAGTTATTTGACTGGGGAGGAAGAATGAAGACCTCAAACCACGGCTCCTCGAGCTTCGCGCCCGGAGTCATCATCATTCCTCCACCGTAACCCTTTCCATTACCAACCAGCGCAAATGCGCTCTCGAAGTGCTTGCCGTCGACCTCAATCGAAAACGGCTCCGCGCGCCCAAAAAAAAGATGCTTGATGCCGCACCACCAGTACGCAAACTCTCCAGTTGCACGCTTGAGTCTATGGTTGACGCCCCGCGCTATCGACGCATCGATTCCGATACCGGCCATCATTAAGAAGTAACGAGAGAAAGAGGGAGACGGGGAGACAGGGAGACGCGGGGACCCGGCGAGGGAGTAGTCGCCGAGTCTCCCCTTCGCCCCGTCCCCGCGTCGCTCTTCCGCGTCTTTCCCTCCTGCCAATCCCAGCGCAACACGCTTCGTCTTTCCCGCGGCGATGATGTCCGCCAGCCGCTCGATGCTGGTCATCATTCCGATATCGCGAGCGACTACATTCGCGGTGCCGCCAGGCCACACCGCGAGCGCCGTCTCACTCATCGCCACACCTTGAATTACCTCGTTCAAAGTTCCGTCGCCGCCGTAGCTGACGATAACGTCGACGTGATCGGCAACGGCATTACGAGCGAGGCGCGTTGCGTCGTCGGGTCCGTTTGTAGCGAACGCGTCGGCTTGTAAGCCTCGCGCTTCAAGCAGTCGAGTCATCGCGCGCGCGTTTGCGGCGCGGCGCCCGGGGCGTCCCGACATCGGATTGTAAATAATGATTGCTCGTTTGAGATTCATCACGCGCCGCTGGCGTTCTAGGGCAACCTGAATGCCGCGCTATCCGAAAGCTAAAGTATTGTAGGAGTGCGATTCTTTAAGCGGCAAGCGAGGGGCGCGCGCAGCATTCTTCTGACTAATGCAAGAAACCGATTTGGCTATGAGTGCTTTGTCGCGGAGAAAATAACAAAGAGCGGGCTGCGAATGGCTTCGTCGTAGCGCGCGGCGTTCTTTGCCGCGAACTCGGGCGGCGGTTCGGGCTCGTGGAAGCGAGTCACAATGAGCCCCGCGGATGTGATGGCATCGAAGTACTCGGTTATCGTGTGATGATGGCAATTGATTCGGCGCCCTTCATCCGGCACCTCGCCGAAGCCTAGCCAGGGAGTTTCGATCGATCGGAGCGGCTTCCCGAAATAGCGGCCCACCGATGGATCGGCATCTGATTCTGCAGCGTCCGCCAGGGGAAAATGCGCGGTCGAGAGCGGATGAAGCACGCTGGCAACAAAGCGGGCGCCTTGATTCATCACTCGCGCCGCCTCGCGCATAAAACTCGCAAGGTCATCAACGTAATGAAGCGTCGTTGCCGTGAAGATGAGATCGAACTGCGAATCACTGAATGGAAGACGTTCGCGAATGTCGGCAACTCGGAAGTCAATGCTGAGACGGCGCTCGGCGGCTTTCTCCCTCGCGAGCGAGATCATCGCTTGCGAAAGATCCAACGCGGTGACGTGCGCGCCGGCCTGTGCAAAGCTGCAGGAGTATGGTCCGGAGCCACAACCCAGCTCTAAGACTTTCGAGCCGGTGATGTCGCCGATAACTTTTTCAACGGCCGGCCGCTCTATGTTGTCGGAGTATGAGTCATCGGCCGTAGTGAAGCGATCGAAGGCTTCACCGCATGCGTTCCAGGTTCTTTTGACGTCGAGTGTCATAGGCAGATGACGAGTGAAACGTAATGCGTGAAACGTGATGAGTGATTCTATCCGGTCACGTTTCACGCATCACGTTTCACGCATCACGCATCACCTTTCACGCATCACGTTTCACGCATCACGTTTCACTCTTCACTCTATTCTGTAGTTCGGCGCTTCCTTGGTGATGATCACGTCGTGAACATGACTCTCGCGCAATCCGGCCGACGTGACGCGAATGAATCGAGCTTGCTCGTGAAGATCCGCGATCGAGTGGCAACCGCAGTATCCCATACCCGCGCGCAATCCTCCGACTAGTTGATGTATCAGCGATTCGAGAGGCCCCTTGTGAGGCACGCGGCCTTCGATGCCCTCGGGCACCAGCTTCGACATTGTCTCGCCCGCCTGGCCGTAACGATCGCGGCTTCCTTCTTTCATCGCCGATATCGAACCCATTCCGCGATACCCTTTGAAAGAGCGTCCCTGGAAGAGAATTATTTCGCCGGGACTTTCATCGGTTCCGGCGAACAACGATCCGATCATCACTGAATCGGCGCCCGCCGCGATCGCTTTGCTGATGTCTCCCGAATACTTGATCCCGCCGTCGGCAATGATCGGCACACCCGAGCCGCGTGCCGAGCGCGCGCATTCGAGGATCGCGGTGATCTGGGGCACGCCTGCGCCGCTGACAACTCGTGTCGTGCAGATTGAGCCCGGGCCCATCCCAACCTTAACCGCATCGACACCGGCTGAGATCAAGTCTCGAGTCGCTTCAGCGGTAGCGATGTTGCCGGCGACCAAATCAACCTCCGGGAACCGACTCCGCATTGTTTTCGCCGCGGCGAGAACGCTTTCGGTATGACCGTGCGCGGTATCGATCACCAGCGCATCAACGCGCGCGCGAACGAGTTCGTCGGCCCGTTCCAGGTAATCGCCGGTTGGCCCGATCGCGGCGGCAACTCGCAAGCGGCCCAAACCATCCTTCGCCGCAAGCGGATACTTGATCGCCTTCTGAATGTCCTTCACGGTGATCAAGCCCTTCAGCCGGTAGTTGTCATCGACAACCAGAAGCTTCTCGACTCGATGCCGTTGCAGGATGGCCTTCGCTTCGTTGAGCGTCGTGCCCACAGGCACGGTAATGAGATTCTCTTTTGTCATCACTTCGCTGATCGGCAGATCCAGCCGCAACTCGAAGCGCAGGTCGCGGTTGGTGAGGATGCCCACGAGATGACCATTCTCTTCTACGATCGGAACTCCTGAGATGCGAAACCGTTCCATGACTTCTACGGCGTCGGAGAGCGGATGATCTGGTGTCATCGTCACCGGGTCCACGATCATGCCGGACTCGCTGCGTTTGACCTTGTCGACCTCGTCGCGTTGATTGTCGATGGAGAGGTTCTTATGGACTACGCCGATGCCGCCCTGCTGAGCTATGGCGATCGCAAGGTGCGACTCGGTTACGGTATCCATCGCCGCGGAGGTGATAGGTATGTTCAATGGAATGTTGCGGGAAAAGCGAGTGGTTGTATCGGCTTCAGTGGGCAGAACGCCGCTTCGAGCCGGAACCAGGGAAACATCGTCAAAAGTGAGAGCCTCGGGGATTTCACCAGCCAGCATGTTTGCTACCTCATTATGCGGTTGAGTGAGTTCGTGCAACGCGGAGTTCGCGTTCCGTGATGCACGAGCAATGCTGGCCAACTACCAGCTTCCGAGGCTATCAAAGCGAATAGTCGATTGCAAGTTTAGCTGCCTGGTCTCGCGATCAGCGCCGGGATTCATCATTCTCTTCACTGCGATAACCCGCCGAACGCGGAGGCGCAATTAGAGTTTCCGAATCACAGGGATTCAAGTCTAAGGACGCCCCGGTTTTGCGAGTTGCTACCATTGTGTAAGTTGCTCTTGCATTGAAAGTAAAGTAAGGCATAAAATGCGCGGGGCCCAAAGATTACCGGCGCGAGGTGCTGCTCAAGTACCTCTCTTTCGTTTTGATAAAGCCTTGAACTGAGTAAGCAGATTGCGGCGGTTCTCGCGTTAGTCCTTGCGGGCCCGCTAAGTATGATCCTTCACAGTTCACGAAGACGAAAGCGCCAATTGACTTCTCAAAGACTCGTGTGGGGAGCATCCGACAGCAGCACAGCCGGATGCGTTGTACTAAAGATGTACCGTAACCTGGACAAGGGACAGCGCGCCAAGGCTCGAATGAACGGCCGCTTCCTCACATTCGGCCCAGAATTCTTATTAAAAGGAGACCAACATGGAGCGCATAGTTCTTAGGCATCTCAGTGGCTCGAAGGCCAATCAGGTCGAGGAGTTTCCGCTGTCGCATTTCAGAGAACTCACAATCGGCCGCGACCCGGCCGCGACTGTCAAATATGATCCGGATCGCGATGACCTGGTCGGCCGCCAACACGCGAAGGTCGTACGCGATCAGTCGAATCCTAATGACTTCCTGATCTCAGATCTCGGGAGCCGAAATGGAACCTTTGTCAACAAGCAGAGGATCGTCGGCACTGCCAAGATCGTTCCCGGTGACGTCGTTCAGTTTGGAGCGGGCGGTCCGGAATTCCAGTTCGACCTCGAGCCTCGCCCGGCCAGCACTATGCGCCCGACGCGAATCGGCGGTGACACAAGCGCGCCGACCTTCACACCAGGTGGAATGCCGGCGACTCGCGTTGGCGGTTCGGCTACGGCGCCGATGGGAGCTCCAATGTCAGCCGGGGCCGCGATGAGTATGCCTCCCCCGACTGCCGCCGCGGGAGGTCAAGTGGGCCGCGCAACTGTCGAGCGCATGATCACCCAGACGAAACACGAATCGCATCGAAACATGATCATCGGCGGCGGCGCAATGTTTGTGGTCATCGCGGCGGTCGCGGCTTTCCTGATCCTTCGCCCGCAACCGAAGCCCGATGGACCGGTTCTGCCACCAGATAAGAATCCGGGAATGATGACTCCCGCGGAAATCGCTACGGCGGCCACCAACTCGACGGTGTACATCGAATTTGCCTGGAAGCTGATCAATCTGACGACTGGCGAGCAGGCCTATCACTACTACATGGCTAATCGAAATCAAGAGGGAGAGCCGCTGGTGCAGGGCGGCCCGGGCGCGCTGGCTTGCTATGTCGTCGTTCAGGGCAAGAGCGGTCAGAGGATCGAACCGGCCCTCGACTTCGACAGCAAACAGGGTGTGCCGATCGGAGGCGGTGGGACCGGCAGTGGATTCGTCGTTACAAGCGACGGTTTCATCCTGACGAATCGCCACGTCGGCGCGAGCTGGAGAACCAGCTATCACTTCCCGCAAGGCGCTGAGCGAGGCATCCTCGTTGCGCAATTGTCGAATGGCCGTTACGCCCCGGTGCCCGGCCAGGACGGACGGCTTCAAATCGTAGAAGCGCCGGCCGATTGGGTCCCCGGAGAAACATTGCAAGCCGGAATGTGGCGAAACGCACAAATCGCGGTCGAGGGCAGAAACGATCTGCTCAACGTGACCTTCGCGAAAAACGAGCTTCGCTTCCCCGCTCATCTGGTGCGAACCTCGGATCGTCACGATGTGGCGATGGTCAAGATCGACGTCCCCGAATCGCTGACCAAGTGCGAATTCAACGACAACTACGACACTATCAAGCCTGGCGATCCCGCGATCGTGCTTGGCTATCCCGGCGTTTCGCCGCCGCAGTTCGGTGTCGTCTTTTCGCAGGATCGATTCAATCAATCCTATACGCTGAGAACAATTCCGAACCCGACCGTCAGCGTTGGCAACATAGGATCGATCCACCGCGGTCAGATGAAACCGACCGATCCGGTGGTCAGCTCCTTTGGCGATTACTACCAGTTGACCATCAACTCGACGGGCGGCGGAAACAGCGGCGGCCCGGTGTTTGACGATCACGGTAAGGTCACCGGGATCTTCACCGCAGGCAAGTGGGAGCCGGGGGCCGCGGTTTCGTTCGCAGTGCCGATTCGCTACGGCAAGGAATTGATGGGCATAAACCCCGTCACTAACTAACACTGCTCATCCGGAGCGATGGAGATGCGGAGTGCGGCAACACGCACTCCGCATTTGAAGCATGGTTGTACGAGCGGGCCTGCTGAATTCATACGTGGGTGACTTTCGACTGGTGGACTTCCTGGGCGCCGGCGGGATGGGTGAGGTGTATCGCGCTGTGAACACTCGCACGGGCCTGGTCGCGGCGGTGAAGGTCCTTACTGAAGCGACTGACGCGGGCTTGATCGAACGGTTCTCCAACGAGGCCCGAATCCAGGCGAGCATTCAACATCCGAACATCGCCCGGTTTTATGAGTTCCACCAGCTCAATTCACAACCCTGCATCGTGATGGAATACATACACGGGCAAACGCTGGCCGAGCGAATCAAGGCCCTTGGCCGGCTGCCCATGTCCGAGACTGTTTACATCTTTCAATGCGCGGTTGAAGCGGTCGCTCACATTCACAAGCTCGGGATCGTTCACCGCGACATAAAATCCAACAACCTGAAGCTCGGTCCGACGGGCGAAGTAAAGCTCCTCGACTTCGGGATCGCGAAATCTGAATCTACGTCAAAGATGACCCGTACCGGCGGCGTGGTCGGCACGCTTCAGTATCTTTCCCCCGAACAACTCAAAGGCGGCTTGGCCGATGCGAGATCTGATTTGTGGGCACTCGGGATAATGCTGTACGAGATGGTGACCGGCCACGTGCCGTTTGAAGCCGACACGATCGGGGGCCTCTACGAAAAGATAATGAAGGGCGCTCACACACCGGCGTGCGCGTTGAACCCAATGGTTCCTCGCGAGGTCGAAGCGATTGTGGCGCGGTGCCTGAAAAAGAAACCCGCCGACCGATACCAATCTGCGCGAGACTTGCTTCAAGACATCAACCGGCTTCGAGCGACTGCCGCTTCGCCGCAATCGGTTGTCGCGCAACCTGGGGGTGATTTGTTGGCGCTCGCAAAACGGTTCTGGCCGTTGCTTGCGGGTGTGGCGGCCTTTGGCATTGCGGCTTTCGCGCTTCTAGTCTATCTCGTATTCTCAGGCCCCACGCCCGTAGTTCCAACGCCAAAGCCGCCCACGATCCCGGCAACTGTCAAAGCCTCGGACGGCGCCGCGAAAACGCTGGAGGTGCAACTCACCGAAGGCACCGCCGAGGTTTGGCGAGACGGAGTGATGCTCGGCACTGCTTCGGCTAGTGTCCCGCTTCGATTCCCCGCGAGAGTTGGCGAGAAGGTTTCGTTGTTGCTAAAACAGGATGGCTATGAAGACATGTCGCCGGCGCGTTTTACTGTAGAGCCTTACTGGTCCGACGTGAGAATCGTCGGTACTTTTGCGATGAAGAGGAAAAAGTGAAGAACTGGAATTCAACTCGGAAGAGAGCAATCATACATGTTTAGTTTTTGGAAGAAACGCGGTACGAAAGATAAAAGCGCATCTGCACGGAAAACTGCTGGCGACGCATTTGAGAAGACGACCGGCGAGATGGAAGCGCCGAGGGACTTCAATTGCGAGATCGAGGCTTGCCTCTTGACGGATGTCGGTTGCATTCGCGAAGTGAATGAAGATTCGAGCAAATATATCCGCCCGGCGGATATTGAGTCTCTCCAAAGCAAGGGATCGCTGATGCTCGTGTGCGACGGGATGGGCGGGCACTCCGCGGGCGAAGTAGCAAGCCGCATGGCCGTTGACGTTATCAGCCGTATCTACTACGAGGAAGCGGACGGCGCTCACCCGGCTCTTGCAACCGCTTTCCAGGAAGCGAATCGCGAAATCTATGAGGCATCGCAGAAGGATCAGAACCTCCAGGGCATGGGAACGACCGGGACGGCGCTGGTTCTGAGAAACGGCCACGCGTTTGCGGCTCACGTGGGCGACAGCCGAATATACCTTATTCGCGACGAGCAGATTTATGCGATGACCCAGGATCATTCCGAAGTGATGGAAATGGTTCGCCGTGGATTATTGAGCCTCGAAGAAGCGCGGCATCATCCGGATAAGAACGTTATCCTGCGCGCGCTCGGGAGTCACCCGAAGGTTGAGGTCTCGACGTGGGACGCGCCGTTCCCGCTTCGCGAAAAGGATTTGTTTCTTCTCTGCTCCGACGGACTATACGACCTTGTTGAGGATGAGGAGATCCGCAGACTCGCATTGGCCGACTCACCCCAGCCGGCCTGTCAAAGTCTTATTTCCCTCGCAAAAGAACGCGGGGGACACGATAATATCACCGTCGCAATCGTCAAAGTCGGAGCCGCTGCCGAAAACGGCGGCAAACCGGTGCCAATGACCCGTGAAATGGAGGCCGCAATATGATCGGCAATGTGGTCGGCAGTTACAAAGTCACGGACAAGATCGGCGAAGGCGGGATGGGCGCGGTCTTTCGCGGCATCGACATAATGCTCGAACGCGAAGTCGCGATCAAAATGCTTCGTCCCGAACTCGCGAGCCAGCCAAATATCGTCGAGCGGTTTCGCTCAGA
>Ga0070705_100000349_pt1 | contig 27279 bp, 23 predicted proteins | sample KBSK5253metaG_FD_65455 | JGI IMG/M metagenome (GOLD analysis project Ga0070705, IMG submission 65455) | Corn, switchgrass and miscanthus rhizosphere microbial communities from Kellogg Biological Station, Michigan, USA - KBS K5-25-3 metaG | ecosystem: Host-associated > Plants > Roots >... | reverse complement strand
GTCGGCGGGCAAGCGGTCATCGAAGGCGTGATGATGCGAGCCCCGCATTCGTACGCGGTCGCCGTGCGGCGTCCCGATGGACAAATCGTGTCCCGCGGCGAACGTCTGCCGGTGCTGGGCGAGCAATACCCTATGCTCAAGCTGCCGGTGCTTCGAGGCTCGGCCGTGCTGATTCAGTCGATGATTCTGGGGATCAAGTCGCTGAACTTTTCGGCAAACGTCGCATTCCACGAGGGTGGGAATGAAGGAACCGCTGAGAAGGTCCAGTTCACCGCCGCGCCGCTGTCAACAGGATCAATCGCCGCCGCGTCAGTCGCCGTAGCAACGGAAACAAAGCCGGCTACGGAAGTAAAAACCGCATCGGCCGCCGGAGCAATTGGCTCGATCGTCTTCGCCCTGTTCTTCAACGCCCTGCTCTTCATCGTGCTGCCTCTGTTGCTGACAAACATGTTGTTCGTTTACTTCGCCGGCGGGACGATTGACGCGCATTCGGCAAACGGCGCCTGGTACGCGGATGCGTGGGCATGGATTCGCGCGGCCCTTCATCCGATTCGTCCCTCGGTCGCGTTCAACCTGGTTGACGGCGTCATTCGAATGACGTTCTTCCTGATAATGATCACGACCTTCTCTCTGTTGAAAGACCTTCGTCGCGTGTTCGAATATCACGGCGCGGAGCACAAAGTTGTTTACACATGGGAAGCCGACGAGGAACTAACCATCGCAAACGCGCGCACGAAGCAGCGACAGCATCCGCGATGCGGAACCAGCTTCCTGATGATCGTGATGCTGGTTTCGATTGTGGCCTTCTCGGTTGTGAAATTCGATTCGCTGCTTCTGAACCTTCTTATTCGCATATTACTGATACCGGTCATCGCAGGCGTGTCCTACGAAATCATTCGAGCTTCGGCGAAGAGCAGCGCGCAATGGTTTTTCTCGGTGATCACAAGACCCGGGTTGTGGCTTCAGAACATCACGACGAAGGAACCGGACGACTCGCAGCTCGAAGTCGCGATCTATGCGTTGAAGGAATCATTGAAGCTTGAGCCGGTTAGTTAGTAGTCCGTAGTCAGTAGTCCGTAGTCAGTAGTCGATGGCTGATTCCGGGCAGCCAATCGGAGGAAAAGTCCGATGGCGAAGAGCGATTTCGAGAACCTTAAGGTTCACCAAATGTCGGAGAGTTTGGCTGATGAGATTTGGGACATGGTGTTGGGATGGGATCGGTTTGCGCGTGATACGGTCGGCAGCCAAATAGTGCGAGCCGCCGACAGCATCGGGGCAAACATCGCGGAAGGTTCCGGACGCGGCAGTTTCCAAGACAATCGAAGGTTCATAAGGATTGCGAGGGGATCATTGAAGGAAACGCAGCATTTTCTGCGGAGGGCTTATAAGCGAAAGCTCCTTGATGACCATCAGGTCAATAAGATAAAGCCCCTGGTAGATAACTTGGCGCCTATGCTCAATGGATATCTAAGATCAATCGGTTCGGTGTCAACCAAGTCAACCGCGTAAGAGCTACGGACTACTGACTACGGACTACTGACTAATATGTTAGACCGACTGGATTCAATCGAAGAGAAATACGAAGAACTGACTGCGCAACTCAGCGATCCCGAGTTGCTGTCGGATCAGTCGAGGTATACCAAGATCGCCCGGCAGCACAACGAGCTGGGACAGATCGTTTCAAAGTATCGCGAATTCAAAGCGCTCGATCGCGGCATACGAGAAACAAACGAGCTTCTCGAAAGCGAAGACGACGCCGAGATGCTCAGCCTCGCGCGCACTGAGTTGAGCGAACTCGAAGGGCGGCGCGCGAGCCTCGAAGATGAACTGAAGACGCTCCTCGTGCCCACCGATCCCAACGACGAGAAGAACGTCATACTCGAAATTCGAGCCGGCACGGGTGGCGACGAAGCTACGCTGTTCGCCGCCGAGATTGTGCGAATGTACTCGCGTTACGGCGAACGGCAAGGCTGGAAAGTCCAGGTGCTCGACGCATCCGAGTCAGGCATCGGCGGACTCAAGGAAGCAATACTTCTCATCGAAGGCAATCGGGTTTATTCAAAGCTCAAACACGAATCGGGTGTCCATCGCGTCCAGCGAGTTCCTCAGACGGAAGCATCGGGCCGCATACACACTTCGGCGGTCACAGTGGCGGTGCTTCCTGAAGCGGAAGAGGTCGACATCAAGATCGATCCAAAAGATATTCGCATTGACACGTTCTGCTCCTCGGGACCCGGCGGACAGTCGGTCAACACTACTTACTCCGCCGTCAGAATCACTCACCTCGCGACCAACACAGTAGTCTCGATGCAGGACGAGAAGTCGCAGATCAAGAATCGCGAAAAAGCGATGCGCGTATTGCGCTCCCGGCTTCTGGAGATGGAACAGGAGAAACAACACCAGGCGATTGCAAGCGAACGGCGCTCGATGGTGGGGTCGGGGGATCGCTCCGAAAAGATCAGGACTTATAACTTCAAAGATAACCGCGTGACAGACCATCGAATCGGATACACTTCTCATCAGTTAAATCTGTTTATGGAAGGCGACATCGGCGAATTGATCGACGCGCTTGTCGCATTTTATCAGGCAGAAAAACTGAAAGAAGAAGTGGCTGCGTGAACTGACTATCGACGGCTGATGTTGTGATAGAATCACGGCGAGCCGGAGGTTCCGATGAGCACTCAGATCGAATCCTTAATGACCGTCGAAGACCTCGACCTTTTCCCAGACGATGGAAACCGCTACGAACTCATCGAAGGAGAGCTCTTTGTGTCACGCGCACCAAGACTTGAGCACCAGATTGTAGTTGGCAATGCATTCTCGAATATCCGTACCTTCTTGGATAAGCATCCGCTTGGGTTCGTTGTTTATGGACCGGGAGTGATCTTCAGCCAGTTCAGCGGCGTGATCCCGGACCTCGTGTTCATCAGCAATGAACAGCGCGGCGAGATCGCATCGGGCGACAAGATTACAGGCGCACCCGCGCTGGTGATTGAGATTCTCTCGCCCGGCGCTGATAACGCGCGTCGTGATCGCATCGCCAAGCGCCAACTGTATGCGAAGTACGGCGTGAAGGAGTATTGGATAGTTGATCCCGAGAATCGCGCGATTGAAGTCTACGTTTTGGTTGGTGAGATGCTGAACTTATCGGCGGTCTATACAGATCAGGATGAGATCGCGTCGTCAGTGTTACCCGGATTCAGTTGTCGCGTCGCCGACATCCTTTCAACATAGCTCGCGCGCAACGAGCACATCGGTTAATGCTGTTGCGCCGACCTTCCCCGGAGAAACGATGGCCCACAAATCCTCATCAAGAGCAATCGTCCTATTCTCGGTACTTGCCTTTCTCTCATCCAGCGCTCATGCCCAGACCGACAAGATCGACGACTACGTCAAAGCTCAGATGCAAACGCAGAAGATTCCCGGGCTATCGATCGCCGTCGTGCGCAACGGCGAGGTCGTCAAAGCAAAAGGCTACGGCCTTGCCAACGTAGAGCTGAACGTGCCGGCTTCGGCGGACACCGTTTATCAATCGGGTTCGACCGGCAAACAGTTCACCGCAACCGCGGTGATGATGCTCGTCGAAGAAGGCAAGCTCGCGCTCGATGACAAGATCAACAAGTACTTCCCGGACTCGCCTGAGAGTTGGAACAACATCACGATTCGTCATCTGCTCACTCACACATCGGGCACCACCGATTATCCGAAGGACTTTGATTTCCGCCGCGACTACACCGAGGCGGAACTCCTAAAGAAGGCTCAGGCGATCCCGCTCGCGTTCGCGCCCGGCGATAAGTGGAGTTATAGCAACCTTGGGTACGTCACGCTCGGCATTCTTCTCAGCAGAGTGACCGGCAAGTTCTACGGTGAATTTCTGCAGGAGCGAATCTTCAAACCGCTCGGCATGAACACTGCTCGAATCATTAACGAGCCGGACATCGTGATGAATCGCGCTGCGGGTTATCGAATGCCGAAGGGCGAACTGAAAAATCAGGAATGGGTTTCGCCGACGATGAATACAACAGCCGACGGCAGCCTGTACCTGACCGTGCTCGACCTGGCTAAGTGGGACGCGGCGCTCTACACCGAAAAGTTGCTGAAGAAATCGAGCTTCGATCAGATTTGGACGCCGGTGAAACTCAACGACGGAAAGACACGGCCATACGGTTTCGGTTGGGCGTTCGACGATGTTCGGGGACACAAGCTCATCGAACACGGCGGCGCGTGGCAAGGCTTCACGTCGCACATCGCGCGCTACGTTGATGACAAATTGACGATCATCGTAATGACCAATCGCGCGGGAGCGAATCCCGGTCTGATCGCCCACGGCGTCGCCGGGCTCTACAATCCCGACCTCACACCCGTCGAACACAAAGAAGCGCAGGTGAATCCTAAGGTCTTTGACGACTACATAGGTGAATATGAGCTGGCGCCCGGCTTTACTATCGCGATCACGCGCGAGGCGGACAAGCTGTGGCTTCAGGCGAAGGGTCAACCAAAGGCTCAAGTCTTCCCGGAGTCGGAAACGAAGTTCTTCCTCAAGGTCGTCGACGCACAGTTGACGTTCGTCAAAGACGCCGCCGGAAAAGTAACTCACTTGATCCTTCATCAGGCCGGAGATCACGAAGCCAAGCGAATCAAGTGACGATTCGAGACTCGTCGTGCCGACAATATCCGAAGCCATCACCGAAGCATCCGCGCGGCTCGAGCATTCCGCAGTCGCAGAACCGCGCCGCACCGCGGGCGTCTTGCTATGTCACGTCCTCGGAATCGAGCGAACGCGTTTGCTAACCCAATCGAACGAGTCCATCAGCGAAGCAAATTCCGAATTGTTTTTGCGACTGGTCGGACGCCGCGCGGCCGGCGAGCCTTTGCAGTACATCACCGGGCATCAGGAGTTCTACGGCCTCGATTTCATTGTTACTCCGGATGTGCTGATCCCCAGACCCGAGACCGAGTTCCTGGTCGAGCGCGTGCTAAAGCTGATCGAAGAATCGAAAGAAGCCTCGCCGCTGATCGTCGATGTCGGCACAGGCTCAGGTTGCATTGCGGTGTCCGTAGCCGTGCACGCGCGCAATGCTCGCGTGCTCGCAACGGACGTATCGCCGTCCTCGCTTGATATCGCGATGAAGAATGCCGCGAAGCACGGCGTGCGTGATCGCATCGAGTTTCTCGCGGGCGATTTGCTGGCGCCGCTCGCCGGGCGCGATCTCGAAGGCGCGATCGATATCCTTGCGTCCAATCCCCCTTACGTTAATGCGAGAAGTGTTGATCAGCTTCAACCGGAGGTGCGAGACTGGGAACCTCACGCGGCGTTATTGGGTGGACCCGAAGGTCTCGATTTCTATGGACGTTTGTTCGAAGACGCAGCCGGGTATCTCAAACCGGACGGGTTCATGGTGATTGAGATTGGATATGATCAATTCGCCGCGATTGAAAAACTGAGCGCCGAATGTTCGTGGGAGATCGTGGATGTCACACGTGATCTGCAAGACATTCCGCGCACACTTACTTTGAGAATCATGTCAGAGAATACGGCGGCGCTTCGCCTAAGCCGCTGAACATATGATATGGAGACATCTATGAAGCTGATGATTTATGTATGCCTCGCCTCTCTTCTTTCGCCTCTCGTTATGACTGCTCAGCAAAAACTTCCGGCTGCTACTCCGATGCTTTCGCCGTCGATCTGCGGCAAAGCGGTCTACGATCTTTGGCTTGGGGATAAATCGGTGGGCCGCGAAGAGTTCGAGATCAAATGCAAGCCCGATGGCGGCTATCAGGCGAGCGGGCACACGGAACTCACACCGACCGGCGCCGCGATCGATCTCAACACGACTCTCGAAGTGGATAAGTCGGGCGAGCCGTTGTCATCAACGGGCAGGGGCACGATTAACGGAACTCCCTTCGATCAATCCGTCGTCGTCAAAGGCGCGACAACAACGATCACAACCGGCACAAGCACAAAAGAGCTTCCGTTCATCAAAGGATCGTCGCTCGTGGGCGGGAATATTTTTTACATGAATCAATTTCTGCTCGCTCGTTACGACGCAGCGCGCGGAGGGATACAGGAGCTGCCGATCTTTCCTAATCTCACCGCGAAAGTCGAACGCGTCGCGCGCGATGAAGTGCAGGCGACAGGTATCAGCGCGCCGCCCGCGCCACTTGCATTCGATCGGTACAGCGTGACTATCGCCGTAACCAATGTCATCGCGTGGGTCGATTCGAAGGGCCGGCTGGCGGTGCTTGCCGTTCCGCTTCAGAACTTCGCCGCTGTTCGCGAAGACTGCGCGAACCTCATTCCTTCATTCAAAGCGATTCTGTCCGCCAGGATGAAAGAGTCCGAACTTGACTACAAAGCTCCGGCTGGCGCGCCCTTCACCGCGGAAGATGTCACTGTCGAAGCAAAGGGCTTCAAGCTGGCGGGCACACTGCTTACTCCAACAACCGGCAAGCCGCCCTACCCCGCCGTCGTCACGATCACAGGAAGCGGCCAGCAGACTCGAGATGAATATCTGCCGCTTGCGGGACTTGAAAAGTATCGGCCCTTTCGCCAAATCGCGGAAGCGCTTGCGAGCCGCGGAATCGCGGTGCTGCGGGTCGATGATCGCGGAGTCGGGCAATCAGGCGGACGCGAATCATTAACCGTCTCAACCAGCGCCAACTTCGCCGACGACGTTCGCGCCCAGGTAGACTTCCTTCGGGAGAGAAAGGAAATTGACCCCGCTCGCATCGCGCTGATCGGCCACAGCGAAGGCGGAATGATCGCTCCGATGGTTGCCGCAAGCGACCCGCGCGTCGCGGCCATTGTCCTCCTGGCTGGAACCGCGAAGCGCGGCGACGTGATCATTGCTTATCAAGTCGATCAGGGATTGGCCGGTGATATTACTCTCACCGATGAAGAAAGAGCCAAAAAACGCGCCGAGCAACAGGAGGCAATGCGCAAAGCCATCGCGGGCGAGGCAAACGCGCCCGAATCTCTCAAGAGCCCGTGGGTGAAATATTTTTTGACCTATGATCCGCTGCCGGCGATTCGCAAGGTGCGCCAGCCGATTCTGATTCTGCAAGGTGAGATTGATCGACAGGTAACCGCCGATCACGCCGATATGCTCGCAAAAGCTGCTCGCGAAGCCGGCAATCGCGATGTCACCCAGCGCGTCTTTCCGGGACTCAATCATCTGTTCCTGCCCGCGAAGACCGGCGCGGTCAGCGAGTATTCGTCTCTCAGTACGAACTCGATTCCTGATGATGTAATGAAACAATTGGTTGACTGGTTCGCGCTGAAGCTCAAAGTAAAGTAGCGACCGCGAGGTTTGTAGTCCGGCCTTCAGGCGGCAGTTCGTATCTTCGATTTTACGAACAATCAATTACGAACTTCCGCCTGAAGGCCGAACTACAAACGTCAAGTCCGCGCGATCCGCAACGCAGCATCAGAACATCACGTGCGAGCTAACCCTGACGCTGCTTAGCCCCAGATGTTACAATGTCCGGGCTATGATAATCGGCATCAGCGGCGGCACCGGATCGGGCAAGACTACTGTAGCGGAGAAGATCATTGCCGCGGCCGGTCCCGGAAACGTCGTCTTTCTTCAACAAGACGCTTACTACCGGAACCTTGGCGACATGCCGCTCGATCTCAAGCACCGCGTCAACTACGATCATCCTGACGCTTTTGACAGCGAGCTGTTGATCAATCACGTCGATACGCTGCGCGCCGGTGAAGCCATCGAACAGCCGATCTACGATTACGCGACTCACTCGCGCCGCACTGAGACGCATCACGTTGAACCGCGCCCGGTGATCATCGTCGAAGGCATACTCGTCTTTGTGAATCCTAAGATGCGCGGCTTGATGGACCTCAAGATCTTCGTCGATGCGGACGCGGACATTCGGTTCATCCGCCGGCTGGATCGCGACGTTCACGAACGAGGCCGAACCCTTGAATCGGTCATCACTCAGTACACCACCACCGTGCGTCCGATGCACCTTCAGTTTGTCGAGCCGTCCAAGCGATATGCCGACATCATCATCCCCGAGGGCGGATTCAACGAAGTCGGTATCGATTTGATTACCGGCAAGATCAAATCTTTTCTTGCACGGTCGCCCGAGGACGGCGCCTTGCACGTAAGCGGCGAAAGCTCGCGTGGCGAACGCCCTGAGTATCCAAGTTAAACAAGGAAGTATGAAGTCATGATAAGCGACGAAGAATTAATAGATCTGGCCACGAACGCGCGGCGATGGGCTCATGCGCCGTATTCGAATTTCAGCGTCGGCGCCGCGCTCTTGAGTTCGGATGGCCGCGTGTTCACGGGGTGCAACGTCGAGAATTCAACCTACGGCCTGAGCATGTGCGCCGAGCGAGTTGCGATCTTCAAAGCCATAAGCGAGGGCGCGCAGGAAATTTCTCGCGTGGCCGTAGTTACCGATCACGATCACATCGCGCCGCCCTGCGGATGCTGCCGCCAGATGATCTGGGAGTTTTCGACAAGCGATACCGAAGTGGTTTTGGCGAACCTTTCCGGCGACACACGCAAGTACCAGATCACCGAACTTCTCCCCGAAGCTTTTGACGAGCGATATCTCGAGGGCGTAGGCTAGCGCCCGCTGCTCTCTAGAAGTTCATTGCACCGGAGGAACTGCTTGAGACAATTTCTCGCCCTCGCCGTTGTCGCCCTCATTGCCGTTTCGAGTTCACCCACCTTCGCCGCTCAAGCAACCGAACGAGTTGATCTCATTATTCGCGGCGGAACAGTCGTGACGATGGACGGTTCGTCTCACGTGATCGACAACGGCGCTGTCGCGATCAGCCGCGAGCGAATCGTTGCGGTCGGCAGCACTCGCGAGATCATCGGGAAATACAGAGCAGCTCGCATCATCAACGCCGCAGGCAAAGTCGTAATGCCCGGCCTGATCAACACTCACACTCACGTCCCGATGGTTATGTTCCGAGGCATCGCCGATGATCTGGTGTTGATGGAATGGCTGCAGAAATACATCTTTCCCGCCGAGGCAAAGAACGTCGACGAGCAGTTCGTGCGATGGGGCGCGCGGCTCGGAATTCTCGAGATGATTCGCGGAGGCACAACCACCTACGTCGACATGTATTACTTCGAAGACGCAATCGCCGATGAAACCGCGCGCGCCGGTATGCGAGCTGTGCTAGGCGAGACGCTGATCGATTTTCCCGCGCCGGATAACAAATCGTGGGATGCGGGCATGTCTTACATGGAAAAGTTCGCCGCGAAGTGGAAGGGTCACGCGCTGATCACGCCCGCGATTGCGCCGCACGCGCCGTACACGGTATCCACGGATCATTTCAAGCAGGCGCATTCGCTTTCTGAGAGGCTCGGAATTCCGCTGGTCACGCATATCGCGGAAGATCAGGCGGAGGTGAAGACGATTCAGGAGCGTTATGGCGCAACGTCGGTCGCGTACCTCGATCGCATAGGCGTGCTGGACGAGCGAACGATTGCGGCTCATATGGTATGGCCTGCGAGCGAAGACATCACCACGCTTGCGAAGCATGCGGTTGGAGTCGCGCACTGCCCGCAGTCGAACATGAAACTGGCTGCTGGAGCCGCTCCCGTGCCGGCGATGCTGAAGGCGGGCGTTGCGGTCGGGCTTGGAACGGACGGCGCTGCTTCGAACAACGATCTGGATATGTGGGAAGAGATGGACGCCGCGGCGAAGCTACACAAGCTCACTTCAAAGGACCCGACGGTGATCAACGCTCGCGAGGCGCTCGAGATGGCGACAATTGGCGGCGCTCGAGCGATTCATCGGGACAAAGAGATCGGGTCGCTTGAAGCGGGGAAACGCGCCGACGTGATCATCGTCGGAATGACGAGCGAGCATCAGACGCCGCTTTACAATGTTTACTCGCAGCTTGTGTATGCGACAAAGGCGGCTGACGTGGAGACGGTCATCATCAACGGCCGCATCGTGATGTTGAATCGCCGGGTGTTGACTATCGATGACCGATCGGTGCGCGCGAAAGCTAACGAGTATCGCGACCGAATTCGAAAGAGCCTCAACGCACAATAGACGCCGACTAATGCGCACTTAACCAAGAACCTTTACCACATTCTACAAGTGGATTAACATTGGGCAGTGCCTCATCATTGTTGGGACAAGTTTGAGTGGGATGACGAGAACAAGAAGAATGGAAATGTACAGCATTTGCGCGATCACAGAATTGAGCCGGAAGAAGCGGAGTAGTGTTTTTTCCACGATTATAAATTCTCCAAGCACGAGCGTCGATTCGATGATGTTTACATTTTGGACGGTCGAACCGATCGCGGAAGAAGACTTCGGCTCATTTTTCAGGACAAAGGCGGCCGGCTTGCTCGCGTCTTTACCGGTTGGGATCTAAAGCCCAGGAAGCCCAAGAGGAAGAGAAAGAAATGAAAAATCGATTCGGAAAGCTAACCAAGGCAAAACAACAAACAATAGAGCTCGAATACCATCAAATGAATCCCCACGAATTTGACGAGCATATGTCACAGGCGAAAACACAAGTAGTCGAATCGATACGTTTGCCTCGTTAGATGGTTCAGAGTTTGAAGTCAGTAGCAGAATCTGAAGGCAAGCGAGGCTATAAAACAATGGTCAGAGAATGGATCGAAGAGCGCCTGCATCAAGAGGATAGCAAGTAGACGAGCAGCACAAACGATCTAATCAAACCAGAAATCGCAGACCTCAAACCCACCGCTTCTTTACCTCTTCACTCATCTTAAGCTCCCGTGGCCAGGACCGATCGAAGCCTTCCCGCTTCCACTTCCGCCTCGCATCTATTCCCATCTTCGAACCGAGATGTGGGGACGGTCATCATCAATGGCTGAACCGGCCGGCGAACCTTTAAGGACGCCCGGACCGAAACTTCCACAGCAGAACAAGCAACCAGCAGAACATCCCAAAGACCAGAAGCCTCTCGAAGTGCAAGCCGGCAAATCCCGCGGGATTCGCCGCTAAGCTCTCTGCGCTCAAATGAAGCCTCTCAGTCAGTAGTCCCGGAATGCTGATCGCGAACAGCGCGAGGCCTGCCATGCACGCAACACCAATTCTCCGGTGCCTGTCCCGTACTATCAGATCCGCAAACACAGCGGCGGGTACGATGCAGATCACCGCGTCGTAGATACGATGATACACAAACCAAAGGCTGAAAAACGTCACGACTGCAAGATGAAACATCTCGGCTTTCGGCGCTCGCCGGAAAACCAAAGCCATCGAGATCAACGCGCCCGCAATCATCGCGATGTTCAGCCAACTCGAGACTCGCTCGCTGCCGGTCAACCCGAACAGCAACGGCCCGATCTCAGTTGCGCCCGCAAAATGCGCGTCGTTGGTAATCGACGATTGGAGCATCACTGGCGACAAACAACTCTCTGGACGCAGATAGAGCAAAGCAAAGATGCCGAGGCAACCTCGGTGAGAACCACTTTGAACGAATGTATGCCGCAGATCCAAAAAGTCCTTGCGCAGGGTCAGACATCACCGAGCGATTTCACTCTGCATGATTCCGGTCACGCCTTCAGGGTCGCGCGGCGGATGGCAGAAATTGTTCCGCCCGATGTTATCCCAAAGCTATCGACTTATGATTCCGCGCTGCTACTGCTCTCGGCATACCTTCACGATATCGGAATGACTCCGGAGCAGCGCAAGGTCACGTTGCACTATCAGTATCTCCTTACTGGAGATCCGCAAGAGTTGTCGCACGATGAAACGAAGGAGTTTCAGAAATGGCTGGATGATGAAGGACGAGGCATCGTTCCTCCTTTGTCGCAGGAGCGAAGCACAGTTGCGACACTGCGATTATCGAAGGAGTTAATAACGTATTACTGCCGTCACCGACATAATGACTGGAGCGAAGAGTGGACTCGAGGACATCTCGCGAGTTACCAAATGGGAACTTATGTCGATTGGATTGACGACCTTGTCGGCCTGTGTCGCAGCCATCATTATGGCTATCACGAACTCGTCAAGGAGAAGTTCAATCCTAAGTTAGTCGGCACACCTGCAAGGGTCGTACACTTACGTTACCTCGCGTGCGTATTACGCATTGCAGATATTCTTGAGTTTGACCCGGAGCGTACTCCCGACGTTATCCTTGGCCATCGCGACATTTCACCTGGTAGCTTAATTTATTGGTGGAAGGACCATCGTGTCTCGATGAAGCAGGAGGGGGATCGATTAGTTATGTCAGCCCGTCCGCCACGGGCATACATTCATCGAGCTATTGAGGTAACGGCTGACCAAATTGACGAAGAACTTCGGTTGTGTCGAACTCTTGCCGATGAGACACATTTTGAAAAGTGTCCAGGCCTCATTGAAGACCTGCCGCACCGATGGGGCCTTGTGGCCTCTTTGCACCGCGACATTAGTGCCAAAGATGAAGCATATGAGTAATCAACGGTGCTTTCCGACCTAATACTCACAAGCTGCTTGAATTACTCTCTGGTGTGGAACTTTATGGCTCTCGATTGGAAGCAGTGCGGGAGCTTTTGCAGAACGCCTTCGATGCGGTTCGTGAGCAAATTGCTTACGAACGTCTAGTGAAGGTGAATCCTCAGGATTACGAACTCGAGCATACGCTAGGCAAACTGCATCAGATCGAGCTCCAACTCGAAACATCTACGGATGGGCTTTGGTTAGTGTGCACGGATACGGGCGTCGGTATGTCGAAGGCAATCATTCGGGATCATCTGCTGGTCAGTGGTTCGGCCCGACGACATGATGTTCTGGAAAACCGCAGCCACTGGTCAAGTGGTCTGACGAGGACTACCGTCTAAAACTGATTCTAGTGACTCCTGACGGATGGAATTACGTGTTCTCCCGGAACATCTGGCAACAATATCTACCCGATCCCGGAAGAGAGTGGACTCTGATTCGCGATACACCCGAAGGAGTTCAAATTGCGGCGAGTGTTAAAGGGACGGGTCGTCAGGGCAAGTAAACCATCTGAGAACCTGGAGTATCCTCACAATCCCAGTTTTGGCCAGAGCTGATTGATTCGCTGCTTGATGTCGTCACTCATCTTGAGTTCTCGCGGCCAGGGTCGCTCAAATCCTTCGGACTTCCACTTGCGCGTGCCGTCGATTCCCATCTTCGATCCGAAATTAGGCAGCCGCGATGAGTGATCGAGTTGATCGACAGGCCCGAGCATGAATTGAATGTCACGCTGGGGATCGATGTTGTTCAGAACTCGCCACGTCACTTCATTCATGTCACGCACGTCAGTGTCGTTGTCCACGACTACAATGCACTTGGTGAACATCGCCTGAGGCAAGGACCAAATCCCGGTCATGATCTTGCGAGCGTGACCGGGATAGTCCTTTCTTATCGAAACGATCATCAAGTTGTGAAACACTCCCGCGAACGGCATGTGATAATCGACGACTTCGGGAAACTGGCGCTGCAACAGCGGCAGATAAATTCGCTCGATCGCTTCGCCCATCCAGCAATCTTCCTGGGGAGGCTTACCCACAATGATCGTCTGATAGATCGGCTTCTTGCGATGAGTAACGCAGGTGACGTGAAACACCGGGAACTCATCCTCAAGCGAGTAGTAGCCGGTGTGATCGCCGAACGGGCCTTCAGTTCGCACCTCGTCCGTATCGACGTAGCCTTCCAGCACAATCTCCGCACACGCCGGTACTTCGACATCTATCGTCTCGCATTTCACCATCTCGACCGGCTTCTCGCGCAGGAACCCGGCGATCATCATCTCGTCCAGGTCCTCGGGCAGTGGCATAATCGCCGAAAAGACCGTCACAGGATCGGCTCCTATGGCCACTCCTACGTCAAGCCGCCCGCCGCCACCGCGCTTCAAGTTGCGAAAGTGCTGAGCGCCATGCTTGTGAATCTGCCAATGCATGCCGGTGGTCTTCTCATCGTAGATCTGCATCCGGTACATGCCGCAGTTTCGCTTGCCGGTTGCGGGGTTCTTGCTGAAGACCAGCGGCATGGTTATGTATCGGCCGCCGTCCTCGGGCCAGCACTTGATTATTGGAAAATCGAAAAGCGAGAACTCGCCTTCCTTCAATACTCGTTCCTTGCAAGGTCCGTCTTTGACGATCTTCGGAAACATCTTTCCGAGATCGGCCAATCGCGGAATCATCTTGATCTTCTCGATCAGGCCCTGAGGTGATTTGACATCGGTGAGTTCCGAAATGCGTTCCGTGATTTCACTGTAGTCTGTGACACCGAGCGCAATCAGCATTCGCTTGCGAGTGCCAAGCGCGTTGATGAGGACGGGAATTGAATGTCCGCGAGCGTTCTCGAACAGGAGCGCCGGGCCGTTTTGCTTCGACACGCGGTCGGTTATTTCGGCGATCTCGAGTTCAACATCGACCTCGACGCCTATGCGTTTCAACTCGCCCGCTTTTTCGAGCGCCTTTATGAAATCTCTAAGATCATCGAATGGCATAGGTGAGCGTTTGGAGCGTATCACGCGACCCGACTGAAAACAAATTCGAAGCGGGCACCTATTTACCGATGACTAATCGCCTCAAAATCAGCGAACTCATTCAAGGCAACGACTGGCTTTGTACCGTACACCAATCGCGTTCTAATCGCTCTCGAAGGGCAAATGCGCAGTCTTCGCAGACTGGCACGGGAGATGCCCTTCACATCAATGGTCGGAACAACCCGGCCACGGACTAATAGTCGAAGGAGGTAGTAACATGCTTTGCGAAAGACTTAAGAAAATCGTGGCGTCCGTTTTCATCGCGACTGCTCTCATCCTCTCCGCGGGATTCACGAACAGTTCAGCCAGCTTTGGGCAGGACCGTTATGACAGAGATCGAGAGTGGAGCCACCGTCGATGGGATCGGCGAGACCGTGACGACCTGGAGCGAATCCGCTCAATGGATCGCGATCGCCGATTGAGATATCGGATGAACAATTCGATACGAATGGTCGGTTACTACGATCGCTATGGACGATTCCACGCCTATGGTTTCTACGACAGGTTCGGACGGTTCCATCGATACTAAGGATTGCCTCATTGCCCCCAGCCGAAGCCGCCGGTCTAACAGATCGGCGGCTTTGATGTTCTGACCGAAGTTTGGATCGACAATTGATCCTTCTTCTGGCGGGCGTTAGTTACCTGGCGCGCGCGGATCGACAATCGGCTAAAGATCGAGTGCGTTCATTCATACCGAAGCGCGACCATCGGATCGACCTTCATTGCGCGGCGAGCCGGCACATAACACGCAAACAATCCAATCGCAATCAGCAGCGCAGCCACCGCGCCGAACGTCAACGGATCAAGCGCAGGGACCTGATACAGCACACTGGAAATCAAGCGGGTGCTCAAGGCCGCTCCGGCCAAACCGATTATTACGCCGGCGCCAATAATTTTGAGTCCCTCAATAAGCACCATTCGAAAAACACGTTCGGGTTGTGCACCAAGCGCCATTCGAATACCGATCTCATTCGTGCGGCGCGCGACGAAATACGACATCGTCCCGTACAACCCGACGCACACGAGAACCAAAGCAAGCAGCGCGAATGAACCGGTCAGTCTCGAAAACATCCGCTCGAACAGTAACGTCTTGTCGATTCGTTGGACGAGCGTGTCGATCTTTGTGATTGGAATGTTGGCGTCCACGGCAGCGACTTGCTCCCGCAGCGCGGGAACGACCCGCTCCGGGTCGCCGATTGTGCGAACCTGGAAAGACATGAAGCTCGCCACATCGATCGCCTGGAGATACGAGAAGTAAGCGGTTGATGGCGCGCTCTTGCGCAGATCGCCATAGGTGGCATCGCTTACGACTCCAACGATCTCAAAGTCTCGTGGCTTTTTCTCGCTGCCGAAACTAAGCACCTTGCCGAGAGGATTGTCATCACCGAAAGCCGCGCGCGCGAGTGTCTGATTCACTACAGCGACCTGAGGCCCGGCGGCGTTGTCGCGTTCGTCAAGCAAGCGACCCATTAACAATGACAGACCGATCGTGTTGAAGTAAGAGGGACCTACAAGGTGACGATGAAGGTCAAAACGCTCCTTGCCGGAGGTCACTCCGGGGATTCGAATGCTCGAAGAACTCTCTCCATCGCCCACGGGCGCGTGTGATGAGAAGGTCACGCCTTTCACACCCGGCATCGCGGAAACGCGCTCCTGCACCTGATTGTAGTAATCGACGAGCCGCGGTCCCGCATAACCGTTCAGCCCAGGCGCGACCGAAAACAAAAGCAGTTGGGAGCGATCAAAGCCCAGCGGCACACTCTCGAGCTTTTGGAGCGTGCGCAGAAAGAGCCCCGCTCCAACCAGCAACAGCAACGACAATGCGACCTGAGCCGAAACCAGGGACTTCGCGAGTCTAGATCGCCGCGCGCCCAGCCGATTTGAAGCGCCGCCTTCCTTCAACGCTGCCGTCAATCCGATTCGAGTCGCGCTGAACGCCGGAACCAAGCCAAACAGAATCCCAGTGAGAACCGCGGCGCCGGCTGTAAACGCAAGCACGCGCGAATTGACACCAAGCGGAAGCTCGATGTTTTGCCGGCCGCTCGCGACAAGCGCAACCAGGAGCTGACTAATCCAGCGCGATAACAAAAGCCCCAACGCGCCTCCTGCGACAGCCAGCAACAGACTCTCGGTGAGCAATTGTTGAATCAATCGCAATCGCCGCGCGCCCAGACTCAACCGTATGGCGATCTCTTTTTGCCGCGCCGTCGCGCGCGCTAACAAAAGTCCCGCTACGTTGGCGCAAGCGATCAACAGCACCAATCCAACAGCGCCCATCAAAACAAACAATGGTTCGGAAAACTGTCTTCGAAGCAGGTCCAGTCCCTGACCGCCCTGGCTAAGCCTGAACGCGGGACGATTCTCGCTGTCTTTTTCGGAGTGGATCATTGAATCAATATTCTGAGTGAAGATCAGGTCCAGATCCGCGCGAGCTTGCTCCTCGCTCACGCCCGGTTTCATTCGGCCCATCACCACCAGCCACCATGTCGACGGCTTTTGCCAGAACGCGGCTGCTTCCACCGCTGCGTCACCACCCTTCGGCAGCGGCCCGGTGACGGTCAACGCCTGAACCAGCCGGGGAAACATGCTCAACGTCACATAAACATCGACCGTCTCACCGGGTTGAGTCCCAAAGAATTCCGGCGGCGCAACACCGGCGATGCTGAACGGAATGTTGTTGATACCCATCGTCTTTCCGACGACCGACTCATCGCCGCCGAGTTTGTTCTTCCAAAAGTTGTAAGCCAAAACCGCGACTGGCGCCGCCGCCGGATCGTCATCAGACGGAAGGATCGCACGCCCGGCTATCGTTTCAACACCAAGCCCTTTGAAGTAGTCTCCCGACACCGGTTCGGTAAGAGCCGAATAAGGCGCGCCTTCGAATTGCACGTTGAAGCCATTCACATTCGCGGAAAAGGCGAACACATCGGAGAGTGTGTTGTTCTGCGTGCGCAGGGCTTCGAAGATCGGATAGGGCACGGATTCGCTGAGCCAGCCGCCGCCAGCCGGATCTTTGCGATTGCTTCCTTCGAGGTCTTCCACAATCGAGGGCCAGTCTTTTGCCGTCCACCTCACAAGAAGCAGGCGCGCGGGATCACGAACCGGAAGCACCTTGAGCATCACCGCGTCCAGCACGCTGAAGATCGCGGTGTTCGCGCCAATTCCGAGCGCCAGCGTTAGAACGGCGACAAATGTAAAGCCGGGATTCCTTCGCAGCATTCGAACCCCGTAGCGAATGTCTTGCATCAATGTTTCCACGATTGGTAGCCCTCTCTGATCGCGATAGGCTTCTTTGGTTTGAGTGACGCCGCCAAAGCTCCGCCTCGCCGCGCGGCGCGCTTCTTCAAGGGTCATTCCTCGTCGAAGATTCTCTTCGACGAGCATTTCAAGATGCGCAGTCATCTCTTCCTCGAGTTCCCTGTCGAGAAGTTCTTTTCCAAACAGACCGCGAATTCTCGCTCCGATCTCTCGAATGCCCATTGGTAGCCTCCTGTCCGCCAAACTTCAGTTTGTCGTTCCTATTTGGGCCACTCTTGCGACGACTACAAACTGAAGTTTGCCGGACATCTACGTACTGTGAAGCATGCGCGCGATTATCGCCGATATACGCTCCCAATCTTCGGTCTCAGTCGCGAGCTGCTTCCGGCCGGCTCTCGTAATCGAGTAATACTTCGCGCGGCGATTGTTCTCCGACGAACCCCACTCGGCCTCGATCCAGCCTTTTTGCTGCAGCCTCAGCAGCGCGGGATAGATGGTCCCCTGATTAAGTTCGAGCACACCCTCGCTGACCTGTTCGATGCGCCGCGCAATGCCATATCCGTGCAACGGTCCTAGACCTTCGAGCGTCTTGAGCACCATCAAGTCCAGCGTGCCTTGAAGAATTTCCGCCGTCGTCTCTTTCACGAATTCCGCCTCCTGTTGATTTTCAACAGGAGGATACACGTCTTCCTGTTGGATATCAACAGCAACGGAACAGAATCGAAGATGGAGGATGGAGGATGGAGGATGGAGGATCGAAGGATCGAGGATCGAGGATTGGGGATTGGTGATCGAGGATTGAGGATTGAGGATTGAGGATTGAGGATTGAGGATCGAGGATTGAGGATTGAGGATCGAGGATTGAGGATTGAGGATCGAGGATTGAGGATTGAGGATTGAGGATCGAGGATAACAATCCGTTCCACACTAGAAGAGCATCTGCCCTCCGATCATCCATCCTCTATCCTCGATCCTCTATCCTCCATCCTCAATCCTCGGCTTCACTTCACTCGTGCCGCAACGCAACTATCGGATCGACGCGCGACGCTCGGCGCGCAGGAACAAAACACGCCATCAGGGCCACCACAACGAGCACCAAAGGCACTCCAGTGAATACCACCGGATCGGTTGGGCTGACTTGAAACAGCAAACTCGCGATCGTTCGCGTTAGCGCCAAAGCACCGGCCAACCCAATAGCGACCCCGCCGCCGATAAGCAACATACCTTCCCGGAGCACCGAGCGCAGAAGAACAACTGGCTGCGCGCCCAGCGCCAGGCGAATTCCAAATTCATTCCTTCGGCTGCCGACATACAATGACATCGTTCCGTAGATGCCCACTGCCGCGAGCAGCACCGCCAACACCGCGAAAGACGTAAGCAGAAGATTCGTGAGCCGCTGGCTATTCAGCGTTCGATCCATAACATCGTGCATTGTTCGAATTGAAAACACCGGGATACTCGGGTCCAACTCGGACACCGCTGTTCTGATTGCACCGATGGTCGCGTTTGGAAGACCGTCGGTTCTAACGACCAGCTTTGCCAGCAGCCACGGCGACTGCGCGAGCGGCATATAGATGTGCGGTTGCAGCTCCTCCGCAAATCCATCTTGCTTGATTCCACCGGCCACTCCCACGATCGTCATCCATTGCATGTCACCAGTGGTCTCGACTCTTTTCCCAAGCGCGTCGCCGTCCGGCCAATACATCCGAGCCAGCGTCTCATCTACTATCGCGACCGGTTGTGAGTCGCCGTTGTCTGTTTCCTCAAAATCCCTTCCGCTACGCAGCGGAATTCCCATCGCTTGAAGATGCCCCGGCGTTATCGACAACAATTGAGTTTGCACGCCGGCGCCCGCGGCCTCTTGCTCGTGTCCTTCCACTATGAAGTTGTCGGTGTTGTCATCGCCGGCGAATGGGATATTAGTGGTGAGCCCCGCCGCGCGCACGCCCGCCAGACTGCGCATGCGATCGCCCAGACTCTGATAGAACTGTAGTGATTGTTCCGGTTTTGAATATTTCCGAGCCGGAAGCGATACGACCATCGTCAGCAGCTTCTCGGGGTTGAATCCGAGCTCGACAGATTGCAGACGCTGAAAGCTTTTCAGCAGCAGCCCGGCGCCGATCAACAAAACAAACGAAAGCGCGAACTGCGCGGCCACAAGAACGCTGCTCGATCGGCGGCTCGACGTGCCACCGCGTCCTCCTTCGTGCATACCCGCAACGATCCCCATCCGATAGGCCCGCAGCGCAGGCATCAGCCCAAACAGCAGTCCGGTCAGCAAGGCGATGCCGCCGGTGAACGCCAGCACCCGGCCGTCGACCGTCACCACTTCGATTCTCGGGATTCCTTCGATGGGCAGCCTATCGAGCATTCGCACGCCGACCCACGCCAGCATCACACCGAATGCCGCGCCGATGAACGCAAGCACCAGGCTCTCAGTCAGCAGTTGTCTCGCGACGCGAGATGGGCTCGCGCCAAGCGCGAACCGCACGGCGATTTCTCTTGTGCGTGAAGTGGCGCGCGCCAACAGCAAGTTCGCGACGTTGGCGCACGCGATCAACAGCACTAGTCCCACCGCGCCCAGCAAGATCACCAGAGGCTTTTGTGTATTTCCTAAGATCGTCTCCTTCAACGGCGTGACTATCGTCTTCAGAGCAGAGCCCTGATCCAGCGGTATTCTGCTTTCGCTTGTGTTGGGATGCTGGCGAGCGTAGTCCCACAGCACCGCTGTCGTTTCTGCCTCTGCCTCTGAAGGTGATATACCGGAATCAAGCCGCGCGATCGCTCTTAAGAAGTAGGGCGCCGATCTGGTTGGATTCAGCGCGATGGGAGTCCATATCTCGATTTCCGGGCGAGGAAAGCTGAAGCTCGCCGGCATAACGCCGATCACCTCGGCCGGAGCGCCGTTCAGATTCAACGACCGGCCGATTATGTTCGGATCGCCGCCGAATCGACGCTGCCAAAAACCGAAGCTGATAACACACACGCCATTGTTGCCGGGCGTATCCTGGCCGGCGCGAAAATCTCGTCCGCGGATTGGCGGAATGCCGAGCACCTTGAAGAAATCGGCGCTGACGGTCCCGATCGATACGCGTTCCGGCTCGCCGTCCCCGGTGAGATTCGCGCCGCTTGTTGTATAAGCGGCGACCGCTTCAAATGAATGGTTGTTGTCACGTAATGCCGCGAAACTCGCCTGCGAAAGATTCCACTTGTCCAATCCGAGTTGCCGTTGCGATTGAACGACCCTCACCAAGCGGTCGGGCTGCTGATACGGGAGAGGCCGCAGGAGAATACCGTCAACCAGACTAAAGATCGCCGTATTCACTCCGATCCCAAGCGCGAGCGTGATCACGGCGATCGCAGTGAAGCCGGGATTCTTTCGCAACATCCGCAGTGCGTATCGAGTGTCCTGCCACAACTGCTCGATCACCGCGCCCGGTCGAACGTCTCTCACTTGCTCCTTGACTTGAGCGACGCCTCCCAACTCGATCATCGCCGCGCGATGAGCTGAAGCGGGACTCATGCCGCCGCCAATCTTCTCATCGATCAACTGGTTGAGATAGGAACTCACTTCTCGGTCGAGGTCCCGCTCGACGCGATCTCTGCGGAGCAGGTTCATTGCCAGGGTTCGAATGCGAGAGAACAACGACATATTCAATCTCCTATCAAGGTTGTCCGACATCTATGAAGTCGTTTCGAGAGCGAGAAAGATGGCGCCAGCCACGCGCTCCCAGTTGGCGATCTCGGATTCGAGATGACGCCGGCCCAGTCTGGTCAGCTTGTAGTACTTCGACTTGCGGCGGTTCTCCGACTCTCCCCACTCAGATGCAAGCCAGCCTTTCTCCTCGAGCCGGTGAAGCGCGGGAAAAAGCGAGCCGGGTTTAGGGTGAAAAGTGCCCTTGGTGATTTGGTTGATTCGACGAGCTATCCCCAGTCCGTGGTTTGGCCCAAGGCCAAGCGTCTTGAGGATCAGCAAATCGAGCGTGCCTTGAAGCAGATCGTCCGTGCCTCCCGACATCAGCGCCTCCTCCTATAGATCATCTGTAGGAGAATAGCCTTCGACGTATAGACTGTCAATAGGAGAGAGAAGGAATGTTGCGCGTCAAGTTTTCGCGCATACTCATCTTGTCAGAAGTGGGAGAGTGGATTTAGGGAGTGTTCGTAGTCCGGCCTTCAGGCGGAAGTTTGTACCCACGATTTCAGCCAAATACGAACTTCCGCCTGAAGGCCGGACTACGAACCGTGACTTTCACAAAGGCGCGGACGAGGTTGAGTATCGCTCTCTTACTTGGGACGGCGCGGCTCCACGGTGTAAATCTTGTTGACGATCTTCCACTCGCCTTGCCATTTCAGCAGCGACAGATAATCGGTGTAGATGGTTTTGTCGTAGGTCTCGACTACTTTCACCGAAGCCGCCGTTCCCGAGATATCGACCGACACAATTCGAAGATCGCCTTTCTCTTCCTTGCCTGCGCTTGCTTCGAAGCCTTTGTACCATTGCTCCTGCGTGAGCTGACCAAGCTGCCCGTCTCTTTTCACGAACATCAGTTTAGCTTCCGGAAAGAACGCTGACTTGAGACTCGCGATGTCGTTGAATTTCAGACCGTGAAGGTAATGATCCACCGTCTGTCTCACCGCCGCGTCCTCCGAGTTGTTCTGGGCAACGGCAACCAACATCGTTGTGGCGACCAGTGCAACGCAGCACGCCCCTATTAGCTTGATGTTCATCTTATCCGCCTCCTCTGTGCAGAGAGCGATACGACTGCTCACGAACGCGGGGCTCTCACTTTTTGGTCGCGGTCCATTTGCCTTTCGGACCGTCCGTGATCTCCATACTACCGGTCATCCTGGTCGCTGATTCGACCGTCGCGGTGTACGTAGCCTTGTGCTTCTGGTCGTCGTTCGTGAACTCGAATCCGAAAACGGCCTTGTTGTCTTTGACGGTGCCCGTAACGTTGTATTGTCCGAGCGGCCCGTCGTAGGTACCCGTCAGAGTTTCTTTGTCCTGCTTGAACAGGAAGGTCGGGTCTCCGTGCCCGCCGTTTTCGAGATCAACCGAAAACTGCCACGTGCCGGAGATATCGGCCGGTGCAGTCGCACGAACAACAAAAACCATTGTGCTCATCAACGCTAAGAAAGCTGCTGCAAGTCTGACCTTCATTTGGTGTCCTCCTCTCAATTCTGCTTCCTGAATTTCCTAGCCTGGAGGTCCGACACACTTGGGGCTTGCCGGACGATTATTAGTTCTGCGCTTTCGAATTTGAAGCTGCCATTTCTTCGAGCATTTTTCTCAGTTCGCCATCCGTAAACCAACGCCCGCGCACCATCACACCCGCTCGACGCGAAGCGTTGTTCACGTCCACGAGCGGATTGCCTTCGACGAGAATCAGGTCGGCGGCCTTTCCAACCGCAACTGTGCCGAACTTGTCGGTTTGCATAAACTCGGCGGCGTTCACCGTAGCCGTGCGAAGCGATTCATAAGGACTCAAACCGGCGGCGACCATCTCACGCAACTCATCGTGAAGCGAGAAGCCCGGCACGATCGAGGGAACCGGAGTGTCGGTTCCGGCTATCAGCTTTACTCCCGCATCGTGCAGTCCCTTGACGAGCTTGCTCAACAGATCCGCTTGCGCCAGAAACGACGGGGCTGATTCCTTCTTGAAGCGGCGGACGTAAGTGTTGTTTGCAGCCGAAAATGTCGAGGTCAACGCGGGCGGTAAATACTTCATCTCGGGCCGATTCAAAACGGCATCGATGTCCTGCACCTGAAGCCCGATGCCGTGATAGACCGTCAGCGTCGGGCTTACCCAGATGCCGGCCTTTCGAGTGGCTTCGGCTACAGAAGGAATTCGACTCGCTTGATCGGCGATCCATCGCAACCGCGCCGCCTGATCCGTACTCGCTGGCCGCGCCGGCGCGTTGAAGAAGAAATACGCATACAAGTACTCCTCGGCGTGGGCGATTGCGTCTTGTTTTTCTTCGAACGCGGCTTCGATTCCCAGGTTGCGTGGCAGGTGCCCCATCACCCGCATCCTCTCGCGTCGCGCAACCTCGAAAAGTTTGTGATAAGCCTCGCGCGAAAAATCTCCGTGGATCTTTATCAGATCGTAACCAGCTTTCTTCTGGGCAACGACCGCGCTTTCGACTTGTTCGAGTGTCGGGCTTGATCCGGCGCCGGTCGAAATAAAAGGACCGCTGGTGAAGATCGCGGGCCCCAGCAACTCGCCTCGAGCGACGCGGTTGCGAAGCTCGAGATGATTCGGCGTGCCCATCAGATTCAGCACCGTCGTCACACCGTTCGCGACAAACAATCGCAATATCGGAATGTTGGCCTGTTCGTTGAACACCTCGAGGTGAACGTGCATGTCCGCGAGTCCCGGCATCAAGTATTTTGCGCGCCCGTCAATCTTCAGCGCGCCAGAAGGAATCTTGATCGTCGATGCCGGACCAAGCGCGGCTATGAGCCCGTCCCTTACGATCACCGTTTGATCGGTGAGCACAACCTCTTGATCCATCGGGACAACATTCACACGGACGAATGCGACGATCTGCTTTTGCTTAGCCTCGAGTTGTTTGATCTCCTGCGAGGCTTGGGGCGCCGGATCCTTTTGCGACTCACCCGCGAAATACAGAAAGGCCACAGGCAGTGCGCCGATTCCAAAGACGAGCGCAAACAAGCCAATACCCATCAACAAGTATCGTTTGAAACGGAGCAATCGAGTGTTACGAGGCCTTTTGCGCGGAATGTCCATTGCAGTTATTCGTACCTTAATGCGATCAACGGGTCGACCTTCGTCGCTCGCCGAGCCGGGACGTAACAAGCGATCAACGCCACACAACCAAGAATCAACGCAACGCCCGCGAACGTCAGTGGATCGGTCGCACTGACGCCAAATAGCAGGCTCGACATCAGACCAGTCAGCGCGATGGATGCGATTACTCCAATGGCCACGCCGACGGTCGCTAACGTCATTCCCTGTCTGACAACCAGCTTCAATACATCCTGCCTCTCAGCGCCAAGCGCCATCCGAATCCCGAACTCGCGAGTCTGTTGCGAGACCACATACGAAAGCGCCGCGTAAATTCCCATCACCGCCAGCAGCAAAGAGATTGCCGAAAAGATCGCCAGCAGCGACATCACAAATCCCGTGCGCCAATCCAAACCGCTGACGGTCTCTTCCATCGTGCGCACCAGGTATACCGGCATCGCTCGATCGACTGACCAGACTTCTCTCTTTGCCGCTTCCAGAAACGCCATCGGGTTTCCACTTGTGCGCAAAACATACGCGATCGCAAAGGGAGCTGCGTCCTGTTCGACCGGCACGTAGACAGTCGCCCGTGGTTCGGGTGGAAATCCATCCGATCGCACATCGCCCACCACACCGACTACCTGGCGAAACATATTCTTGTTGTTTCCAATCGCAAGCCGTTTGCCGATCGGGTCATCGCTGCCCCAGAACTGACGCGCCATCTGCGCGCTGACCAGAGCGACATTCGGCGTGCCCGCGACGTCATCAGCCGTGAACAATCTTCCACGCACGAGTGGAATTTTCATCGCACTGAAGTAATCAGGCGTTGCCCTGAGCGCGGTCGCGCGCGGCTCGCTTCCGGGTTCGGGCGCGGGCTGCGCCTCGATCGCAAGCGTCGTCATTCCGAACTGTGGATAAAACGGATGAGACTGCGCCGCACCGGCGGACACGACGCCCGGCATGCTTGCTAACCGATCCTTGATGTCCTTGAAGAATCGCTGTCGCGCGTCGTTGTCCCGATACTTGGCCCCGCGAGTCGAGACTCGAAACGTGAGCACGTTCTGCGGATCGAATCCCTGGTCGAGACGTTGAAGGTTCCGGAAGCTCTGCACCATCAATGACGCGCCGATCAGCAACGCAACCGACAGCGCCGTCTCTGCAATCACCAAAAGCTTCTGCGTTCGCTTGCTGCCTCGGGTTCCGGTAGACCGAAACGTACCCGCCAAACCGGCGATGATGTTGACTCGCCTCGCGTACAACGCGGGCAGCAGCCCGAGCGCGAGACCCGGCAATAGCGATACCCCAAGCGTAAACAAAACGACGTTGCGATCGACCTGAAATTCAAAGTGCGGAATGTTGAGGCCGGTTGGAATCAGCAATCCGACAGCGCCGGTTCCCCAGATCACCAGCAGCAGTCCCGGCACGGCGCAAAACACCATGAGCATCAGGCTTTCGATCATGAGTTGCCGCACCAGGCGGCCCGCCCCCGCGCCGAGCGCCCGTCGCAACGCAAACTCACGCTCGCGCGCGACCGAACGAGTCAATAACAAATGCGCCACGTTGCTTGAAGCAATCAGCAACACGAACAACACCGCGCCAAACAACAGCACAACACCGGAACGCACGCCCCTGACGATGTTTTCTTTGAGCGGCGTTACGAGCGCTTCGATGCTGCGATTCGTGTCCGGGTGTTCGGTGCGAATTTGGTCAGACACGCTCGTCAATTCCTGACGTGCCTGTTCAACCGATACTCCATCTTTGAGCCGCGCGATGACGTAGTGATCATTGCCGCGCCGGTCGAGCCCGTTCTCGGCAAGAGCCAACGGCAACCACGCCTGCGGCCGATCCGTTAGCCCAAAGATCGGATTGTCGAAGTCGGCCGGCATCACGCCGATGATCTCGTAGGGCTGCCCGTCCAATTCAGCAGTCCGGCCAAGAACATTCCGTTCACCGCCAAAGCCTCGTTGCCACAAGTCGTAGCTCAGCACCACGACGGCCCGCGACCCAGGGCGATCTTCTTCCGCGCTGAACGTGCGTCCAAGTATCGGCGGAACTCCGAGCGTATCGAAGTACCCCGCCGAAACCTGCTGCATCAACGGAGTGTCGGGTTCGTCGAAGCTCGTCAGCGTCTTTGAGATGTTCAGCGCGACGCCGATGTTCTCGAACGACTTGCTCATTCGCCGCCAGTCCGAGTAATTGCCCGGCGCGGCGGGGCGCCACATCGAGGCATTCAGCGGATCGATCTGCCAGATGGCCACCAATCGATCCGGTTGCTTGAATGGCAGAGGCTGAATCAGGATCGCGTTGACGACGCTGAACATCGTCCCGGCGATTCCGATCGCTACGGCCATCGCGAGTATTGCAACAACCGAAGTTTCAGGATTGCGCCGCAGCAAGCGGAGCCCGAATCGTAGATCAGTTTGCAATCCAGCTATTCTCATTCGCGTTCTCCCATTCAGTTCAGGGTTCAGGGTTCAAGGTTCAAGGTCCAGGGTTCAGGGTTCAGGGTTCAGGGTTCAAGGTTCAGGGCTCCAAGTTCGGGTGATTGAGGGGCAACGTTCAACCCAATTCGTGAACCTTGAACTCCGAACTCTGAACCCTGAACTTCATTCGTATCTCAACGCGATCATTGGATCGACCTTCATTGCCCGGCGTGCCGGCACGAAACAGGCTCCCAGAGCCACTCCTGTCAGCAACACCGATACAGCGATGAACGTCATCGCGTCGGTAGCGCCTACGCCGTAGAGCAGGCTCGCCATCAGACGGGTGATCGCGTATGCGGCGCCCAACCCGATCCCGACGCCCGTCAGC